>Ga0207711_10000496_pt1 | contig 40666 bp, 37 predicted proteins | sample KBSS34metaG_FD_184401 | JGI IMG/M metagenome (GOLD analysis project Ga0207711, IMG submission 184401) | Switchgrass rhizosphere microbial communities from Kellogg Biological Station, Michigan, USA - KBS S3-4 metaG (SPAdes) (version 2) | ecosystem: Host-associated > Plants > Roots > Rhizosphere... | reverse complement strand
AGTCCACGTCCCCGGAGCCAAAGCTGGCGAAACGGGATGAGCCCGACGCCGCGGCCCGTATAGCCGAAGCTGTGGATGTAGTTGCTGCCGTCGCCGTTCCAGCCGTCGAACTCGATTCCGAGCTTGAACGTGCCGTTGGTCGCGCGGAGGAATTCCGCCTGGTCGAGGCCGAGGCCGGCGAGCAGATTGTGGATCTGCGGAATGGTCGCTTCGCCCACGCCGACCGTGCCGATCTCGTCGGATTCCACGAGCGTGATCGTGGCGCGATTACCCAGGAAGCGGGCGAAGGTTGCTGCAGCGACCCAGCCCGCAGTTCCGCCGCCAGCAATGACGATATCGAGAGGCGAGGACCGGGTCATGTGAACGGGACGCGCGAACCCCGCCGGCGCGCGGCGCCGGCGGGGCCCGCCTAGATCAGAAGCCGCGCTCGGGCGCCGGCGCCGGTGGCGGCGGCGGCGGTGGGAGCGCCGGGCAAGTTGCCGTCGCCAGGATCACCGACCCGTCAGGGCAGGTCTGCGTCGGCTCCGGCGCCGGAGGCGGCGGTGGTGGTGGTGGCGGCGGCGGCGGCGGCGGCGGCGCAGCGCGCTGCCCGAACTTGTACGTCGCACCCAGCAGGAAGCGGCGGCCGTAGGTCTGATATTTCAGCCACGTGTCGTTATTGCTCTGTAGCCCGACGGTTGCCTGCCGTTCGTCGGTCAGGTTCTGGCCCTGCAAGTAGATCGACAGGCCCGCCAACGCGGAATCCGGCTGGAAGTCATAGCCGATCTGCGCGTCGTAGATCGTCTCGGCGAGCACGAACTGACGGTCGAGTCCGCCGCTGAACAACACGAAGTCGCCCTGGAACTCCGACCGGTAGCGCATGCTGCCGCGGACGTTGAAGCCGTTCCGCTCATAGAAAGCGGTGAGGTTCGCAACCCACTTCGAATAGCCCGGGATAACCGAGATATTGCCGTTGAAGTCGCGAACCTTCGTCTCCGTATAGCCGACGCCGCCGGTAATCCCGAAGCCTTCCAGCGAGGGCGAGAAGATGTCGAAGGGCAGCGTCCCGGCAAACTCCACGCCCCAGATGTGACCCCCGTGCGTGTTGACGTTACCGCTGTAAACACCGATCGGAGTTGAAGGCACGGTTTCGTTCGGCGGCGGCGGGAATTGCGAAAAGTCGAAATTGGGATCGACGCCGTTCGCGATATAGGTGTCGATATGCTTGTAGAAGGTCTGCAGCGCGACATAGCCCTTGGAGCTGAAGTATTTCTCCAGGTTCAGGTCGAGCGCCTTGGCCTGGAAAGGCCGCAGGAAGGGGTTGCCGCCATTGCCTGAATAGCGCTGCAGCGCATTGCTGTAGTGGAAGGTCAGCGCATTGTTCAGGTCGGTCAGCCGCGCCCGCATATATTGCTTGGACGCGCCGAACCGGACGACCCATCCGTTGTCCCAACGGAGGTTGAGGTTCAGGCTTGGCAACCACATCCAGTAATGATCGTGCGCACGCGGGAAGGCCAGGCTGGTCGAAACCAGGTCGGTATGCACTCCCTGGATGCCGATGTTGCCGGTCAAAGTCGCAGCACCCAGCTCGGCCTGCAGCGGCGCCATGATGTAGGGCGTCCAGACCTTCTCGGTGATGTTGTAGCCGGTGTTCGGCTGGGTGTTATCGATGAACCGCAGGATGCCCTGGTTCCGCACCGCCCTCGGATCCCATGACAGGATCGGGCCGAAGCCGCGATCGAGCGTGAATGACGGCTGCAGGATGCTGCTGGGAATTGCCGCCTGCACACCGGTTGGCGGCACCAGGAAGCCCTCGATCTGCTGCAGCGACTTGTCGTGACTGGTGTAATCGACGCCGACCTTGATTGCCCTCACGAAGGTGCCGATCTCGCGCTCGATCTCCGCGCGTGCTTCCTTGAGATCGTCGCTGCTCGACCGAACCTTGTCGTAGCCGGCCTGGACCAGGCTCGATGAGCCCCAGCCTTCGACGTTGGTCAGCACCAGCGCCGGGTTGGCGCCGTTGTAGTTGCTGACATAGACCGGACCGTGATCGGTGAGCGTGAATGAGACAGTCGCGCAGCCGGCAGCGAGCAGGCAGGTCGCACCCTGGCTGCCGCCATACATGACGCCCGCGGTGGTTTCGATCCGGTGCTCGGTCCGGTCGGTCTTCGACCAGCTGAGGTCCACCAGCCCCTTCCAGCCGTTGTGCCCATCCCAAAGGGTGTTCCAGCCGACGGCATATTGGTCGGCCTTCTTGTCGTTGGTGTAGTTCTCGATCAGCGGCAGCCCAGTGATCGTGGCGCCAGTGACGATCCCATTGGACGTTGAGATGTTGGTCTGCGTGTTGAACAGGCTGAACTTGAAGGGCATCTCGAAGCCCTTCTGGTCGATGTCGTCGACGAAGTGCGAATAGAAGCCATCGAACGTCATCGTCAGATTATCATTCAGGCGGCCTTGCAAGGTCGCCGTGGTGCCGAGGCGCTTCAGCTGGTCGGTCTCGAACCAGGTCTTGACGCCGTACATGCCCTGCGCGCCGCCCGGGAAGTCGGAATAGCCCCAGGCATTCCAGTCGCGCGTCTGGTAGGGCTCGTTGGTGTAGGCTGCGGAGAGGGCGATGCCCCAATCGTTGTCGGCGAACTGGTCGACGTAGGTCGCGAACACCCGGCCGCCCTTGTCCTTCGACTGGGGCAGCAGCTTCTGGTCGACATAGACGCCGCGAACGCCGACGGCGATCACGCGCTTGCCGAAGTCGAGCGGGCGGATGGTCCGCATGTCGATGCTGCCGACGAGACCGCCGGCGGTGTGGTCCGCTTCGGAAGTCTTGTAGATGTCGACGCCCGAGAGGATTTCGGAGGGATATTGGTCGAACTCGACGGCGCGGCTATCGTTGGTGGTCGTCTGCTGGCGGCCGTTGAGCGGGGTGGTCGAGAAGTCCGGGCCGAAGCCGCGAATAGAGATGATCTGCGCGCGACCGTTGTTGCGCTGTGCGGCGAGGCCGGGGAGGCGCGCGATCGATTCAGCGATGCTGTTGTCGGGAAGCTTGCCGATGTCCTCGGCAGTCACCGATTCCACCACCGTCTCGGCCGCCTTCTTCTTCGCGGTCGCGCTGCGCAGCGCGGCGCGGAAGCCCGTAATGACGATGGTGTTCGAGTCTGCGCTGGCGGCTTGGGCGTTAGTCGTCGCCGGTTGCGCTGCGACCGCCGCTGCCGCCGCGGCCACATCGGTCGCGGCCGCGTCGGTCTTCGCCTCCGTCGCAGTGGTTGCCGCCGCCGGATCGGCGTCCTTCGCCATCGCCGGCGTGGTCGCGATTACCAGCGCGAGCGGGCTGACTGCTGCCGCGAAACGCCAGCGTGAAGACGTTGTAGTCATCGGTAATGTCCCCCTTCATCCGGGACCGTGGGTCCCGGGCATAAATTTTGGAGGGCATAAACCCTCTCCCGACCATAGGGATATCAGAGCGCGCTCGAAGCGGAACCTAGCCGAACAGCTATACATACGTATTCAAGTAGCTAAACAGTCACACTGATGACGCAGAGGCGGCCGACCTCGTTCGACATCGCTGCGCTGGCGGGGGTTTCGCAGCCGACGGTCTCGCGCGCGCTGTCGGGCAATCCGGCGGTCAGCGAAGAGACGCGCCGGCGGGTGCTCGAAGCCGCCGAGCAGCTTCATTACAAGGTCGACAAGAATGCGTCGGGCCTGCGCCGACAGCGCGCCAAGACGCTCGCTCTCCTGTTCTTCGAGGAGGGGCCGGAGACCGCCGTCCTCAACCCATTCTATTTGTCGCTGGTCGGGCCGATGGTGCGGCGCTGCGCGGCGCACGGCTACGACCTGCTAATCTCGATCCAGCAGCTCTCCTCCGACTGGCACGTCGATTATGAGGACAGCCGCAAGGCCGACGGCATCATCCTGCTCGGCTATGGCGATTATCTTGAATATCGCCCGAAGCTCGAGCAGCTGGTCGACCGCGGCGCGCATTTCGTCCGCTGGGGCACCGGTGGCGACAGCCCGCTCGGCATGACCATCTCCTCGGATAATGAACGCGGCGGGTTCGAGGCGACGACCCATCTGCTGCAGCAGGGCAGGCGCCGCATCGCGTTCGTCGGCACGGCCGGCCCCGGCTTTCCGGAGGTCCAGGAGCGTTGGCGCGGCTATAGCCGGGCGCTTCGCGCGGCCGGCATTGCCCCCGACGAAGCGCTGCAGGTCGATGCCGCGCCGGACGAGGCCGAGGGCCGCGCGGCCGCCGAGCAGCTGCTTGCACGGGGAGTCGAGTTCGACGCCATCTTCGCCGCCAGCGACGTCGCCGCGATCGGTGCGATGCATGCGCTCCAGCAGGCCGGGCGGCGGGTCCCCGAGATCGCCGTGGTCGGCTTCGACGACATTCCCGCGGCCTGCCTCGCCAGCCCGCCGCTAACCACAGTGACGCAGGATGCGCATGCTGCCGCCGAAGCGCTGGTCGACGCGCTGATCGGGGCGATCGAGACCGGCGAGACGATCGACCGCGTCCTGCCGGTTAGGCTCACCGTGCGGGAGTCGAGCGTGTTGAACGCGGATCACCACCAGCTCGCCTGAAGCCCGAGATCACCGCGCGGCCGAGTATCCAGCCGCCATTGTGCGCGGCCCGAGCCTATGCCAGCTAAGGCGCCGGGAGAGGCTCGGCATGGATCAGCGCACGACAGTGGATAAGCCGCGGCAATCGCTCGCCGGCCTGTGGAACATCTCGTTCGGCTTCTTCGGGATCCAGATCGGCTTCGCGCTGCAGAATTCGAACATGAGCCGAATCTTCCAGACGCTCGGCTCGTCCCTCGACGATTTGCCCGCACTGTGGGTGGCGGCGCCGCTGACCGGCCTGCTGGTCCAGCCGATCATCGGCCACATGTCCGACCGGACCTGGCTCGGCCGATTCGGCCGCCGACGGCCCTATTTCCTGGCCGGCGCCGTGCTGGCCGCGATCGCGCTGCTGCTGATGCCCGAATCCAACTCACTGCTGATGGCCGCGCTGCTGCTGTGGATGCTCGACGCCAGCCTCAACATCTCGATGGAGCCGTTCCGCGCCTTCGTCGGCGACATGCTCCCGCGCGAGCAGCACACCGCCGGCTATGCGGTGCAGACCGCCTTCATCGGCGCCGGCGCCGTCATCGGCTCGATCTTCCCCTACCTGCTGGACCATTTCGGCGTGCCCAACGCCGCGCCGGACGGAGTCATTCCGGCGACCGTCCGCTACAGCTTCTGGGCCGGCGGCGTCGCGCTGCTGGCGGCGGTGCTGTGGACGATCCTCTCGACCCGCGAATATGGCCCCGATGAGATGGCCGCGTTCGGCGGCGCGGAGGAGGTGCCGGCCGATGGCGCGCCGACCATCCGGGCGCTGGCCGCGCGGACGTTCAGCTCGAGCTTCGCCTGGGTCGCCGCCGGTGCGGTCGTCACCGCGGCGACGTGGCGGTTCGGCCTCGAAAAGGAAGTCTATCTGCTGGGCGGCCTGCTGATCGCCTATGGCCTCGCCTCGATGGTCGCGATCCGCCTCGCCCGGGCCGGGCGGTCGGCCAACATGCTCGCCAACATCGTCGGCGATTTCTCGGGCATGCCGACGATCATGAAGCGCCTCGCGCTGGTGCAGTTCTTCAGCTGGTCGGCGCTGTTCACCATGTGGATCAACACGACGCCGGTGGTCGCGCGGAACTTCTATCATTCGCCCGACCCGGCCAGCGCCGGCTTCCAGGACGCCGGCAATTGGGTGGGCGTGCTGTTCGCGATCTACAACGGTGTCGCCGCTATCGCCGCGCTGGCCCTGCTGCCGGTGCTGTCGAAGGCCATCGGCAAGGCGCGGACTCACATGATTTGCCTGCTCTGCGGCGCCGCCGGTTACCTCAGCTTCCTGATGATCCGCGACCCCAAGCTGCTGATCGTCTCGGAGATCGGCGTCGGGATCGCCTGGGCGTCGATCCTCGCCATGCCATATGCGATCCTGGCGAGCAGCCTGCCGCAGAAGAAGCTCGGGATCTACATGGGCCTGTTCAACATCTTCATCGTCATCCCGCAGCTGCTGGTGGCGACGGTGATGGGCTCGATCATGAAGGCGTTCTTCCCCGATCAGCCGATCTGGACGATGTTGGCAGCGGCGCTGGTCATGGCTATCGCGGCGCTTGCAATGCTTCGGGTAACCACCGTCGAGCCGTGACCAATTCATCCATTCTGTCGGACCGGCGAGGGGTGTGGGCCTTCGTGCTGGGGGTGCTGCTCGTGACCGCGGGTGTGGTCGCGCACCTGCCGATGTTCCTGATGGGCCGGGCGACGCACTACCGGCTGTACGGAATGCCGATGGACAACGGCATGGTCGCGGGCATGGCCGCGATCGTTCTGGGCGTCGCCATCGCCGCCTACGGGCTGCTTCCGAAGAATATCTCCGGCCAGCTCGCCGCCAGCCAGGACATCGTCGTCAGCCCGCCCGAGGATGCGCCGCTGTCGCGCGCCCATTGGGTGCTGATGAGCGTGCTGATCATCGCCCTCATCATCGACATCATGAAGCCGGCCAGCCTCGGCTTCACCATCCCGGGCATGGTCAGCGAATATGGAGTGCCCAAGGCGACCGCCTCGCTGGTGCCCTTCTTCGCGCTGACCGGTACGGTCGTCGGGTCGATCATCTGGGGCATCATCGCCGACGTCTACGGCCGCAAGGCCTCGATCCTGCTGTCGGCCGTGATGTTCGTCGGCACCTCGATCTGCGGAGCGATGCCCAGCCTCGCGTGGAACGTCGGCATGTGCTTCATGATGGGGGCGGCCGCCGGCGGGATGCTTCCGGTCACCTATGCGCTGCTCGCAGAGATGATGCCGAGCAAGCATCGGGGATGGGCGCTGGTGCTGGTCGGCGGGCTTGGCGCGGTCGGCGGCTATTTCGCCGCGAGCGGTTTCTCGGCGCTGCTCCAGCCGACCTTCGGCTGGCGGATCCTGTGGCTGCTCAATCTGCCGACCGGCCTGTCGCTGGTCCTGCTTGGCGCGCTCATCCCGGAATCGGCCAAGTTCCTGCTGGCCCGCGGCCGGCGCAAGGAAGCGCAGGCGGTGATGGCGCGCTTTGGTTCCAGCGCGCGGAGCGCCAGCCGCGCCGAGGAGGTCGCGCTCGCCAAGGGCCCGACGGTTGCGCTCACTGGGCGCGCCTTCTTCGGCAAGCTGCTCGCGCTCAGCCTCGCCGCCATCTGCTACGGACTAATCAATTTCGGGCTTCTGTTGTGGCTTCCGGCCGACATGGTCGCGCGCGGCTACAGCATGGCGGTGTCGAGCAGGCTGCTGGCGGAATCGGCGCTGATCGCGTTCCCCACCATCTTCATCGCCGCCTACCTCTACAGCCGGTGGAGCACCAAATGGTCGGTGGTCGGCTCAATCGCCATCGCCGTCGTCGGTCTCGCGGGGGTGCTGATGCTCGAGTTCACCGGCTCGGGCAGTCCGGTCCTTCCGGTCGCATTGCTGATCGTCGGGACCAATGCGCTGATCGCAATGCTGCTGCCCTATGCCGCCGAGAGCTTCCCGCTGCGCATCCGCGGCCGGACGACCGGCACCGTCGCCGCCTGCACCAAGGCCGGAGGCATGATCGCCCAGCTGCTCGCGATACTTGCCCTGGTGCCCCCGCTCGACGTCGTGTCGCTGATCATCATCGTGCCGACGGTCGGCGCGCTGATCCTGGTCGCCTGGTTCGGCAAGGAGACCCGCGGGCGCGACCTGCGCGATCTCGACCCTGACGGGCACACCTTCGCGGCGACGGGGATCTAGGCGCCGGCGATCTTTCCGCGCCTAGCGCTGCATCTGCAGGTTCATCATCTCCGGCGCCATCCCGACATTGGCGTTCATGTGCGCCATGATCCAGATCGTGCCGATCATCACGAGGAACACGATCAGCGCGCCGAAGGCGAGCGCCAGCACGTTGTTGGTGTTGTCGGGGCCGCTGGTCACGTGGAGGAAGAAGACCAGGTGGATGCCGATCTGGGCGATGGCCAGGACGACCAGCCCGACCGCGACGCCCGGACCCCACAGCACCGATGTCGATGCGACCCAGAAGGACACGCCCGTCATCAGCAGCGCCAGGCCAAGGCCGATCACATAGGCCGCGACTTCGCTGACGATATTGTCGTGCGGCGAGCCCGGCGCGACGTCGAGGAGATTGTTTTCGTCTTCGGTCATCACAGAGTCCCGATCAGGTAGACGATGGTGAAGATTCCCACCCAGATGATGTCAAGCGCGTGCCAGAAGATGCTGAAGCACAGCAGGCGGCGAACGATGTGCTGCTGGAAGCCCTTGGCCCAGATCTGCGCCATCATCGTGCCGAGCCACAACAGGCCCGCGGTCACGTGCGCGCCGTGGCAGCCGACCAGGGTGAAGAAGGACGACAGGAAGGCGCTGCGCTGCGGCCCCGCCCCCTCGCCGATCATCGAGGCGAACTCGTAGAGCTCGATCCCCAGGAACACCGCGCCGAGCAAACCCGTCATGATGAGCCAGGCCTGCGTCCAGACCATGTTCGCGCGCTTGGCGGCAATCATCGCCAGGCCGCACACGAAGCTGGATAGGAGCAGCGCGATCGTTTCCACCGCCACCAGGTCGCGGTGGAACAGCTGGTGGGTGGTCGGCCCGCCGTCAGTCGCCTGGACCAATGTCCCGTAGCTCGCGAATAGCGCCGAGAAGAGCACCATGTCGGAAAGGACGAACAGCCAGAAGCCGTAGGGGACGACGATGCTCTTGGACTCGGGCCCGCGATGGCCGAGGCCGGTATCCTCGGACCCGCCGTGGGTCAGGCCGATGGTGGCGGCTTCGGTGGTCATGTCGATTGGCTCAGTTCGTGGAGATGTTCCATCCGGATGCGGCGGCGCTCGCGCGCATTAGCGCGGACCTCTTCGACCGGGATGATGTGCTCATGCTCGTCTTGCCAGGCGTACCAGACGAACACTGCGAAGGCGCCGATGAGGCCGAGCACCGCAAGCCACCAAATGTACCAGATGACCGCGAAGCCGCAGACCGAGGCGAAGAAGGCGCAGATGATGCCGGTCGGCGTGTTGAGCGGCATTTCGATGGGCTTGTAGTCGGGCTCGGCGATCAGCTGGTCCATCTTGATCGCCGTCTGCTTGCGTGTCCAATAGGCCTCTTCGCCGTGGACGTCGGGCAGCACCGCGAAATTGTAATGCGGCGGCGGCGACAGCGTCAGCCACTCGAGGGTCCGCCCGTCCCACGGATCGCCGGTGATGTCGCGGCGCTGGTCGCGGGTCTTGATCGAATAGAGCAGCTGCACGACCGTCAGCACGATTCCGAGCCCGATGATCACCGCGCCTACGAAGGCGACGTTCAGGTAAGGCGCCCAGCTCGGGTCGGGGATGTGCTGCATCCGCCGCGTCGCGCCCCAGAAGCCGAGCACGTAGAGCGGCATGAAGGCGAGGTGGAAGCCGATGAACCAGCACCAGAACACCGCCTTGCCGAGCCGCTCGTCGAGCGTGAAGCCGAACGCCTTGGGGAACCAGTAGGTGTAGCCGGCCATCAGCGCGAACACGACGCCGCCGATGATCACCTGGTGGAAGTGGGCGACCAGAAACAGGCTGTTGTGCACGACAAAGTCGACCGGCGGGATCGCCAGCAGCACGCCGGTCAGTCCGCCGATCACGAAGGTCAGCATGAAGCCGATGAGGTAATAGATGGGCACGGTGAACCGGACCCGGCCGCCGTACATGGTGAACAGCCAGTTGTAGATCTTCACGCCGGTCGGGATGCCGATGATCATGCTGGCGATACCGAACACCGCATTGACGTCGCCGCCGGCGCCCATCGTGAAGAAATGGTGCAGCCAGACCATGTAGGAGATGATGCAGATGGTGAGCGTCGCGAAGACCATTGAGCGGTAGCCGAACAGCGGCTTGCCCGAGAAAGTCGCGGCGACCTCCGAGTAGATGCCGAACGCCGGCAGGACGAGGATGTAGACCTCCGGATGCCCCCAGACCCAGATGAGGTTCATGTAGAGCATCGAGTTGCCGCCGCCGTCGTTCGTGAAGAAGTGGAAGCCGAGGTAGCGGTCGAGCATCAGCTCGCCGAGGACGACGGTCAGCACCGGGAAAGCGGCGAGCATGATGAGGTTGGAGGCGAGCGCGGTCCAGCAGAACACCGGCATCCGCAAATAGCTCATGCCCGGCGCGCGGGTCTTCAGGATCGTGGTCACGAAATTGACCGCGGTGAGCACCGTCCCGACGCCGGATATCTGCAGCGCCACCAAATAGTAGTCGACGCCGACGCCGGGCGAGAAGGCCTTCTCGCTCAATGGCGGAAAGCCGAGCCAGCCGGTGCGCGCGAACTCACCGAGGAACAGGCTGAGGTTCACCAGCAAGGCGCCCGACGAGGTCAGCCAGAAGCTGACGTTGTTCATCGTCGGGAAGGCCACGTCGCGCACGCCGAGCTGCAGCGGAACGACGAAGTTCATGAACCCGATCACGAACGGCATCGCCACGAAGAAGATCATGATCGTGCCGTGGGCCGAGAAGATCTGGTTGTAATGCTCGGGCGGCAAATAGCCCTGCGATGCGCCGATCGCGAGGCTCTGCTGGGCGCGCATCATGATCGCGTCGGCAAAGCCGCGCACCAGCATCAGCAGCGCCAGCACGATGTACATGATGCCGATGCGCTTGTGATCGGTGGAGGTGATGTACTCGTTCCAGAGATATGGCCACGCCTTCATCCGGGTGACCCAGACTGCGACGCCCCCGAGCGCGAGCAGCACGACCAGCGAGGTGATCAGCGGGATCGGCTGGTTGAACGGGATCGCATCCCAGGTGAGCCTTCCGAACAACGTCATGCCTTCGACCCCAGGACTGGCTGGTTATGCTCTGGCGGCGGCACCGGATTGGGCGGCGCCTTGTTGGCGACGATCGCGTCGAACAGCCCCGGCGCGACCGCGCCGTAGGTCATCGGCTTCACATAGCTGCTGGGCTTGGAAAGCTCGGCATAGCCGCGGCCGTCGAGCGCGGGGCCCTGGCCGCGCGCACCCTGTGCCCACATCGCGAACTGGTCGGCCGGGAGCGACTGCACCTGGAACTGCATGCCGGGGAAGCCGTCCCCGCTGAAGTGCGACGACAGGCCGTTGAAGCTGCCGGTCCGGTCCGCCTGCAGGTTCAGGCGGGTGGTCATCCGCGGCATGGTGTAAATCATGGTGCCCATCTGCGGCACGAAGAAGCTGTTCCACACCGTCGCCGATGTAAGGCGGAAGCTGACCGGCGTGCCCGCGGGAACCACCAGCTGGTTGACCGTCGCAATGCCCTGGTCCGGGTAGATGAACAGCCATTTCCAGTCGAGCGAGACGACCTCGACCTTCAACGGCGCGACCTTGGATGCCAGCGGCTTGCTCGGCTCGAGGTCGTGGCTGCCGATCCAGGTGATTCCGCCGAGCAGCATGATGGTCAGGGCGGGGATGGCCCATACGACCATCTCGATCGCGCCCGAATATTCCCAGTCGGGGCGATAGGTCGCTTTCTTGTTGCCGCGCCGGAACCAGAAGGCGATCGCAACGGTCGCGATCATCGTCGGGATGACGATCGCCAGCATGATGGCCGTGGAATTGATCAGGATTTGCTTCTCGGCGGCGCCGACGGGACCCACGGGATCCAGGATTCCCCGGTTGCAGGAGCTCAGCAGAAACGCCAATGCGGTTGCGGGCACAAAACGCCCTCTCGCTGGCCAGCCCTGCCTTCCAAGTCCGATCATGATCCCCCCGTGTGGGTGCGGCATGACGCTAGACAAGCGCGAACTAATCCGGTTTCCGTAATTCTACGTAGTTCCGGCCCGGTACTGTTCCGGACAGCCTTTGTCACTCCCACCGTGAAAGTGACATTCCCAGCGCTACGGGGGCTCCAATCATTCGGCCGGGTCAAGGCGGTTGAAACACATAGACGACGCTCGCCTTGCTGAATGTATCAAGCTTCTTGCGGTCCGGAGGCGGCCGTGTTTCGTATTCGGCACCGACCGACAATCTGAGTGCGAAATTGCCGTAGACGTCGGTGGTCAGTGAAGTGTTGGATAGGAAGCTGTCATTGCCCGTCGCGAGCGCGGCGCTGAATGCCTCCGTGACCTTCAACGTATCGGTCAATTGCCAAGCAAGTGTGGTTCGGCCGTAAGTGCCGAATTGATTTTCGCTCACCCATCGACGTATCTCGTCTCGCGCGCCCCCGGCCCTGCCAGCACGTCCCATTTGACGTGTTCGCTGCTGAGTAGCTGGTAGCCAGGTGCGATGAATTGGCCGAACCGCCGCGACAAGCCTGCGAACGGGGCGCGCTCGTACCGCAGGCCGGCCGCCGCGAACCATCTGGATCCTTCGAAGTTTCGCCGTGCGATATAGTTGGCGGCAGCGCGTTCGGTGGTCTTAATTCCGTCTTCGGTCTTGATGTCGGCCTCGACATCAAATGCGTTCACCCACCGCTTTCCCTCGTGTCTGACGGCTATTGTGCCCGACGCACCCCGTTCCTTGGTGTTGCCGGTGGAATAATAACCTCCAATTGAGACTTCGCCGCGCAGTCCTTGGATCAAGCCCAGCTGTTCGACTTGCAATTTCTTCTCGTCGGCGATCCGGCGCACCAGCGTGTCGATCTCGTCCGCCGAGCCCGGGTAGAGCCGCTTCAGGACATTGACGACGGCCTGCCGCTCTTTCGGATATGCCTCGGTCAGCATCGCGCGGGCGTCGGGCGGAAGCTGCGCAGCGGAGAGACGGCTGGGACCAGTCAAAAGCAAGCCTGCAAGCAGCCATCCGCCACGTGATGCCATCGACCGGCGCATCTCAGGTAATCCCCGCATCCATCACATCGAGGATCCGGCGCTGCGAGGAAGAGAGCCATCGGGATTTACCCCTGCCGCGCGGGCGTCATCCTCTCGCGAACCACGCTTGCGTCGATGTCCCGATGATGCGGGCCGGTGCGGCGGCTCAGGCGGCCGTTTCGATTGGTGACCCCAACGGGACTCGAACCCGTGTTTTCGCCGTGAAAGGGCGACGTCCTAGACCGCTAGACGATGGGGCCGCACGAAAGCGGCTCGCCGGTTAGGCGAGGGGCCCCAAAGCGTCAAGCAAGCGCGGCGTCCTCCAGGTGCATTTCCGCCGCATTGCCGCCGTTCCACTCGTCGCGCTTGATCGTTCCCGCGAGCCACCAGCGCCGGTCCGGCGGCGAGGAGAGCAGGGCCTGGCCAAGCTCGGTCGCGGCGCTGCGGAAGGCGATCCACTTGAAGCTCTTGCCATCGTCGCCGCAGCCGATGCCGCGGACGTGGCCGTCCCCGACGATCCCGGTCTTGAACAGCCTGACGGGACCCGCGGCCACGCGCGGGCTCGGCCAGCCGGCGCCATAGGGCCCTGCGGCGTCGAGCGCGTCGCACAAGGCCCCGGCCACCCCGCCCGGCGCGAGCAGGGCGTCGAGCAGCAGTGCCCGGTCGCCCCGCGATTTCTCGACGTCTGCAGCCAGCCGCTCGTTGATGAATTGCTGGAAGGCTTCGAGTCCGCCGGGCGGCAGGGTCAGTCCCGCGGCCATCGCGTGGCCGCCGCCGGCGGTCAGCAGGCCGCTGTCCTTCGCCGCCAGCACCGCCGCGCCGAGGTCGACGCCGGAGATCGACCGGCCCGATCCCTTGCCGGTCCCGTCATCGGTCTGGGCGATGACGATCGCCGGCCGCCCAAAGCGCTCTTTCAGTCTTCCGGCGACGATGCCGATCACGCCCTGGTGCCAGCCGGCGCTCATCACCACGATCACCGAGGCCTCGGCCTGGCCTTGCGCCTGCGCTTCGGCCTCCTCGCAGACCAGCAGCTCAATTGCGCGGCGCTCCTCGTTCAGCCGGTCGAGCTCGGTGGCGATCGTTCGCGCTTCCTCTGGATCGGTCGAGGTCAGCAGCCGCACCCCCAGATCGGACTTGCCGACCCGCCCACCGGCATTGATGCGCGGGCCGAGGGCGAAGCCGAGGTCGCGGCAGCTCGGCGGCTTCACCAGCCGTGCCGCCTCGGCCAGCGCGCCGAGCCCGACGTTCTGTCGTGTGGCCATGACCTTCAGGCCCTGCGTGACGAACGCGCGGTTGAGGCTCTTCAGCCGCGCGACATCGGCGACGGTCCCGAGCGCTACGAGGTCCAGCAGGTCGATGACTTTCGGCTCGGCGAGCGCCTCGAAGAAGCCGCGATTCCTGAGCTCGCGGATGAGCGCGACGCCGAGAATGAACGCCATGCCGACCGCGGCCAGATGGCCGTGCGCTGCTCCGTCCGGGCCTTCGTCGAGCCGGTTGGGGTTGATGAGCGCAAATGCGACCGGCAGCAGGCTCGCACACTGGTGGTGATCGACGACGATGACGTCGAGGCCCGCCTCTTTCGCTTCCTGGAGCGCGTCGAACGCCTGCGCCCCGCAATCGACGCAGACCGCGACGCTCGCGCCCTTCGCCTTCAGCTCGACCAGCGCCTTGCCCGACGGGCCGTAGCCCTCCATCAGCCGGTCGGGGATGTAGACGATCGGCTCGACGCCGAGCCGGCGCAGCAGCAGCACCAGCAGCGCAGCGCTGGTCGCGCCGTCGACGTCATAATCGCCGAAGATGGCGATCGTCTCGCCGCCCTGCACCGCATCGGCGAGCCGCTTCGCGCCCTTGTTCATGTCCTGGAAGCAGCTCGGGTCCGGCAGGAAGTCGCGGATCCTGGGCTCGCGGTGGCGCGGCAGGTCTTCCCGCTCGACCCCGCGCGCGAGCAGCAGCTCGTCGATCAGCGCGTCCATGCCGAGGCTGTCGTCGGGCGGCCGCCGCCATCGCCACGGCTGGCCCGTTACCGATCGGTCGATGTTCAGCGCGGCATCCACGCCTCAAAGGTAGGAGTCGGGGATTCCGCGGTCCAGACTCTGCGCCGGTATTCTGTGGATAGCCTCAGTCCTGCCCGATCTCGCGCAGCAGGTCGGTGAACCACGGGACAGTCGCGTCGAACTTCTTGCCGCCCGCGATCCGCTCGAACTCGATCGCCCTGAGCTCGCCGCCGCGCTCCTCGTCCTGCCCGACGACGCCGGACTCGCCGCGCAATGCGGCATCCACCGCGAAGCGCGTGCACTCGCGGATCAGCGCGAGGTCGGCCTCGTTCGCAGCAGCGGAACGCGAGAAATAGCCGCTCTTCTGGACCAGCACCTTGTCGGCGCCGAGCTCGGCCGCGAACTGCTTCGCGAACCATTGGCCGGGGTTGATCTTGTCGAGCTGGACGTGGCCGAACGGGTCTCGCGGCACCTCTTCGCCGGCCTGCTCCATCGCCGCGACGATCTCGGCCACGCCGGCGCCTTCGGAGATGAACAGGTTCACCCCGTCCTCCTCATCCATGATCGTCCGCAGCCGCTTTGCCTCTTCCGCGATGTCGAACGGCCGCTCGGGGATGAAAATGCCATGGACGTCCCAGCGGATCGCGCTGTTGTCGAGCCATTCCGCGAACTTCGCCTGCCGGACCCATTGATGGTGGGCGAGCGCGGTCGCGGCGGTCAGCCAGCCGCAGTTACGGCCCATCACTTCATGAACGACGAGCATTCGCGGATTGGTCGAATGCTCGGCGATGATGTTTCGGGCGTAGAGCGCGCCCTGCTCGGCGGCTGTCCAGGCGCCGAGCGACTGCTTGATCGGGATCACGTCATTGTCGATGGTCTTGGGCAGGCCGACCACCGTCAGTTCGTAGCCGTTGCTGTGCAGATAGGCCGCAAGGTCGGCCGCGGTGCCGTTGGTGTCGTCGCCGCCGATCGTGTGGAGGACGTCGACGCCGTCGCGACGCAATTGCTCGGCAGCCACGTGCAAGGGGTCCTGGCCTTCCTTGACGAGGCCGCGCTTCACGCAATCCTTGACGTTGGTGAGCTTGACCCGGCTGTTGCCGATCGGGGTGCCGCCGAACGCGTGAAGGCGATGCGCATTGGCCCGGACCTCGTCGGTCACCTCGGCGGAATCGCCGGTCAGCAGCCCGGCATAGCCGTTGCGATAGGCTATGATGCGGATGTCGGGCGCGACCTCGGTGTAGCGTTCGATCAGGCCGCCGACGGCGGAGGACAGGCAAGGCGCGAGGCCGCCCGCGGTCAGCATTGCAACGGTCTTGACTGGCATGGGCCGCCGATAAGAGGCCTAGTCGCCCTCGTCCACCGTGTGTTGAAGCAACTCCGAGCGCACGCGGACGGCGCGTGCGGCGAGCGCCGTCTCGACCAGGAAAAAGGCGAATGCGGCTCCGATCGCCGCCATCGATGCGATGAACAGCCAGGCGATCTCCGTGCCCAGCCGCGTGCGGATGATGTTGGCGCCGAACAGCAGGATCACGACGAGGCAGGTCAGGATCGCTGACGTGACGGAAAGGCCGGTCGCCCAGTTGATCAACGACATCCGCCGGTCGAGGATCTTCAAATCGCTGATCCAGCGGTCATGCTGCGCGCCGCGGCTCGCGAGCAGCCTCGGTTCGATGTCGCGAGTGCGGTCGACGATCCGCGACAGTCGCGACGCGAGAACGTTGAGGAACGCGCCGATGCCGCTGAGCAGGAACACCGGGGCCAACGCCAGCCGCACGATCTCGGCAACCGTGTTGACCGACAGGTCCGGCGTGCTTTCGAACATGGGAGGGCGTCTTACGCCGCTGCCTCGCGTTCGCAACTGGCGACTTCAAGCAGCATCAGCCCATTGACGACGAAGCTCGCCGCAAGGACCCAGGCGAAGGCAGCGATCAGCTCGCGCGTCGGACCGAACACGCTGACCACGATCGTCGATACCGACAGGCCGGTGATCATCAGCAGGGCGAGGAGGAAGTCCATTCCCGCCGACAGCGCCGTCCACGTCCGCACGGATCCGCCCGTTTCGATGGCCTCGGCGGCGAGAATCACGCTCCGCAGCAGCAGCCAGCCGACGATCGGCCAGACGCTGGGGAAGAAATGGGTCTCGGGATTGACGATGAACAGCAGGCCGGCGAGCGCGGTGACGATCCCGGCAGCCATCGCAAGCCCACGCACCTGACGGCGGAGCGAGCCGGCGACGGTCTCGATGAGGCCGGCGGCGATGAGGAGTCCGCCGATCATCGCCGACGGGATCGTTTTGCCCGCCGGCAGCAGCGCGGCTCCGGCGCCCAGCAGGATGACGGCGATTCCGGCGACGCGCAGCGCCCCTGCCCGCACCCGCTCCGACATGCCTTGCTGAATCCGTGTGGCCACGTCGACCCCAATCTGTCGTGCCGCGAACACCGGGCAACGACCAAGGGTTCCATTGCGCCGGTTTCGCCCCGGCCGCGGCTCCGCGCCGCCACCGGGTAATTGCTGATACAGTCGATCGACCGCCCGGGCCACCACCGCAGCGGGGAGGCGGGCTTGGGCGCTCAGTCTGACTTTTCAATCCTTGCGAGCGGGATCGGAACGCTGGCGTTGATGCTGGTCGCTGCGGCACTCGGCTGGTGGCTCAGGAAGCTGCAAACCCGGGGCAAGCGTCACAGCGCGACGGAATCGGGCGAGTCCGTGGCGCAGGAGGGATATCTGCTGGGTAGCGCCTTGGGTCTTCTCGGCCTGCTGCTGGCGTTCAGCTTTGGCATGGTGCTCAGCCGTTACGAGGCTCGGCGCGAACTGGTCGTCAAGGAAGCCAACGCCATCGGCACCGCCTATCTGCGGGCCCAGTTGCTCGACGATCCCTTCCGGACGCGCCTGAGCAATCTCCTCGTCGATTACACGCAAAACCGTATCCAGCTCGCTGAAGCCGCCGGAGACACGAGCGCCTATGCGGCGAGGAACGACCGGATGCTGACCGACATCTGGGCGAACGTGAGCGCGGCCCGGGAATCGGCCCTGGCCCACGGCACAACGACCGCGCTCCTGGTGGCGTTCAACGAGATGATCGACCTGGAGGCGGAGCGAAAGACCGCCTGGGGATTGCGGCTCCCGCGGGAAGTGGCGCTGCTGCTACTGCTGTATCTCGCGATCACCGGCGTGCTCGTTGGGCACCAGGTGGACGGTCCTCGTGGTCGCCGCGCAGCCTTCGTGCTGTCGATCTCGATCGCTCTGTCGATTGCCGTCATGGCCGACCTCAATCGTCCGCAGTCGGGCAATGCCCGCGAATCGCAGGCGCCGATGGAGATGCTGCTCAAGTCGTTGCGGGAACAGCCGCCGGCCGTCTTCGACCGCTTCAATTCCCCGGTCGCGCGGCCGGCGCGATGACGCGTAGCGCTTTCGGGCGGATTTTGTATTCGAGCGGCGTTTCGGCACGGACGACCTCGCCGTCGAGCGATACGGCTAGCATGTGCTTGCGGCTCGAAACTCGCAGCCGCTCGACGTCCTCCACGCGCACCATGTCATCCGGGCGGCTGCGATTCAGGAGCGCGCGGACGCTTGCTGCGATGAAGCTCCGGCGCGTCTTCTTGCGCATCACCATCACGCAGAGCTTGCCGTCCTCAAGGCTGTCGCGCCTGCCGGCGGCGGGAAGGTCGGTGCGATATTCGTTGTTGCCGACGAACAGCAACGGCGTGTCGACGACTCCTTTCCGGTCGTTCCCGGCAAGCGTGAGCCGCTGGTGCCCGAATCGCACCAGGGTTCGAACCGTCGCGATCGCCATCGCGACCGCCTTGGGGCGTCCGAGCCGCCTGCGCTGCGAATCCCTGTCGATGACCAGCAGCGGATAAAGGCCGATCGCGCTGTTGTTGATGAAGATCCGATCGTTCATCTCGGCGACGTCGACCCGCCGTTCGGGGTGCTCGGCGATGAGCTTCGCGGCATCCTCGAGCTTGGTCGGGATGCCGAGATCGCGCGCGAAATGGTTGAGCGTGCCAAGCGGCAGGATGCCAAGCAGAGCCTCGGTGCCGACGAGGGCCGAGGCGGCCGCGCTGATCGTTCCGTCGCCGCCGCCGACCACGAGCATTTCGTCCCCGCGCTCCGCGATGGCCTTGCAACGGACCGCGCAATCGCCGCCCCCGACCAACTCGATCTCGACATCGAGCCCCGCGTCCTTCAGCGCCCTGGCAACCTTGTCGCCGATCTTCGGGTCGGCCGCGACGGCGCCGCCGCCACGGTTCAGCAAAACAACAATAGGACGCTTCATGCGGGCGCTAACGCGTCAGTCGTCCTTTCCGGTGCACTCCCCGATGCGCTTGGCATCGACGTGCATCTTCATCGTCATGCCTTTCTGCGGTCCGGAGCCGCTGCTGTTCATGTCGAGCGAGTAGCTGGTCGGCGTGTAGCTTCCGGCCATGTTGGTGGTCTGGGTGAGGTTCTCCTCGCGGCACACCATCTGGATGTCGATCTTGCCCCCGCCCATGGTGAAATGATCGTAGCGGCACGACTTGTCGGCGCCGAAGAAGTCCTCCTTCGGCTTCTTCACGTCCTCGGGCTTAATGCAGTGGCGGTTCGAATCGTTGCGATGCTTCGCCAGTTCCTGCTTCATCCTGTCGGCATATTGCGGCGGAATCCCGGGCACGTTCATCTCAAGCACCGAGACCTTCGATTCCCACAGCCCCGGCTGGACCATCGTGTTGCCGGTCGTTGCGATCGACTGCTGCACCGCTGTCGAGACCTGGTTGCCGCTCGCATTGTGCAGGTCGACCTCGGGCCCCTTGTTGCACGCCGCGAGAGTCAGGATCGACGCGGCGACGCAGATCACAGGTTTCATCATCAAGCCCCCTCTGATTGGAAGGGCGGACCATAAGGCCGACGCAGGAAGGTTGCCAGCAAAGGCCGCGCCTCAGTTGATTTGCTGATGGTTGGCACGCACCTGCTCGGTCAGGCTGTTTGCCGATGATGTACCGACGTGCCCTTATCGCGCTGTGCCTGGCGCTGGTTGGCTTCTCCACCCTGGCACCCGGGCCCGTCCGCGCCGCGACGGCCGCCGAACTCAACGCGAACGGCCAGGCGGCGCTAAACCGCCTCTATTCGCAATCCGAGCGCGCACGACGGTATGGCCGCGATGCGCGCGCGATCCTGGTCTTCCCCAAGATCGTCAAGGCCGGCTTCATGATCGGCGGCCAGGGCGGAGAGGGTGTCCTCTTCATGGGCGGAAAGCCGGCCGGCTATTACAAGATCGCCGCCGCTTCGTTCGGCTTCCAGGCCGGCGGGCAGTCGTTCAGCTACGCCTTGTTCCTGATGAATGACGCCGCGCTCAGATATCTTCGCAAGAGCGACGGATGGGCGATCGGTTCGGGGCCGAGCGTGGTCGTGGTCGACAAGGGCGTCGCCAAGAGCACGACGTCAACCACCATCGCCAAGGACGTCTATGCCTTTCCTTTCGGCCAGAAGGGCCTGATGGGCGGCCTCGGGCTCGAGGGATCGAAGATCACGCCGATCAGCAAATAGTCAGGCGGCCGCCCGCGCGAATTGCCGTGCGGCGCCCGCCGCCCCATATCGCCGGTGATGGCGATTCAGATCCGCACCAGCCTCGCAGAACCGGACACGGCCGAGACATACGTTCCGCATCGTCCCGCTCGCCCGGACAAGGCCGAGGGGGGCAAGCCCTTCAAGCTGGTTGCCGATTATCAACCGGCCGGCGACCAACCGACCGCGATCCGGGAATTGGTCGAGGGCATCGCCGAGAATGGCGAGGCGAGCCAGGTCCTGCTGGGCGTCACCGGGTCCGGCAAGACCTTCACCATGGCCAAGGTCATCGAGACGCTGCAGCGTCCGGCCCTTGTGATCGCCCCGAACAAGATCCTCGCCGCCCAGCTCTACGGCGAGTTCAAGAGCTTCTTCCCCGACAATGCGGTCGAGTACTTCGTTTCGTACTACGACTACTACCAGCCCGAAGCCTACGTCCCGCGCACCGACACCTACATCGAGAAGGAAAGCTCCGTGAACGAGGCGATCGACCGGATGCGCCACTCGGCGACGCGGTCGCTGCTGGAGCGCGACGACGTGATCATCGTCGCGTCGGTCAGCTGCCTCTACGGCATCGGCTCGGTCGAGACCTATTCGGCGATGACCTTCGACCTGAAAAAGGGGAAGGTCGAGGACCAGCGCGAGGTGATCCGCAAGCTCGTCGCGCTGCAATACCGGCGCAACGACCAGGCCTTCGCGCGCGGCAATTTCCGGGTGCGCGGCGACAGCCTCGAGATCTTCCCGTCGCACTATGAAGACATGGCGTGGCGGGTCAGCTTCTTCGGCGACGAGGTCGAGGAAATCAGCGAGTTCGACCCGCTGACCGGCAAGACCATCGCGTCTCTCGACAGCATCCGCGTCTATGCCAACTCACACTATGTGACGCCTGGCCCGACGCTGAAGCAGGCGATGGAGGCGATCAAGCACGAGCTTGCCGAGCGGCTGAAGGAGCTGACCGCCGAGGGGCGCCTGCTCGAAGCGCAGCGGCTCGAGCAGCGGACCAATTTCGACCTCGAGATGATCGCCGCGACCGGCTCCTGTGCAGGCATCGAGAATTACTCGCGCTTCCTCACCGGCCGGCTGCCCGGAGAGCCGCCGCCGACCCTGTTTGAATATCTCCCCGACAACGCCTTGCTGTTCATCGACGAAAGCCACCAGACCGTGCCGCAGATCGGCGCGATGGCGCGGGGCGACCACCGGCGGAAGATCACGCTCGCAGAATATGGCTTCCGCCTGCCGAGCTGCATCGACAACCGTCCGCTGCGCTTCAACGAATGGGATGCGATGCGGCCGCAGTCGGTGTTCGTCTCGGCGACGCCCGGGCCGTGGGAGATGAACGAGACCGGCGGCGTCTTCTCCGAGCAGGTGATCCGGCCGACCGGGCTGATCGACCCGCCGGTCGAGATCAAGCCGGTCGAGGACCAGGTCGACGACCTCGTCAACGAGGCCAGGCTGACTGCGAAGAAGGGGTACCGGACGCTGGTCACCACGCTGACCAAGCGCATGGCCGAAGACCTCACCGAATATCTCCACGAGGCCGGCCTCAAGGTCCGCTACATGCACTCGGACGTCGAGACGCTGGAGCGCATCGAGCTGATCCGCGAGCTGAGGCTTGGGGTCTATGACGTGCTCGTGGGCATCAACCTGCTGCGCGAGGGACTCGACATTCCCGAATGCGGGCTCGTCGCGATCCTCGACGCCGACAAGGAAGGCTTCCTCCGGTCGGAGACCTCGCTGATCCAGACGATCGGCCGCGCCGCGCGCAACGTCGAGGGCCGCGTGATCCTCTACGCCGACACCGTCACTGGCTCGATGGAGCGCGCGCTCGCCGAGACCAACCGCCGGCGCGAGAAACAGCTGGAATATAATGCCGAGCACGGCATCACGCCGGAGAGCATCAAGCGCCAGATCCACGACCTGCTGGCCGACGTGACGCAGCGCGACGGAGTCGTGGTCGACACCGGGGACGAGGAGCGCCCGCATCTCGTCGGCCACAACCTCAAAGCCTATATCGGCGACCTCGAGGAGCGGATGCGCAAGGCTGCCGCCGACCTAGAGTTCGAGGAAGCGGCGAGACTCCGCGACGAGATCCGCCGGCTGGAGGAAGACGATCTCGGCATCCCGCACGATCAGCGCGTCGCGCCGCGCCCGCTCGGCAATTCGACCGAGGGCAAGCCCGGCACGCGCAAGGGCCGGTTCGGCAAGCAGCAGCGGACGCGCTTCGGCGGCCGCCGCGGCTAGCTCAGCTCAGCACGCCCTTCTTCTCCATCGCCCGCGCGTAAAGGAACAGGCCTACGGCGACGATGATGATCACGTAGGGCATGGCTGCATTCATGCCTTTATGCATGTCCGCGATCGGCGCCGGATTCATCAGCTGGTAGCCAATGCCGAGCACTGCGCCCAACATCGAAACGCCGAGCGCGATGACTGCCCAACGGTGGCGGGCGAGAAGCAGGGCCGAACCTAGCAGGCCGCCCCAGACTCCGAACGCCCAAAGCGCAGTTTCCCACGCCGGAAGCCCGTTCATGTAGGCCATGATCGCGGCGCTGTCGGCGCCCGGCATCATCGATTCGATGTACGCGGCGCCCTTGGTTTGGGTCATGAAATAATCGTAGCATCCAAAGCCGTTCCACAGCAGCGACAGGATGCCGACGATCCACAGATGGACCGGCGTATTGGATTGCGCGCGGGTTGCCATTGGATTTCCCCTCCGTTGCAACGGCCGCTTGCCGCGGCCCTGACGGATCAGGCGCCCAAGCCTCGAAACTGTCAACGGCTGTTGGGCAAGTGCCTCAGGCGACGGCGATTTCCTGCTTCAGCAAATTGCCCAGCGCCTTCGCCAGCGCCTCCAGCTCATAGGGCTTCTGCAGGACGGGGAACCCGTGGCTTCCGCCGACCTCCTCGCTGTAGCCGGTGGTGAGCAGAATCGGCAGCTCCGGAAATCGGTCGCGGACCTTGCGAGCAAGCTCGATGCCGCTGATCCCGCCGGGCATCACGATGTCGGAGAAGATCAGCTTCGGACGCTCGCCGCCGGCAAGCTGTTCGAGCGCTTCCTTGGCGCTGTGCGTGACAACGCCCTCGAAGCCGAGCTCGCCAAGCATCCCCGCGGCCAGCTCGGCAAGCAAGGCGTCGTCTTCGACGATCAGCACGCGGCCCCTGGCCTGCTTGCCGTTTACGCCGTGCTCTCCGCTGGTCGGGCCGCGGCTGGCCGGTAGGAAGAGGGTGAAGCTCGCACCCTTGCCGGGCTTGGATTCGACCGCGATTCCGCCGCCAATCTGCTTGGCGAAGCCGAACACCTGACTGAGGCCGAGGCCGGTGCCCTCGCCATAGCCCTTGGTGGTGAAGAACGGTTCGAACACCCGCTCCATCACTTCCGGCGCCATGCCCATTCCGGTGTCGGACACCTTCAGCGCGACATGCTCGCCCCTCAGCCCGTCAGGCTCGCCCTCGAGCACCACGTTGTGCGCGCTGATCTTGAGCTGGCCGCCGTCCTTCATCGCGTCGCGCGCATTGAAGGCGAGGTTGAGGAGCGCGAGCTCGAGGGCGCCGGCGTCCGCATCGACCGGCCAGAGCTGGTCCGAGATCTCTGTGACCAGCTCGATGTCGCTGCGAAGCGAAGGCCGGACCAACGTCGTGACGTCGCCGAAGAAGCTCTTGAGATCGATCTGCTTGATCTCGAGCTGCTGGGCGCGGGCGAAGGCGAGCAACTGCTTGGTGAGGCCCGCGCCGCGCTGCGCCGAGCCGCGCACGCCGTCGATCATCCGCTTGACCTTTTCAGGATCGTCGAGGTTCCTGAGCGCGAGCTCGCTGGCCCCCATGATCGCGGTCAGCAGATTGTTGAAGTCGTGCGCGAGGCCGCCGGTCAGCTGGCCCAGGGCCTCCATCTTCTGCGACCGGAACAATTGCTCGCGCGATTCCTCGAGCCGAAGCTGCGCCTCGCGCTTCTCGGTCATGTCGCGGGTGATCTTGGCGAAGCCGATCAGCTTGCCGTCCTCGTCCTTGATCGCGTCGATCACCACGCTGGCCCAGAAGCGCGTGCCGTCCTTGCGGACGCGCCAGCCTTCCGCTTCGTAGCGGCCGGTCGAACGCGCGGTCTCCAACGCGCGCTTGGGCACCCCCGCCTCGAAGTCCTCCGGCGTGTAGAAGCGGCTAAAGTGCTCACCGATGATGTCGTCGGGCGAATATCCCTTGATCCGCTGGGCGCCGGCGTTCCAGTTGGTCACCCGGCCTTCGGGGTCGAGCATGTAGATCGCGTAATCGGTCACGCCCTGGACGAGAATCCGGAAGGTGCGCTCGGCGTCGAGCAACGCCTGCTGGGCCGCGCGCTGCTCGGTCATGTCGCGGGTGATCTTGGCGAACCCGATCACTTCGCCGCTTTCGTCCTTGATCGCGTCGACCACCACGCTCGCCCAGAAGCGGGCGCCGTCCTTGCGGACGCGCCATCCCTCGCCTTCGAACTTGCCCTCGCTCCGGGCCGTTTCGAGCACCCTTGTCGGGACGCCCGCCTTGCGGTCCTCGGGCGTGTAGAAGGTCGAAAAGTGCTTGCCGACGATCTCCTCGGCCCGGAAGCCCTTGATCCGCTCGGCCCCCGCGTTCCAGCTCGTCACGAACCCATTGGGGTCGAGCAGGTAGATCGCATAGTCGAGGATCGACTGGACGAGCAGCCGGAACGGATCGTCAGAAATCGCTGCGCTTGCTAACTTCAAATTGCCGGCCAAGCCCCGCCGCTCCTTCTCAGCCGTACACCGGCGCCAAACGCACAACCCGCGATGTGCCTAGTGGTTGCAAGGATTACAGCAGTTTTACCATATTGCCTCTTCCCGAGTTGCCTGTGGGCTTCGGCTGCAGCGACGCGATCTGGCTAAAGAACTTTCCTACACATAACCCACTTGGTTATTACGTCCCGACTCGGACGGAGGCTTCAATGGACGATGTGGATGTGAACGGACTGATCGACGCACTGATCGATCGCGAAGGAGGCTATGCCGATCATCCGGCTGACAAGGGCGGGCCCACCTGTTTCGGAATCACCCAGGCGGTGGCACGGGCGCATGGCTATGCCGGCCCGATGCGGCAGCTGCCGCAGACCGAGGCCGTCGCGATCTACCGCCGGCTTTACTGGCAGAGGCCGCGGCTCGGCGAGATCGCCCAGCGCAGCCCGCGGCTCGCGGCCGAGCTGTTCGACACGGGCGTCAACATGGGCCCTGCGGTCGCGGTCACCTTTCTCCAGCGTGCGCTCACCGCGCTCAACCGCGGCGGCAAGGATTATGCTGACCTGACACCTGACGGGCGCGTCGGCCCGGCGACGCTCGGCGCGCTCGATACCTTCCTTCGTGTCCGGGGCCAAAGCAGTGGCGAGACGGTGCTGTTGCGCGCACTCGAGGCCCTGCAGGGGGAGCGCTATCTTCGGCTGGCGGAGCGCCGGCCAGCCAACGAGGCATTTCTCTACGGCTGGCTGGCGAACCGAATTGGTGAACGCTGACTCACGCGCACGCGTTGAGGGCACAACTTTGACAACTTCCAACCTGGGGATTGCGATGAATCGACTCCCGCCGCCCGGCACCTTCGCCGAGGGCCAGCGCTACATCTACGGTCTGCTCGCGTCCGCTGCGGGCATGTTCTGCGGCGCGGCCGCCGGCGGCATGGTCGCGCTGCTTATGTGGGGCGGCTGGAGCCCGGCCGAGCAGCACGGCATCGTCACGATTTTTGGCTGGGCGCTCGGCGGCTTCATCGCAGCGATGATCGTGGTGATCATTGGCTTGCTCGCCGGCGGGCCGGTCGGGCGCTTCAAGATGACCGCAAGCCGCGACGGCGCGTCGGTCGAGGCCGACCGCGAATGATCCTGCGTTTCCTCAACTGGCAGGGCATCGCCGGGATTGGCGCAAGCCTCGCGCTCGCCGCGCTGCTTCTGGTGCAGCGCATCGAAACGCGCCACTGGAGAAAGCAGAGCGCGTCGTTCGAGCAGCTCTACCGCCGGGAGCAGTCGGCGTTCGCCGCGACGGTCGCCGACTATCGATCCACTGCCGCAAAGGCCGCCGCTGCCGACCAGGCCAATCTGCGCCGCGTCACAGCCCTGCAGAACGCAATCACCGAAAGGACCAGTCATGATTTCGAAGCACGCCTTGCCGCTGCTCGCGCTGACGCTCTCCGCCTGCGCGGCGCAGCCGAAGCCGATTCCGGTACTCGCGCAAACTCACCAGTGCCCGGCTTATCCACTGCCGCCGGAAGCTTTGCTGAAGACCCCGGCAAAGACCGACTTCCTGCATCCGACGCGCTGACCGCGACCGAGCAGGCGATCCAGCTCGACGAGCTGATCAAATGGGTCCGGCTGCAGGCCAAGGTTGACAACAACCCGTCATCTGTAGCGAGTCCTGCGGGCGACTAATCGCCGGGGGATCCGATGAGTCCAGGCCGCCTCAATGCGCTGACCGACGGCGTCGTCGCGATCGTGATGACGATCATGGTGCTCGAGCTGAAGTTCCCTGCCGAGCCAAACCTCGCGGCGGTCATGGCGGTCATGCCGCTGCTCGCCGCCTACCTGCTCGCCTTCGTCAACGTAGCGATATTCTGGAACAATCATCACCACATGATGCAGTCGGCCCACAAGGTCACGGGTGGCGTCCTGTGGGCCAATCATGCGCTCCTGTTCTGCCTGACCTTGTTCCCACTGATGATTCGCTGGATCGATGATGCAGGGCTGGCGCCCTGGCCGCTCGCGTCGTTCGGCGTCGTGCTGGTTGGCTCGGCAGTCGCGTATCAACAGCTCGAAAAAGCGCTCATCCGGGCCGAGGGCGATGGTTCGGTCATCAAGCGTGCAGTGGGCGGCGGCGGCAAGGAGTGGCTCAGCTTCATCTTGTACGTGGTCGCCATACCGGGCGCCTTCGTCTCGCCCTACATTTCCGTCGCCTGCTATGTCGCGGTCTCGGTGATCTGGCTCGTGCCCGATCGCCGGTTCGAGCGCGAGCTGTTCGAGCGGGTCGACCGGTGACCACGTCGCGGCTCACTTCCTTCACCGACGGCGTGATCGCCGTGATCATCACGATCATGGTGCTAGAGCTTCCCGTGCCGAAGGCGCCGGGCATGACCGCGCTCCAGCCGCTGACCATTCTGTTCGTGGTTTACGCGCTTTCGTTCGTGAAGGTCGGCATCTACTGGTCCCAGCATCACAACGTGCTGCAGGCCGCGAAGCGGGTCAGCGGTCAGGTGTTGCTCGCGAACCTCTTCTTCCTGTTCTGGCTGAGCCTGATTCCGTTCGTCGTTCGGTGGGTCGGCGAGGCAGGAATCACGCGCGACACGGTGATTGCGTTCGGCTCGATCATGCTGCTTTGCACCCTCTCCTTCGCGCTCCTGCTCGCAGCACTGCTCGAGGCCAATGACGACGACGCGCCGATTTCGCGGGCGGGGCGACGCGGCCACAAGGGCCAGATTACCATCTTCGCTTATGTGCTGGCGATCGGGAGCGCCTTCCTTTGGCCTTATGTCGCGGTGGCGATCTACATCGCCGTCGCCTGCATGTGGCTGGTTCCCGACAAGAGGTTCGAGAGCCTGATCGACTAGCGCTGCTTGCAAGGGCGAAGCGCGCCACCCACCTCACTTTTCAAAGGAGAAGACTTTGGAAAGTTGGCACGGAACAACCATCCTGGGCGTCAAAAAAGGCGGGAAAACCGTGATCGCCGGAGACGGGCAGGTGTCGATGGGCAACACCGTGATGAAGCCCAATGCAAAGAAGGTGCGGCGGATCGGCGATGGCAAGGTGATCGGCGGCTTCGCCGGCGCGACCGCAGACGCCTTCACCTTGTTCGAGCGGCTGGAAAAGAAGCTCGAGCAATATAACGGCCAGCTGCTGCGCGCGGCGGTGGAGCTCGCCAAGGACTGGCGCACCGACAAGTATCTGCGCAACCTCGAAGCGCTGATGATCGTCGCCGATGCCGAGCAGATGCTGATCCTCACCGGCAACGGGGACGTGCTCGAGCCTGAGGGCGGCATCGCGGCGATCGGGTCGGGCGGCAATTACGCGCTGTCCGCCGCCAAGGCGCTCGCCGATTACGAGCAGGATCCCGAAGTGCTCGCCCGCCGCGCCATGCAGATTGCCTCGGAAGTTTGCGTCTTCACCAACGACCGGCTGACCATCGAGACGATTGAAGGCTGACGCGAAGCCGGTAGGCTGGGCGAATGCTGCTCGACCGCCGAAACTTTGCCGCCGGCTCGCTCACGCTTCTCGCCGGCTGCACGACGGTCGGGGGCCCGCGGCGCTATTCGGACTGCACGCCGCTGGTCCCGGTGAAGGCGGACGCTGGCCGGATAATCCGCACGGTCGCTGGACTGCGGCCATATCGCGAATCGGGTTTCGTGGTCCGCCGCGACCAGCTTGGCGACAAGGCTTTGGTCCATAATTACGGGCATGGCGGGGGCGGCATCACCCTCAGCTGGGGGACGGCGCGGCTCGCGGCCGACCTTGGCCTTCCCGGGCACAGCGGACCGGTCGCCGTGATCGGATCGGGCGCCGTCGGCCTTACCACCGCGCGGCTGGTCCAGGAGGCAGGTTTCTCGGTCACCATCTATGCAAAGGCCCTGCCGCCCAACACGACGTCCAACGTCGCCGGCGGGCAGATCGAAACGGCCTATCTTCACAAGGAGGAAGCGGTCACTCCGGAATGGCGTCGGCAGCTGTTGGCGGCGATGGATTACAGCTGGCGCCGCTGGCAAATCATGGTCGGCGATGAATATGGCGTGCGTTGGCTGACGACCTATGAGGAAACGCAGCTCAACAGCTCCTCGCCGATGGACGCATATTATCCGGCAACCAAGGTGCTGTCCCGGGCAGAGCATCCATTCCCGCTCGACAATGTGGTCCGCTTCGAGACCATGTATGTCGAGACCGGCCATTTCCTTCGCCAGGCGATGCGCGACTTCCAGATTGCGGGCGGGAAATTCGCCATTCGCAGCTTCGCGACGCCGCAGGATGTTGCGGCTCTATCCGAATCTCTGGTGTTCAATTGCACCGGTCTCGGATCGCGAGAGCTGTTTGGCGACCAGGACCTGCATCCACTCAAAGGGCAGTTGGCGATCCTGCTTCCGCAGCCCGAGGTTCGCTATGCGCTGAGTGGCGGGCCCGGCTACATGTTTCCGCGGCCTGACGGGATCATCCTCGGCGGCACCGCCGAGCGCGATAATTTCGATCCCAACCCCGATCCGGCGACGATCGCGAGGCTGGTCGCGCGGCACAAGCGCTTCTTCGACGGCTTCCGCTGCACTGCTTGAAGTGACTGCCGCCCGCTCCGACATTGCGGAAACGATGAACTATCACACCACTTTTCCCCAGGGCGGGGAGCAAGCCGAAGTGCTGAAAGACAAGCTTACACCCAAGGCGATCGTAGCCGCGCTCAACGAGCATATTGTCGGCCAGGACGACGCGAAGAAGGCGGTCGCCGTCGCACTTCGCAACCGCTGGCGACGGCAACAGCTCTCGCCCGAGCTGCGCGACGAAGTGACGCCGAAGAACATCCTGATGATCGGCCCGACGGGCTGCGGCAAGACCGAGATCAGCCGCCGCCTCGCGAAGCTCGCCGACGCGCCGTTCGTGAAGGTCGAGGCGACCAAGTTCACCGAGGTCGGCTATGTCGGTCGCGACGTCGAGCAGATCGCCCGCGACCTCGTCGAGGAAGCGGTCCGGTTGGAGCGTGACCGTCGCCGCGCCAAGGTCCGCGCGGCGGCCGAGGAAGCGGCGATGGACAAGCTGCTGGACGCGCTGACTGGCAAGGGCTCGAGCGAGGCGACCCGGCAGAGCTTCCGCCAGCGGTTCGCCGACGGCAGCCTCGACCAGGCGGAGGTGGAGATCGAGGTCGACGAGGCACCGAACATGCCATTCGAGATTCCCGGCATGGGCGCGCAGGTGTTCGACCTGAAGTCGATCATGGGCAAGGCGATGGGGCAGGGGCCGCGCAAGAAGCGCAAGCTCAAGGTGCCGGAAGCCTTTCAGCGCCTGACCGACGAGGAAGCCGACAAGAGGCTCGACCCCGACGACATCAACCGCTCGGCGCTCGCCGATGCGGAAGCCAATGGCATCGTCTTCATTGACGAGATCGACAAGATCGCGGTTTCGGACGTGCGCGGCGGCTCAGTCAGCCGGGAAGGCGTCCAGCGCGACCTGCTGCCCCTGATCGAGGGGACGACGGTCGCGACCAAGTACGGACCGCTGAAGACTGACCATATCCTGTTCATCGCCTCGGGCGCGTTCCATATCGCGAAGCCCGCTGACCTGCTGCCCGAGCTTCAGGGGCGGCTGCCGATCCGGGTCGAACTGAAGGCGCTGACGCAAGAGGATTTCGTCCGCATCCTGTCGGCGACGCGCGCCAGCCTCACCGAGCAGTACCAGGCGCTGCTCGGCACCGAGGGCGTCACGGTCAGCTTCGCCGAAGACGGGATCGAGGCGCTCGCCCGGATCGCCGCCGAGGTAAACGAAGCGGTCGAGAACATCGGCGCGCGCCGGCTCCAGACGGTCATGGAGAAATTGCTCGAGGACGTGAGCTTCGACGCGGAGGACCGCCGCGGCGAGAAGCTCGTGGTCGATGCCGCCTTCGTCGACAAGCAGCTTAGCGGTATTGCCCGGAACGCCGACCTCAGCCGCTACGTGCTCTAAAGAAGCTCCAGCCAGTTCTGCCTGCGGTACCTCCACACGAGCCCTTGGGCGAACGGCGACCATGCGCTGGTCTTGACGCCCGCGAGGCGCAGCCGTCCCGCCGCCCAGCTGTTGCAGGTCCTGAACGCGCTGGCCCGTCCCGTCGCGCGATAGAAGGCATCGGACGGACCGTAGCCGGGATGATGGATGTGCTGCGGCCGGCCGCGCGCATCGAGCACGAAATCGGCGCGGACCGCCGCCCACAGCCGGCGATATTCGTCGGGCCGCAGCCGGATCTCGCGCACGGCATAGGCCGGACTTGGGATATATTCGACGTGCATCACCCGCTTGCCGCCGGCGAGTGCCGACCAGATCGTCCGCGGCGTGATGTCCCACCACGTCGGCGTGTTGAGATAGACGCGCTCCTCGCCCGCACCGAACGCGATGAAGCTGGCGTTAGGGTCGATCCTGGTGAAATCGCCAACCGGGACAAACCGCGTCCAGTCGAGGCCCTGGGCGCGGATCGGCATCAGGATGTCGACGTGGATGCCGTTGTCGGCAAGATAGATGGTGGTGCCTTCGGCGGGCTCGGCCCAGCCGCGGTTGACCGGGACCAGCGACCCGATCACCGCCGCGACGAGATACGCAGCCGGCACGGCGAGAAGCAGTGCCAACGACCGGGCAAGCCACTTTCCCGCCTTGGTTTTTCCTCGTCGCCGAGCCACTTGGCGCCCTCCCGCCTTGCCTTGTCGGATAGCCCTGCCTAGATGCCGCGGCCAGGTCGGGGCGTAGCGCAGCCTGGTAGCGCATCACACTGGGGGTGTGGAGGTCGCTGGTTCGAATCCAGTCGCCCCGACCAGCCTTGTCATGGACCGTCCGCGGGGCGGTCGTTAGGACAAGGCTGCTAATCACAGAAAGTCGCGACTTCAGATGTCCAGCCAACCGATGTTGATGATGATGCAGGCCGCTCCCGCGGGCCAGCCGGGCGGGGTTAGCGCCGCCCTGATCCAGTTCTTTCCCTTCATCGCCATCTTCGTGATCTTCTATTTCCTGATGATCCGGCCCCAGCAGCGGCGCGTGAAGGAGCACCAGGCCTCGATCATGGCGGTCAAGAAGGGCGACGACGTGATCACCGGCGGCGGCATTCGCGGCCGGGTCACCAAGGTCGGCGACGACGAGGCCGAGGTCGAGATCGCGCAGGGCGTGAAGATCCGGGTGATCAAGTCGACCATCAGCCAGGTCCTCAGCCCGAACGCCAAGCCGGCGAACGACTGATGCTCGAATTCCCGAAGTGGAAGGTGTGGCTGGTTTCGCTCGTCGTCGCGGCGGGCGTGCTGCTGTCGATCCCAAGCCTGATCGCCGGAACGCCCTATGCGAGCGCGTGGCCGAAGTGGCTTCCGCACTACAAGATCAACCTCGGCCTGGACCTTGCGGGCGGCAGCCACCTGCTGCTCGAGGCGGACGCCCAGGATGCGCTGAAGCAGCGGCTGCAGGCCAAGGAGGACGAGGTCGCGACCGAACTTCGCCGTGACCCGCGGATCGACGTCGGCGACATCTCGACCGCGGGTGGGCGGCTGTCATTTCTGGTGCGAGATCCGACCAAGGTCGATGCGGCGGTGGAGCGGATGCGGCGCCTGAGCCAGCCGCTTCAGCTTACCGGCAACCGCGACTGGGACGTGCAGGTCGTCGATTCGACCCGCATCGTCCTTACGCCGACGCCCGCCGGCACGAACCAGGCCCTCAAGGACGCAATGGGAGTCGCGCGCGACGTCGTCCGCCGGCGCATCGATCCGGGCGGCACCAAGGAGATCACGGTTGTCACCGAGGGCGGCAACCGGATCCTCGTCGAGGTTCCCGGCGTCGAGGATCCCGAGGAGCTGAAGAAGCTGATCGGCCAGACCGCGCGACTGGAGTTCAAGCTGGTCGACCTGTCGGCCGATCCGACGCAAGTCCAGCAGGGCCGCGCTCCGCCGGGCAGCCAGGTGCTGCCGATGGCCGACGGAAGCGGGTTCATGGCGGTCAAGCGCCGGGTCATGGTCTCCGGCGACCAGCTGACTAGCGCATCGCAGTCTTTCGACTCCCAGACCGGCGCGCCCGACATTCAGATCAAATTCAACACCGCGGGCGCACGCCGCTTCGGCCGGGCGACGCAGGAGAATGTCGGCAAGCCGTTCGCGATCATCCTCGACGACAAGATCCTGTCGGCGCCGAACATCAATGAGCCGATTCTTGGCGGCAACGCGCAGATCAGCGGCAATTTCACCGTGCAGAGCGCGCACGATCTCGCCGTCAGCCTCGCCTCGGGCAAGCTACCGGTGAAGCTCAACGTGATCGAGGAGCGGACGGTCAGCGCCGAGCTCGGCCAGGATTCAATTCACAAGGGCGCGATCGCCTCGATCGTCTCCGTCCTCGCGGTGATCGTCTTCATGCTCGTGACCTACGGGCGGTTCGGCGTCTATGCGAACATCGCGCTGGTCGTGAACGCCTTCCTGATCCTCGGGATCATGGCGATGTTCAACGCGACCCTCACGCTTCCGGGCATCGCCGGCTTCATCCTTACGATCGGCGCGGCGGTCGACGCCAACGTGCTGATCAACGAGCGAATCCGCGAAGAGATACGCCGCGGACGACGACTCATCGATGCGGTCGAAACCGGCTATCACGAAGCGTTCCGGGCGATCTTCGACGCAAACGTCACGCACGTGATCTCGGCGGCGATCATGGCCTATTTCGGCTCCGGCCCCGTGCGGGGGTTCGCCGTCGTGCTGATGATCGGCGTCGTCACGTCGGTGTTTACCGCCGTCTATTTCACTCGAATGCTGGTCGCGCTGTGGATCCGCCGCACCCGTCCGCGCGAACTGCACATATAGGCCGCAAACTCCATGAAGCTCCTCAAGCTCGTCCCCGACCACACGAACCTCGACTTCATGCGCTGGCGCAATCTTGCGCTGGTGCTGTCGCTGATTGCCACCGTCGCCTCGATTGCCTTCACCGCCTATCGCGGCCTCAACCTCGGCATCGACTTCATCGGTGGCCAGGTCATCCGGGTCGAGTTCCAGCAACCGGTCAAGATCGACGACTTGCGCACCCGCGTCGCCCGGCTCGGAGTCGGCGAGGCCAGCATCCAGGCGCTGGGCAACGACCGCACCTATCAGGTCCGCCTGCCCAAGCCGGAGGGTCCCGAGGCGGCGTCCAACCAGGTCGTCTCGAAGCTCCGCGCAGCACTTCCTCAGGCCTATCCCGGCGCCCGCGTCGATGCCGGCGAATCGGTTTCCGGCAAGGTCAGCGAGGAGTTGGCGCAGGACAGCGCGATGGCCATCGGCCTCGCGATGCTGGGCATCGCCATCTACATCTGGTTTCGCTTCGAATGGCAGTTCGGCGTCGGTGCGCTGGTCACCCTGGCGCACGACGTTGCGATGACCCTGGGCTTTTTCGCATTCACCCGGCTGCAGGTCGACCTCAACGTTGTCGCCGCCTTCCTGACCATTGTCGGCTATTCGCTGAACGACACAGTGGTGATCTACGACCGGGTCCGGGAGAACCTGCGCAAGTATCGCAAGATGGCGATCCTGCCGCTGCTCAACCTTTCACTGAACGAGACGCTGGCGCGGACCGTCGTGACCTCGCTGACCGTGCTGCTCGCGCTCGGCATTCTGATGCTGATCGGTCCGCAGGTGATCTTCGGCCTGGCGATCGCCATTTTCCTGGGGGTGCTGATCGGCACCTATTCGTCGATCTATATCTCGGTCCCGATGCTGGTGTGGCTGGGCGTCCAGCCAGACTCCTTCCTCAAGACCGACGAGAAGGACGAAGCCGAGCCGCAGACCGCCTGAAGTCGATTTCAGCCGTTCATCCTGGCCCAAGCTTTCTCCGTCCATGCCCTGCTTGGCCTCCCTCCGAGCGCACGCTAATGAGGTTTTCATGCTGAAGCTTTCCCGTCCTGTCGCACTGCTCCTCACCGGCGCCGCGGTCCTGCCGCTGGTCGGCTGCGCGCACGGCAAGGGCAAGACCGACACGGCCTATGTCGCACGCGACGTGAGCTCGCTCTACACGGCTGCCAAGCGCTCGATGGACCGCAGCGACTATGAGCAGGCGGCGAAGCTGTTCGACGAGGTCGAGCGCCAGCACCCCTATTCGGTCTGGGCCCGCCGCGCCCAGCTGATGAGCGCGTTCAATTACTACCTTGCCCGCAAATATACCGACGCCGTCAGCTCCGCGCAGCGCTTCGTGACGATCCATCCCGGCAACGCCGAGGCGCCCTACGCCCAGTATCTGATCGGCATGAGCTATTATCAGCAGATCGACGACGTCAATCGCGACCAGACCAATACGCAGCAGGCCGCAGACGCGTTCAACGACCTGATTCGCCGCTATCCCGACACGCGCTACGCGGCGGATGCGCGGATCAAGCTCGACCTGATCAAGGACCATCTCGCCGGCAAGGAGATGGAGATCGGCCGCTTCTACCAGCGCTCGGGGCAGTGGCTGGCGGCGACCTATCGCTTCCGCAGCGTGGTCGACCAGTACCAGACCACGAGCGGGACTCCCGAGGCGCTCGAGCGGCTGGTCGAATGCTATCTCGCGCTGGGCATGCCCGAGGAAGCGCAGAAGGCTGGCGCCGTGCTGGGCCGCAACTACCCCGAATCCTATTGGTACGCTCAATCGCTGCGGCTGCTCGGGCGCGAGAACCGGCAGGTCCAGCGGCGGACCGCCTCGCGCAAGTGAGGCCAAGGCGGGCGCCATGCTGAGGCAGCTCGCCGTCAATAATGTCGTGCTGGTCGAGCGGCTCGAACTCGAGTTCGAGCCGGGGCTCGGCGTGCTCACCGGCGAAACCGGCGCGGGGAAGTCCATCCTGCTCGATGCCCTGGGCCTAGCGCTAGGCGCTCGGGCCGACACCGCGCTCGTCAGGGCGGGCCAGGACTGGGCGTCGGTTTCGGCGGAAATCGCCCTTCCGGCTACGCATCCCGCGCTGGCGCTCCTCGCCGAGCAAGGCATCGAGCCGGAGCCAGGCGAGGCGCTCATCGTCCGCCGGACGCTGAAGAGCGACGGCGGCAGCCGGGCCTTCATCGGCAGTGCCAGCGTCCCGGCGGGAATGCTCCGCGAGGTCGGCAGCCAAGCGGTCGAGATCCATGGCCAGCACGATGACCGCGGGCTGCTGAACCCGAAGGGCCATCGGGCGTTGCTCGATGCATTCGGGAAGATCGATGTCGCGGCGGTCGAGCGTGCGTGGGCCGAGGTCACGCGGATCGAGGCCGAGCTGATGGAGGCGCGGTCGGCTGCAGCGGCCGCCGAGCGCGACCGCGAATGGCTCGAGCACGCCTGCACCGAGATCGAGGCGCTCGCGCCCGAGGAGGGCGAGGAGACCCGCCTTACCGAGGAGCGCGCGGCGATGCAGGCCGGCCTCAGGGCCGGGGAATCGCTGACCGGGATCGACGAATTGATTGGTGGGTCGGACGGCGCGCTCACGCAATTGCGGCTAGTCGCGCGGCGCATCGAGCGTGGGGCCGCCGACCATCCCTTGCTCGCCGAGGCATTGGCGGCGCTCGATCGCGCGCTGATCGAGGCGAGCGAGGCCGAGGACAAGATAGCGCGTGCCGCGGATGCCATGGCTTTCGACCCCGCGCGGCTGGAACAGGCCGAGACCCGGCTGTTCGACATTCGCGGTCTTGCCCGCAAGCACCGCGTTGAGCCCGACCAGCTCGCCGCGCTGGGCATCGAGATGCGCGGCCAGCTGGCGGCGATCCAGGCGGGCGGCGAACGCATCGCAGAGCTCGATGCGGAGCTGGTCGCGGCGCGCGAGGCCTATTCAGCGTCGGCTTCGACGCTGAGCGAGCGTCGCCATGCCGCGGCCGTTCGGCTCGACGCTGCGGTAGCCGGGGAGCTCGCCCCATTGAAGCTCGACGCCGCCCGGTTCCGCACCGCCATCGCGGCGAGCGAGCCCGGTCCTGCTGGCACGGACCGGGTCGAGTTCGAAGTCTCGACCAACCCCGGCGCGCCGTTCGGACCGCTGACCCGCATTGCCTCGGGCGGCGAGCTGTCGCGATTCATCCTGGTGCTGAAGGTCGCGCTAGCCGAGGCCGGCACTGCGGCGACGATGATCTTCGACGAGGTCGACCGAGGCGTCGGTGGCTCGGTCGCAAGCGCGATAGGCGAGCGCCTCGCCCGCCTGGCCGAGCAGAGCCAGGTGCTGGTCGTCACTCACTCGCCCCAGGTCGCGGCGCGCGCCTCGCACCACTACCGCATCGAAAAGAGCCACGGGCCCGACGGCACGCGGACGACGGTTCGACGGCTTTCGGCAGACGAGCGGCGCGAGGAGATTGCGCGGATGCTGTCGGGCACGTCGGTTACGGAGGAAGCGCGCGCACAAGCCTCGCGGCTGCTCGACGCCGCGTGACGGCCTACGTCGCCCTCTTGCGCGGCGTGAACCTCGGGAAGCGGCAGCTGAAGATGGCGGATTTGCGCCGACTCGCGACGGAGATCGGCCTCGACGACGCCACGACATATATCGCCAGCGGCAACCTGCTGTTCCGCAGCGGCAAGGGCGAACAAGCGCTAAAGTCGGCACTTGAGGCCGCGCTGGCGGAACATATGGGTGCCAAGGTCGGAGTCATGGTCCGCACCGCCGACCAGCTTTTCGGCGTGGTCGCGGCAAACCCGTTCGGCAAGGAAGCACCGAACCTCACCGTCGCGATCTTCCTGGATGCGGCGCCGGCCGGCGACGCAGCCAAAGCCGCGAAGAATGTCGACGGCGAGCGGATTGCGCTCGGAAAACGCGAAATCTACGTGCATTACCCGCGCGGCCAGGGCCAGTCGCGGCTCGCGATTCCCGCGGCTGCGCAAGGCACGGCCCGCAACATGAACACCGTGGCCAGGCTGGCCGAGTTGGTAAGGGAGAAAGCATGAGCAAGGACCGCGCAATCCCGCACAATTTCGAGGGCGAGGAGCTGGAGAGCGTCTTCGTCGGGAGGCGCGACGGCCAGGCACGTCCGACCGTCATCCTGATCCCGACCGTGATGGGCGTCTCCGACCTTGAGATCGGCTTCGGGCGGCAGCTGGTCGAGCTCGGCTACAACGCGCTGGTAGCGGACCTGTTCGGCAAGGAGTTCCGCGGAGCGCCCCGGGACACGATGTTCGGCGAGATGAAGCGGCTGGCGAACGACCGTCCGGCGCTCAGGCGCCGGCTGACCCATGTCCTCGACCTGGCCCATGGCCTGAACGAGGTCGCCGACAGGCAGATCGTCGTTGCCGGCTATTGCTTCGGAGGCATGTGCGCGCTCGACCTCGCGCGCAGTGGCGCCGACGTCGCGGCGGCCGTCAGTTTCCATGGCCTGTTCGACCCGCCGGGCATGCCGCCTGAGAAGATCAAGGCGAAGGTCGTCGCCTTCCACGGCTGGGACGACCCCATGGTCCCGCCGGACAAGGTGGTCGCGCTGGGTCAGGAGCTGACCGCGGCCGGCTGCGACTGGCAGATCCACGCCTACGGCAATGTCGCCCACGGCTTCACCAACCCGAACGCCGCCAAGCTTCAGATCGACGGCGTCGCCTATAATGCGCTCGCTGCCGAACGGTCGTGGACGAGCTTTATCAACCTGCTCGAGGAATTGTTTGGCTGAAACGCTTTCCGAGGCGGATGCCGCCAACCGGCTGATGCGGCTGGCGAAGGAGATCGCCCGGCACGACCGACTCTACCACGACCAGGACGCGCCGGAGATTTCCGACGCCGAATATGACGCGCTGGTCCGCGAGAACCGCGAGCTGGAGGCGCGTTTCCCCCAGCTGGTCCGACCGGATTCGCCGTCGAAGCGGCTTGGCGCGGCGCCTACGACCGGGCTCGCCAAGGTCACGCATGCGAGGCCGATGCTCAGCCTCGACAACGCCTTTTCCGACGAGGAGGTCTACGAGTTCGTCGCGCGGCTCCGCCGCTTCCTCAACCTGCCGCCGGACGAGCCGATCGCGATGACCGGCGAGCCCAAGATCGACGGCCTCTCCTGCTCGCTGCGCTATGAGCGCGGGCGGCTGGTACTCGGCGCGACGCGCGGCGACGGAATGGTCGGCGAGGATGTCACCGCGAACGTCCGGACCATCCATGACATTCCGCACGCCATCAGCGACGGCCCCGAGATCCTGGAAGTCCGCGGTGAAGTCTTCATGTCCAAGGCCGACTTTGAGTCGCTGAACGAGCGGCAGCGGGCGTCAGGCGGCAAGATCTTCGCCAACCCGCGCAACGCCGCCGCCGGCTCGCTTCGTCAGAAGGATCCAAGCGTCACCGCCGCGCGGCCGCTGCGCTTTCTCGCCCACGGCTGGGGCGAGATCAGCGAGCCGCTGGCGACCATGCAACTGCTGGCGATGAAGAAGATCCAGTCGCTTGGCTTTCCCGTCAGCGACCTCTTGAAGCGGTGCGAAACTGTCGAGGAAGCGCTCGCCCACTATCGCAAGATCGAACAGGCGCGGGCCGACCTTCCCTACGACATCGACGGCGTGGTGTATAAGGTCGCGCGGATCGATTGGCAGGATCGATTGGGCGTGGTGGGCCGCGCGCCGCGCTGGGGCCTCGCGCACAAATTCCCCGCCGAGAAAGCCGAGACGACGCTGGAGGCCATCGACATCCAGGTCGGCCGAACCGGCAAGCTGACCCCGGTAGGGCGGCTGAAGCCGGTCGGGGTCGGCGGCGTGATCGTCGCCAACGTCACGCTCCACAACCGCGACGAGATCGAGCGCCTCGGGCTTCGCATCGGCGACCGGGTCCGCATCCAGCGCGCCGGCGACGTCATTCCGCAGGTCGTCGAAAACCTTACCCGCAATGAGCCGCGGCCGCCCTATGTCTTCCCCGATCATTGCCCCGAATGCCAGTCGGAAGCCGTTGCGGAGGAAGGCGAGGTCGACGTCCGCTGCACCGGCGGCCTGATCTGCCCCGCGCAACGGTTCGAGCGGCTGCGGCATTTCGTGTCCCGCGGCGCGCTCGACATCGAAGGGCTGGGCGAGAAGAGCATCGCCGAGTTCATCGAGCTGGGCTGGCTGCACTCGCCCGCCGACATCTTCCGTCTCCACGACCATCGCGACGAACTGCTCGGACGCGAGGGGTGGAAGGAGAAGTCGGTCGACAACCTCCTCGCCGCGATCGAGGCCAAGCGACAGCCCGACGGCCCGCGCCTGCTGTTCGGGCTTGGCATCCGCCATGTCGGCATCGTCACCGCGCGGGACCTGCTCAAATGCTTCGGCACCGTCCAGGAGCTGCGGCATGCCGCTTTATCGGAGGGCGGAGAGCTGGAGCTGGCGTCGGTCCAGGGCGTCGGCCCGGTCGTCGCCGAGGCGTTGCACGATTTCTTCCACGAGCCGCACAACCAGCAGGTGCTCGACGACCTTTTGTCCGAGATCTCGCCCTTGCCTTTCGTCAGCGATGCGCGCGCAACCGAGTGGAGCGGGAAGACCATCGTCTTCACCGGCAGCCTCGAGACGATGAGCCGCGACGAAGCCAAGGCGCAGGCTGAGCGGCTCGGCGCCCGCGCGGCCGGTTCGGTCAGCGCGAAGACCGATCTGGTGGTTGCCGGCCCGGGCGCGGGCTCGAAGCTCAAAAAAGCCGAGGAACTTGGCGTTCGGGTGATCGACGAGGCCGAGTGGGCGAAGATCGTTGCGGAGGCTTGATCTCAGGACCCGAGGGCGCGCCTGACGAGGCCGACGCAGTTGCGCACCGTGCTGTCGTTGATCAGATCTTCCTCCGAAATGCTGCGCTCGCGCAGTGCGAACTCCTCTTCCAGGCGCATTGCGACACTCAGCATGT
>Ga0207711_10000495_pt1 | contig 40705 bp, 40 predicted proteins | sample KBSS34metaG_FD_184401 | JGI IMG/M metagenome (GOLD analysis project Ga0207711, IMG submission 184401) | Switchgrass rhizosphere microbial communities from Kellogg Biological Station, Michigan, USA - KBS S3-4 metaG (SPAdes) (version 2) | ecosystem: Host-associated > Plants > Roots > Rhizosphere... | reverse complement strand
CGTGACCCCGCATGCCGGCACGACGCGCGATGCGATTCGGCGCAGTGTCGAAATCCGCGGCATCCCGCTGCACATCATCGACACCGCGGGCCTGCGCGAGAGCGCCGACCCGATCGAGCGCATCGGCATCGAGAGAACCTGGGCGACGATCGCCCGCGCCGACCTGGCGCTGATCGTCACCGACGCCCGCGAGTCCGATCAGGACGCCGACGTCGCGATCGTCGGGCGACTGCCGCAGTCGCTGCGGCTGATCATCGTTCGCAACAAGATCGATCTCGCCGGGATCGAAGCAAAAAGCTCGGCATCTTCCGGCGCAGCAGAGGTATGGCTTTCGGCCAAGACCGGCGCCGGCGTCGAGCTCCTTCGCGAGGCCATGCTTGCGGCAGCCGGCGCGCGCGAGGACATGGAGGGCACGTTTCTCGCACGCGAGCGGCATTTGCAGGCGATGCGCGCGGCCGGAATGCACCTCGATGCGGCGGGGCAGCACCTGCGTACCTCGCCGCCGCCGCTCGAACTCTTCGCCGAGGAGCTCCGCGGCGCGCAGCAGTCGCTTTCGGCGATCACCGGCGAAGTCAGCGCCGACGACCTGCTCGGTGTGATCTTCAGCCGGTTCTGCATCGGCAAATAAGCGCCTTTATGCGGCTGCCGTCGGTAAGCGGCGGCGGGCCGGCCGTCGCTTCGCCTTGACCCGCGCCAGGCCGCTGTTTTCGTGGTTGCTCCGGTCGGCGTCACCGCAGGGACCGGACCGGCAGCCCAGTGGCCTGACCGATTCTGCGGCGGGAACCGCGCTTACGTCGGGCGCGGCGAGGTGCTAGAGTTATCTTTCCCTCTTGTCCTGCGCGCCGATTCCGACGTGGCGCCCACTCCCAGGCCGCATGAACGCTCCCGATCCCGCATCATCGCTCGCTCCATCGTTTCAACCGCCTCGTGAGGCACGCCATCCGAAGCTCCTTGCCTGGGTAAGAGACATCGCCGCCCGCGCTCGCCCCGACAGCATCGTGTGGTGCGACGGCTCGCAGCAGGAGTACGACCGGCTTTGCGCGGCGATGGTCGAATCGGGCATGTTGCGGCGACTCAATCCGGCCAAGCGCCCCAACAGCTATCTCGCCTGGTCGGATCCGTCGGACGTCGCGCGCGTCGAAGACCGCACGTTCATCTGCAGTGAGCGCGAGGCCGACGCAGGTCCGACGAACAACTGGGTCGCGCCCGCCGAGATGCGCCGCAAGATCGACACGCTGTTCGAAGGTTCGATGCGCGGGCGCACGATGTATGTGGTGCCGTTTTCGATGGGCCCGCTCGGCAGCCCGATCGCGCACATCGGCGTCCAGCTGACCGACAGCCCTTATGTCGCGGCCAGCATGCGCATCATGACGCGCATGGGTTTCGCGGCGCTCGAGGTGCTCGGAACCGACGGCAGCTTCGTGCCGTGCGTGCATTCGGTCGGCGCGCCGCTGGCGCCCGGCGCGCGCGACGTGCCGTGGCCGTGCAATCCAGGCCAGAAATATATCGTCCATTTTCCCGAGACGCGCGAGATCTGGAGCTACGGCTCGGGCTACGGCGGCAACGCCCTGCTCGGAAAGAAATGCTTTGCTTTGCGCATTGCGTCGGTGATGGGCCGCGACGAGGGATGGCTCGCCGAGCACATGTTGATCCTCGGGGTCACTTCACCCGAGGGAAAGAAGAGCTACGTCGCTGCGGCATTTCCCAGCGCCTGCGGCAAGACCAACTTCGCGATGATGATTCCGCCGCAAGGTCTCGACCGATGGAAGGTGACGACGATCGGCGACGACATTGCCTGGATCAAGCCCCACGCGGACGGCAGCTTTCATGCGATCAATCCCGAAGCCGGATATTTCGGTGTCGCGCCCGGAACCTCCTATCAATCGAATCCGAACGCGATGGAGACGCTGCGTGAGAACGTCATCTTCACCAACGTCGCATTGACCGACGATGGCGATGTCTGGTGGGAAGGCATGACCAAGGATCCGCCGGCGCATCTGACCGATTGGCGCGGGCAGTCGTGGGTTCCCGGCTGCGGGCGCAAAGCCGCGCATCCGAACGCGCGATTCACCGTCGCGGCGACGCAGTGCCCATCGCTCGACCCCGAATGGGACAATCCCGCCGGTGTGCCGATATCGGCATTCATCTTCGGTGCGCGCCGCAGCGACACCGTGCCGCTGGTGGTCGAGGCGACCAGCTGGGACGACGGCGTGTACAAGGCCGCGACGATGGGATCGGAGACGACCGCGGCTGCGGCCGGCAAGGTCGGCGAAGTGCGGCGCGATCCGTTCGCGATGCTGCCCTTCTGCGGCTATCACATCGGCGACTATTTCGCGCATTGGCTGGCGATGGGTCGTGCGGTAGCGAGACCGCCGCGCGTGTTCAACGTCAACTGGTTTCGCACCGACGAGCAGGGCAAGTACGCATGGCCGGGATTCGGCCAGAACATGCGCGTGCTGAAGTGGATCATCGAGCGCTGCCAGGGTCGCGCACACGCGGTCGAAACCGAGCTCGGCCTGCAACCCGAGTATGGCGATCTCGATTGGCGCGGCCTCGAGTTCGGTCCCGAGCGGTTCGCGCAGGTGATGCGATTCGACCGCGCGCGCTGGACGCGTGAGCTCGATGCTCACGACGAGCTGTTCGCAAAATTGGGCGCCAAGCAGCCGCAGGCGCTTTCAGCGCAGCGGCGGGCGCTTGGCGCGAGGTTCGATCGCTAAGCGTCTGCAAATTTCCGAATGAAGGGCGCAGTTCGCGCCCTTTTTCTTTGGGCGCGGCGCTTGCGCATTCCAGACTCAGCGGCTAATCTTGAGATTGCAACCGCTTTCTGATATCGATTGCAGAAAGCGATTACTGTAATCGATTGCGATGCCTTCAGAACCCATTCCCGCGCGTCCCGACGCAGCCCTTCAGGACGGGACGCAAGCTGTCCCGTCGCGGCGGCGAATGCGGCGGGACGGCAATGTGCCCAGTCTGGCGGATGTAGCGCGTGCGGCGAAGGTTTCGACGGCCAGCGCCTCGCGTGCACTGGGGCGCCCTGAGCTCGTCAGCGAGGCGGTGCGGACCCGCGTTTCGGACGCCGCGGTGCGGCTCGGCTACGTTGCCAATGCCGCCGCGCGTTCCTTGTCGACGCGCAAGTCGGGGCTGGTGGGGGCGATCCTCAGCGATCCGGCCGATCCGGTCGTCTTGCAGATGCTGGAGGCGGCCGAGCGAAGCCTCTCCGCACACGGAGTCGGCGTGTTGGTTCGCGCGGCGGGCGCGGGGGCGCCGGCCGCCGCGTGCGCGCAGGCGTTGGCGGCACGAGGCGTCGATGGCCTGCTGTTCATTGGCGCGGGCGCAACGCCGGACCGGGAGGGCGAGAAGTCTGGCCGCTCCCTTCCGTACATCGGATGCGGGCAAACGCCCGGATCGGATATTGCAGCCTCCGGCCAGACGATCGAGCGGCGCGGCCTGGCCTTGGCCTGCGCGTATCTGCAGCAATTGGGACATCACCAAATCGGCGTCATCAGGCGGCGCCAGGGCGAGGGCGCCGATCAGCGTGCGCCATCGGGAGAAAACGCAACAATGATCGAACACCTGGTCGATTCGTTCGGTGACACTGACGCTGTCCGGGCCGCGGTTCGCTGGCTGATCGAAAACGGCGCCACGGCCATCGTTGCGTCTTCCGACGTCGCGGCAGCCGCTGCGCTGCGCGAATGCCGCGCGCTGGGCCTCGACGTGCCACGGCAGATCTCGGTGATAGGTTGTGGCGATAGCGCGATCGCGCGCTGCCTGGATCCTCAGCTGACCTCGGTCCGCCTGCCCGCGAGCGCCAGCGGCCAGGCCGCGGGCGACTGCTTGGTTGCCGCCCTGGCGGGGCAGGAGTTTACGTGGCCGGATCTCCCCCTCAAGCTAGTCATCCGAGAATCCGCCGGGCGCGCCGACGCCTGAGCAACGACTTTGCGTTCCACGTGAAACCCTGAAACCGGGCTTCACGTGAAACATCCGTTCGGCCCCTTTTGCGAGGCTGCCGTTTCACGTATGATAAGCGCGGCGATGTCACCAACCTGTTTCTCTTATAAAACATGAGGTTCCAAGAACATTTCGATGTCATCGTCGTCGGCGGCGGTCATGCCGGCACCGAAGCCGCCTTGGCGTCGGCCCGGATCGGGCGCCGCACGCTGCTGCTGACGCATAGCATCGAGACCCTGGGCCAGATGTCGTGCAATCCCTCGATCGGGGGAATCGGTAAGGGACACCTGGTCAAGGAGGTCGACGCCCTCGGTGGCGCGATGGCACTGGCCACCGACGAGGCCGGGATCCAGTTCCGGATCCTGAACGCGAGCAAAGGACCGGCGGTGCGCGCGACCCGCGCCCAGGCCGACCGCGTCCTTTACCGGCAGGCAATCCGGGCGCGCTTGGAAAACCAGCCCAATCTGACGCTGTTCCAGCAGGCGGTCGACGATCTGGTCCTCGAAGGCGATCGCGTCGTCGGAGTGGTCACCCAACTCGGCATCCGATTCGACGCGACGACTGTGGTGCTGACGGCCGGCACCTTTCTTTCCGGGCGAATCCATGTCGGCCTGGAGAACTATGCGGCGGGACGCGCCGGCGATCCGCCCGCTGCGACCCTCGGCGCGCGTCTTCGCGAGATCAAGCTCCCGGCCGGGCGCCTGAAGACCGGCACGCCGCCGCGCATCGACGGCCGCACGATCGATTACACGCGCCTGGCCGTGCAGCCGGGCGACGACCCGCCGCCGGTTTTTTCCTTCGTGGGCCGCCGCGACATGCATCCGCGGCAAGTGCCTTGCTGGATCGCGCACACCAACGCCGGCACCCACGAGATCATTCGCGGCGGGCTCGACCGCTCGCCTATGTTCACCGGCGTCATCGAAGGCATCGGCCCGCGCTACTGTCCGTCGATCGAGGACAAGATCACCCGATTTGCCGGTCGCGACAGCCATCAGGTTTTCCTCGAGCCCGAAGGCCTGACGACGCATGAGGTCTACCCGAACGGCATTTCGACCAGTCTGCCGTTCGACGTGCAGCTGGCGCTGGTCCGCTCGATAGAGGGACTGTCGCGTGCGCACATCCTGCGCCCCGGTTATGCGATCGAATACGATTATTTCGATCCGCGCGCGCTGAAGGCCACGCTCGAGACTAAAGCGATCGCGGGCTTGTTTTTCGCCGGCCAGATCAACGGCACCACCGGATACGAGGAAGCCGCAGCGCAGGGCCTGCTGGCAGGCATCAACGCGGCTCTTCTGGCCGGCGGTCACGACGGCTGGTGCCCGCGCCGCGACCAGGCATATCTGGGGGTACTGGTCGACGACCTGATTACGCGCGGGGTCAGCGAGCCCTACCGGATGTTCACCAGTCGCGCCGAATACCGCCTGCAATTGCGCGAGGACAACGCCGATCTGCGCCTGACCGAGGCCGGACGACGGATCGGTGTCGTTGACGACGCTCGGTGGGATGCGTTTTGTCGCAAGCGCGACGCCGTCGCCGCGGAGCTGGAGCGGCTGAAGTCGACCTGGGTCAATCCGCGGGTCGTCGATCAAGCCAGCGCGATGCGCGTGCTGGGGCAGGGGCTCGAGCGCGACTATGCGCTGATCGATCTGTTGGGCCGGCCCGGCGTCGGGTACGCGAGCCTGATGAGCCTGCCCGGTGCGGGTGACCCTGTGGCCGACCCGGAGGTGGCCGCGCAAGTCGAAGTGGCGACCAAGTACGCCGGCTATATCGGGCGGCAGAAGGAGGAAATCGCGCGTCACGCCGGGCAGGAGGCCTTGCGCCTCCCCGCAGACGTCGACTACCGCAAGGTGCGGGGGCTTTCGGTCGAGGTGCAGCAAAGGCTCAACCAGCATCGGCCGGAGACGATAGGACAGGCCGCTCGCCTTCCCGGGATGACCCCGGCGGCGATTTCGCTGCTGCTCGTCCACTTGAAGCGCGGCTTCGATGCGCCGGTCGCGCGCAAGCTTTCGGCATGACGCCGGCCGCGCGGCTGGCCGACGGCGTCGCGACGCTGGGACTGGCCGCGCTTGTCGGCGCCGACATCCAGGCGAGGCTGCTCGCCTATCTGGCGCTGCTCGACAAATGGAATCGAACCCATAACCTGACGGCGATCCGCGAGCCGGAACGGATGATCACGCATCATCTGCTGGATTCGCTGGCGGTGTTGCCGCATCTGCCTTCGCGCGCCGGCCTAAGGCTGATCGACATCGGCAGCGGCGGCGGCCTGCCGGGCATCCCGTTGGCGATCGTGCGCCCGGATTGGCAACTCACCCTGCTCGACAGCAACTTCAAGAAGGCGACGTTCCTTCGCCAGGCCGCGATCGAATTGCCGCTGCCGAATGTCGAGGTCGTCGCGGCGCGGGTCGAGGAATACGCGCCGGCCGTCAGGTTCGACATTGCGATTTCACGCGCCTTCTCCGATCTCGCGGTGTTTGCCCTCACCAGCGGCAACCTGCTCGCTCCGGAAGGACGCCTGGTCGCGATGAAGGGGGTCTATCCGCACGAGGAGATCGCGCATTTGCCCGCCGGGATCGGTGTGACGAGTACCCCGGCGCTGAAAATTCCCGGCGTCGACGGCGATCGTCATCTGGTGATCATGGAGCGCGCAGCGTGACCAAGATCATCGCCGTGGCCAATCAGAAAGGCGGCGTCGGCAAGACCACGACCAGCGTCAATCTCGCCGCCAGTCTGGTCGCGATGAAGCGCCGCGTCCTTCTGGTCGACCTCGATCCCCAAGGCAACGCGACCATGGGAGCCGGCGTCGATAAGCGTGCACTTACTCACACCGTATATCAAGTCCTGCTTGGTGAAAAGAAGATCGCCGACGTCCGCGTCGCTTCGCCCAGCGGCGGGTTCGATCTGGTGCCGGCCAACCGCGAGCTCGCCGGGGCCGAAGTCGAGCTAGTCGATCTTCCCGAGCGCGAAATGCGGCTCAAGGACGCGCTCGCCGAGGCGCTGAAGCAAATGCGCACGGCGATTTCGGAGGTCGTTGGCGAATACGACTTTATCCTGCTCGACTGCCCGCCTTCATTATCGCTATTGACCTTGAACGGGCTGTGCGCGGCGGACAGCGTGCTGATCCCGATGCAGTGCGAGTACTACGCGCTCGAAGGCTTGTCCGACCTGGTGCAGACGATACGAAAGGTTCGCGCCCATCTGAACCCGCGCCTCGAGATCGAGGGGCTGCTGCGCACGATGTTCGACCCGCGCAATACGCTGGCGCTCAACGTGTCGGCCGACCTGCAGAAGCATTTCGGCGACAAGCTCTACCGCACGGTGATCCCGCGCAATATCCGGCTCGCCGAAGCGCCGGGCTTCGGGGTGCCCGCGCTCACTCTGGACCGGGCATCGAAGGGCGCGCTGGCGTATCTCGCCCTCGCCGGTGAAATGCTCCGCCGCGACGAAGCCGCGTCGCCGCAACCGGGAGTCGTCAATGGCTAAGTTGAAAGGGCTCGGGCGAGGGCTCGATGCGCTGTTGTCGGGCTCGACCGAGACGCCGAGCCGCGAATCGCTGCAGACCATCGCCCTCGATCGCATTCGCCCGGGCAAATACCAACCGCGTTCGCGAATGGACGAAGCCTCGCTCGACGAGCTGGCCGCGTCGATCAAGGCGCAGGGAGTCATGCAGCCGATACTGGTGCGCCCGGTCGACGCGAACCGCTTCGAGATCATCGCCGGCGAACGACGCTGGCTGGCGGCGCGGCGCGCTGGGTTAGCCGAGGTGCCCGCGTTGGTGCGCGAAGTGCCCGATCAGGCGGCGCTGGCGCTGGCGCTGATCGAGAACATCCAGCGCGAGGATCTGAATCCTCTCGAGGAGGCGCAGGGCATCAAGCGGTTGATCGAAGAATTTGGACTGACGCACGAGGCGGCCGGAGAGGCCGTCGGCCGCTCGCGCAGCGCGGTGACGAATCTTTTGCGGCTGACGCAGCTTGCCAAGCCGGTGCAGGACTACTTGCTGTCAGGCGAGCTCGACATGGGGCACGCCCGCGCATTGCTGGGATTGCCGGCGGCGCAGCAGGCCGCCGCTGCCGCCAAAGTCGTCGCCCTCGGCATGTCGGTCCGCGACACCGAGCGCATGATGCAGGCCGCGCAGCATCCGGCGCCGAAGAAAAAACGGCGGCTGCGCGGGAAAAGCGCCGACGCTGATCTGGCGCGGCTGGAAAACGAGCTGTCCGACGCTCTTGGCACCAGCGTGCACATCGAAGCGACGCGAGACGGCGCCGGCCGTATCGTCGTCGCTTATTCGAGCCTCGACCAGCTCGACGGAATACTGGCAAAGCTCCGCTGATCTCGCGCCGCCAGCTACGCGCTCGATAGCGCAGCGCAAACAATAACGGCGCCCGCAGGCGCCGTTTGCAAGCGAGGTCGCGGGTCAGCCGAGTTGATTCAGCATCGTCTGCGCGTCGGAGACTTCGAACTTGCCCGGCGCCTCCACGTTCAGCGATTTGACGACGCCGTCGTCGACCAGCGCCGAAAAACGCTGGCAACGCACGCCCATGCCGCGTGCGGTCAGGTCGAGCTCGAGGCCGAGCGCCTTCGTGTACGCGGCGCTGCCGTCGCCCATCATCCGGACCTTGCCCCCGGTCTTCTGATCCTTCGCCCACGCGCCCATCACGAAGGCGTCGTTGACCGACATGCAGATGATCTCGTCGACGCCCTTGGCTTTTAGCTCGCCGAAGTGCTCGACATAACCCGGCACGTGCTTGCCCGAGCAGGTCGGGGTGAATGCGCCGGGCAAGCCGAACAACACCACCTTCTTGCCCTTGGTCAGCGCATCGATCTGGAACGTGTTGGGTCCAATCGGACATGCTTCGGTCGCGACCTCGACGTACTCGCTCAGCATGCCGGCAGGCAGCCGGTCGCCGACTTTGATCGTCATGACATTTTCCTTCCGCGTGATGTGTGGCGACGGCTATCGCGCGCGTGCAACTTGAGCACGCGATAAGCGACAGATCGTAAATTGTACCGGAAATCGTCGCGGCGTCGAACCACGCCGAGTACTTGTCTGCGCGCGCGCGAAAGCGTAACTTCGGCAGTCCGATCGCGACTACCCGCTGAAGGAGAACGTCATGGCGCAGGCTGCGAAGATGCCTGCGCGTCGCGTGAGCTTGCTGCTCGCGACGCGCAAGGGCCTGTGGCAATTGCACGGCGATCCTGCGCGCCGAAGCTGGCGCGTCGCCGGGCCGCAGTTCCTGGGCCACATCGTGCACCACTGTATCGCGGACCCTCGCGACGCCAAGACGATGCTCGCGGCAGCGCGCACCGGACACCTCGGTCCTACGATTTTTCGCTCAAGCGATCGCGGTCGCAGCTGGCACGAGGCGAAGCAACCGCCGGCATTCACCGAAGGCAGCGCACGCGTCGTCGATCACACATTCTGGCTGACGCCCGGACACGCGAGCGAGCCGGGCGTCTGGTACGGCGGCACGTCCCCGCAAGGGCTGTTCCGCTCCGAGGACGGCGGAGCGACCTGGCGTGGCGTTACCGGCTTCAACGAGCATCCGCAACGCAAGGCCTGGTGCGGTGGCGACCAGGACGGCACGCCGGATGGACCGAAGCTTCATTCGATCCTGATCGATCCACGCGATGCGCGACACATGTACATCGGCATGTCGAGCGGAGGCGTATTCGAATCGACCGACGGCGGCGCCGACTGGCGCCCGCTGAATCGCGGCGTGAAGGCCGACTTTCTGCCGCAGCCCGATCCCGAGTACGGCCACGACCCGCATTGCGTACGCCTGCACCCGATGCAGCCCGACCGCCTGTATCAGCAGAATCATTGCGGCATCTACCGGCTCGATCGGCCAGCCGAGCGCTGGGAAGACATCGGCGCGGCGATGCCCAAGAGCGTCGGCCCGATCGGCTTGCCGATGGTCGTGCATCCGCGCGACCCCGATACGGTCTGGGTCTTCCCGATGGATGGCACCAGCGTGTGGCCGCGCGTCTCGCCGGGCGGCAAGCCAGCGGTATATCGATCGGTCAACGCCGGAAAGACCTGGCAGCGACAGGCGACCGGTCTCCCCAAATTGCAGGCGTGGCTGACCGTGAAGCGGCAGGCGATGACCGCCGATGCCGGAGCGCCGGTCGGCGTCTATTTCGGCACAACCAGCGGCGAGGTCTGGGCCAGCCGGGACGAAGGACGCACCTGGAAATGCCTGGCAACGCACTTGCCTGAAATCTATTCCGTCGAGACGATGTAACGGCGTCGACGAAACCACTCGCCCGACGACGATGCACGTGCTCGTACCCGGTCCGCTGCGCTCGTACACCAACGACGCGGCGAAGGTCAGCGCCGACGGCGCAACGCTCGCCGAGGTCGTCGGCGACCTGGAGCTGCGCTATCCCGGCATCCGCTTTCGCATCATCGATGAGCAAGGGAGCATCCGCCAGCACATCAAGCTCTTCGTCAACGGCGTGCAGGCGCGAGACCTGTCGCCGCGGCTCGCTGGCAACGACGAGGTGATGATCGTCTGTGCGCTGACCGGCGGCTGAAGCGCGACACCGGCGGCCTGCTTATTTTGGCGACGGCTTTCGTTGACGCCGCACCGCACAAAATCCTATAATCCAAAGGTTTGCTTCGTTCCGTGGCCACGCCGAATTCGGCACGCTCCCCACCGGGTTTTCCTGTCGGCCGCATCGCGGGCTGGCAGTTCTTGGCTACGGTCGCGATCGCCGCGATCGGCGGATGGTGGGCAGGACTGCACGGGGCGTTGTCGGCGTTGCTGGGTGGACTGGTGAACATCACCGCAGGCGTCGTCTATGCAGTGGTCGTCGGGCTTCGCAGGGCGCCGACGGCAGGGGATACGGTGCGGACGATGATCCGCGCCGAAGCAGCCAAGATTACGTTGATCGTGCTCCAGCTCTGGCTGGTGCTGACGACCTACCGCGACGTCGTTCCTGCGGCCTTGTTCGCCGCGTTCGTCGTCACCGTGTTGGTATGGACAGCGGCGATCGTGATTCGCGACTGATGGAACCGCAGGGATGGCGATGGCCGCAGCAACGGAACAGGTCGGTGAAAAGATCGCCGAACAGCATGACGCGTCGACCTATATTCAGCACCACCTGACGTTCTTCGCCAGGCCGGTCGGCGACTCCGACGGCGGCTTCTGGACGATTCACTACGACACGATCATCACCTCGCTTGTCCTTGGCGTGCTGGTGCTCGGATTCATCTGGCTGGTCACTCGCAAGGCGACCCCGGGCGTGCCTTCGAAGAAGCAGGCCTTCGTCGAGCTGACCGTTGGCTTCGTCAACGACCAGGTCCGGAGCATGTTTCATCACGACTACAGGATCGTCGCGCCGATCGCGCTGACGGTCGGCCTGTGGGTGCTGTTCATGAATCTGATGGACCTTCTTCCGGCCGACATCATGGCTTGGATCTACGCCAATGTATTCCACCTCCACGTATGGCGCAGCGTGCCGACCGCCGACGTGAATACGACGTTCGCCCTTTCGCTGTCGGTCCTCGGACTGATGATTTTCTACAACATCAAGAACAAGGGTCTGGGCGGCTGGGCGCACGAGCTCTACGCAGTGCCTTTCGGCGTGCGCCCATTGTGGGCGGCGCCGCTGCTGATAGCGTTCAATCTGCTGTTCAATGTGATCGAATACGTCTCCAAGCCCTTATCGCATTCGCTGCGATTGTTCGGCAACATGTATGCGGGCGAAATAATGTTTCTACTGATCGCCCTGTTCGCATCCAGCGGCTATGTCGGCGCACTCCTGTCCGGGGTGATTTTGCAGCCTGCGTGGATAATTTTCGACGGCTTCATCGCAGGATTGCAGGCCTACATTTTCATGATGCTGACTGTCGCGTACATTGCGATGGCGCACGAGCACCACTAGTCATCAGGTCGGTTCAATTCGATTCACGTCAGAAAGGGAAAACAATGGACAAGCTGCAACTCGTCGCCCAGATCCAGGCATCTACGGGCATCGGCATCGGCCTGATGATCGGCCTCGGCGCACTTGGCGCCTGCGTCGGCATCGGCATCATGTGCTCGCGCTTTCTCGAGGGCGCGGCGCGCCAGCCGGAGATGATCCCGGCGCTGCAGGCCAAAGTCTTCCTGCTGCTCGGCCTGATCGATGCCTCGTTCATCATCGGACTGGGCATCGCGATGCTTTTCGCGTACGCCAATCCGCTGATACCTGCCGGGCTCAAGTAGTCGATCGGCGGGCCGGACCTAGGGACAGTCATGAACATCAATCTGACGCTGCTGATGCAGGCGGTCGTCTTCGCCGTCTTCATCTGGGCTTGCGCGAAGTTCATCTGGCCGGTGCTGATGCGCGCCATCGAGACGCGCCAGACGCAGATCGCCGACGGGCTCGCCGCGGGCGAAGAAGGGCGTCACGCCCTGGCTAACGCCGAAAAGAAAATCGGCGAAATGATGACCGAAGCCAAGACGCGTGCGCAGGAGATCGTTGCACAAGGCGAGAAGCTGAAGACCGAGACGATCGAGCAGTCGAAGTCGCTGGCCAAGACCGAAGGGGACCGCCTGCTCGCTGCCGCAAAAGCCGAGATCGAGCAGGAGGTCTATCGCGCCAGGGAAGCGTTACGCGGCCAGGTAGCGCTGCTGGCCGTCGCCGGCGCCGAGCAGATACTCAAGCGCGAAGTCGACGCCAGCGCGCACGCCGATCTGCTGGCGGCGATCGAAAAGCAGCTGTAGGCAAGCACATGGCGGAACCGATCACCGTCGCGCGACCGTATGCCGAAGCGGCCTATGCGCTGGCGCGGGACGCCAACGCGTTGCCGGTTTGGGCGGAAATGCTGCGCGTGGCCACTGCGGTCGCGGGCGACCCCCAGGTGCGGACGGCGCTCGACAATCCGAAGTTCGCGACGGCGGAAAAGGAGACCCTGTTTCTTTCGATTTGTGGCGATCAGCTCGACTCGAACGGCCGCAACTTCATCCGCGTGCTGATCGAAGCGGATCGCATTGGCTTGCTGCCGGAAATCCGCACCTTGTTCCAGGCGCTGAAGGACCAGGCCGACGGTATTGCGCGGGCGCAGATTATCAGCGCCTTCCCGCTCGATGACGCCCAGCTCGGAGCCCTGCGCAAAGGTCTCGAGCGCCGCTTCGGCAAGAAAGTGGAAACGTCGGTCAGCATCGACAGCTCCCTGATCGGCGGAGCGAAGATCGTAGTCGGCGATACAGTGATCGACGCCACGGTGCGAGGCGAATTACAGGCCATGGCGAACCAGTTGCACCGTTAAATTTCGAAACTGACGCGATACCGCCCGCGATGCGGACTGCGGCTTAAGCGCGAGGAAAAAACATGCAGTTGAATCCATCCGAAATCAGCGAACTGATCAAGAGCAAGATCCAGAACTTCGACACGGGCGCCGAGGTGCGCACGCAGGGAACGGTTGTCACTGTGTCCGACGGCATCAGCCGCATCCACGGATTGTCGGATGCGATGCAGGGAGAGATGCTGGAATTCCCGGGCAATACGTTCGCGCTTGCGCTCAACCTCGAACGCGATTCGGTTGGCGCGGTGATTCTCGGCGATTACGAGCACATCTCGGAGGGCGACGTCGTCAAGTGCACCGGGCGCATCCTGGAAGTGCCGATCGGGCCGGAACTGATTGGCAGGGTCGTCAACGCCCTCGGCCAGCCGATCGACGGCAAGGGCCCCATCAATGCCAAGATGACCGACGTCATCGAAAAGGTGGCGCCTGGCGTGATCGCGCGCAAGAGCGTGTCGCAGCCGGTGCAGACGGGGCTCAAGGCAATCGATGCGATGGTCCCGATCGGCCGCGGCCAGCGCGAGTTGATCATCGGCGACCGCCAGACCGGCAAGACTGCGGTGGCGATCGACACCATCATCAATCAGAAGGGGAAAGACCTCATCTGCATCTACGTCGCGATCGGCCAGAAGGCCTCGTCGATCATGAACGTGGTCAAGAAGCTCGAAGAAGCCGGCGCGCTCGCGTATACGATCGTCCTCGCCGCGTCGGCGTCGGATTCGGCGGCAATGCAATACATCGCGCCTTATTCGGGCTGCACGATGGGCGAGTATTTCCGCGACAGAGGACAGGATGCCCTGATCATCTACGACGACCTGACCAAGCAGGCGTGGGCGTACCGGCAGATTTCGTTGCTGCTGCGCCGGCCGCCGGGACGTGAAGCCTATCCCGGCGACGTGTTCTACCTGCACTCGCGTCTGCTCGAACGCGCGGCGCGGGTGAACGAGGAATACGTCGAGAAATTTACGAAGGGAGAGGTCAAGGGCAAGACCGGTTCGCTGACGGCGCTGCCGGTCATCGAAACGCAGGCCGGCGACGTGACGGCGTTCGTTCCCACCAACGTCATTTCGATCACCGACGGCCAGATCTTCCTGGAATCCGATCTGTTCAATGCGGGCATCCGGCCCGCGATCAACGCAGGCATTTCGGTGTCGCGAGTGGGGGGCGCCGCGCAGACGAAGGTCATCAAGAAGCTCGGCGGCGGCGTTCGGCTCGCCCTGGCGCAGTATCGAGAGCTCGCCGCCTTCGCGCAATTCGCATCCGATCTCGACGAGGCCACGCGCAAGCAACTCGATCGCGGCAAGCTGGTGACCGAGCTGATGAAGCAGCCTCAATACGCCCCGCTGTCGGTGGCGGAGCAGGTGCTGACGCTGTTCGCGGTGACCAGGGGCTATTACGATGACGTGCCCGTCGAGAAAGCGCTTGCGTGCGAATCGGCGATGCGCGCGTACGTGAAAAGCAAATATTCGACGCTTTTTGACAAGATCGAGTCGACGAAGGATCTGGATGCCGACGGCGAGAAGCAACTCATCGCGGCAATCGAGGACTTCAAGAAAAACGGCACGTACTGAGGACCGCTAGCAATGGCCGGCTCAAAAGAAATCCGCAACAAGATCAAGAGCGTGCAGAGCACGGGCAAGATCACCAAGGCAATGGAAATGGTTGCGGCGTCGAAGATGAAGCGGGCGCAGGACCGGATGCGTTCGGCGCGGCCCTATGTCGGCCGCATGGTCGCCATCATTCGCCACCTCGCACACGCAAATACGGAGTACCGTCATCCGTTTTTGCTGAAGCGCCCACAGGTGAAGGGTGTCGGACTCATCGTGATCACTTCCGACAAGGGCTTGTGCGGGGGCCTCAACACCAACGCACTACGCCTGGCCTTGAGCAGGATCAAGACATGGCAGGCACAGGATGTCGCGGTGCATGTTACAGCGGTCGGCAATAAGGGCCTGAGCTTCATGCAACGACTGAAGGCAAACATCGTTTCGCAAGTGACCAACCTGGGTGACCGTCCCCACCTGGACAAGATCATCGGGCCGGTGAAGGTGCAGCTCGATCTGTATCTCGACGGCAAGATCGACGAGCTGCACATCGTGGCGACGCGCTTCGAGAACACGATGAAGCAGACGCCGGTATGTTTAGAGGTGCTGCCGATCGCGGATCTCGGCGAAGAATCCGACAAGCGCGCGTACCCCTGGGACTACATCTACGAGCCCGACTCCCGGACGGTGCTCGAAGGGCTGCTGACGCGTTATCTCGAGGCGGTCATTTATCAGGCGGTCAACGAAAACATGGCTTCGGAGCAGAGCGCGCGCATGGTGGCGATGAAGTCCGCGTCGGAAAACGCGGCGACCATCATCGACGAGTTGCAGCTGATTTACAACAAGAGCCGGCAGGCAGCGATCACCAAGGAACTCTCGGAGATCGTCGCGGGTGCGGCAGCAGTTTGACGCACCGCGATCCGCGAGGCGCGGCAGCGGTTTGATTCAAGCAAAGGGCACGCTTATGAACGAGGGAACAATAGTCCAGTGTATCGGCGCGGTGATCGATGTCGAGTTCGCGCGCGATCAGCTGCCCGGTATCTACAATGCCTTGACGCTCGCCGGCAGCGACCTGACGCTGGAGGTGCAGCAACAACTGGGTGACGGCGTCGTGCGCACCATCTGCCTTGGGTCCGCCGACGGGCTGCGCCGCGGCATGAAAGTCAAGAATACCGGCGCGGGCATCTCGGTTCCGGTGGGGCTGGCAACCCTGGGTCGCATCATGGATGTACTCGGCCGTCCGATCGACGAACTGGGGCCTGTCAACGCGGAACGAAGCATGCCGATCCACCGCGACCCGCCGTCGTTCGAAGAACTGTCGCCGTCTACCGAGCTGCTCGAAACCGGCATCAAGGTGATCGATCTCGTGTGCCCGTTCGCGAAAGGCGGCAAGGTAGGGTTGTTCGGCGGTGCCGGCGTCGGCAAGACCGTGGCGATGCTCGAGCTCATCAACAATATCGCGACGCAGCATGCCGGCTTATCGGTGTTTGCCGGCGTCGGCGAGCGCACCCGCGAGGGCAACGACTTCTATCACGAAATGAGTGAAGCAGGCGTCGTCAAGTTGGACAATCTTCCCGAATCGAAGGTAGCGATGGTGTACGGCCAGATGAACGAGCCACCGGGTAACCGACTGCGCGTGGCATTGACCGGCTTGACCATGGCCGAGTACTTCCGCGACGAGGGCCGCGACGTTTTGCTGTTCATCGACAATATCTACCGCTACACGCTGGCAGGTACCGAGGTATCCGCGCTGCTCGGACGCATGCCTTCCGCGGTGGGCTACCAGCCGACCCTCGCCGCCGAAATGGGCGAGCTGCAGGAGCGAATCACATCGACCAAGACCGGCTCGATCACCTCGATCCAAGCGGTATATGTGCCCGCCGACGACTTGACCGATCCCTCGCCCGCAACGACTTTCGGCCATCTCGACTCGACCATCGTGCTGTCGCGTGACATCGCGTCGCTCGGCATTTATCCCGCGGTGGATCCGCTGGATTCGACCTCGCGCCAACTCGACCCGAACGTCGTTGGTGAAGAACACTATACGACCGCTCGCCGCGTGCAACAGACCTTGCAGCGCTACAAGGAGCTGCGCGACATCATCGCCATTCTCGGCATGGATGAGCTGTCGCCCGAGGACAAGCTGGCGGTGGCAAGGGCGCGCAAGATCCAGCGCTTCCTGTCGCAACCGTTCCATGTCGCCGAAACGTTCACGGGATCGCCGGGCAAGTACGTTTCGCTCAAGGATACGATCCGCGGATTCAAGGCGATCGTCGACGGCGAGTACGATCATCTGCCCGAGCAGGCGTTCTACATGATCGGAGACATTGACGAAGCCGCCGAGAAAGCCAAGGCGCTGCAATGACCATGGCGAACACGATCCACGTCGATGTCGTCAGCGCCGAAGCGTCGATCTTTTCGGGCGAGGCGGAATTCGTCGTGCTTCCCGGCGTCATGGGGGAACTGGGAATCTTCCCCAAGCACACGCCGCTGATTACGCAAATCAAGGCGGGCGCGGTCCGGATCAAGGTTCCGGGACAGTCCGAGGAGCAGGTTGTTTTCGTCCAGGGAGGATTCCTGGAAGTGCAACCCGATATCGTGACCGTCCTGTCGGACACGGCTATCCGCGCCAAGGACCTCGACGAAGCCAAGGCCTTGGAAGCCAAGGCAGCGGCCGAGGAAGCGATGCAGAACAAGACATCGAAAGAAGAAATTGCCCGCGCCGAGAGCGAACTGGCTGGCGCGCTGGCTCAGCTCGCGGCGATTCGACGGCTACGCAGGGGTGGTCGCGGCTAACCCGCGCTGCCGGTCCCGCTCGGACAGGGCGCCGCAAGCCGCACCCTTCGCTTGATGGCCGACTATAGCAATCGCACTTACGCGGAGATCGCCGTCGGCGAGACGGTGACCGTTACGCAAGTGGTTACCGTGACCGACGTTGAGGCGCTTGCGCTCGCTGCGGGCAACGTCGAAGCATTTCATCTCGAAGGTGGTAAGGCGACACACGACGGTGTGGCCGCGCAGGGCGCGGCGTCGGTCGCGCTGATCGCAGGCGTGCTGTCGCACCGCTTGCCAGGTCCGGGCAGCCGGATCGTCGGCACTCGATTCGAATATGGAGGCACGATCAACGTCGGCGACGCGCTGACCGTGACGGTGACCGCCAAGAGCAGGCAGGACGAAACCCAGAGCATCGAATTCGCCTGTCACTGCGCGAATCAACGCGGCGAAGTCCTAGCTGCAGGCCTAGCCAATGTAACGGCGGCGACCGGGCGCATCGCTTACAGCGATCTGGCGACGCCGGATCGGATTCTGCGTCGCAACGACGGTTTCGCCGGGATCTTCGCCGCGTGCGAATCGCTCCCTGCAGTCTCTTGTGCAGTTGTTCATCCCTGCGATCGCGATTCTCTGCTTGGCGCCATCGAAGCCGCCAGGATCGGGCTGATCGTGCCAGTGCTGGTCGGCCCATCGGCTCGGATTCGCGCGACTGCGAAGTCGGAAGGGGTCGACCTGTCGGCCTACCGGGTTGTGTCGACCGAACATAGTCACGCTGCGGCTGCCGCAGCGGTAGCGATGGCACGCACTGGCGAAGTCGAAGCCTTGATGAAGGGCAGTCTGCACACCGACGAGTTGATGTCGGCGGTCGTGCCGACGGAAGCGGGACTGCGCACCGCGCGTCACATCAGCCACGTGTACATTCTCGATGTCCCCACCTATCCGCGGCTGCTGATGATCACTGACGCCGCGATCAACATCACCCCGGACCTGGCCGACAAGGCCGATATCTGTCGCAACGCAATCGATCTGGCGCATGTGCTCGGCTTGGCAGAGCCGAGGGTCGCCATCCTCTCGGCGGTCGAGACGGTGAACCCTCGAATCGCCTCGACCGTCGATGCGGCGGCGCTGTGCAAGATGGCTGAGCGCGGGCAGATCGTCAGTGGCATCATCGACGGACCGCTGGCGTTCGACAACGCGATCAGCGCCGATGCCGCCAGGATCAAGCACATCGAATCACCGGTCGCAGGCCGTGCGGACATCCTTCTCGTCCCCGACCTCGAATCCGGCAATATGCTGGCCAAGCAGCTTCAATATCTGGCCGGCGCGGGCAGCGCAGGAATTGTGCTCGGCGCCCGCGTTCCGATTGTGCTGACCTCGCGCGCGGACCCGGTGCGCGACAGGCTCGCCTCGACCGCGGTGCTCAAGCTTCTCGCGCACGACCGGCGCAACAAGAGCGCGGGCAGTGTGGCACAAGTTTGATGACCGGCGCGATCCTGGTGCTGAACGCCGGGTCGTCGAGCCTGAAATTCACCTTGTATGCCAGCAGCGCCGCCGGTCCGCGGCCGCTCGTGCGCGGCCAAGTCGAGGGTCTGACTACGACGCCGGCGTTCGTCGCGCGCGATGCGCAGGACCGGGTCGTGCAGCAGCGCGATTGGCCCGATCGCGACGCGCTGGGACAGGCCGGCGCAGTCACCTACGTACTCGACTTCGTGCGGCAACAGCAAAGTCAGCAGACGCTTGCCGCCGTCGGCCACCGCGTCGTGCACGGCGGCGAGGAGTTCGACGCGCCGGTGCGGATCGATGCCGAAGTCCTGGCGCGGCTCGAGCGGCTTGTGCCTCTGGCGCCTCTGCACCAGCCGCACAATCTGGCGCCGATGCGAGTCATTGCCGAGCGCGCACCGACGGTGCCGCAAGTCGCCTGCTTCGACACCTCGTTTCACCGCACGCAGGAGCCGGTCGCACGCGCATTCGGATTGCCGTCAGAAATCACCGAGCGCGGCGTTCGCCGCTACGGTTTTCACGGACTGTCGTACGAATACATCGCCGATGTATTCCCGCGCTTCGATCCTGCGGCGGCGCGCGGACGGGTCGTCGCGGCGCACCTCGGCAACGGTGCCAGCATGTGCGCGATGAAGGCGGGCAGGAGCATCGCCACGACGATGGGATTCACCGCGCTCGACGGGCTGATGATGGGCACCCGCGCCGGCGCGCTCGATCCCGGCGTGGTGCTCTACCTTCTGGACGAGCTCGAGATGGACGCGCGCGCGATCGAACGGCTCCTTTACCACCAGTCGGGCCTGCTCGGCGTGTCCGGGGTTTCGAGCGACATGCGCACGCTGCTCTCCAGCGACGACCCCAGGGCGGCGTTCGCGATCGCGCTGTTCTGCTATCGCGTCAGGCGCGAGCTGGGTTCGCTGGCCGCCGCGCTGGGTGGCATCGACGCGATCGTGTTCACCGGCGGGATCGGCGAGCACGCGGCGTCGATCCGGGAGCGGATCTGTCGGGACGCGCAATGGCTCGGCGTCACGCTCGACGAGCAGTCGAATGCCGCCGGCGGACCGAGGATCAGCGGCGAACTCAGCCGCGTTTCGGCGTGGGTGATTCCGACCGACGAGGAGGCAATGATCGCGCGGCACACATTCGCCGCGCTCGAAGCCGGCTGATCAGCCGCTCGTCTAAGCCGCCTTCTGCGCCGCGGCAGCGGCCAATTGCTGTTCGACCAGTGTCACCCAGTAGCTGGCGCCGATCGCCAGCGCCCGATCGTTGAAATCGTAATGCGGGCTGTGAATATTGTGCGTGTCGGGACCGCTGCCGGCGCCCAGCCAGACATAGCAGCCGGGCTTCGCCTGCAGCATGAACGCGAAATCCTCGCTGCCCATCTCGGGCGTCGGATCGGTTTCGACATGCTCGGCGCCGACGACCGCGGTCGCCGCGGCCAGTGCATGCCGCGTCTCGTTCTCGGCATTGACGGTCGCGGGATAACGACGCTCGTAGCGCACCGTCGCGCTCATCTCGAAGGTTGCCGCAACCCCGGCGACGATCGTGCGCATCCGCTGCTCGATCAGGTCCTGCACGGCGGGATCGAAGGTGCGAACGGTGCCGCGCAGCACCACTTCCTGCGGAATCACGTTCCAGGTGTCGCCGCCGTGCACCTGCGTCACGCTGACCACGCCGGCGGCTAGGGGGTGGAGGTTGCGCGCGACGATCGTCTGCAGCGCATTGATCGCCTGGGCGACAAACAGCATAGGATCCTTGCCCATATATGCCATTGCCGCGTGCGCGCCCTTGCCCGTCGCGACGATCTCGAAGACGTCGTACGCCCCCATCAGCGGGCCAGGCCGCATCGCAAACGAGCCGAGCGGCTTGTTCGGCCAGTTGTGCATGCCATACACGGCGCGCATCGGAAACTTGTCGAACAAGCCCTCTTCGACCATCACCCGCCCTCCGCCCTCATTCTCCTCGGCCGGCTGGAAGATGAAGTACACGGTGCCGTCGAAGCGCCGTCGCCGCGCCAGCGCCTTCGCGGCGCCTAGCAGCATCGCCGTATGGCCGTCGTGGCCGCACGCATGCATCCTGCCTTCGTGGCGCGATGCGTAGGCGACGCCCGAGCGTTCGGCGATGTGCAGCGCATCCATATCGGCGCGCAGCCCGATAGCGTCGCCGCTGCTACCGCAGCGAAGAACGCCGACGACGCCGGTCTTGGCGAGGCCGGTATGGACGTCCAGTCCGATCGCTTCGAGCTTTCCCGCGACGAATGCGCTCGTTGCCGTTTCCTCGAACGCGGTTTCGGGATGTGCGTGGATGTGATGCCTCCAATCGCACATCTCGGTATTGAGCGAAGCAACTTCAGGCACGATGTTCATCGGTTTCTCGCCGGCAGTCTTTGGATGAGCGATCTTAGCGCAATCGGTGCGAGCCGTCCGCTGCGCTAGAATGGCGGGCGCCGCGAAGCCCGAATGAACGCTACCCCACCCGCGACTTACGATCTCGCCGTCATCGGCGGCGGCATCAACGGTGCTGGCATAGCGCGCGACGCCGCCGGACGCGGCCTGTCGGTGCTGCTGGTGGAAAAGGACGACCTTGCTTCGCACACCTCGTCGTGGAGCACCAAATTGGTTCACGGCGGTCTGCGCTATCTCGAGCACTACGAGTTTCGTTTGGTCGCCGAATCGCTGTCCGAGCGCGAGGTATTGCTTGAGCTAGCGCCGCACATCATCGAGCCTCTGCAATTCGTGCTGCCGCACGAGCCGCATCTGCGGCCGGCTTGGATGATCCGCGCTGGACTGTTTCTGTACGATCACATCGGCGGCCGGAAGACGCTGCCATCATCGTTCGGCGTCGACCTCGACAGGAGCAAGTGGGGTGCAGGGCTCAAAGACAGCTTCCGCAAAGGCTTCGTCTACTCGGACGCACGGGTCGACGATGCGAGACTGGTCGTTCTCAACGCAATTGCGGCGCGCGAGCTGGGCGCCGATGTTCGCGTGCGGACGCGGCTCACGGCCGCACATCGCGAGAACGGCCTGTGGCGTGCGACATTGGTCGGGGGCGCCGGACAGCGCGAGGATGTGCTCGCGCGCGCGATGGTCAACGCCGCCGGACCCTGGGTCAAGGAGCTGCTCGACCAGATCAGTCCGAACTCGATTCGCGCGGAGGTCAGGCACGTCAAGGGCAGTCACATCATCGTGCCGCGCGTGCATGCCGAGCCGCACGCGTACATCCTGCAGAATTCCGACAAGCGCATCGTCTTCATCATCCCGTTCGAGCAGCGCTTCTCTTTGATCGGTACGACCGACGTCCCGGTCGTCGACTACGACGCGCCGCGCATTTCGACTGACGAGATCGACTACCTGTGCTCGATCGCCAACGCCTATCTGGCGCGTCCGATCACCACGACGGACATCGTCTGGACCTACAGCGGCGTGCGCCCGCTCTACGACGACGGCTCGGAAGACCCATCGGCGATCACGCGCGACTACGTGCTCAAGCTCGACGCCCCGGACGGCCACGCGCCGCTGTTGTCGGTCTTCGGCGGCAAGATCACCACTTATCGCAAGCTTGCCGAGCATGCGCTCGGTCAGTTGCGAGCCTTTTTTCCGCAAGCGCGGGCTGCCTGGACCGATCGCCAGCCGCTGCCGGGCGGCGATCTGCCGACTGGCGGGCTCGCGGCTTACGAGCGCGCGCTCGCTGCGCGCTACGCGGGGCTTCCTTCGAACCTGCTTGCCGCGATGGCTCACCGTCATGGCACGCGCACACCACGCATCCTTGGCGATGCCCGCGGGCCAGCCGATCTGGGGGCGCACTTCGGGCACACGCTGTATGCCGCAGAAATCGATTATCTGGTCGCGCAGGAATGGGCGATCGAAACCGACGACGTGCTGTGGCGGCGAACCAAATGCGGCCTGCATTTACGCTCCGAGGAGCGCGACGCGGTCGCCGCTTACTTGCGCGAGCTCCGCACTCGCGGGGAGGGGCGGGCTTGAGCGCGTCGATGCGGCCGCTGGTCGCGATGCCGCTCGCGGCGCGCGCGGCGATGCGCGGCGTGCTGGCCGATATCGACGACACACTTTCGACCCGAGGCAGAATTACCGCGCAAGCCTACGCGGCGATGGAAAGCCTGCGCGCCGCGGGGCTGCTGTTGATCCCGATCACCGGACGTCCGGCCGGCTGGTGCGATCACATCGCGCGCATGTGGCCGGTCGACGCGGTGGTCGGCGAAAACGGCGCGCTGTACATGCTTCGCGATCAAGGCGCCGGCAGGCTGCTCAAGCGCTACGTCGCGACCGATGCCGAGCGCGCCGCCAACCGCCTACGACTTGCCGAGATCGCGGAAGCCATCCTGCGCGAGGTGCCCGGCGCCGCCTTGGCGTCAGACCAGCCGTATCGCGAAAGCGATCTCGCGATCGACTTCTGCGAAGACGTGCCGCGCCTGCCGGACGATGCGATCGACCGGATCATCGCGATGATGCGCGCGGCGGGCATGACCGCCAAGATGAGTTCGATTCACGTCAACGGCTGGTTCGGCGCGTATGACAAGCTGGCGATGACGCGAACCTTGCTGCGCGATGAATTCGGTATCGACGTCGATGCCGAGCGCGACCGTTTCATTTTCGTCGGGGATTCGCCGAACGACGCGCCGATGTTCCAGCATTTCCCCTACTCGGTTGGCGTCGCCAATGTGCGCGCGTTCGTCGGCCGCATCGCGACGCCGCCGGTCTACGTGACCGAGCGCGAGTCCGGCTCGGGATTCGCCGAGCTGGCAGCGCATCTGCTCGCCGCGCGCTAACGCCGGCAGGCGCGCCTTCGGGGCAACCCAGGTCTGAACGGGAGCCGAGGTGTCGCCAAACTTTACGTACCCTCGCGACCCTGCAAGAAGACGTGTCGTACGGCCTGACCCATTGCCTTGGGGGCGTAGTGCTCGTTTTGCGTTTTCGAGGCCTCCGCGCACCGAGGCGGACAGCGTCGGTGTACCTTACAATCCGCACACAATCTCTTTGTACTTTTCCAGATTTGAGCTTAAAAATCAAAAACTTATAGCGATAGGTACGAATGATGCTCGCGCTGGGCAGGCCCGGCGGCTGGAGGAGCTTGCTCGCCAGCGTGGAGGAGCCGGAACCAAAAAGGGCGATGGGGGGTTCCATGAAACTGCGCGATGTGGCCGGCGCCGTCCTGGCGTCGGTGGCGATGACTTTGGGTATGACCGGGCAATCCGGGGCGCTGACGCTCAACGTATTCACCGATCCGCACCCGCCGATGTGCTGCGGCACGATCGGCTTTGCCTACATCGGAGACGGATTTGTCGGCAGCGTCCAGGCGGACGGAACGGGTGATGTGCTGTATCGAACCGACCTTACCGGCGGCAACGTGCAGATTTTTGCGCCAACGGTAGCTATCGCGTCGAACCCCTCGTCTGAGCACTTCGTCGCGAGCTCGCTCGGGCTCGGCGGTTTTCCGGATCGCGACGTCTACGTTGCTTCGGGCGCCGGCATCGTTCACATCGATCATGCCGGTACGACCGGGTCGCCGCTGGTTACCAGCGTCGACGGCGTGCCCGGGAGCGTACTTGGCGCCCCGGTTCGCGGCATCCTGTTCGATGCGATCGGAACCTTTGGCAACGACATGCTGGTCACGACCACCAGCGGCCAGATTTATCGGATCGACAGCACCGGCGCCGCGACTTTGCTCGCATCGGTAGGCGAAGATACCGAAGGCCTGGACATCGCACCCACGGGGGCGTTTGGACCGTACTCGGGTCAGCTGATCGTCGCGTCCGAAGGCAGCGGATTGCTCCGCGCGATCACGACTACCGGCACCATCACCGTGATCAATCCGAACAGCCCGATCGCCGGTGCGGAGGAATTGACATTCGTTCCGCTCAATCTCGGAGCGAGCGGCAACCCGGTCGAGGGCTTCTATGGCGCAAACTACACGCCCAATGTGGTCAAGGGCGACGCCGGCGAGTTCAGCTTGATGAAAGGCGACATCATCGTCACCGGCGAATTCACCCATCTCGTCTGGAACGTTCATTGGGACACAACGTTACTGGCGCCCGTAAACAGCGTTCTCGGATCGTTCCCGAACCAGCCGGAAGACGGCATCTTCGTGACCGCGGCGATCATCAATCCCTGCCCGCCGGGCGAGGTGTGCGGCCCCAGAAGCGTGCCCGAGCCCGATTCCCTCTTGCTGCTGGCGGCAGCGCTGCTGGCGTGCGCCGCAGGCGCGAGCGTATCGCGGCGCAGGAAATTCCGGGCGGATTGAGCGGCCATCCGCTTCAAGGGGGATACGCAGTACGGTCATTCTCTACCCGCGAGGACTCCTTCATCCCGGAAATGGAGAGTCCCCGACTCAGCAGGCCTGCTTTCATGCAGGCCTCTTTTTTTGACGCAGCGGCGCCTGCTCGTTCGTCGCCGGCATCGAATGCCGCGCGCTGGAGAAGGTGCGCGGACTCGGCCTACCTCGCCAGCGCGACGATCCCAGCCATATCGATCTGCTTGATCGCGCCCTGCAGCGTCGCGGGTTCGACGCCGTTGCCGCGCACCGCGACGTTGAAGCGCTCGGCCAGGATGATGCTTATCTCGCCGCTTTTCGCGCGGCGATCGTAACGCTCGTGCACGATCTGGCCGTTGACCTTGCTGGTCCGCTCGTAGCTGGTCTCGGTTTCTTTTTCCATGCTCGGATCGAATCGGGATGCAAGCCCCGCCAGTCCCGACAGCGATCCCATGTCGGAAATATCGACGTTCAGGGACGCCCCGGCACCGTCGGTGTAGCGCGCCGTGGCGCTCGAGCCCTTGATGCCCATCGCCTCGCCGCTCTGCCCGGTGGCATCGACGCGCTTCATACCGGCCAGCGTGTCGGGGAGCATTTCCCGAAGCTTGCGGAAATCGACCGGCTCGACATCCTTGCCGCCGGAGACGATCGCGCCGACGGCATTCAGGGCGGCGGTCATGTCGGCGCTCGCCTTGGGATCGGGCGCACTGCGAGTGCCTGCCTTCTGGGCGTCCTCGCCGATCTTCTGCAGCTGCGACAAGGCCTCGCTGACGCGCGCCTTGTCGGCGTCGGACTTGCCGCCGAATATGCCGGCAATCCAGCCGCCGGCGTCGGATGTTGCGGTGGTGTTGGCGCGGTCGATCCCGCCCATTGCGCCGATCCCGGCCAGGCCCAGACCGGTCGCCGCGCAAGTGCTCAACATTCCTATGATCACCGACACGACGATCGCGCACAGGATCAGCACCACTGTGTAGCCCACCGATTTTTCCTTCGGACAGCGCATCAGCACCGGCAAGCCAAGGTAGAGCAGGTACGAGCCGTAGCATCCGGCCAGCAGAGCTAGAACGCCCAGGGCGGGAACGAGCTGGAGACAGCCAGCCACCCATGCCGGGGTATAGCTGTATGCAGTCAGCTTCAGCGCGCGGAGAGGATCGCGCTGTCCGCCGAAGGTAGGGGCCAGCAAATCGACCAGCCAGGCGATGACAAACACGCTGACGAACGACAGCAGGTAGCCGAGAACGGCCGCACCCAGGCCGGCGACGATGCCGGTGCGCATGTGGCCGAGGAGCGGAACGCTGTAGCCGATCACCGTCTGCCCGATGAAGGCTGCGATGACACCGATCGCGGCCAACGGCGCTACATAGCGGCCGTAGATGGCGGCTGCAGACGAAGGCTCAGCGGCGATGACCGGCCAGGTAGCCGCCGGCGCGAACAGGATCGCCTTGACGCGCGCGACCAAGCCGGTAGCGGCAGCGCCGACGTCGCCAGGATCGAGGTCCGGCCAGGGCGACGGGTCCGTCGCCGTCGCTGCTTCGGCCGGCGGCGTGGCGACGGGAGGCACCATTGCGGCGATCGGGGCGCCGCAGTGGGGGCAAAATCTCATCCCCTCGGCGACGAGCTGACCGCACTGGGCGCAAAACATCGATCTCTCCGGCGCTTTCAGTGGACGCGATTGTGCACTGGCTTGCCACACCCTTCAATGCGCGCAAGCCCGACGTTACTGACGGCAGGCGGCACCAAGCCCCGGAACGGTCGTACTGCACAAGAATCGTTGGGCGAATCGCCAGCCAATACGAATGTGAGCGATCACTTTCAATTCGCCGCAACCACGCTAACGAAGGCGTCGCCATCTGGAGACAAAAACTGCCAAGCTGTGGCCGCCAAAGCGCGTGGATGTATCGCACACAGCGGTTCTCGGTACGATATTTGCATCGCAGGAGTGAAGCGTATGATGGCAACCCCGGACGCCCGGGCACCGCAGTGCCGCGGAGAGCGCGCGGAAGACGCGATGCGGGCGATTTGCAGGGAGGATTTGATGACGCGTTTCGGCTTCAACATTCGCACGCGCAGCGGCCAGCGCGTCGACAACATCTGCATCATGGCGGCGAATCGCGACGACGCGGAACGCCGACTGAGGCAGATGTACCATCATTGCCAGGTCATCAGCTGCAACAGCGAATCTGTCCGCCGCAGCGACCCGATGGACATCGAAGGCGTCATCAGCATCATCAGCAGCACCGACGCCGCGATGGGCGTGCCGACGATCGCACGCTCGATGCTACGCAAGGCCGGCAGCCACTAGCTCCTCCACCAAGGCCCTGTAGTCGCGCGCACCGGTGCTCGCCGGCGCGTAGCGGAACACGTCGAGTTGTCGCGCCGGACTTTCTGCCAGGCTCACGTTTTCGGCAATTCGCGTCGTGCAGATCTCCTCCGGCCGGAACGCCATCGCCATCAGGTCCGCTACTTCCGAGCTCATCTTGCGTCGCGCGTCGAATCGCGTCAGCAGATAGCGTCGCGGCAGGCGCGACTTGAACACCGGCTCCAGCGCATTGAGCGCGCGTTCGACCTGCTGCGCGCCCTGCAGCGCCAGGTAGTCGGCGGAGACTGGCACCACGACCAGATCGCAGGCGAAAACCGCGTTCAGGGACAGCACCCCCAGCAACGGACAGCAGTCGATGACGACGGGGCCGGGGACGACGCCCGGTGCATGCAGCGCGGTCCGCAGGCGCGTCACCACGTTGACGCCCTTGCCCAGCATCGTGTCGAGCTTGGACAGGTCGAGATGGCCCGGACATACCATGACGCCGCTGGCCGCGATCTCGGTGACGTCGGCAAGCGCGCGTTGCCGCACGAAAAACGAATACACCGAATCGTCGGCCAGTCGCGGCCGAACGCCGAATATCCCGGAAAGGTGCGCCTGCGGATCGAGGTCGATGGCAAGCGGCCGCTGTTTGCGCTGCGCGAGGCCGGCCAGAAGGTTGAGCGCAGTCGTCGTCTTGCCGACACCGCCCTTCTGGTTGAATACCGCGATGATGGTCATTGCGGCTGGATCATGCGCTTGCGCGCCACGGTGACGACGATCTCCGCCGCGATCACCACCGCAAAAATGGCCAGCAGGATGACCGCCACCCGGTTCCACTGGAACAGGTTGAGCGCCGAATCGAGCGCCATGCCGATGCCGCCGGCGCCGACCAGGCCCAGCACCGCGGATTCGCGCACGTTGATGTCCCAGCGAAACAGCGCGATCGACCAGAACGCGGGCTTGATCTGCGGCCAGTAGCCGAAAGACAGCAGCGAGGCCCCCGGCGCCCCGGCCGCGGAGAGGGCCTCGATCGGACCGGGTTGACTGTCCTCGAGCGCCTCGGCCACCAGCTTGCCGACGAAGCCGATCGAGCGAAACGCGATCGCCAGGGTGCCGGCCAGCGCACCGGGACCGAAGACGCCGACAAAGAGCAGCGCCCACACCAGCGAGTTGACCGAGCGCGACGACACCAGGATCAGCTTGGCGGCGAGATTCAATGGCAGGTACGGACAGATGTTGTGTGCGGCGAACAGGCCCACCGGCAACGCCAGCAGCAGCGAGAGCAGAGTGCCGAGGGAGGCGATATGGATCGTCTCGATCAGCGCGGCATGGACGCCCTTCGGATAATAGGCGGTGTCCGGCGGCCACATGCGGGTCAGCAGGTCGACTACCTGCTCCGGCGCGTCAGCGAGGAACTCCGGGATCACCTCGACGGTACGGATCGATGCGACGATGGCCGCGACGATGACGAGGTAGACGGCGAAACGGGCAAGCTTCTGCGCCGGCGTGAACCGTCGCCAGATGCGATCGTGGGCGAGCTCGGCCATGCCCTTCAGTCGTCCTCGAGGAGGCGCTCGTGGCGCCCGCCCGGCGCGCGGGGGCCGCGGCGGAACAGATCGCCGATGGAAGCGCCGTCGATGAATATCGCGCGCACGCCGGTGGCAAGCAGCTCACCCAGCATGATCAGCGCGATGATCGAGATCAGGATAGCGCAGACAAAGTCATAGTCGAAGCGCTGGAATGCGGCGAACAGCGTTCCCCCGATTCCACCCGCTCCGACGATGCCGACCATCGTCGAGTTACGCAGGTTGGAATCGAGTTGGTAGGTGGCGAACCCGATGAAGCGGGCGAACACCTGCGGCAGCACGCCGATGCCGATCACGCTGCCGAAGGGCGCGCCGGTGGCGCGCACCGCCTCGACCTGCTTCAGCGAGATTTCCTCGATCGCTTCGGCGAACAGCTTGGCGGTGAAGCCGATCGAGGCGAGCGCGAGCGCGAGGATGCCGGCCAGCGCGCCGAATCCGACCGCTTTGACGAACAGGATCGCGACAATGACCGGGTGGAACGACCGCGCGGCGACGATCAACAGTCGCGCCGGCCAGCTCATCCAGGCTGGTACCAGGTTGCGCGACGCGGCAAGCCCGATCGGCAGTGACAGCGCGATGCCCAGGGCCGAGGCGAGGACCGCGATCTGCAGGCTCTCGCCAAGGCCTTTGACCAGAAGATCCCAGCGGCTGAAGTTCGGCGGGAACAGCCGCTCGAAAAAGTGCCTGGCATTGTGCAGCCCGGACACGACGCGGTCCCACGACACATCCATCTGCGCGGCCGCGTAGACGACATAAACGGCGAGCAGCAGCCAGCCGGCGCGTTTCCAGCCGTCGACCGGGAACGGATCAGGCCGCGCGGCCGCAGTGTTCATCGCGAGCGCGGCCGCGGTTCAGTGCAGCCAGTCTTCGCCGCCATAGATCGATTTCAGCATGCTGTCGGTGAGCTCGCCCGGCGGGCCGTCGAAAACCACCTTGCCGCCGGCCATGCCGACGATGCGGTCGGAAAATCGCTTCGCCAGCTCGACGTCGTGCATGTTGATGACGACCGGGATGCCGCGTTCGCGCGCGATATCGGTCAACAGCTGCATCACCTCGACCGAGGTTTTCGGATCGAGCGACGAGGTCGGCTCGTCCGCAAGCAGCAGCGACGGCTGCTGCATCACCGCGCGCGCGATGCCGACGCGCTGCCGTTGTCCGCCGGAGAGCGAATCGGCGCGTTGATTCGCGAATCCGGCCAGCCCCACGACGTCGAGCAGTTCGAATGCGCGCGCGATGTCAGCCGGCGGAAATTTGCGCCGCCACGCCCGCCACGCCGACACGTAGCCCAGCCGTCCGGACAGCAGGTTCTCCATCACCGTAAGCCGCTCGACCAGGTTGTATTCCTGAAACACCATGCCGATGTGACGGCGCGCCTGCCGCAGCGAAGCGCGCGACAGCTTGACCAGGTCGCGGCCCTCGAACTCGATTGCGCCGGAGGTCGGCTCGACCAGCCGGTTGATGCAGCGGATCAGCGTGCTCTTGCCGGTGCCCGACGCGCCGATGATTGCCGTAATGCCGCGCGAAGCGATCTCAAGATCGATGTCGATCAGAACCGGCTTGCCGGCGACATAGGCTTTGGACAGACGTTTGATCGAGAGCACTGGAGGCGGTGTCCGCGGTCGGCCCGGGCCGGAATCGTCCGAGGCCTTTCCGCGTCAATTCTTCTTTTTCGCCGCTTCCGCCGCTTCGCGCGCGGTCTCCTTGTCGTAGGTCGCCTTGTCGAACCCTCCGCCCGAGCCCTTGGCGACGTCGCGCACGACCTGCCAGGTCGTCTTGTAGTTGATCGGGAAGAAGCGGTCGGCGCCGTCGAAGGCCTTTTGCATTTCGGGCGGGAACCGGTAGTCGTAGAAGCAGCTCAACATCTTGTCGACCAGCTTGGGGTTCAGATCGTGCGCGTAGGCAAACGACGAGGTAGGGAATTTCTGGCTGCGGTAAATGATGCGGAAATCGCTCTCCTTCACCTGCCCCCGCTCCGCCATCCGGTGGAACACGTCGGACGCGACGGCGCCGGCGTCGTAGTCACCGGAGTTGACACCCATCACCGATTGGTCGTGCTTGCCAGAAAAGATGATTTTGTAGTCCTTGTCGGGAACGAGTCCTTCCGCCGGGAACAGCGCGAGCGGCGCCAGATTTCCCGAGTTCGACGACGGCGAAGTGTGGGCGACCTTCTTGCCTTTCAGATCCGACAGCTTCTGATAAGGGGAATTCGCCTTGACGATGACGATCAGGTTGTAGCCCTGGAATTCCTTTGCCGTTCCCTTGACCGCGAAAGGCACCGCGCCGGCGAGGTTGACCGCGAACGCCGTCGGCCCGGTCGAAAACCCGGCGACGTGCAGGCGGCCCGAACGCATCGCCTCTATTTCGGCGGCGTTCGATTGCACCTGGTAGAACACGACCTTCTTGTCGAGACATTTCGCCAGCGCTGTAGTGAACGGCTTGAATACATTCTCGTAGACCGCCGGGTCTTCGACCGGCGTATAGGTGAATACGATCGTCGACGGATTCTTCCACTTGGCGGAGTCGGCAGGCGGGTCGGCCACCAGGTCGTTGTTCGCGTCGCAATACATCGCATCGAGCTCGCCGCGATTCTTGCAGGCATCGGCGGCGTAGGCGGCGGGCACAAAGACGATGAGGCCGAAAGCGAGCACGGCCGGCAGCAATCGTTCGAACATGAAATCTCCTCCCTGGGACGGCCGCACCGTATGCCGCGGCTCTATCGGGCATTTTCGCATAGAACAACCGTGCATGCGCCGATCGCGCCGGGCTCCCGGTGCCGGGCAGCCAAGCACAAAAATGCGATAATTCGCGCCTGATGCAATCGTCGCTGCAAATCGCCATTCTTGCCGCAGGACAGGGCAAGCGCATGCGCTCGGCGCTGCCCAAGGTGCTGCAACCGCTCGGCGGCCGGCCGCTGCTCGCGCATGTATTGTCGACCGCGCGCAAGCTAGAGCCGCGAGCGATCTGCGTCGTCGATTCCGGCGGCGAGGTGCGCGAGCGCTTTGCCGATCCCGACTTGACCTGGGCGCGACAGGACCCGCCGCGCGGCACCGGCGATGCATTGAAGTGCGCGCTCTCGGAATTGGGCGCCGACGGCGTCACGCTCGTCATGTTCGGCGCCGATCCGCTGGCGCGGGCAGAGACCTTGCGTCGGGTCGCCGAGCGCGCCCAGCAAGGCATTCTTTCGCTGCTCACCGTCGAGCTCGATGACCCGTCCGGTTATGGACGAATCGTGCGCGGCGCCGACGGCAAGGTCGCGGCAATCGTCGAGCACAAGGATGCGACACCGGAACAGCGCGCGATCCGGGAGATCAACACCGGCATCATGGCGGCGCCGACCGCCGCGTTCGCGCGCTGGCTGCCGAGAATCGGTAATCGGAATGCCGGCGGCGAATATTATCTGACCGATGTGATCGCACTGGCCGTCGCCGACGGCATTCCAGTCGAAACGACGCATCCGGCGACCGCGGACGAGACGCTGGGCATCAACAGCAAGCGCGACCTGGCGATGCTCGAGCGGATCTATCAACGCGGGCAGGCGGACGCGCTGCTCGATGCCGGAGTGACCCTGGCCGATCCGGCGCGCATCGATGTGCGCGGCACGCTGGCCTGCGGCCGCGACGTAACGATCGACATCGGCTGCATTTTCGAAGGCGAGGTGGTGCTCGGCGATGCGGTCGGCGTCGGCGCGCACAGCATACTCAGAGATGTGAAAATCGGCACGGCGACGGCGATCGCGCCGTATTCGCATATCGACGGCGCCGACATCGGGGCGCGTTGCCGGATCGGCCCGTACGCGCGCATCCGGCCAGGCACGCGTCTGGCGGACGAGGTTCACATCGGCAACTTCGTCGAGGTGAAGGCGAGCGCCGTCGGCGAGCGCAGCAAGGCGAACCACCTGGCCTACGTGGGCGACACGACGGTCGGGCGCGACGTCAACATCGGTGCGGGCACGATCACCTGCAACTACGACGGCGCGAACAAGCATCGGACGGTGATCGAGGACGACGTCCACATCGGGTCCGATACGCAGCTGGTGGCCCCGGTCACTGTCGGTCGCGGCGCGACCATAGGCGCCGGCACGACCGTGTGGCGCGACGTCGAGCCCGGCGTCCTCGCGCTCAACCAGAAGACGCAGACAGCCAAGGCGGGCTACCAGCGCCCGCGGAAGAAACCGAAGGAATAGCATCATGTGCGGCATCGTCGGCGCGGTCGCGCGCGATAACGTCGTTCCGATCCTGATCGAGGGCATCCGCCGGCTCGAATACCGGGGTTACGACTCGACCGGGCTCGCGGTCATCAACGGCGGCCTTCACCGGCTGGTCAGCACGGCGCGCGTTGCCGATCTCGCGGCGCAGGCGAACGCGACCCAGATCAGCGGAAACACCGGCATTTCGCACACGCGCTGGGCGACGCACGGTGCGCCGACCTCGGCCAACGCGCATCCGCACGTCAGCAGCGGCGAGATCGCGGTCGTGCACAACGGGATCATCGAGAACTTCGAGCCGCTGCGCGCACGGCTTCAGCAGCAGGGATACGCATTCGTCACTCAGACCGACACCGAGGTCATCGCGCATCTGATCCATGCGCATTACGACGGCGATCTGCTCGCCGCGGTGGCCAAGGCGGTCGCCGAGTTCCACGGAGCCTACGCGATCGCCGCGATGACCACGCGTGAGCCGGGTCGCGTCGTCGGCGCGCGGGCCGGCAGTCCGCTGCTGGTTGGCGTCGGCGAGCACGATCACTTCCTCGCCTCCGACGCGAGCGCGCTGGCGCCGGTCACCAGGCGCGTCGTCTATCTCGAGGAAGGCGACATCGCCGACATAGGACGCGAGGGATACGCGATCTATGACGCCGCCGGCGTGCGCGTCGCGCGGGAGGTGGTGACGGTCAAGACTTCGGGCGATGCGGTGGAGCTCGGCCCGTACAGCCATTTCATGCAGAAGGAAATCTTCGAGCAACCGCGCGCCATCGCCGACACCCTGGAAAGCGTCGGCGGCATCGGGCCCGAGCTGTTCGGAGCCGCGGCGGCCGAAGTTTTCGCCGGCGTCAACGAGGTGCGCGTGCTCGCTTGCGGCACAAGCTACTACTCTGGCATGGTCGCGCGGCTGTGGCTCGAGGCCGTCGCGGGCATACCGGCGCAGGCCGAGATCGCCAGCGAATACCGGTATCGCGACAGCGTGCCCAATCCCGATGCGCTGGTCGTCGTGATTTCGCAGTCGGGCGAGACGGCGGACACCTTGTCGGCATTGAAGCACGCCAAGGCGCTCGGCCATCGCCACACGCTGGCGATCTGCAACGCTCCGACGAGCTCGATGGTGCGGCAGACCGCGCTTACCTATCTGACCCGGGCCGGCGTCGAGATCGGCGTTGCCTCGACGAAGGCGTTCACGACGCAACTGACCGCGTTGTTCCTGCTGACGCTGACTTTGGCCAAGCAGCGGGGACGCCTCGACGCCGCGCAGGAATCGCGATGGCTGCAGGACCTGCGCCACCTGCCGGCGGCGATCCAGGCGGTGCTGGCGCTCGAGCCGTCGATCATCGCCTGGGCCGAACGCTTCGCCAAAAAGGAAAACGCGCTTTTTCTCGGGCGGGGTCTGCACTATCCGATCGCGCTCGAAGGCGCGCTGAAGCTCAAGGAGATCTCATACATCCATGGCGAGGCGTATCCGGCCGGCGAGTTGAAACACGGCCCGCTCGCGCTGGTCGACGCCAACATGCCGGTCGTGGCGATCGCCCCGAACGACGCGCTGCTGGAGAAGCTCAAGTCGAACCTGCAGGAAGTGCGTGCCCGCGGCGGTGAGCTCTATGTCGTCGCCGACGCCGACAGCCACATTCCGTCGAGCGACGGCATCCACGTGCTGCGCCTGCCCGAGCATGCCGGACTGCTGTCGCCGATCGTGCATACGATTCCGCTGCAGCTGCTCGCCTACCACACCGCGGTGCTGCGCGGCACCGACGTGGACAAGCCGCGGAATCTGGCGAAGTCGGTAACGGTGGAGTGAGAAACACCGGCCGCAGTCGCCGATGAAGCTCCGTACCGAGTTTCGCCTGCGCATCCGTCGCGGCGATGACATAGCGGTCGGCCCTGGCAAGATCGACCTGCTCGAAGCGATCGACACCGCCGGCTCGATCACCGCGGCGGCACGCTCGCTCGGCATGTCGTACCGCCGTGCGTGGCTTCTGGTCGACACGATGAATCGATGCTTTCGCATTCCTGTGGTCGAGGCCGAAGCCGGCGGAAAGCGCGGCGGCGGCGCGCGCCTTACCCGGCTTGGGCGAGACGTGATCGAGCGCTACCGCCGGATCGAACGAAACGCGGCGCGCGCCAGCGCGGCCGACATCCGCGCGTTGACACGAAAGCTCGCAGGCTAGCGTCTAGGCGTAGCCGACGCTGCGCCGGTCGAGCGATACCGCCTTGATCAGCGCATAGACTTGCTGCCCTTCGCGAAGTGCGAGCTCGTGCATCGAACGACGAGTGATGCGCGCGGTGAGCGGCAGCTTGCCGACGCGCAGCTGCACGTCGACGATCGGGCCTTCTTCAGTGGCGATCGCGACCAGCGTCGCCGGCAGGACATTGAGCACGCTCAATCCCTCGGGATGCGCGAGTGCCAGCGAAACGTCGCGGGCGCGAACGCGAACGCGCACTCTTTCGCCGACCAGCGCCTCGACATTGGGCACGACCAGTTCGCCGCCGTCGAAGCGCAGCGTGGTAAGCCCGTAGGAGAGATCGTGCGCAGCGACGACGGTCTCGAGCACCGACCCCGATTCGTAACGGCCGGTGTGCGGCCGCAGGTCGATCCGGCCCATCACCTCGTCGACCGGTCCGTACGCGAGCGCCTTGCCATCAGCAAGCAGAACGACAGTGTCGGCCAGCCGTGTGATTTCGCCGACGGCGTGGCTGACGTAGACGATCGGAATATGCAGGTCGTCGCGCAGCTGCTCGATGTAGCGCAGCACCTCGCTCTGGCGCGGCACGTCGAGCGAGGCGAGCGGCTCGTCCATCAGCAAGAGTCGCGGCTGCGCGAGCAGCGCGCGGCCGATCGCCACCCGCTGCTTTTCGCCGCCGGAAAGCTTGTCCGGCAATCGGTGAAGCAGCGCCTTGAGCCCGAGCAATTGGATGACATGTTCTGGATCGATGACACGCACGGCAGCCGGCGCACGACGCAGTCCATACAGCAGGTTGGATTCGACGTCGAGGTGCGGGAAAAGCAATCCGTCCTGGAATACGTAGCCAAGCCGTCTCTTGTTCGGGGGTAAATCGATGGCGCGAGCGCTGTCGAACAGCGTTTCCCCGTTTACGACGATGCGTCCACGCCGCGGGCGACTGGTGCCGGCGAGCGCGTTGACGACAGTGGTCTTGCCCGATCCCGAGCGACCGAACAGGCCGACTATCGGCGCCTCGGCGCGAAACGCGACCTTGAGGTCGAACGAACCGAGGCGTTGCTCGATGTCAACGTCGATCATCGGCGCCTGCTGTCTTGCGCGATCGTCGCGTCAACCATTCCGAAGCGATCAGCGCCGCGATCGACAGAACCACGGCGAACAGCGACAGGCGCAGCGCCTGGGCATCGCCGCCGGGCGTCTGCACGAACGTGTAGATCGCCAGCGGAAGGGTTTCCGTTTCGCCGGGAATGTTGGAGACAAAGGTGATCGTCGCGCCGAACTCGCCGAGGCTCCGCGCAAACGAAAGCAGCCCACCGGTGACGATGCCGGGCAGCGCCAGCGGCAGCGTGATCGAGGCGAAGACCCAGACCCGCGAGCCGCCGAGCGTGCGCGCGACGGTTTCCAGCCGGCGGTCGATCGCCGCGATCGACAGTCGGATCGCGCGCACCATCAGTGGAAAACCCATGATCGCGGCGGCTAGCGCTGCACCGGTCCAGCGAAACGCGAACACGATGCCGAACCAGTCGGCAAGCCATGCGCCGAGCAGACCCTTGTTGCCGAAGAGCAGCAGCAAGGCGAAGCCGACGACGACGGGCGGCAACACCAGCGGCAGATGAACGAGCGCATCGAGCAAGGTCTTGCCGGGGAAATCGGTGCGCGCGAGAACGTAGGCAAAGAAGATCGCCGGCGGAAGGCTGCAGGCGACGCCAACCAGCGCCACCTTCAGGCTCAGGACGATGATCCCCAATTCGACGCCACTCGGCACGATGCCCGTTACTTCGCCATCGCGAAACGGTGCCGCAGCCAGACCGTTCGCGCGGCCGGCGATGCCAGGCTGTCGATGAAGCGCTGCGCGTAAGGCGAACGGCTCGTTCCGACGATTGCGACAGGGTAGACGATCGGTGCGTGCGTATCGTCTGGAAATGTATCGACGATACGCACCTTCGGCTCAGCGAGCGCGTCGGTCGCGTACACGATGCCGAAAGGCGCCTCGCCCCGAGCCACCAGGACCAGCGCGGCGCGGACGTTCTCTGTGCGCGCGATATGGGGCTGGATATCGGCCCATACGCCGAGCGACTGCAGCGCGTCGCGGCCATACTTGCCCGCAGGGACGCTGTCGGGATTGGCCATCGCCAGCCTGCCACCGGCAAGTGCGGCGGCAAGGCCGAAGCCTGGCGCTATGCGAAGCGACGGAGTCGAGTTCGCAGGCGCGATCAGCGCCAGTCGATTGCCCAGCAGATTGATGCGCGTGCCCTGCCGGAGAAGCTTTCGCGCATCGAGGTAATCGATCCAGTCGACATCGGCGGAGAGGATGACATCGACAGGTGCGCCGGCCTCGATCTGCTTTGCCAGCGCGTTGCTCGCCCCGTACGAGACGACGACCTTGCTGCCTGCGTCGGCCTGGAACCTGATCACCTGCTCGTCGAGCGCCTCCTTGAGACTGGCCGCTGCGAAGACCGTGAGATCAGCGCCATGAGCAGACTCGATCGGCAGCCCCGCGAGAGTCAGGCCGACCACGAGGGCAACGGACAGCAACAGGTCCTGCATCGATTTTCAACGTGTCAACCGGACAGGTAATATACCGCGGGATATAACGCTCGGCAATTTGACGTCATGTGCTCAAGCCGCGGTGCAAGACTGCGACCGATTCATGCGTCACGATCGCCGGCGTTCGGATAGAACAATTGCTCGCCGCCTATCTTGTAGCCGGCGATGGCAGCTTGCCCCTCGGGTGAGATCAGCCAGTCGATGAACTGCTGGCCAAGCTCCCTTTTCACGTTCGGGTGCTTGACGGGGTTCACCAGTATCACGCCGTACTGGTTGAATAGCCGCTTGTCGCCCTCGACCAGGATCGTCAGGTCGAGACGGTTCTTGAATGCGAGCCAGGTCCCCCGGTCGGCAAGGATGTAAGCATTCATCGCCGCAGCGGTATTGAGCGCTGGCCCCATGCCCTGGCCGACGTCGCGATACCAGGCTCCCTTGCTCTTGTCGATGTCGATGCCCGCGGTATTCCATAGCGCGAGCTCCGCCATATGCGTGCCGCTGCGATCGCCGCGCGACACGAACGGGGCATGGGCGGTCTCCAATTTCGTCAATGCGACGACGATGTCCTTGCCGCCGCCGATTTTTGCCGGATCGCTTTTCGGGCCGATCAGCACGAAGTCGTTGTACATCACTGGAAAGCGCTTCACCCCTTCGCCCTCGGCCAGAAATTTCTCCTCGGCGGAGCGCGCGTGGACGAAGACGACGTCGGCGTCGCCGCGCCGCGCGACGTCGAGCGCCTGCCCTGTGCCGAGCGCCACGACGTGCACCTTGATGCCCGTCTTGGTTTCGAAGATCGGCAACAGGTAGCCGAACAGACCCGATTGCTCGGTCGACGTGGTCGAGGCGACCGTAATGAATCGCTGCTGCGCCTCGGCCGCAAATGCGGCGAGCGCCAGCAGAGCGAACAGGCAAACGCGACGAGTCACTACCATGGCAACTCTCCTTCGAGGAAACGTGCAGCTTCGACAGACCGCGGATGCTTGAAAAAGGTCTGGGCGCTTGCGCGCTCCGCGATCTTTCCCTGATGCAGAAAGAGGATCTCGTCGCCCATGCGCCGCGCCTGTCCAAAGTTGTGGGTGACCAGCACGATCTTGGTACCCGCGGCGACCATCGCCAGGATCACGTTCTCTACCTCGTGGGTTGCGCCCGGATCGAGGCTCGCTGTCGGTTCGTCGAGGAAAATGATCTCAGGCTGCAATGCCCAGGCGCGGGCCAGCGCGAGGCGCTGCTGCTCGCCGCCGGACAAAACGCGTGCCGGATGCGCGGCGTGCCGCTCGAGGCCCACCTTGGACAGCGCCTCGCGCGCACGCTGCGAGCGGATCCGGGCCGGAACGCCCGCGATGCCGAGCGCGTGCGCGACGTTGGCCAGCGCCGAGCGACGAAGCAGCACCGGCCGCTGAAACACCATCGCCTGACGCCGCGGCGCCCCGGCCGGCTCCGCCGAATTCCAGGCGATCGAGCCCGAGGACGGTGCCAGCAAGCCGTGACACAGGCGAAGCAATACGCTCTTGCCCGCTCCGTTGGGCCCGACGATCACCGTGCGCGGCCCGGCATCGATCGCCAACGACAGGTCATCGATAATGCGCCGGCCGCCAGCGGTGAACGTCACGTGGTCGAGACGCAACGGCAGGAGCGACATCGGCGACCGCATATCCATCACCGTCACCCGTAACGCCGTTGCGCGGTTTCCTTGACCAGGTACGCCGCCGCGTTCAGTGCCACCACGATCGTGACCAGAATGACCCCGAGCCCCAGCGCGAGCGGAAGATCGCCCTTGCTCGTCTCCAGCGCGATCGCGGTGGTCATCACGCGCGTGACGCCGTCGATATTGCCGCCGACGATGATCACCGCGCCAACTTCGGCCGCCGCCCGTCCGAAGCCGGCGAGCACGATCGTGACCAGCGAAAAGCGCAGGTCCCAGAGCAGGGTCGCCACCGACCCGAGCCGGGATTCGCCCAGCGAACGAAGTTGTTCACGGTACTCGAGCCAGGCGTCCTCGACGACTTGTCGGGTCAGCGCCGCGATGATCGGCGTTATCAGAATTGCCTGCGCGATCACCATCGCCGACGGCGTGAACAGCAGGCCCAGCGCGCCCAGCGGCCCGGCACGCGAAAGCAGCAGATACACCAGCAGCCCGACCACGACCGGCGGCAGCCCCATCAGCGCGTTCAGCAGCACTATCGTGGTGCGGCGCGCGGGAAAGCGGCTGACGGCGATCAGCGCACCGAGCGGCAGGCCGACGACGCTGGCAATGGCGACTGCGGTCAGGCTGACGCGCAGGCTTAGGCCCACGATGTCGCCCAGGCGCGGATCAAGCGATGCAACCAGGCGCCAAGCCTCGGCCATCGCGCCCGAAAGGCTGCTCATGGAACGCACCTCGATGCCCGGTCGCGATCCGGCGAACCGGCCAACGCGTCATAGGCACAGTATTGCCTATACACAGGGATCCTCATTACTCTACCAATAATTCAGGATGATACGAGGTCCCAGGCCACCGCCAAACAGGCAAATCGATGCCTAATTACAAGCGAGGCCCCGCTCGGATTCGGCCAGCCTCCGTGGTGTCGGGGCTTTGCCG
>Ga0207711_10000490_pt1 | contig 40819 bp, 35 predicted proteins | sample KBSS34metaG_FD_184401 | JGI IMG/M metagenome (GOLD analysis project Ga0207711, IMG submission 184401) | Switchgrass rhizosphere microbial communities from Kellogg Biological Station, Michigan, USA - KBS S3-4 metaG (SPAdes) (version 2) | ecosystem: Host-associated > Plants > Roots > Rhizosphere... | reverse complement strand
CTTCTGCTGGCGGACCTCGCGGCGCTTTCGGTGGGAGCGGCCCTGAGCGTCCTGATCTGGCGCCAGATCGGCACTAACTTCAGCACCGAGTTCTATGCCAGGCTGTGGCCGGTGCTGCTGCTGTTCCCGGTGGTGTACGCGGTGTCGGGATTGTACCCCGGGTTCGGACGGAATCCGGCCGATGAATTGCGCAAGCTGTGTGTGGCCACCAGCGTGGTTTACGCGGCGCTGGCGGTGACCAGCTTCCTATTGAAAGACTCGGCCACGTATTCGCGCGGCACGTTCCTGCTGGCCTGGAGCAACACCTTGATCCTGGTGCCGCTGCTGCGAAGCGTCGCACGGTCACTGTGCTCGCGAAGGGCGTGGTGGGGCAATCCAGTGGTGATCGTGGGAGCGCGGAGGGTGGCGGTGGCTCTGGCGGCTACGCTCGAAAGCCAGCCCGAGTTGGGGTTCAAGCCGGTCGCCATTCTGGAGGAGGCTCGGCTGGCCGCGGAAGTGGCGCGGGAAGGCGGGGTGCGGCACGTGATCCTGGCGATGTCGGAGATCCCGCGCGAAACGCTGCGGACGTTTTTCGAAGAATGCAGCGAAGCGTTTTCCGACGTCATCGTGATCCCGGATCTGGCGGGGTTCTCGAGCCTGTGGGCGGAGCCAAGGGATCTGCGCGGCACCCTGGGTCTGGAGATCCAACAGAAGCTGCTGATCCCGCGGGCGCGAGTGTTGAAGCGGGTCATCGACATCCTGCTGATGGTGGCGATGAGTATCGTGGCGCTGCCGCTGATTGTCGCAATCGCGGGTCTGATCAAGCTGACATCTCCGGGACCAGCCTTCTTCGGGCAGAGGCGCTATGGCCGCAAAGGGGAGCCGTTCATGGCGTGGAAGTTCCGTTCCATGGCGGCCGACGCCAGCCAGGTACTAGAACAATGTCTGGCCTCCGATCCGGCGCTGCGCGAAGAATGGCGCAGGACTCATAAGCTCAGGAACGATCCTCGCGTGACGCGCATCGGGCGTTTCCTGCGCCGGACCAGCCTGGACGAACTGCCGCAATTGTGGAATATTCTGCGGGGGCAGATGAGTTTCGTGGGTCCGCGTCCGATTGTGGCGGAAGAAATCGCCCGCTATGGCGCCAGTTATTCGGTTTATAAGAAAGTGACTCCCGGGCTCACAGGCCTGTGGCAGGTATCCGGCCGCAACAATACCTCCTACGAACAGCGGGTGAATTTCGACCTGTATTATGTTCGCAATTGGTCGCTGTGGCTGGATCTACACGTACTAGCCAGGACGGTCAAGGTGGTCGTGCTCGGAGACGGCGCCTGTTAGCTGCAAGGCTGTAACATCCCTGCAAGAGACGGCATCTAACCGGCGTGCCTAGGGTTCCACGGTCGGTCCGGCGAAGGAATCGGGTCATTGAGTCCGATCAGCCGGAACAGGTCGAACGCCGGATGAGGCGCCGCTTTCCGTTTGAACTAGGCGTACGCTTCCGATCGCTGGGCGGAGTGTATCGAGTGGCCGGAGTGGGCCGGGTTAGCAATATGAGCAGCAGCGGTGTTTTGATCACCTACCCGCATGACGTCATCCCGGGCACGCCGCTCGAGTTGAGCATCGAATGGCCGACCAGGCTGGACGGGCGCATTCCTCTGCAGCTCATCGTAATCGGAACTGTGGCGCGCTGCGGGCTATTCAGCTTCGCGGTGGGGATCGAGCGCCATTACTTCAGGATCGCCGCCAAGTCGGCTTTGCCGACCGTGCAATTTATGCGGCAAGCGAGCCACCACGGCTAGCATTCCTCGGGTTCGCCGGGTAGCCACTGCCCTTCGTTACCCGCGGGCGGGCGTCCAGGATCTTCCCCTGGCTTTACCGGTACCCCTTGGCGGACGTGGGGACCGTCGTGATCGGTCCAGGTCACCAAGTAGCAGCTCGGGCAGAGCTGCAGTTCCTGAACGGACAGACCCTCGGCGCTCATCTCGATGGGTTCCATCTCGACGCCGCATTTGGGACACCGGCCGTCCTCGTCGGGGCGGGGATTAGCGGTTGTTTGCGCGGGATCGTAGTTGTTCGGCGGCATGGAACCAGTCTTCTTCGGGCGATCCCTGTGGACAGCCTCTAGCTTGCCACAGTTTGTGAGCCAGGGCTGCGATATCGTCGTGCCCGAAGGTGGCGATGCCATGCTCCGTGGCCGATCTTTCGGTATGCCGGTGTGCGTCCTGCGAGTCCTGCAGGGCTTGCCGTGAAAGCTCGTGTCCGGTGAGGTGCTCCGGCTTTCCGTGCTGTTCGGCAACATTGTGGGCGTGCGCCGCGACATCGTGCAATTCGGCAGCGCGCTGATGGTTTTCGTAGTGCGAACCGTTGTTGTATCGAGTAGACATAATTACCGGGTAGCCTCCTTGAGACTGACGATCTGGCCGGACTTGGTGTGGGCTTCCTGGGCGAGCTTGTAGGCGCGATCGGAGTACTCCAGTGCCCGTTCGGCATGCCAGCGTCCTGCTTCGCCGTCCCCTTTTTCATTGTGTTCGGCGGCAGTTCGGTGAGCCCGCGCAGCAAGTTCGTGCTGGTCGGCTGCCTGCCTGTGTGCGTCATGCATGGCTGTTTCCTCGTTCTTCCCTGTGCAAGAGATGGACCATCCTTAAGACGTTCCATAGGTTAAAATGTTGGCCAGGTAGTTGCTGCGAGAAAAGCCATGAAGAAGCAACAGGATGAAGGAATTCGAACCTACAGCAAACCTCTTGCGGCCAAGGACAAAGGGCTAGGTCCGGGCTCAGCGGGCCAATCTGGAGATACTCAGGGGTTGTCAGATGTTGCCGAGGCTGATTCGGAGAGTGTCCTTGAATTAGTCGAGGAGGGGCAATCCTTCGAGGCCGAAGTCATCAGCGGCGTGGAAGACGCCCCGGATCCGGATGTGGCTGAAGTTCGCACCAAACAGCTCCCCGAGGACGATGTGCCCCCGGAGTATCAGGACCGCGACTCCGGCTAGAATCGCGTACTCGCAGGGCGACGGGAAGAGCGAAACACGCGGCGCCGTGGTCGTCTGCATGATCTAACCATCCCCGGTCACGTGACCATATGCCGTTACCGCCTACCTGACCCGTCAGGTGCGGCTCGGGTCCCCGTTTGGACACTTTGGCGGGAGACGCAGCGAAATGCTCCCTGGCGCGAGGTTCGGCCCTCATCATGCCTTGAGGAAACCGTATCGTAATCGGAGGAGAAAACATGAAAACGTTCAAACTGAACCTGTCCAAGCTCGCGCCCAAACTAACCCTGGGGATGGCCGTGGTGGTAGTCGCGATGCTCGCCGGGTGCTCAAATTTCAACCAGGCAGCAGACGTATCCGGCAGCATCCGCACGTCGATGGAGCAAGCCGGTCTTAAAGACGTGAAAGTCAGCCAGGATCGTGATAAAGGTGTCGTGACCTTAAGTGGGAACGTGACATCGGACGACGACAAGGCCAAAGCCGAATCGCTGGCGAGATCGATGGCGGGGTCGCAAGTGGTGGCGAACCAGATCGCCGTCCTTCCGTTGGGCGCGGAGAGCCTCGCTCATAAAGTGAATGTGGACCTGGATGAAGGGATCGAGAGCAACCTGGACGCAGCGCTTATCAAAGACAGCCTTCACGACAGCGTGAAATACAGCGTCAAGAATCACGTGGTGACGCTCACGGGTGATGTCAACTCGCAGTCCAAGCGCGCGCGGGCGGAACAGGTCGCGGCTGGGGTCCTAAACGTGGACCAGGTTGTGAATGAGCTGCAGGTTAAGAAGCAAAGGGCTACTTCAACGAACTAAGGGTGTGATGATGACAAGGATCGAGCTAAATGGATTTCGAAGAGCGTTGGAGAAGAAGGCGGCTGAAATCGGAACTGGCAGCCGCGAGGGTCTGGCGATTGAAACCAGTTCGGATGAACTGGACCGGGTGCAGAACGCCAACGATCGCGATTACGCCATGAGCAATCTGGAGCGCACCTCCAACCGGCTGGGTGAAGTGCGAACGGCCCTGCAACGGATTGGCCTAGGAACGTTCGGCATCTGCGCAGGCTGCGACGCCAGCATCGCTCTGAAGCGCCTGGCCGCGGTACCGTGGACGTCTTACTGTATCGTCTGCCAGGAAGTCGCGGACCGCCAGCAGAGCCCAGACCGGAGCGAGATCGAGGTTGCAGCTTGAACGAGGGTGATAGAATCTCGGAGTAATTCCGTCGCTACACCGGAAGCACCGCGGTCATGATCCAACCCAACCAGCCACCCGGTTCCTCCGGCTTCCGGACCGCCGCAATTCTGATTGCGGTGATTGGCGTGTTGTACCTGGCGCGCGAGATCCTGATTCCTCTGGCGCTCGCGATCACCCTGGCCCTGATCTTGACGCCCGCTGTGGACTGGCTGCAGAAACTGCGTCTGGGGCGCATTCCCGCGGTGGCGCTGGTAATGATCGTCAGCATGGCGGCGGCCGGCGGCGTCGCCTGGGTCATCTTTAATCAACTGGTAGGAGTGGTGAACGATCTGCCCATGTACCGGCAGAATATTCACAACAAGCTGGAAGCCATGCGTGCGCCCGGCCAAGGGGCCTTGGGGCAGGCGACGAAGAGCATAAAAGACCTGGCGACGGAAGTGATGAGCGTGGATGCGCCCGCCCCGGCCGCCAGCACTCGCAGCAGCCGGCCGCAGCCGGTGCAGATCGTCGAGCAGCCCGCGAACGAATTAGAGCACGTCCGCGATCTGGCGCAGCCTTTCCTGAAACCCCTGGGAGAATTCGGCATGGTCCTGATTTTCAGCGTGTTCCTGCTGATCAATCAGAAGGACCTGCGTAATCGGTTCTTCCGCCTGGTGGGACTGGACCAGCTGAACGTGATGACGCAGGCGCTGGATGACGCGACGCAGCGAGTAAGCCGCTATTTGTTGATGCAGGTTCTGGTGAACATGTTCTTTGGCTTGCTCTGTGGAATCGGTTTGCATCTGATCGGTATTCCTTATGCGCCGCTGTGGGGAGCCGTGGCGGGGATTTTGCGAATCGTGCCGTACGTGGGAGCCTTTGTCTCGGGCTTGCTGCCGTTCACGCTCGCGCTGGCGGTATTCGATAGCTGGGTTCCCCCGCTGATGGTGTTTCTATTGTTCGCCGCACTGGAACTGGTGACCAGCAACTTCGTGGAACCGTGGCTTTATGGGATCCACACGGGAATCTCCGCGCTGGCCCTGCTTCTGACCACCGTATTTTGGACGGTTCTGTGGGGACCGGCGGGCCTCATTTTGTCAACGCCGCTCACGGTCTGCGTAGTCGTCCTGGGCCGCTACGTGCCGGAGTTTGCGTTTCTGCACGTCCTACTGGGGGACGAAGATGTGCTCGCGGCGGAAGCGCGTTTCTATCAGCGCCTGTTGGCGATGGACGACCGCGAGGCCCGAGCCGTGGCCAACCTGTATCTTCAGGAACACTCCTTACAAGAGTTGTACGATGGCGTGATCATACCGGCGCTGACAATGGCCGAACAGGATCGTCATAAGGGCGGGCTGGACCGGGTTCGTGAAGAGTTCCTGTTCATGAGCATCAAGGAGTTGGTAGTGGAGCTCTCCGAACAAAACCAGAAGGCCGACGCGATGCTTGCAGAAGCGGCGACTGAAGTGAAAATTCCCGAAGCTGCCTGCGGACGGCTGCTTTGCATTCCGGCTAACGATGAGGCGGACGAAATCACCGCGGCGATGCTAGCCCAGTTGCTGGAACAAGCCGGGTACCCAGCCGTTTCGTTTTCCCTGGATGCTTCCGCGCAACAGACGGTCGGACTGATGAATCCGGCGGAGAACGACACCATCTGCATTTCGGCCTTACCGCCCTTCGCGTTTGCGCGCGCCCGAAGCCTGAGCCGGGAGCTGCAAATGCGATATCCGCGCGCGAAAGTGATTATCGGGGTGTGGGGATTCACCGGCGATACCGACCGCGCCATGCAGCGCTTTCAACCTTCCCGTCCGGACAAGCTGGTGATCAGCCTGGCGGACGCGGTAAAGTTCGTCGTCGACGCGGATGCCGCGATAAGAAAGAAAACGGGAAACGCGGATATCGAGGCAACGTCGTTAACACCTATCTAACTCCCTAGGAGGACACTCCCGTGAACACGATCACAACCCAGGACGGCACACAGATCTACTACAAGGATTGGGGCAAAGGGACGCCGGTGGTCTTCAGCCATGGATGGCCCTTGAGCGCGGACGCGTGGGAAGACCAGATGGTGTTTCTATCCGCTCGAGGCTTTCGTTGTATCGCGCACGATCGCCGGGGCCATGGCAGATCGAGCCAGCCCTGGGACGGCAACAACATGGACACGTATGCCGACGACCTTTCGGCGCTGGTCGAAAAGCTGGATCTGAAAGGCGCGATCCACGTTGGCCACTCCACGGGAGGCGGCGAGGTCGCGCGTTATATTGGCCGTCATGGAACTAAGCGTGTCGCGAAAGCCGTGCTGATCGGCGCGGTGACACCTCTGATGCTGAAGACAGCCGCTAATGCGGGTGGCCTCCCGATGTCGGCGTTCGACGAGATACGCGCAGGGGTTCTGGCCGACCGCTCACAGTTCTTCAAGGATCTGAGCGCACCATTCTACGGCGCCAATCGCGCCGGCGCTAAAGTGTCCCAAGGCCTCCGCGATTCCTTCTGGCTGCAGGGGATGCTGGCCGGCTTCAAAGCGGTGATCGACTGCATCCAGGCCTTTTCGGAAACGGACTTTACGGAAGACCTCAAGAAGTTCGACGTGCCGACGCTCATCCTACACGGCGACGACGATCAGATCGTGCCGATCGGCGCATCCGCCATGCTCTCGTCCAAGCTGGTGAAGGGGGCCACGCTGAAAGTCTACCCAGGCTATCCGCATGGCATGTGTTCGACGCAGAAGGATCAGATCAACGCGGATCTGCTGGCATTCTGCCAGGCCTGATTCGCGGGCCGTTATAATGCCCTCGTGAACCCTTCCGTGAACAGCCCGCCGGCCACCCAACGCATGCAGTGCATGGAAGTGTGGGGCGGGAGCCAGCTTACATCGGCTGGCGTCGAATTCGGGGGACTGGACGCGTGGGTCTATAGCAAACCGTACGGGCAGGCGAACGCCGGCGGAGACGTCTACTACGCGTCGAGCTGCGCCACGGGGCGGATCAGCCGCCTGTTACTCGCGGACGTATCGGGCCACGGAAACGCCGTCGCCGCGACCGCAGCCGATTTGCGAACGCTCATGCGGCGGTTCGTCAATCGTCTGGACCAGACCGAATTCGTGCGGCTGCTAAATCAGCAGTTCATGGAGCTGTCGGAGGGCGGGACGTTCGCGACGGCGATTGTCAGTACGTTCTTTGCGCCCAGCCGTCGTTTGACCGTTTGCAACGCGGGTCATCCTCGGCCGCTGATGTACCATGCGGCGCAGCAGCGCTGGGATTTCCTGGGGCATCACGCTCTGGACAAAGAAGGCAGCGCGGTCAAATCCACGCCGAGCAACATCCCGCTGGGAATGATCGATGTCTCCGAGTACGAGCAGTTCGATGTGGAACTGGAACCCGGCGATTGCGTGGTCGGCTACACGGATGCATTGATTGAATCCCGCGACGCCGATGGCAAGGATTTGGGCGAAGCGGGCGTGTTGCGCATCATGCGGCACCTCGGTGATGTGGAGCCGCGTCGATTGATTGAGGCACTGCTTAAAGAGATTGCCGAGAGGCATCCGGAGAACTTAACTGACGACGACGTCACCGTGCTGGTGGTGCGCGTCAATGAACGGCCGCCGCATCATTCTTTCGGTGCGAAGTTGGGTGCGGCGATGCGGCTGTTTCGATCCATGCTTGCGTCGATCAATCCCCAGGCAGAGCGTCCGCCATTACCGGACGCGAATCTGGCCAACATAGGAGGCGCCATCATCCCGGCGCTGGGGCGTCGCTGGCGCGCCAAGAAATCCTAGGAGGCAGCCGCTGCCGATCGGAGGTCCTTCAACGCCCGCCGCTGGACTTTTCCGGTAGCACCTTTCGGCAATACCGGAAGAAATAGGATCTGCTCCGGACACTTGTACTCGGCCAGATGCTGCTTCGAGAAGGCGATTAATTCCTCGGGTGTCGCGGTGTGGCCTTGACGAAGCGCGACGTATGCCAGAACCACTTCACCCCAGTATTCGTTCGGTTCGCCGATGACGCCCGCCTCGCCCACGGCGGGATGCTTATACAGAGTCTCTTCCACTTCCTGCGGCGCGATGTTGGATCCGCCGCGCACGATGATTTCTTTTTTGCGGCCGCGGAACCAGACGAAACCATCGGGGTCGATCTCGACCAGATCGCCGGTCTTGAGCCAGCCGTCTTCAAACGGCGGATGGCCCCAGTAGCCCGTAGCGATGCCCGAACCGCGCATCCACAGCTCGCCGTCGACGATGCGGATCTCCACGTCGCCTATCGGACGCCCCATGCTGCCGGGACGGTTATTGCCGGGAAGATTGACCAACGTCGGCAAGCCTTCGGTCATGCCGAAGCCTTCGATCAGCGGGTGACCGAAAGTCGCGGCGTAGTCCTGCTGCAAGGGAATCGGGACTGCGTCGCCGCCGCAAAGGGCCGAGCGACCCGTGGTGATGTTGCGGGGACGCGATCGCTGCTCAGCGACTAGCGCCCGAATCATGGTGGGCAGCCCCATGAGGAATGTCGCACCACTGCGCTCCCAAGTGTCGAGCACGGCGGCGGGATCGAACACCGGGACGATGGTCACCGTCGCGCCCATCCACAACGGCGATATCAGCAACACGATAGCTCCCGAAGCGTGCACCATCGCGGTGAAGAGTAACGTGTGATCGTCGGACTTCAGGCCCCATGCCTCCATGTAAGACGCGTTGCCGGCCAGCGTTCGCTGCGAATGGTTGACGCCTTTCGGTCGCGCCGTGGTGCCGCTGGTATAGAGCAGCAGCGCGGGATCGTCCGGATGCGGCACTGGCGAGGGGCTCTTGGACTTGTCCGATGGGTTGGCGTCGAATTCCCAAGAAGGAAGGGAGGTTGGGATTCGCAGGTCGGCCTGCGCGAGATAGGCTTTCGCTCCGCTGTGTTCGAGAACGTAGGCGATTTCCTCAGGTGTCAGCCGGGTGTTCACCGGGACAGCGACAAATCCGGCCGCGAAGCAGGCGTAATAGCAGGTGGCGAGCTCGATGCTATTTCTCATGTGCAGCGCGATGCGATCGCCGGGCTTCAATCCCTTCTGCATCCACGCACGGGCTACATTCTCGACCTGCTCCGTGAATTGGGCGTAGGTGAGCGTAGTTTCTCCGCAAACGAGGGCACGCTTATCCGGTTGCGCGGCGGCCCGCGTCTTAAGCTGGTTCCAAATCAACATGATTGCTCCCCAGTTATTGTACGCAGGCAGGAGCAGTTTGGATGAGCCTTAGCCGAAAAGGGGCAATTCCGTCATTTCTTCGGCTGGAACCGGTTCCGTGGGGAGTCCCGCCTTCTTCCAGGCTCGCAAGCCGCCTTTGATTACCGCGACCGGCACGCCCTTCTGCGCCAGGTGATGCGCCACGCGAGCGCTGGTCGCCTCGCGAACACAGGTACAGTACAGATAGATCTGCTTTCCCGGCGGAAAGTGTTCCTCGATGTTGAGCAGGGCATTCGGCTCCAGCCTGGTGGAACCTCGGACCCGCACCGCCTTGCGGTCGTAATACCCGTGGCTGCGGACGTCATAGATCACGGCACCCTCCGAAGAAACGGCTCGAGCAGCGTCCGCGGGGCTTACCAGGGCCACCGAGCGAAGCTCGCGGGATTTGCTCCACATCCACGCTTGAAGGCCCAGGTACCCCGCTACGGCCGCGAGCAGGACCCAGCTCAGCGCCCGGCTGAACATCTCATAGTTTTTGGTTATGGATCCGAGGATGTCACTAAAGAGAAAACCCACCAGAAGGTAGGCGGCGACATACACGGATGCCCCGATGAAATCGAGTCCGAAGAATTGTCCGAAGCGCATATTCATGCTCCCGGCAAGCGGTGCCGCCATGGTATTGATTCCGGGCACGAACTTGGCGAACAAAAGCACGGTGCGTCCGCGACGGTAGAACGAATCGGCCGCACGGAGGATGCAAGACTCGGGGTTGAGCGAGAGGCGGCAGAGGGCTCCCAACAGCCACCATCCTGTGTAGCGTCCCAGAAGGAACATCAAGGTGTCGCCGATGACGAATGCCAGAAGGGCGCTGCCTACCGCCAGAGGCAGATAGAGCGATCCGCGCGCACTGGCTCCGCCGGCGATCAATAGCGCGAGCGCCGCGGGTACGGGCATCCCGATCGATTCCAGGAACACCATCGCGAACAGAATGCTGTAGCCGTGCTGTGAGAGTCCGGAGAGCAAGGATTCCATTACAGACCTGAAAAAAGCAGGATGTTTAGTCCTCTTTGTCGGGCGCGGACATAAACCGGTAACCGACGCCACGAACCGTGCGTACGTGACGAGGCTTAGCCGGGTCGTCTTCAATGTAGCGCCGCAGCCGGACGATGAAATTATCGATCGCGCGAGTGTCGGTGTCTTCGTGCAGGTTCCAGACTTCTTCCAGCATCTTTTTTCGCGATACCGGCTTGCCGTCGTGCTGGATCAAGTAACGCAGGACATTCGCCTCCATCAGTGTCAGAGGAAAGGTCTGCTCCCGGACATGCAGTTCGAGACGATCGAAATCGACCGACTTATCGCCGAAATTGAACACGTCCTGCGCAGCAGGGGGCGTAGATGGCGTGTTCAAAGATTTCGTAAGCCATTCACGCCGGCGCAGCAGGCCCTTGATCCGGGCGATCAGAATCGCCAAATCGAAAGGCTTGGTGAGATAGTCGTCCGCGCCCGCGGCGAAGCCCTTCAGAACGTCGTTCGGATGGCCCCGGGCGGTGAGCATGAGGGTCGGTACAAACTGACCTCCGCCGCGCATCTCAGACATCACGCTAAAGCCGTCTTTGCCGGGCAGCATCACATCTAGAACGACCACGTCGAAAGCAGCCGGATCTGACTGGAGCGCTGCAAGAGCGGATTCCCCGGTGTCGGTTACGTGGACCTGATACCCTTCCGCCTCCAGATTGAAGCGCAGTCCATCGGCGAGGTGCTGCTCGTCTTCTACCACTAAAACCTTACTCATTTGACTCTGCTCATCTCGCGATCGGGAGCTGAAGAACAAACGTGCTCCCGCGTCCCGGACCCTCACTTTCCGCCCAGGCTCGTCCGCCATGGCGCTTGGCGACGGAGCGAACAATATACAGGCCCAGGCCAGTTCCAGGAACGCGCGGAGCGGCCGGTCCACGGGCGCGGTAGAAACGCTTGAAGATGGCTTTCAGCTCGGTCTGGGGGATGCCCGGACCCTGATCGCGCACGCGCACGGCAACATGTTTTTCGTCGGTCGCGGCGATCTCCACGGACACCCTTACGCTGGGTCCGGAGTATTTCACGGCGTTATCGATGAGATTGGATACCGCTGCCCGAACTTCGTCCATGTCCGCCAAAATTGTCATGGGAGAACCGGGCTGGTAGCTCAGCGACTCTGCCGACAAACCATACAGGGTGCGGGCGCGGTTCACGCATTCCTGTAGCAATCCGCCCAGGTCGATCCGCGAAAGCGTGGGCTTGCGGCCGCTATGACCGATGCGTCCGGTACGCAGGATCTGCTCGATGGTTTCGAGCAGACGGTCGCTATCCTCCAGCATGATGCGGTAGAAATCCTTGCGCTTGGTTTCATCGACGGCGCGGGTCTGGAGGGTTTCGAGGTACAGACGGATGGACGCGACGGGGGTCTTCAGTTCGTGAGTGACGGCGTTGATGAAGGCGTCCTGCTGTTCATTTCTACGGATTTCGCGGACCAGGAAGACTGTGTTCAGCACGATGCCGCTTATTAGCACCGCCACCAGCAGCCCGCCGAGGAACAACAGAATGCCGTGGCGCCAGTCAAAGATAAACCAGCCTACGTAAAGGAGAACGATGACCGAAATGAGGGCGACGCCGAGACCGATGAAGAATCCGATCGATTTGCCGCGGCCTGGGACGACCATGACTACAGCTTACGCGAGCTGAGTTATGTTCGTTTTGAGCCGGGATTTAGGCGGCGGCTTCGCGGGCGGGCGACTCGCTGCGGATGCTCGCCACCTTGACGGATTTCGCGATGCCGAAGAACTTGAAAATGCTGATCAGAATCCAGGAGTGATCCAGCTCATACCAAGCCAGCCCGTGCCGGGCCGAGGTGGGATGCGCGTGGTGGTTGTTGTGCCAGCCCTCCCCGAAGGTGAGCAGAGCGACCCACCAGCTATTCCGGGAGTCATCGCGGGTTTCAAACCGGCGCCGGCCCCACATGTGGGTCGCCGAATTGACCAGCCAGGTGGAATGCAGGCCGACCACGACGCGTAAGCAGCCGCCCCACAGAAAGAGTGGCAAGCCGCCGATGGCGTACAGCACGCCGCCCAGAACGGTTAAGGGCACCCAGTGGTAATTGTTGAGCCAGATGTAAAACTTATGCTTCGCCAAGTCGGGCGCATATTTCGAGAGGACCCTGGTGTTGTTGTGATTGGTGTCGCCCAGCAGGATCCAGCCAATGTGGGACCACCATGCGCCGTCGTTGGGAGAGTGCGGGTCGCCGGGCTGGTCAGACTTCTGGTGGTGCAGGCGGTGAGTTGCGACCCAGAAGATCGGGCCACCTTCGAGCGTGAGGGAGCCGCAAACCGCAAAGAAGTATTCGAGGAACAGGGGTATCTGATACGAGCGGTGGGTATGCAGGCGATGGTATCCCATGCTGATCCCCAGGCCGATGGTCATCCAGTATAGAAACACGGTGACCGCGAAGACTCGCCAACTGAACATGAAAAGCGCTGCAACGGCCCCGATGTGCAGCAGAATCAATACGATGGTGGTAATCCAATTGAGCTTTTGGCGGCTCGGCAAGACAATCGGCTCAGTGCTCACGCGTTCTCCCAATTCTGTTGGTGCAGTTCCAAGCTACCAGGGAATCGGCTAGTCTTCTGTAAGACTTGTGTAATTTCCACATGGTCTTGCGTCCGGGTGTAGGTGAATTCCCTTAGTGCCAGGTTCGTGACAAGATCGTGACGCTTTCGGCTAAGATGAATGACGACTGAGGGCAACATGTTGCGGTTACGATCCACAATTCTTGCGATGCTACCTGGCCTCCTCAGCGCCGTGGCTCTGGCACAATCGGCGACGGTAAGCGGCACCATCACCGATCCCGATGGCGGCGTCGTAAAGGATGCTTCGATTCAGGCGAAGAACTCCGCCGGCGGGGCAGTCGTGCGGGGCGTTGGTTCGTCCAAAGGCGAATACTCCATCGCGCTGCCGGCGGGAACGTACGATATCGCTGTCGTCATGCCTTGCTGCCAGTACGGGACATTCACCCAGCCTGGTGTGATCCTGCGGGCTGGAGAATCGCGCCGCCTGGACGTTCGACTGCCGTGGGGGGCCAATCTGGGGACCCTGGCGGACGATCCCATCCTTCTATTGAATGAATTCCGGGAGCGCGCCGCGGTTCCGACAGGGCCGACGCCACGCACCCGGGAGGGTAAACCGGATCTTTCCGGAATTTGGATCAACGTGTACAATCCGGATGCCCCTCCTCCGCCGTTGCAGCCCTGGGCCGCGGAACTCCTGCGCCAGCGCATGGACAATAATTCGAAGGACTACCCCGGAGCGTTCTGCCTGCCCGCCAACGCCGCTCCGATCACGCGGGCGTTCCCGTACAGGTTTGTCCAGACTCCGACCCTGATGGTGGTCATCACTGAGTCAGACACTCCCGGCCTACGCCAGATTTTCCTCGATGGGCGCGCTCATCCGGCGGATCCGAATCCCACCTGGCAAGGACACTCCATCGGCAAGTGGGAGGGCGAGACGCTGGTAATCGACACGACAGGTTACAACGATAAAAGCTGGCTCTCGCTCAGCGGCATTCCTCACACCGAAAAGCTGCACACGGTGGAACGCATCCGCCGCCCTGACAACGGGCATATCGAGGTCGAGATCACCATGGACGATTCCGCGGCCTTCACCGGTCCATGGAAACGGACTTTCTCGGCGACGCTCGCGCCGCCAGATGAAGAGATCATGGAGTTCATCTGCACCGAAAATAACCGCGACGCCGATCACTATCGCGGTAAGTGAGCTCTAGGAGGCTTACGTGCTTGTTTCCCTTGGCCACTGGCAGGACGCTTGGCAGGACTTTCAACAAATCGGACTCACTTATGTCTTGACAGCCTTCATAGGCTGGGATCGTGAGAAAGAAGCGCATAGCGCCGGCCTCCGTACGTTCCCCATCGTCGGCATGGCAAGTTGCGGCTATCTGCTGGTTCTCGGCGCCCAGCCGGATATCGCCGCGCAATCGCGCGTCTTGCAGGGATTAATCACGGGCGTGGGCTTCGTGGGAGGAGGCGCGATTCTTAAGGAAGGCGCGACGGTGAGGGGAACCGCGACGGCCGCCAGCATTTGGAACGCGGGCGTAATCGGCGCGTCGGTGGCGTTGGGCCATATCGAAATCGCCGTCATGCTGGCTGCGCTCAATTTGTTTACCTTGCGAGCGCTGCTGCCGGTCAAGAATTGGATCGACAAAAAGAACAATCCCGCGGCATGAACGCCTCTGCGAGGGAGCGGGTCCGTCAAGGCAAGAGCCGGCGCGAGCACGTGAGCCGGGGGGCGCTGGCGGAGCTGCATCCCAAAGAACGCGGCTTCGATCCGATGGATGTGCTGCGAGCGTCGACAGAAGGCCGGGTGCCGCAGTTGCTGCCGGTCAAATATGCGCGGATGAAGGAATCGCCGTTCGCGTTCTTCCGCGGCGCGGTGTCGATCATGGCGGCCGATCTTGGGCGGCTGGTGAATTCGGGTCTGCAGGTTCAACTATGCGGGGACGCCCACCTGCAGAACCTGGGGTCATTCGCCACGCCGGATGGCAAGCTAGTCTTCGATCTGAACGATTTCGACGAAACCATCCGCGGGCCGTGGGAATGGGACGTGAAGCGGATGGCGACCAGCATTATTCTGGCGGGACAGGAGTGCGGGCACAATCGTCCAGGCTGCCGGGACGCGGCCGCAACGTTCGTCGAGAGTTACTGCCGGTCCATTGCCGAGTTTTCGGAGTTGCCGATCCTCGGAGTGGCACGGTACCAAATCCATCGGGAGAAGCGTATCCAACCGATCCAGGTTGCGCTGCGGCAATCGGAACGCGCGCGCCCGCTGGATCTGCTGAAAAGGTTCACCGAGAGGGATAGCCGCGGAGGGCGGCGTTTTCGGGATTCGCGACCGGGGTTTTGGCGGATTCGAGGCGCGAAAGCCCAGGAGATTCTTGGATCGCTGGGAGCCTATCGTGCGAGCCTGGCGCCTGATCGCCGGCACCTGTTCGATTTGTTCCACGCAGTGGATGTCGGGTTCAAGGTGGTGGGGACGGGAAGTGTCGGGCTGCGGGATTACGTGGTCCTGTTTGAAGGGAACGGCGCCCAAGATCCGATGTTCCTGCAGATCAAGCAGGAGGTCGCGTCGGCATATGCGAATGTCCTGCCGGGATCACAACCGCGTCAGGGACCACACCAGGGGCGGCGCGCGGCCGAAGGACAGCGAGCCATTCAGCCGATTTCGGATCTCCTGCTGGGTTGGACTACGATTGGGCACCATCATTATCTTGTCCGGCAGCTCAACGACCACAAGGGTAGTGTGGATTTGCAAAAGTTACGCGGCCGGGGGTTGAGCAGCCTGGCGCTGGTTGCAGGCGAACTGCTGGCGCGGGGGCATGCCCGGTCGGGCGACGCCTGCGGCATCCGCGGATACTGCGGCTCAGGCGCACGGATGGCGAAGGCATTGCGGGATTTCGCATCCGCATACGCGGATCAAACCGAGACTGACTACGGCGCGTTCATCGCGGCGATCAAGAGCGGCCGGATCAAAGTCGGCCAATAGAAACCAGGCTGGTCGCGGGGCTCCTCGATCTTCCTCTAAACTGGAATCGGCAGCCGGAATCGATCTAAATGCCCGAATTTCTTCTGAATGGCCGCCGCGCTGACCTGGAAGGCTCTGCCGTTCAGGCCACGCTGCTCGACTACCTTCGCGATCGAGGCTTGACCGGCGCGAAGGAGGGCTGCGCGGAAGGCGAATGCGGAGCATGCACGGTCGTGATGCTCGCGGATGAAAACGGGGGCAGTGCCTATCGCGCTGTGAATAGCTGCCTGATGTTCGCGCCGATGGCGGCTGGCCGCGAAGTTTATACGGTCGAGGCGCTGGCGGTAAAGGGTGAGCTCGCGGAAGTCCAGAAGGCTATGGCGGCGGCCGGCGGATCCCAGTGCGGCTACTGTACGCCGGGCTTCGTGATGAGCATGTTCGCCGAGCAATACCGGCGGGACCGTACGGATGCGTGCGACCCTCACGAGCTCGGCGGGAATTTATGCCGGTGCACGGGCTATCGCCCGATTCGCGATGCGATGCTGTCGCTGGGCCCGGCGCCTGAAGGCGATTTCCTCGCGCGTTTGTCGCGACCTGCCCCACGCCTGGAATCGGTGGATCAACAGTCCGCAGACTCGCGATTTTCCCGGCCCACGACGCTGGCGAAATGTTTTACGATTCTTGCCGCGGATCCCGATGCGCGTCTGGTCGCGGGCGGGACAGATGTGGGCGTCGAATCGAATCTGCGGGGTAAGCGATGGAAACACATCGTCGGCCTGGAAGGCATCGGCGAGCTGCGCGAGTTTTCGGAGACGGCGGATCGCGTATTGATCGGAGCGGGGCTAACATTGAGCGAGATCGCCGAGCGCTGGGCGACTCACGGGTCAATCGCGCCCGAGGCGTTCGGAGAATGGATGACGCTGTTTGCCTCGAAGCCTATCCGCAACCGAGCGACGCTGGGAGGCAATCTGGCGACCGCGTCGGCCATCGGCGACGGTGCTCCCCTGTTACTTGCGCTGGATGCATCGGTGCACCTGGTCAGCGCCGGCGGAAGGCGCGTGGTTCCTCTGCAGTCGTTCTTTACTGGATACCGGCGGACCGTGCTCGCGCCCGGGGAACTGATTGCGGCGATTGAGATTCCCAAGCCGCTGCCGGCTTTCGCGAAGTTCTACAAGGTGGCCAAGCGGCGGATGGACGATATCAGCACCGTGGCCGCGTGCATGGCGATGGATTGGGATGAATCCGGTCATACGGGGAGAATCACTCGATGCCGATTCGCGTTCAACGGCGTTGCGGCGGTCCCCCTGCGAGCAACGGCCGCCGAAGAAGCTGTGGCCGGGCAGCGTTGGAATGAAGCAGCTGTGGAGCGGGCGCAAGCGGCGGTGGATCGCACTCTGCAGCCGATCAGCGATCATCGAGGTTCGGCGGAGTATCGTCTGGCGGTCGCGAAGAGCCTGCTCGGCAAGTTCTTATGGGATCGCGAGGGGCTGGCTGTATGAGTCGCATGCGCGTCGCGGGCAAGCCAGTTCCTCACGAGAGTGCTCGCGGGCACGTGACGGGCGAAGCTCTGTACACGGACGATCTGGTTCTGCGCTTTCCGAATGTGCTGCACGCCTGGCCGGTACTGGCGCCGCATGCACATGCATTGGTCAAGTCTCTGGATATTTCTCCGGCGCTTTCGCAGTCCGGCGTCGTAACCGTGTTGACTGCCGCCGACGTTCCCGGCGAAGGCGACTCCGGCTCCAACCGGCACGATGAACCTCTGTTCCCGGCCGAGGTGATGTATCATCATCAACCCGTCGTTTGGGTGCTGGGCGAAACTTTGGAGGCGGCGCGGCTGGGAGCTGAACGTGTTCTGGTCGAGTACGAACCATTGCCGGCGATTCTCACCATCGAGGATGCCATCGCTGCGGGAAGTTTTCTGTCGGGTCCTTTTAAGCTCGCCGACGGCGACGTATCCGGCATCGAAGCGAGTCCTTTGTATTTTGAGGGCGAGCTGATAATCGGCGGGCAGGAGCATTTTTACCTGGAGACTCACTGTGCCATCGCATGGCGCGACGAGACGGGCGGCGTGGCGGCGCATAGCTCGACACAGCATCCCGCCGAAGCGCAGGAGGTCATCTCGCGAGTTTTGGGAATCCCGCGTAGCCGGGTCGCGGTGGAATGTTTGCGCATGGGCGGAGCGTTTGGCGGCAAGGAGGTCCAGTCGAATCCCTGGGTCGCGATCGCGGCTCTGGGGACTTGGAAAACGGGACGTCCGGTCCGTGTTCGCCTGACGAGGGCGCTCGACTTCGCGCTGACCGGTAAACGCCATCCGTTTTTGGCGTGCTATTCCGCGGGATTCGATCAGGACGGTCGTCTGCAAGGCGTTCGGATCTCGTATTATTCCGACGGCGGCTGGAGTCTGGACTTGTCCGAGCCGATTCTGTGGCGGGCGCTGTTTCACTCGGACAACACCTACAAGCTGCCGAACGTCGAACTGACGGGATCGATTTGCCGGACGCACAAGACGTCGCAAACGGCGTTTCGAGGCTTCGGTGGACCGCAAGGGATGCTGGTGATTGAAGAGATTCTCGATCAGGCGGCGCGACGGCTTTCCCTGCCGCCCGAGGTGGTGCGCGAAAGGAATTTTTATCGCGAGGGTGATTGCACGCACTATGGCCAGCTAGTGAAAGACGCGGACAGGATCGAGACGATCTGGCAGCACCTCAAGATATCCAGCGAGTTCGACCGGCGGCGAAAAGAGATCGAGCGTTTCAACGAGCATCACGTTCATCACAAGCGCGGGCTGGCGATCACTCCGGTGAAGTTCGGCATCTCATTCACGGCCCAATTCTTCAATCAAGCCGGCGCGCTGGTGTTGATCTACCGCGATGGCAGCGTGCAGGTGAATCACGGCGGCACCGAGATGGGCCAAGGCCTGCACACCAAGATCCAGCAGATCGCGGCGGACGGCCTGGGTGTGCCGCTAGAAGCTGTTCGGGTAATGCCGACGCGCACGGATAAAGTTCCGAACACATCGGCGACCGCAGCATCTGCCGGGACCGATCTCAATGGTGCAGCCGTGGCCGATGCGTGCCGGCAACTGTGTGTGCGGCTAAACGAGGTCGCCGCTGGCTTGCCGGAAGGCACTTCCTTCGCGCAAGTATGTGAAGCGGCTTATCGAAAGCGGGTGCCGCTGTTCGCACAAGGCTACTACCGGACGCCCGATATTCACTTCGATCCGAAGGCCGGGCGCGGCAAACCGTTCCACTATTTTGCGTACGCCGCGGCCGTTTCCGAAGTCGAAATCGATGGATTTACGGGAGAATATCGTCTACTGCGGACGGACATTCTCGAAGATGTCGGCGAGTCGGTTTCGCCTATCGTAGATCTCGGCCAAGTGGAGGGAGGCTTCATCCAGGGCGTCGGCTGGCTGACGCTGGAAGAGCTGGTGTGGAACGCACAGGGACACTTGGCGACTGCGGGAGCTTCGACTTACAAGTTGCCCTCCTGGTCTGAAATTCCTGAGGTGTTCAACGTCGACTTCCTGGAACGGGCCGCCGATCCCACGGTCGTCATGGGCAGTAAGGCGGTAGGGGAGCCGCCGCTGATGTTGGCGATTTCCGTGCGCGAGGCGATCCGGGATGCGGTGGCGGCGTTCGGCGATGGAGGACCGCTCACGTTCGCCAGTCCCGCGACTCCGGAGCGCGTATTTTTCGCGGTTCAAGCTGCGCGTACGGCAAAAGCGATCGCAACTCCGATCAAGGAAGTGATGCGCCAGTGACCGTCCCCGAGTGGGGCGAGTTGCTGCGGGCGCCCCTGTTTCACACGCCCCGCAATCCGTTCTTGCAGGATCGCGCGCTGGAGTCTCATTGGGACGGAGGGCTGCTGATCCGCGACGGCCGCATTGCTGCTTGCGGCGACTTCGAGACGATTCGCGCCGCGAATCCGAACGCGATGACTACGGATCTGCGCGGCGGGTTTCTCCTGCCTGGCTTGATCGATACCCATATCCATTTTCCGCAGCTTCGAGTGCTGGGCGGCTTGGGACGGACGTTGCTCGAGTGGCTCGAGGAGTGCGCGCTTCCGGAAGAGGCGCGAATGGCGGATGAGTCCTATGCGCGTGAGACCGCCCGTGGATTCGTTCACGCGCTGGTATCGCATGGGACCACGACTGCTTTGGTTTTCGGCGCGCATTTCGCCGCCGCGACAGCCGCCTTATTTGAAGCAGGCACGGCGTCCGGCTTGCGAATCGTCGCCGGGATGGTCCTGTCGGACCGGCAGCTTCGTCCTGAGCTGCATCAGACTCCCGAGGCTGCTTATCGCGAAAGCAGCGACCTCATCCGGTGCTTTCATAGACGCGGGCATTTGCTGTACGCGGTGACACCACGCTTTGCCCTTTCGACATCCGAGGCGATGCTGGAGGTCTGCCAAACTCTGCGGCGAGAACATGAGGGACTGCGATTCCAGACGCACGTTAATGAGAATCCGCGCGAGATTGCGGAGGTGGCCAGACGCTTTCCATGGGCTCCCGATTATCTGGCTGTGTACGAACGCTTCGGACTGGGTGGCCGCGGCGCGGTGATGGCGCATAATGTTCACACGACGGCATCCGAGCTCGACCGGCTGGCGGCGGGCGGCACGGCTATCGCGCATTGTCCATGCAGCAATGCGGCGCTCGGCAGCGGACTATTCGCTCTGAAGCGACACGTGGACGCCGGCGTGCGCATCGCGCTGGGGACGGATGTCGGAGGCGGGACCGGGTTCGGGATGCTTAAAGAAGCGCTCCAGGCATACCTGTTGCAGCGGGTAGCGCCGGAAGGAGTGCTGCTGGATGCGGCTCGGATGCTGTATCTGGCCACCCGGGCGGGTGCGGAGGCGCTTGGTCTCGAAGAAGAAATTGGTGATTTCCAACCGGGCAAAGCTGCCGACGTCGTCTATCTCAAGCCTCCTGAAAATACGCCGCTGTCGGCCGTTCTTGAACGAACGGAAACTCCCGAGCAGGCTCTGGCCGCGATATTCACACTCGCGGGAGCGGAGAGTATTCGCGAGGTTCGAGTGGAAGGGACGCTTGTCTACAAGTGATCGTCTACAGATGACGATTAGGGAATTGAATGCACTGGACCGGGCGGGCTTTGTCGCGGCCCTGGGGTGGGTGTTTGAGGATTCGCCTTGGGTTGCCGAACGAACCTGGTCTACCGGACCGTTTGAAAATATGGAAGCCCTGCACGCCGCGATGGTCAGTCAGTTAGTGCTTGCGAAGTCTGAAGAACAGCTCGCACTTTTGCGGGCGCATCCGGACCTGGGGACACGTGCTCGCATCAGCCGGGCATCCACGGGCGAGCAGGCCGGCGCGGGTCTCGATCAATTGACCCCACACGAATTCGAACGCCTGCACCAGCTCAATTCGGCGTATCGTAATAAGTTCGGGTTTCCGTTTCTGTTCGCGGTTAAGGGCAGCACCAAACACGATATTTTGCGGGCCCTCGAAAAACGACTCGAAGCTTCATCCGAGGAAGAGTACGAGGAGGCGCTGCGCCAAGTGCATCGCATCGCCAGATTTCGATTGCAGGAAACAGTCCAGGAAGGAACATCCTAGTGGAGCAGTTTTCGAGCGGCTGGAAGCGCAGCTACTACGGCAAAGGCGATGTGACGGTGTATCGCTTGAATCGCGACGGGAAAAGTCCCGAGGGCGGAAGTCCGGTCTTCGGCGCGAGCATTCTGATGCTGGTCTATGGCGACGCGTTCTGGCCCACTTATACGACCGGAGACAACACCGGGCTGATCGCGACCGATTCGATGAAGAATTTTATCCAGCGCGAGACGCTAAACTATACCGGTTCCGATCTTGAAGGCTGCTGCAAGTTTTTGGGCGCGAAGTTTATCGAGACGTATCCGCAAGTGGAAGGCGTGCAGGTCTCCGCGGTTGAGATTCCGTACGCTGGCTTGCCGGGAGGATACTCCGCATTCTCGCCGGCTGGCCCCGAACGCGCTACTGCGCGCATCGAGATCACCCGTAAGGGAATCGTGGAAGTTGCATCGGGCATCCGCGGTTTCAAGCTGCTACGCCTGGGAGGCAGCGCGTTTCACGGATTTGTTCGCGACCAGTACACGACCTTGCCCGACATCGCCAATCGTCCGCTTCACATGTGGATGGATTTGGAATGGCTTTATACAACAGAGCCAGCCGGGTTCAGCGCGGGGACCGTCACCGCGGGCGTGCGGCAGATCGTCCGCGATGTGTTTAACACTTTCGAGTCGGGCAGCATTCAACAAGTGATCTATCAGATCGGGACTAAGATGCTCACCGAGATTTCGGCGATTTCCGAAATTCACCTGGAAGCGAACAACCGGACCTGGGATACAGTGGTCGAACGCGGCGAGGAACTGGGCGTCTACACGGATGCCCGGCCGCCCTATGGCTGCCTCGGGTTGAGGCTGCGAAGGTAGCGTGGCAAAGCTCTCCACACATGTGCTGGACACGTCGCGCGGGAGACCCGCGCAGAAGCTGGTCATCGATCTGCACGCACTGCGCAACGGCGAGCGCCGCCACCTGAAAACCGTCGCGACGAATCAGGACGGCCGGACCGACGAGCCTCTGCTTTCTGGCGAAGCGTTGGAGCCGGGCGTCTATGAGCTGACGTTCCATGCAGGCGATTACTTTCGAACCGCTGGGGTGGAACCGTCCGATCCACCGTTTCTGGACGAAGTCGTGGTGCGCTTTGGAATTGCCGATCCGGCTGGAAACTACCATATACCGCTCTTGCTCTCGCCTTACAGCTACAGCACGTACCGAGGGTCCTGATGGAGCTGTCCGTCGCACAAACCGTCATTGCGCGGTGCCGTAAGCTGGCTGAGTACAGCGAGGAGCCCGGCTTCACCACCCGAACGTTCTTGTCCCAGCCGATGCACGCGGTTCACGGCTGCTTGCGCAACTGGATGGAAGCCGCGGGCATGACCGTGACCGTGGATCACGTGGGCAACCTGCGCGGCCATTATCCTGCTGCGCGTCCGCAAGCCCGGCGCTTGTTGATCGGCTCGCACCTGGATACGGTGCCTCACGCTGGAGCATTCGACGGAATCCTGGGCGTGGTTCTGGGCGTCGCACTCGTGGAGCTTCTGGCGGGTCGGCGAATGTCGTTCGCGATCGAAGTAGTCGGGTTCTCCGAAGAAGAAGGCGTACGGTTTGGCATCCCGTTTATCGGCAGCCGGGCGTTGGTGGGCGACGTCGACGATGAGTTGCTGGCTCGCGGCGTAGGCGACGCGATCGCGACTTTCGGTCTGGATCCGGGGCGGATTAAAGAAGCTGAAGTTGGTCCCGACGCTCTCGGATATATCGAGTTCCACATCGAGCAGGGACCGGTACTCGATCGTCTGAATCTGCCATTAGGCGTGGTCGAGACGATCGTTGGTCAGACTCGCGGCACCATGGTCTTTGAAGGGTCGGCGAATCACGCCGGGACCACGCCGATGAACCTGCGGCACGATGCCCTAGCAGGTGCGTCGGAATGGATTTGCGCCGTGGAGTGCGATGCGTGCGCGACCCCCGGATTGGTTGCGACGGTCGGCAGGCTAAGCGTTTCTCCTGGAGCGGACAATGTCATCGCAGGCTCCGCCCAGGCAAGTCTGGATGTGCGCCACGCTGACGATGCCGTTCGCCGCAGCGCAGTGAATCGGCTGGTGGATTGCGCTGGGCAAATCGCAGCGCGGCGCGGGCTTACGATTCGATGGGAACCGCGGATCGACCAAGCGGCAGTTGCGATGGACCGGGACTTGATGAATCTTTTTCAGCCGGCCCATCGAATGCCCAGCGGAGCAGGGCATGACGCGATGATCATGGCTCGCCGCATGCCCGCCGCCATGCTGTTTCTGCGCAGTCCGGGCGGCACCAGTCATCATCCGGACGAAACGGTTCTGGTCGAAGACGTCACGGCGGCGCTTGAATTCGGGATGGTGTTCCTCGAAAGGTTGGACGCGCGCCATGGTTGACACTGTGGTTCGCGGCGGCACGCTCGTCGCCGAAGGCTTGCCGCAAACCGATATCGCCATCCAAGGTGGCAGGATCCAAGCCATCGGGCGCGATCTTCCGGGCGGCAAGGAAGAAATCGACGCGCGTGGCCTGCACGTGTTTCCCGGCATCATCGACGTGCATCTGCACTTCAACGAGCCCGGTCGCACGGAATGGGAAGGCGGCGAGACCGGGAGCCGGGCTTTCGCCGCGGGCGGCGGGACGCTGTACTTCGACATGCCGCTGAACTCGACCCCGTGCACGGTGAACGCGCGCGAGTTCGATCGCAAATTCGCGGCATTATCCGCGGTATCGATTACCGACTTTGCGCTGTGGGGCGGGTTGGTTCCGGGAAACATTCCCGAGATGGCGGAACTCGCCTCGCGCGGAGTGATCGGATTCAAGGCGTTCCTGTGCGACTCAGGCTTACCGGAGTTCCCCCGTGCGGACGACCTGACGCTGCTCGAAGGATTACGCGAGGCTGCCAGGCTCGGCCTGCCGATTGCGGTTCACGCCGAGAGTGAGGAACTGACTCAGGCGCTCCGGCGCAGAACGATCGAGGAAGGCCGGTCGAGTGTTCAGGACTTCCTGGCCTCGCGCCCGGTGGTGGCTGAGATTGAAGCGATCCAGCGAGCCACGCTGCTCGCGGGCGAGGCAGGCGCGAAGTTGCACGTCGTGCATATCAGTACTGGACGCGGCGTGGTTGCGGCCGCGGAAGCTCGCGCGCGCGGCGTGGATGTTTCGATTGAGACTTGCCCGCACTACCTCTTCTTTACCGAAGAAGATATCGAGAGGCTAGGCGCGATCGCCAAATGCGCGCCCCCGTTGCGGGAGAAGCGCGAGCAGGAACAACTATGGGCGGAGCTTCTCAAGGGCACGGTCGACATCGTGGCATCAGACCACTCGCCTGCACCGCCGGAAATGAAATCGGGCGACTTCAATAAGGCCTGGGGAGGGATCGCCGGCGTGCAGTCGACTCTGGGGGTCCTGCTGGAACGCGGTCATCATGCACGAGGCCTGCCGCTGGAACGAATCGGCTCTCTTGTAGCCGGCCAGCCGGCTTGCCGATTCCGAATCGCCAATAAAGGTCGTATGGTTCCCGGCGCGGACGCGGATCTTGCGATAGTGGATGTTTCCAAATCTTTCGAGCTACACGCCGATGACCTGATGCAACGCCATCCCCTGAGTCCCTATATCGGCGCGCGTTTCCGCGGCGCGGTGGAGCGGACCATCCGGCGCGGCGAGACTATTTTTAGGAACGGCAAGATCACTGCGCAGACTCGCGGTGTGTTGATTCGTCCCAGTTAAAGGAACAGCATGCAGCATCTTGGAAAAACTCGCAGTGCGCATCACGCCGATCATCTGTTGCAGACGCCCGACACATTTGTTCGCGCGCCTCTTCCGGGAATGAGCAAGGCAACCGCGATCGTTCACATCGGCCCGGCCGGCGGAGCGCGATTTACGCAGTACACGGCGGAGTTCGAGTCTGGCGGCACGCTGGAAGCCTCCTCGATCCAGCGGTTCGTTTATGTGCTCGATGGAAAACTAAAGGCGGGCGCGCGTTCGATCGCTGCCGGCGAGTATGCGTACTTCCCCGCAAGCAGCCCGGAGGTCTTAACCGCATCCCACGCGGCTCGCGTGGCCGTTATCGAGAAGCCGTACCAATCACTAAAGTCGGCTGGTGCGCCGGGTTTCGTCACCGGCAAGGAGAGTGCGATCGCCGGACAACCCTTTATGGGCGACGATGCTCTGCACGTCCGCACACTCCTGCCCGCCGATCCTGCTTTCGATTTCGCGGTAAATACGATGACGTTTCAGCCCGGCGCAACACTGCCGATGGTCGAGATCCACGTGATGGAGCATGGTCTTCTCATGCTGGAAGGGCAGGGGATCTACCGGCTCGGCGAGCATTGGTATCCCGTATCGGCGGGCGATTTTATCTGGATGGGTCCCTATTGCCCGCAGTGGTTCGGGGCGCTCGGCAAGACGCCCGCGAAATATCTTCTGTATAAGGATTGGAACCGGCATCCTCTAGGTGGGTGAGCATGCGGCTAACGATCGAGCAACTCAGGCTCACGGAAGAGTTGGACCAGCTGGGAAGCATCTCGGAAGCTCCGCCGCCGGTGGTCACGAGGGTCGTTTTCACCGATGCGGATGTGCGCGGCCGCGAATTCGTAAAGTCGCTTTGCCGTGAAGCTGGGCTCGCCATTCGGGACGATCCAGCGGGCAACACGTTCGCGCGCTGGGAGGGATCGGATCCTGCTCTCGCGCCGGTCGGCACCGGTTCGCACATTGACGCGATTCCCAACGCCGGACGATTCGACGGAACGGTCGGAGTACTGGGTGGGCTCGAAGCGATCCGGGCGTTGGAGCGCGCGGGATTCCGTCCCAAGCGATCGATTGAGCTGGTCGTCTTTACCTCCGAGGAACCCACGCGCTTCGGTATTGGATGCCTGGGCAGCCGCCTTCTCAGCGGTCTGCTCGATCCATCCGCGGGGGAAAGTCTCACGGACCGCGATGGCATCACGCTCAATGAAGCGCGCGTGTCGGCAGGCTTCGCGGGATCTCTTGCCACCGTGGCCTTGCCGCGCGGCTATTATTCCGCGTTCGCCGAGCTGCACATCGAGCAGGGTCCCCTGCTGGAGCAGCGGCAGGTCCCGTTGGGCGTCGTCACCGCAATCGCCGCACCCGCGAGTCTCAAGATTCAAATCGAAGGCGAGGGCGGGCACGCCGGAGCCGTCCTCATGCCGGGACGGCGCGATGCGTTTCTCGCGGCAGCCGAGATTGCGCTGGCGGTGGAGTCGGCGGCGCTTTCCACGGGCTCAATCGACACAGTTGGGACCGTGGGGGTTTGCGACGTTTTTCCGGGCGCGGTGAACAGCATCCCTAGCCGCGTGCGCGTCGAAGTGGATGTTCGCGACATCGATCAAACCCGGCGCGATCACGTGCTTAACCAGATCGCCGAGGCGTGCGATAAAGCCGCAGCCAAACGTCACGTCAAGGTGCACTCGGAAATGGTGAATGCCGATCCGCCTGCGCAATGCGCTCCCATGGTCGTGGACGCCTTGGTCCAGGCTTGCGAGACACACAAGATTCGCTTCGAACGTATGATCAGCCGCGCGTACCATGATTCCCTGTTCATGTCGCGAATTTCGCCTACGGCCATGCTATTTGTCCCCAGCCGCGGCGGCGTGAGCCATCGTCCGGATGAATACTCTTCTCCAGACGCGATTGCGCAAGGGGTTCTTGTCCTGGCGGAAGCTCTCGCTCGGCTAAGCTCCTAAGCTCGGTTCACTAGGTGCGTCCCCCGATATACACAAATCGGATGATCAGCAGCGCTGCCAGCAGGTAAGCCGCCCAGGGCACCTGCCGTCTGCGGCCCCGCGCCACGTGGATCAGGACATAGGATATGATTCCGCACGCGAGTCCGTTCGCGATGCTGAACGTGAGTGGAATCGTGACCAGTGTTAGAAACGCGGGTACCGCCACGCAGGCGTCTTCCCAGTCGATCTCCGCGATGGCTGACATCATCAAGCCGCCTACCACCACCAGGGCCGGCGCCGTGGCGGCAGAAGGGATCGCTCCCATCAGAGGCGCCGCGAACAGAGTCACGACAAACAGCAGCCCGGTCACGACCGAGGTCACGCCGGTTTTTCCACCAGCAGCGACGCCAGCCGCGGACTCGATATAGCTCACCACGGTGGTCGTCCCCAGCAGCGAGCCTGCGACTGTCGCCGTCGCGTCGGTGAACAGAATCCGGTTCACGCGCGGGATCCGATTGTCTTTGTCGAGCAGGTCCGCTTTCTTGGTCACGGCCATCAAGGTTCCGATGTTGTCGAACATATCGACGAACAGAAACACGAAAACGATCTCGAGCAACCCGAGCCCAACGGCGCCGCGAATGTCCAGATGCAGCATGGTGCCCGAAAGATCGCTCCAACGGAACGATTGCGGCTGCCAGTGGACCAATCCCGCCAAGGCGCCCGCCACCGTAGTCGCCAGAATGCCCACCAGAATCGCCGCTTTCACGTTCCAGGCGCGCAACGCCGCGATGGTTAGAATACCGAAGGCGGCAAGCGCCGTATTGGGATCGCGTAGATTGCCCATGGTGACGATGGTGGCGGGGTCCGCCTTCACTATGCCCGCGTTGCGCAGTCCGATGAAGGCGATGAACAGGCCGATTCCCGCGCTGACAGCCGCGTATAGGGCGGGCGGAATGGCCGCGATGATCCACTGCCGGATGCCCACCAGTGTCAGGATCAGGAACGCGATGCCGGAAAGGAAGACGGCTCCGAGCGCGGTTTCCCACGGGACTCCCATCCCCTTGACGACCGTATACGTGAAATACGCGTTCAGTCCCATACCGGGCGCAAGTGCGATCGGATACCGGGCGAATGCGCCCATCAGAATCGTGGCGAACGCCGCGGAGAGGCAGGTGGCGGCGAATACCGCGGCAACCGGCATGCCCGCATCCTTGAGGATGGACGGGTTCACGAACACGATGTAGGCCATCGTGATGAACGTGGTGATCCCCGCCAGGATCTCCGTTCTCCAGCTGGTGTTCAGCCGCTGGAATTCAAAATATCGCTCAAGACCGGCCGCCGCTTGTCGAAACAAACGTCCTCCTCCAGATTCAATCTTAGGAGGAGACTGGCCATGAGGGGGAGGGAGACGGCAAAAAAAGAGCGCTTCCCCCAATCGGGAAAGCGCTCAGCAGCCAGAATTTACATTCTTAGCTAGTCGTGACCTTTGACTTTTTCGACCACGATCGTATCGCCTTCAAGCTTGCCGGAAACGGAGATGTGCACGTCGCCGTCCTTGTCCGGTTTGATTTTTCCTCGTTGCCGGTCTTCCGCAATCCGCGCATTGCCGGCATCGTCGAGTTTGTAGATCTTGTCATCCGAGAGCACTGCAAACGTAGTGGTCGATGACGTTGGGGCGCAATCCTTATCGATCTTATCCAGCTTGACGGGTTTCTGGCCCGACGCGGTGGCAGTGGACCTGGTCAGGTAACAGGATGCGTCGATCAGCTTACCGTCCAAATCCTTGGCATAGCTGGCCGCTCCGGCCATGCAAAGGAGGATTCCCAGAGTCATTGTGGTTTTCATTGGTATTTCCCCAAATCAGTTTGAACCCTTCGGGTTCCACTGTTTGAAGGGCAATCGGCCTGCCAAACGGCCGCTAAATCCCCTGCTCGCGCAATCAGCGATTTAGCTCCGTAGGGCCTCCTGGCGGGCTGCACTTTTTGCCCGGCGAGGTTTGATCAGTAGATTCTTCAGCCCTACATACTTCGACGCATATCGCCGGACGTGCCGCCGGCTGCCGGGATGTAGCACTTTTGGGTGTAATCCATCACCATGCGGTTCGCGTTGAAGCGCCAGCCCAGCGTGCGGATGGTGCGTTTCATGCGCTTGATCCAGTTGCGCGGCAGGCCGTCGCGATCGCGCTGGTAGTACAGCGGAATCACCTGCTCACGCAGCGTGCGATATAGATCCTCGCCATCGCGCGAATCGTGGACGTTCATATTGGAGTGCGTCCGTCCGGTCCCGATGGAAAATCCATTGAGGCCGTCGTAAGCTTCGGCCCACCAGCCATCGGGAACCGAGAGATTCAGGCCGCCGTTAAGGACCACCTTCTGGCCGCTGGTTCCCGAAGCCTCCAGAGGGCGGCGCGGATTGTTCAGCCACACGTCGACGCCTTGCACGAAGAAACGCCCAACGTTGATGTCATAATCTTCCACGAAGACGAAGCGTTCTCCCACCTTGGAATCGCGGGTCAGCTCCGCGATCTGCTGCAGCACTCCCTTGCCGGGATCGTCCTTGGGATGCGCCTTGCCGGCGAAGACAAACTGCACCGGACGATTAGGGTCGTTCACCATGGATGCCAGCCTCTCCATGTCGGCGAGAATCAGATTGGCTCTCTTGTAGGTAGCAAAGCGGCGGGCGAAACCGATGGTCAGCACGTCGGGGCTCAGAATCCGGCTGAGCCTGCGGCGCAGCTCAGGGGACTCCTCCCGGCGCTCGGCTTGTTCCACCGCCGCTCGCCGGACAAATTCCAGCAATCGTGCTTTCAGGCTGAGGTGGGTCTCCCAAAGCTCCCCGTCGTCGACATTCTCAATGCCTTCCCAGATGCGCGCTTCGCCGCTGTGTTCGTGCCAGCCGGTGCCCAGATGGCGGTCGTAGAGCCGGAACATTTGCGGCGCCAGCCAGGTTGGCACGTGCACGCCGTTGGTAATGTGGCCGATGGGAACCGAATCCTCGGTCTTGCCGGGGAACAGTCCGGTCCACATGGCGCGCGAAACCTCGCCGTGTAAGGCCGAAACGGCATTCGCTCGCCGGGCAAGCCTCAGGCCGAGCACGGTCATGCAGAACTGTTCGCCGGAATTGGCGGGATTCTCGCGTCCCAGTCCCATCAGGCTGTCGTGCGATAGGCCCAACGCATCGCGGAGCGGCCCGAGATGTTCTTCTATCAGTCCGCTGTCGAAACGATCGTGTCCGGCGGGGACGGGTGTATGCGTCGTGAACATCACTTCCCTGGATACGCGTGGCACAGCCTGATGAAAGTCGACACCCTCCTCTTCCATCCGGCTGCGGATGGCCTCGAGCACCGCGAATCCGCTATGCCCTTCGTTGAGATGCAGGACGCCGGGGGTGACTCCCATGGCGCGCAGGGCACGGAAGCCGCCCACGCCCAGTAGCAACTCCTGGCGGATGCGAATCCTGCCATCGCCGCCGTAAAGCCGCGAGGTCAGTTCGCGATCTTCCGGCGCATTTCCTTCCACGTTCGAATCCAGGAGCAGCAGGTCGCAGCGGCCCACTTTGACTCTCCAGACTTTGGCCCGGATGCACCCGCTGCGTGTCTCGATCTGCACGTTCATCGGCTGGCCGTTGGCGCCGATCGCCAGCTCCATGGGCAGTTGGTTCAGATCGGTCAGAAGATATTCTTCCTGCTGCCAGCTATTCTTATCCAGCCGCTGCCGGAAATATCCTTGACCATAGAACAAGCCGATCCCGATGAGCGGAATGTCCAAATCCGAAGCACTCTTGATATGGTCGCCGGCCAGCACGCCCAAGCCGCCTGAGTACACTGGGAGCGATTCGTGAATTCCGAATTCGGCTGAAAAGTAGGCCACCGGACGTGGCCGCAGAACTCCGGCATGGGTCGCTCCCCAGGTCCGGTCAGCCTGTAAGTACTCCTGCTGGCGGCGATACGCGTAGTTGATGCGGCCATGCAGGACCAACTCACCCGCGCGGCGTTCGAGCGTGGCGAGCGGCATCTCGTTCAACAGCGCCACCGGATTGTGATTCAACTGGCGCCAGCGCACCGGGTCCAGATCGCGAAAAAGGCTGGTCGATTCGTTGTCCCAGCTCCACCACAGATTGCGAGCCAGAGACCACAACCGCTCTTGGGCGGGAGCGATAAATCGATCGAGTGTGCGTGCCTCACTCACCACAGGTGCGACCTGCGCGGCCGCGTGCGCCAGCATACGAATCTCGTCCTCGTGGAATATGCGGGATTCGATGGTCTGGACGACCAGAACGCCCTGAAGAACGCCTTGATCGATCAGCGGGACGCCTAAGAACGACTGGTACGCGTCTTCTCCTGCCTCACGGAAATATTTGAAACGCGGATGCCGTTCCACCTGCTCCACGGCGATCGGGCGAACCTGCTCGGCTACCAAACCCGCCAAGCCTTCCTGCGTTGCCATCCGCAGAGTGCCAATACATTCGGGGCGCAAGCCCAGAGTTGCCGCGAGCACCAGATTGGCCCGGTCGGGCTCCAGCAAATATGCGGAGCATACGTCGGTCTGAAACCGTCGCGCGATCAGCGCTACCACGTTCATCAGCGTCTCGGCAGGCTTCCCTCCTTCCTGTGCAAGGTTGCTGATTTCCTCCAGAGTCAAGACATAGTTTGCTTCGCGCAGCATTGCTGGGTTGGCCATTTCCTGCATTCCTCGTCGTTCGTGCAAATCTTGCGTTTTTCAGAACGACGTGGTTTGTGTAACGTGTTGCGTGCGACCAGGCGGTCTACGGCAGATCTTGGCCGTTCCTCCAGTTTAAGGCATGGGGCCGTTCTAAATCTGAATGTGGAACGGATCGGCTCCGATAGTGCCAACCAGGTCCTCCAGATAGGCGGCCGAACTCACTCGCGCCAGCTGTGTCCGAGTCGCAGATAATCGGTCTTCGAGGTTCAGCCCACTCGGGGAAACGCCATCTTCATTCGCCGATCGGAAATCTTCTAGCGTTTTCAAGTGGCGTTTCCACAGAGCGATATCGCGCGTCTGTTTAGTCTGCAGACGTTCGTGGTACCAACTGCTGGCCAGGAGGCTTTCGCGAGTGAACATACCGCGGATGCGAGGATCGTCGATCCCTCTTCCTTCATAAGAACCACACGCCATAATGTGCAGCAGCGCTTTTAGCGGGGGACACGCCGCTTCCACGCTTCCGTCCTCAAAGTAGTTGGTAGCGACGCGCCGCTGCGATTCGACGATCGCATCCACGCCGGCTGCGAACAAACTCAGGTCTTGCAGCTCGGGTCGCAACATCTCCTCAGTGAACACTGCGCCTGGCATTTCGAAGATGCGGCCAAGAAATCGGTCCACAAACAGCGAAGTTATCCGATATCCCAGCCGGCTAGCCTGCACTGTGCGGCCGTCCAATTCGAGATCCTCGACCTTCTCCAGAAATCCGTTGTGAATCAGGTATTCCGGATCGCGTTCCGCGACTCGCATCCGGCACCAGATCTCGGGTACCAGCAGGCTTACGTCGTGATCCACACGGATCTTGGGGCCGATGCAGACGGCGGAGGTTGTGAAACCGGCATAGCCGGTCAGCATGGCGGATACCAACGCGTTGTTAAGATCCACTACCGGCCACAGAGCGTTGAATGGACCCTTGGTGAGCGCACCCTCGCTTCCGAATCCGGTCGTCGCAGGGGACTTCCCCGTAAGGCTGGAGATGAACTCCATGAACAGTTCTGGCAAGTCCTGGTAGTGAATCGGTCCGAAGACGGCCAGCGGCGGAATGCCCATGGCGGGATCCGGCGGGCTGTTCCTGCGTCCCGCCAGAACCGCGTTGACTGGAAAATGGACCGCCCGGGATGCGGGAATCTCGCGCTCCAGCCGGGCGGCAATTTCCGCCAGATAGCTTTCGCGCGGCGACACCAGATCCGCCCGCCTTTGCAGATAGCGGGGATTCTGCGAGGGCTTACCATTTACCAGGCGCGGATGCGCGGAGGACACGACGTAGGTGTAGCCGTCGTTTCCGTGGAAGCTCTCGAGCAAACGCTTCATCGGCTCCGTGTAACGGTCGAATTCGACCGCCTGATCCACCATGGCCCGCACTTGATCGCGGGTCAGCGGCTCGTAGTTAGAGAGGAACGTAGCGGGACTGGCAATGTCCGCCTCCGCCTGGCGGTCGAAGCCCCGAATGCGGGCGTCGTCCGGACGCTGGAACAGTAGGGTTTCGCAATTGTTCACCAGTTTAATGCTGGGATGGCCGTATTCGGGATCCAGATCGCTGAGCGCGGACCGGGGCAGGACCACTGACGCCGTAATATCGTCTTCCATCTGGATTTTCTCGGCTGGATAGAAGTCCGGCCGGAGTTTGTAAATCCGCCAGGACCCGTCCGCATCGTAGCCGACGCGCAGATAATTGCTGATGAGCGGTTGATTATCGAACTTGAGCTCGTGGCCCAGGAATCCGTTGATCCGATCCACGGTGAAGTGTTCGCGCCAATTCTCGCCCCACTCCGGGCGATAGTATCGTTTGACCGTGAACACGATTTGCCGCACGGTCTGGCGCAATTGCCGCAGCCACTCATTGTGTTCGTTCGTGTACCCCGCGGATGGGGTTAGCAGTTGAATCACCGAGCCAAGCGTGCGCTCCGGGCTCAATATGGGCCGCCGCGTCCGTGCGTCCGAAGCCCGGGTCTTGTAGACGGTCGAGAAGTCCTTCTTCAGGATCTCCGCCACTTCGTCCATGTCGCGATGATAGTCGCGCACGAAAACTGGCCCGTGCAGCAGCGCGTTCGCGATCGATTTTGATATTTCCGACTTGCCTCCCCCGGAGACCGTGCACGGCTTGTGGCACAGCGTCCCGCGCGGACGCGCTCCGATCAGCCGCCAGTTGGATCCGAAATGCTGTTTCTCCAGCCGAACGCGAAACCCCGACGGTAAAACGTAAGTTGCGGCGGGGCGAAGCGTCAATTGGTGGGATTCGCCAGCGCGTTCCCACGACACCTTGCAGTCGCGAACGCTGAATACTGCGTCCTCCGGGACGTAATAAATCTCCGGATAGCGCCGGTCGACTGCATAGCCCGTGGGGTGGCCCTCAACCAAATCCCCCAGCAAGTCCATCCCTTGGTCGAAGGACGCTTTCTTGAGGCTGACGGTCCGGCCGGCGTGGAAATCCTGGCCAAGAACGTAAGTCGCGAAAGCCATCGCGCCGCCTGCATGTTCTTCCTCGCAGAGTCCGTAGAGGTTCGCCGCGAAGCTGATCTGGGTTTTCACTTCCTTTTTGCAGTACCCGTAGTAATTGTCGGCAATGACCGTGACCATCACGCCACGCGCGTCGCGCGCGCAGATCTTGAAAGCATTCCCGTCATTGTAGAGTTCGTCTTCGCTCTCCCAGCACATGCCGGCGCGGATCTGGCGCTCCGTGGCGTCGCGCTTGCGGGGCAGGCCAACGGCGGCCTTCTTCATCGTTCCCACCAGGTGCGGCGCCAGAATAACGCAGCCCGTGTGTCCGGTCCAATGCATCACGTCGAGCCCGGCGTCATTTTCGGGAAGATAAGGATCCCCCGCATTGCCGAAAATCGATTCGACGAAGTCGAGGTTGCTGACCAGGCTCGCTGGAGCGAAGAAGCGAATTTCCATCGTTTTCGCGCCATTTCCCATCTCATCGGTTCCGGTGGCGGGACATACCAACGGACGTATGAGCAGCGAGACGAACAGCTTGGCCTGTTGCGGTTGATCGGCAGTGAACGGCAGTGTCAAGACCTCCGTCGGCGGCGAAAGTGCGGCATTAAGCAAAGTTCCGAAAGTCTCAATCGGCACCGGCACCTTATCGGCTGGAACCGGGAACCCGCCCTCGGCGACGTGGAAGACGCCTTTTGTGGTCCGCCGGTCGCTGTGTGGGTTATGCAGAATGCCCTGAGGAATCCGGTATGAACGCAGAAAAGGAGAGGAAAAACTCGCCGAATTAGGCGGTAGCGACATGACACGAGCCAGTCCCGGCCGATCGAGCACCAGAGTTCGCGCAGGCAGCCTGGGAACCGGTCGGTCCTTGAGGTAGTCCTTGAGAAAGGTTTGAATCCGGGTGTCCGCCGGACATTGATGGTCCCGCAGAAGGCGGTCCTTGGTTTCGTAATTCCTAAGTAGCGGTTGCGCGATCTGGAGAAAGCCCGGCTCCACCGTTCTGTCGCCGGTCGGCTGGTCGAGCGCAGCCAGTTTAAGGTTCAGGTACCAGATTAAGTCGGTAGTATCGCGATCGGATTGCGTAGCCACGGCCGCCCTGTTCTGATTCTAAAAGCTGGAGTCTGGCGCCAGGACAACTTAGTCAGGAATGAACTTCGGGGCCGTGCGCGGGGTACTGGGCGCTTGGGCTTAGATTAACACAGTAGGCAGTTTATGGAAGGAATTTCAGAGGTATTCCCGTTTTTGTAAAGGGACTACAATGTTAAAGTTCAGACAGGCCGGATGATTATGACTCCAGGAGAAGTGTCGGGATTGCTGGAGCGAATACTCGATGGGGATCGATCCGCGGAAGGCCGGCTTTTTGACCTGCTGTACAGTGATCTTCGCCGAATAGCCGCCTACCAGCTTCGGAGGGAACGGTCGGATCATACACTTCAGCCGACCGCGCTGGTCCACGAAGTTTACGTAAAGATCTTTCGGCAGACTCCTCCCGAGGCTCGCAGCCGGGCTCACTTCATTGCGCTTGCGGCCCAAGTGATGCGCCGATTCCTGGTGGATCACGCCAGAACCAAGCAAGCCGAGAAGCGCGGACGTCATCCTCAGATGGTTCCGATCGAGAATGCGCTGATTTACGATGACCGCCGCTCGGACGAATTCCTGGCCGTCCACGATGCCTTGGAACGCCTGCGGGAATGGGCCCCGCGGCAGAGCCAGATCGTCGAAATGCGCTACTTCGGCGGCATGTCCGAAGAGGAAATCGCCGAGTACCTCAAGATAAGCGCGCGTACGGTCAAGCGGGACTGGTCGATGGCGCGAGCCTGGTTGCACGCGGAACTTTCGGTATGACACCAGAACAGTGGCAGGAACTGCAGAATCTTTTTGAAGAGGTGGTACAAAAGCCCCTTCAGGAACGCCCAGGTGTCTTAAATCGCCTGGAATCGGAGATCCAGGATTCCGCGGTTCGCCGGGAGTTGAGAAGGCTTGTGGAGCACGCCGAAGTAGGGGCGGAGTTTCTTCGCCCGGTTGCGGGTCTGGGCGTTTATCCCGACCGGCCCGCGCTCCAGGCGGGCGACGTGATCGCAGACCGATTCGAAATTCTCAAGTCTATCGGTAAGGGCGGCATGGCGGAAGTCTTCGAAGCTTTCGACCGAAAATTGGGTGAGCGAGTCGCAATCAAGATAATTACGCCAGAATTCACCCGCGACCCGTTGCTCCTCGAGCGTTTTCATCAGGAAGTTCAGATCGCCCGTCGCATCACTCATCCCAATATCTGCCGCATTCACGATTTGGGAGAGCACCATGGCCTTCCGTACCTGAGCATGGAGCTTCTGGAAGGCGAAACGTTGTCGAAGCGGCTGGAACGGGGACCCTTGCCGCTGGACGCCTGGCATGATTTGGCGCAGCAGCTTTTGCGGGGACTTCGAGCGGCTCATGCAGCTGGAGTCGTTCACCGGGATCTCAAGCCCTCCAATTTAATGCTGACCGGATCCCGCCTGGTCATCCTCGATTTTGGCTTGGCGCGTCCGATTCTTACCCAGGAGGATGACGGTCTCACCCGCACGGGAACCTTGGTCGGCACGCTCGACTGGATGGCTCCGGAGCAGCTGCTCGCAAAGTACGACGAACGCAGCGATCTTTACTCGGCGGCCCTCATTTTACTCCGCGCGCTCAGACCAGGCTCCGATTCGACTGGCAGCGGCGGTTTAGTAGGCGCCCTCCGGCGAGCGACAAGCGACACCGAGTTTCGCGCACAGATGCCCAAAAATCTGCCCACAGCCTGGCACTATGCGCTGTTGGGTTGTCTCGAGCGCGATCCTGAACGGCGCCCAAGCAGCGTAGAAGAAGTTCAGAAGATCGTCCAATCTCAGCACGTCCTTCCGCTGCGGCTACGCCATTTCGCGGGCGCGAACTGGAGGACGCTGGCGATAGTTTTAGGAGTACTGGCCCTTTTGAGCGTGAGTATTCGCTCTCTATGGTACTCAGGGATATCGCAACCGCGCGGACTCCAACCAGGAACCGTCATCATGATTGCATTCACCGACAACGCGACGCGGAATAGCCGGTTCGATGGCATCACGTCGGTGCTTCGCGCTGACTTCGGGCAATCCTCTCGCTTCAATCTGTGGAATCAGCAGCGCTTTGGTGATGTCGCTCGCTCCATGCGCCTGGATCCAGGCGTAAGACCCGATGCGAAGCAGTGGCGCGAGATCGCGTTCCGTGAAAAGACTCCGCTGCTTGTTTTTTCAACGCTCAGCAACCTGGGCGACGGCTATATCTTTTCGATGCGTTGCGAGCAGATTGCCGGCTCGCCTGACCCGGTCCAATCCTGGGAAGAGACCGAGAACGCTTCGGGACCATTGGAGCTCTTTGAGGCGATTCACAAAGTAGCCACGCGTGTAAGAGCACGCGCCGGGGAAAATGCCGCGGAAATATCGGCGAACAATCGTTTACCCCAGGACATCACGAGTTCAACCTGGGAAGCTGTGGAGCTCTACAGCGAAGCACAACAACTAAGCGCTGAGCAACATTTGGATGAGGCTGCGTCTCTTCTGCGTCGTGCCGTTCAGCTGGATCCAAACTTTGCTTTGGGCCTAATGCGGCTGGGAGACATTCTTAACGCTCAGGATAAGCGGGAGGAGGGCTTTGCCGACTGGCGCCGGGCGATTACGCTCGCGGCCGCCCAACACCTTTCCGAACACGAGCGGCTGAACATTGAAAGTCGCTATGCGCTCGAGATCAAGGATTTCAATAAAGCCCAGCCGATTCTCAAGGATTGGACGCGCAAGTTCCCCAACGACCCTTTGCCGGCGCAACTCCTGGCTTCCTGTTTGCTTCAAATGGGAAATTTGTCGGAGGGCGTTCGTGTAGCGCGCGAGAATCAGGATCGGTTCCCTCCGAATGTCTTCGGAACGTCGGTTTTAATCCGAGGCCTTGCCGCCAAGCACGAGTTTGCGGATATCGACAAGCAGCTGGCGACTCTTGAAAACCTCGGTGGGAGGCCTCTGGCACAAATCTTCCGCGGAGCCGTAGCGGCCGCGCGAGGGGATTATCCGGAATCGGCGCGTATCTTTCGGGAGGTCATGAACTCGGATGACGTAAAGGAAGCGTCCCGCGCGACTGCCCAGTTAGCCGATCTGGAGGCCGATCAAGGAAGGATGGATTCCGCGCGGCAAATCCTTATCGACGGCATCCTCAGGGACCGCGCAACCGGGGAGGATGGATTCGCTTCACAAAAATCCGCCTCGCTCGCTTACTTGGAGGGGATCTCTAAGAACCCGGAACGCGCCGTTGCGCGTGCAAAGGACGCGATTTCGATTAAGAGATCGCCCTTGGTTATCGTTGAGGCTGTAAGCATTCTGGCGCGTTATGGTTCTCCGGAGGAAGCCACGAACCTCATGAACACGTATCCGGCTGGAGAAGGTCCTAAATATGATTCGGACCTGCTTCGGATGAAAGGGGAGATTTTTCTCGCTAAGCGTAACTTCAAACAAGCCCTCGATCTTCTGGATCGGGCGGCAAACTTAGATCGGCCGCAGGAACCCAAAGAGTACCTCGCCAGAGCGTTCGATTTGGCGGGCGATCACGGGCGTGCAACGCTCACTAATCAGCGAATCGCGGATACCTCGTTCCTCACCTGGATCACGGAGGATGAATGGCCCGCAACACGCTTTCTCGCAAGAAAATATCTCAAGAATTCTAAAGGACAGTAACATGAATCAACACTACGGGACGACCGGCATCAAGCACGGACTCGCCGTGCTGCTCATCATGGCGCTGGAAGACGCCCAACACCAACGCCCGAATCTTCATTACATTTCGTCTCAAGCCACGCCTCCAAACATCAGCGCACTGACGGACGCCAAATGGCTTCGCGATCTGCTCCCGGTGGTTGACTCGAAGGTCTACGAACAGGTGCGAGCGCTGTTGAACGGAAGCATCGCCGTTCCGGGAGGGCTGGTGGACGGCCAACTGTTCGACGACACCGCCAAGAATCTTAGCCTGATTCTTCGCGGACTGTCGGAAAGTTATCATGCACGATACGCTAGCACCGCGGACGACGGATTAACGTTGTGGGACCCCAGTTGCTTTCCGCACCCATCCACCTGGCGGATGCGCGAGGCTATCGGCGCTCTGCTCGCGTGATCGGCAATGCCGCGCGCCTCGGCTGGATCAGGGTGGTCTGGATAGGGCTGAGTACCACAGCGGGGATTTCGTCCCAGCCGGGCCCCTTCGAGTCGCCCCACATCCAAGCGTGGAAGCTGGCGCAAGATTTAATCCAGGAAAGCGGATCCCGAAAGGGCATTCCAAAATTCGTCGCATGGGAAACGGCGCGCGAGATCTTCCCATGCAGCGGCCACTCCAGCGCCGCGGTGCGAGTGGTCTCGACGCATAACCTTTTGGACGAGAGTTTCCACTACAGCCCGAAAGCCGCGGCACGAATGTGCGAACCGCTGGCGCCCAATACGGGAGCGGTTCCGCTGGATGCGGCCCAAGCACTGTGGGAGAAGTCGGAACCTAAGCCGTCCACGACTACGCTGCGATTTCCCGAGGGCGCGCATCTCGCCGCGGCGTTCTGGAATGCTGTGCGTCGGCCGGCCGACCCTCGGAATGGCAAGATCGTCGAAATGGCTATCCGGTCCGGGAATGAAGTGCGGACGCGGAGAATCCGAATCACTCTGCCGAAGAGCCTGGGGAAAGAATCCGCGGCTTGCGATCCCCCGGGAAGCCAAGGTGATCCTGCCGCCGCTGACGTCACAGACGTTTCCGTAGAAGAGTTCTTCTGGGTCCGGCTGAACCCTGGAGAACGATATAACGGAGCCTTCTGTGGCGATTTCGCGGTGCTGATGGCGTTCCATTTAGTCCATAAGGTACACGGGCGGTGGTTATGGACTACGTTCTGGTGGGATCCCGACTCCAAACAGTTCGGCGCGGATCGTCCCAAGGGTTTTGAAGGCGCCGGAGCAGTCCCTCGCGCCTGGCGAAACTATGCCATGGATGCCTCTTTCGAATCCACGGCGACCATCTTTAATCCCTGGCGGATCGAGGAACGCAAGGACAACTGCGCGCGCTGTCATGCCGAAGTTACGGTCTATAAGAACCCTACGTCGGACGCCACGATCGATTTCGATTCCGTGACGGCGGCCCGCAATCATTTCCAATGATCTGACAGCGTCGCCGTCCCTTTTGGCGCCGTCTTGGCGCTCTATATAGCGATGGCAGAGCGTGCGGTCTTCGCGATCCCAGAAGATGTTTATCGACGCCTACGGGAGCTGAGCGACGCTCGGGACGCGCCCCTCAGTACCGCGCTCACTGCGGTATCCGCCGTGTTGCTGCACAAATACGCGTGCGAAGGCACGCTGGCTATTCGCACCACAAATCTCGTTGGACTTTTACCGGTGAAGCTCGTCATCTTTGATCAGACGGCGGATGATCCGTCGTTCGAGCAGATCCTGTGCCGAGCGCGGCAGATCCTTCCGAATCATCCTGAGGGCGCTGAAATCGAGATTCTTCTCCCTCCTAACTTTCAGAATGAGTTTCCGCATGAGATGAAGGATCAATCTCT
>Ga0207711_10000487_pt1 | contig 41025 bp, 45 predicted proteins | sample KBSS34metaG_FD_184401 | JGI IMG/M metagenome (GOLD analysis project Ga0207711, IMG submission 184401) | Switchgrass rhizosphere microbial communities from Kellogg Biological Station, Michigan, USA - KBS S3-4 metaG (SPAdes) (version 2) | ecosystem: Host-associated > Plants > Roots > Rhizosphere... | reverse complement strand
CGTGGCGTATGTGAGACATGCGCCGTTACCGACGAGCAAGTACTCACGAAGAATCATGGCGACATGATGTGCGCGTCATGCATTGCACTGGAGAATGCAGCGCAGGCGCGGACTGACGACGCGAAACGAATGCTCGCGGAAACGCGTAAGATTGACGCTGCAATCGAAGTGAAAATGGACGTTTTCACGGCGACTACGATGGCTGCAAAGGAAGTCAAGGCAGCAATCGACAACAACGACGAAATCCCCGCAGATCGTAAGGACTACGCGATGGCGGAAGAATCCCTCCGTCGTTTCAAGCACCTACAGGAAGTAATCCTTGGACAGCGTCAGGAACTCATTGCGAAGGAAAATGAACTCCGCGCATGGCAGACGCAGGTCCAAGAATTCGCGGGAAAACTGCACACGGCAGAAAAGGAAAAGTACAAGAATTTCGACGTTTCCTACGTCCCCGCGAAGCCAGTCAAGCCCGTCAAAGTCTCATCCACACCGTCTAAGAAGTTCGTCAAAGCAGAACTCGGACCGGCCTGCACGAAGTACAATGTGCCCGCGCATGGCGTGCAAATGATGGCTGTTCAGCGTAACATGACGGCTATGGACGCTGCGAAGGAACTCCGGGCCATCATGGACGGCGGTAAGAAGTAGTAATAGATGTTCCGAAAGGACACGAAAATGACTGTAAAAGAACTGAAGAAGATTCTGGAAAACGTGCCCGATACACACATTGTGTGTTACGAGTACGACGGTCCCGAGACTCTCACGGAAGTAGACGCAGCGGATTACGTTCTATACGAGGATCGTATCCTGCTCGTGGGAAGCGTGGTAGGGCAGTAATCATGCAACGCCACGAAGCGACTCAAGCACTCAAGGACGAACTAATCAAACACGGTTTGAATGACTGGACCGTGCGACTCAACACGAATGCTGATACACGGTTTCTCGGCCTGTGCTCGTACAAGGACCGATGTATCATTCTTTCGGCGCATCATATCGACATCCATCCCGAGCCTGACGTAATGAATACCATACGTCACGAAGTGGCCCACGCGCTCTGTCAGGGACACGGACACGATGATGTATGGGCCGCGAAAGCGCGTGAGATTGGCTGCGACAACACTCAGCCATGCTCGAATCTCAGTCTTTCGCCGGAAGTAATCGATGCAATCCGTAGTGGAGCCACAATCGAGGTGACGTTCGACACGCAGGTAATCAGGACTCCGAAATACACGATTACCCGCTTGCAAGACAAGTGTCCATATTGCGGGAAAGTCGCTGTAATGAAGTCTGAAAAGACTATCCATAACAGTGACGACACGCGCCCAGACGTGAAATTCATCCATCTGGAATGCGGACACATGATCGTCAAGTCAATACCGAAAGGTACTCCGTTCCATACATTCCAGATGGGCGGTGACCCGAATTGCACGCACGAATGGAATAAGAATCGTTGCATGAAATGCAATCGGTTCAAGCCATACGACTTCCAGATTGAAGGAATGAAGTTTCTTGAAGCGGGTTTGGCTGTCAATAAGGGCGCGGCTACATTCGATGAAATGGGCCTCGGAAAGACAATTCAGGCGGGTGGAGTCGCGTATTTCCATCCAGAATTGTGGCCTGTCCTATGGATTGTGAAGTCTGGACTGAAGTACCAGACGGCATCATTCATACTCAAGTGGATGGGTAACGCGCACGTGCCGCAAGTAATCGAAACGAGCGGCGAGTACCTGATTCCGGGATTGAAGCACTACATTATCGGATATGACATGCTCGTGCCGAAGTCACGGAAACTCAAGTCAGGAAAGACGGTTACGAGCGGTTTCGATATCACGCAGTTTGACCGTGTTGGTATCAAATTGGTCTGTTTGGACGAGTGCCAGCAGATTAAGAACGTGGACAGCGCACGTACACAAATGGTACGGCGTGTAGTTCGTGAGCGTAAGGTTCTACCGATGTCCGGGACACCGTGGAACAATCGCGGGAGTGAATTGTTTCCCGTACTGAACATGCTGGACCCGGTCAAGTTCAATTCAGAAGCTGCATTCAAGCGTTACTGGGTTGAAACGTCATGGCACGGCAATCGTCAGGTCGAGGGCGGAATCAAGAATATCGAGCGGTTCCGCGAGTACACGAAAGACATCTGCATTCGTAGGGAACGGAGTGAGGTAATGCCAGAACTGCCCACCACGAACCGCACGAAACTCTACATTAAGATGGACGAGCATGATGAAGCCGTCTATGACGAGGCGGTAGAGACGTTCGTACAGTGGTATCAGGATCAGGCGGGCGAAATCTCAGGAATGCACATACTCGCGGCCATGAGTAAGATGCGTCACTTGGCTGGACTCGCTAAGATTCCTGCTACGATGGAATTCATCGACGAATTCATCGAGGACACGGACCGTAAGATTGTAATCTTTGCCCATCACACGGACGTGCAGGAAATTCTCTACATGGACCTGAAGGCAAAGTATGGCGCGGAAATGCCTGTATTGCAAATCGTTGCAGGCATGGACGACTTGGTAAAGCACGAGGCAGTTACACTGTTCAATGCTTCCCAGCGCGCTATCGTCGTGGCATCCACGCTGGCGTCAGGCGAGGGATTGAATCTCCAGACGTGCTGTGATTGTGTCATGCACGAGCGTCAGTGGAATCCCGGCAAGGAAGAACAGGCAGAGGGACGGTTCGTAAGAATTGGTGCCGTGGCGGAAGTAGTGAACGCGACATACGCGCAGCTTGAAGGTCTTACTGCAATCGATTCGCAGTTCGATAACATCGTGGAATTCAAGCGTATGCAGTTCCATCGGACCATGAATAAGAGTGAAGCACCTACGTGGTCAGAGGAATCACTGGCTAAGGAATTGGCGTCAGTGATTGTGAACGCGCACAACGCCAAGAAGAACCGTCAGATCGTCGCGGCAGCTAAGTAGAACTATATGGGCCACGCTACTATAGGTGGCCCACACTAATACGGAGTAAGACATGAGATTCCGTGCTGATGTAGATTCATTTAGTTCCGGTGCTATCCCGACGAACGAGGATGTGCTGGATATCAATTTCAGGTCCATAGTATCGGACCTACGTGCAATCATTAGCGGCACGTTAGGACCACGCTCATACTCGTCACTACAGAGTGGCTGGCAGTATGCAGGCGAGGTACAACGCGCTCCGACACGTAGGAAATACATCCAAGCGGATGAGCGGAGAATGGAGCGGGTACGGGTCAAGAATATGGTCAGCTCGATGGCGAGTATTCTGTGCGCCAACTGTCCAGAGATGACACGGGAAGAAGCGTTAGTCAAGGCACGGCAACTACTGGGAGTCAAGTAATGAATGCAAAGATGAGACAGTCACTGGAGAAAGCGTTCGAGCAGGTATCTACGGATATCGTGGACGCACTGTACTTCGTGGACGGCAACAGACTCGCGGGTCAGAAGATTCATGCAGTACGCGATGCGCTCGTCAAGATTGAACACGCAGTCATGGAATCACACAAGTGTGAGGACTGCATGGAATCTGGATTAGTGGATGCACCGGGTCCATATGATCCGAGTGAACTACGTATCCATCTTGAGCCTATGTTGCCTGAGCCTGACATGATGGGCGGACCTGTTATCAAGAATCGTGAGATCGTCAAGGACGAGCTTCGTTCTACTGATAACAAGCCTCGCTATTACGTCATGGCGAAGGACGACAATCCATACATGCCGTTCTACTACGGCACCTATCCTCAGTGCTTGTGCGTGATTGCACTGTTGAACATTGACCCGACACTGTCCATCAATGAAATGGATAATGAGACGGGTGGATTCCTCTCGCAGTAGTTATACGCGGACGTGGTGAAATGGCATACACAGTAGACTTAAAATCTACCGACGAAAGTCATGTGGGTTCGACTCCCACCGTCCGCATTCTTTAACCGAAACTAAGGAGACAGAAATGAAGTCATTACAGGCAATGAACAACTCACGTGATCGATTCACACTGGAAGAAGTCAATGACACGCAGACACGTATCATCCATGGAGACAATGAAATCATTGTCAACATGAGCATTGACCATGTGTCTCTCTCGTGGAAACTGTGGACTAACCTGGGATACTTCATACAGGATGCGTTTCCCATGCTGTCAAAGCATGAACGTGAGTTTCTCATGACGGGTATGACGAGGGAAATGTGGGACGAGCTGTTATCAGAATACACCGATGAGTACGAAGTCATCGAGACTAAGAAGGTGAACTAATGTCAGTAGATGTATTGAAAGCACTCGCTCAGTGCGCCGAGGACGGTGTACGACAGGATCGGCTACTGCTGGAACTTTCGACTGCAATCATTTCAAAGTTCGAGACGTTGCAGCAGAGTCATTATGCGTTACAGACGGGATATCGTCAACTGTCTGATCGCATTCACGAGATGGAATTGCACGTAGAGAAACTGACGAACGATCTTCACATTAGGAGATTCTAATGACTGTCCTTCAGTACATCACGCACAAGGATTACGGATGCTGCACCACATCCGAACTGATGGCAATCAGCCGTGTCAACAAGAAGGACATGGAAGATTTGAAGGTGTACGCGGCTCAGGAAATGAAGAATAAGGGAATGGAGCCGACTGTCGCGTAGTGTTAATAAATGGGGACTAGCTATCGGATGTGCTAGTCAACGACTGGTGGCGATGGGTTATGGGGCGCCAGTCATTCTATGATTTAGTGACACGCACTCAATTCTTTAGACTGCGTACAACTCCAAGTGTCTCGTGGTTGTGAGATGGGGCGTGTCACTAACTGATAGTCTCTCTGATCTGCAATAAACTGAGGTAACTATGAACATGACTGAGATGAAATCGTTGAAACCGTTAGACAGCGGGATTGTACTACTCGTTGGAGTTAAGGCGAGTAACTTCGATGACGTGATTAAGGCGCATCCACGAGTCGTAATGTGGGACAGTCAGAATGAGCACTGGACCAATAAGGACATGCCGACTAATACTCGTGCAGTCTTTATGACACGATTCATGAGTCATTCTGCACATGCGAAGATCGTGGCAGAAGCGCGTAAGCGGAACATAACTATCTTCAATCCTGAGGGGACGGGATTGATTGCACGACAGGTCAAGGAACTACTCGGATTAACTGCTCCAATACAAGTGACGGAGACTGAAGTGGCTACATACGACAAGCTGAAAGTACTGACTCAGTACATCGACTTTAACAAGTCGAACATCGATAACGCACGCGCGCTCATGATCAAGGCAGTAGAGATGGGCATCACTACTACTGAGGCGTCACTCGCTCAGAAAGTAGGCAATGAGCGTAAGAAAACGAGTGGAGTGACGGCTGTGCCGCGTTCTATCCAGTCCAAGGTGGACGTATCTGTGGAGATTCTTGACGGTATCATCAAGAGCCTACAGGACATGCGCTCATTCCTGATTGAGACTGTGGATGAGAACACGGCATTGCGTGGAAAGCTGGCTAACCTCAAGAAAGTGTTCGGTGAGTAATGACATTCAATCAGTTGAAAGAATCACTGAAGAATGGTCCACGCGCAGTTCAATGGACGAAGTCTCAGATTGTGGAGATTGCGTCACTTGAAAAGAATGGAGCCGTGCGTATCACGAACATCATCAGTGACAAGTCATACATCCTTCCGCGTAAGAATTCGGAGTGGATATTGAATCTGATTCCAGAGGGTGACTGGATTAAGATTGGTAATCTGTCGCCTAGGGACAAGAAGTAATGGACATCATTCCGACGCCGAAGAAGAACGTAATCATGGACGCGACGGTACTCAGTTCACTCATGAGCTGTAACCGTTACTATGATCTGCGTTTCAATCATCGTATGCTCTCCACTCGGGGGAAATCTAACTCCCTCGAAGTGGGTACGCTCATCCATAAGGTGCTTGAAGTGTATTACAAGCACATGATTAAGGGATTCGAGCGTAAGACTGCTATTGGTCAGGCTATGGCCGCAGGTCAGTTGTATGTTACTGGCTGCCCGTATTGTGCGGACGGCATGACTACTGATCCTAGCTGTAAGCATGAGGCCGGAGAGTATCCCGGCGTAGTGAATACTGCTGAAGCCAACGAAGGATTCAAGGTTGGATGGAAGTTTGCCTTGGATACGTGTGAGCAGTATTTCGAGTTCTATAAGAACGATGCATTCATTCCGCTCGCGTGTGAGCAGGTGAAGGGTGAAGTTCTGTATGAGGACGACGAAATCCGCGTACTGTGGAAAGCGAAATTCGATCTAATCGTTGACACGAATCAGATTGGTATCGTGTCAGTAGATCACAAGAGTTTCAAGCAGAAACGTGATAAGTCCAGTCTGTCCAGTCAGTTCACTGGTCAGTGTCTCCTGTTGAAGTCACGTAATGTAATCAAGAACAACATCGGACTACAGACATCCTATAAGAACATCGCGGATCGTTTGAGTAGGGAAGTAGTCAGTTACAGTTCAGACCGACTGATGGAATGGCAGGAAGAAATCCTTCCGTACTATGCCTACAAGTATATCCAGTTCTCCGAGTCTGGGTACTGGCCTCCCAATTTCACGCATTGCGATACGATGTTTGGCCCGTGCATCTTCAAGCAGGTGTGTGAGTCAAACCGTAACATGCGCGAAGAAGTGCTCCGCAATGATTACATCGTTGGTCCAGTGTGGGACCCCACGAACAAAGAGGACGAATAAATGACACGCACTGAGATGGAGTCTTACAGGATATCCTACCTGCATTGCAATACATGTGGGAAACAGGTATCAACTGGATTCATCGCGCTTCCGACTGATACTCCTGACAAGGGATTAATCATTCGTGCTTACATCGAATGTCCAGAATGTATCGAGAGGAAATCAGATGCCAAACATGAATGACGTAGGATTCGATGGACTCTACTGCATGTTCAAGGGTGAACCTGGACTGCGTAAGAGTACTCAAGCACTATCATTCCCTGGACCTCAGTTTTGGTTCTCATGGGATAGGAAGATGAATGGAATCTATCTGCCCATGAAGAAGTGGGGGATTGATCCTAAGACAATCCATTACGAGGACTACGACGACTGGAACAAACCACGTAAGCAGTTGGAAAAGTTCCAGACAGACTGTCCATACAAGACTCTCGTGTTTGATTCCATTACATCTATGGCAGACATGACATTGCGTCAGACTGTCAAGATGAAATACGGGGTCACTCGTAATAGCGGAGCGGCTGCTGGTAAGTTGATTGCAGGCATTGCAGTCAATGAAATCGAGGACTACAATGCAGAGAGTGCAGCATTGCAAGAGTTGATTGCACTCACGAAAGATATCTGCACCTTTCATAAGGTGAATATCATTCTGATTGCTCACGTCGTTCAGGCTGAGTATCGGAATACGACTAACAACACTACCCATGTGTCGCGGACTATCGTGACTGCGGGTAAGAAAGTGGCACCCAAAATCCCGGCATATTGTGGTGAAGTGTATCACTTCAATATCAAGAAGGGATTTGTGGAAGGACAAGGAGGAGACTACACGCTGTTGACAGAACATACGGGTGATGACTTTGCCCGTAGCGCACTCGGTCTACCAAAGGAAATCGTATTCGGAGATAAGCCTTTGTATGACACGTGGATCAAGCCTGCAATCGTGCAGTTGAAAGACATGCCTACCACTACTAAGTTTTAGTGTGTAGTACAACCTACAACAGTCTAACAGGAGACTACAGTGCCTATCATCAGTTTTTCGGATCGTGATCTGCTGCGCGGTAAGGTCGTTGAACCCGCGTGGTACGTTGTGGACATTGGTAACATTGGTGAACAGCCGTCGAAGGACGGTGGCTCTACCAATTACCCCGTGGAAGGCATGATCGTTCGTAATGCCGACAACGGTTCCGAGGATTTCAAGGGCGTACCCCTTGATTGGATGTTCAACAGCAAGGCCATTGGCTTCGCTGTGGGATTCCTCGCAGCGTTCGGTGTGGATGTCAAGGCAGGTGCTCGTTTTGACCTCGCCAACGCCATCGGTAAGCAGTTGGAAGTGTTCGTGGAAAACGGTGAGTGGCAGGGACGCATCGTGAATCGCGTCAACCACAAGTACCGCGCTCTGCGTAGCTAAGACAACACACATGGACTGGTGGTAGTCGTGACCTACACTATCACCAGTCCAGTTCTCTGTGCGCGCTCAAGATAGGTCCAACTCAATGGAGAGTGTCATGGAATACAGGATTGTGAACGACTGGTACATGGCGGAAGAACAGGAACAGCTTCCTATCGGAGATCCTCCGCTCGATCCCGAGGAAGATGACAAGGAAGATGACGACGAGGATGCATTTGACGATGACGATGACTCGTCAGATGATGACGATGATGATGACGACGATGACGACGTGGTGAAAGAACTTCCCACGGAGGAACCGCCGCTGTAGTATTCGCTGTATGTTGTCTGATTACTTACGCAGATTGCATACAGTGAAAGGGGGCGCACTCAAGGCTACAATAGGGTAGTTCACGAGTGCGCCTCCGATTTTACAATGAAGGACTAGGAACATGACTGAAATTAAAGCCGTGGGACGTATAATCAAAGTGAGTAAGGATGGATGGGGATTCATCTCTAGCAAGGAGATTCAGTTCACTAGAATCTTCTTTCATTGGACGCATCTCCGTCAAGACACTTTGCCATTTCCTGAACTCAAGACTGGTATGACCGTGGAGTTTGTGCCGTTACAGATTCCCGGTAAAGGATTCCGTGCTATTCACGTGCGCGTAATCGAACGTCCAAAGCAGGTGAAAGATGAGCCGACTGAATCTGAATCTGGATTACCCGAGGCACATGTGTCCCCACTGTCAGAATAATAGAATGGTTGAGCCAGTTACAATCAAGATTTACTTCTGTAACTGTTGCTCAAGAATGTTCAAAGTAGAGGAAACTAATGACACAACACGAGAAAGTGAAGATCGTAGCAAGGATACTAGTGAAGCGATTTCCACCTCTGACGAGGATGGGCGCTATCCACGTTGCGTATCTGATAATTGAAGCACTTGACTTACCTCCACTGAAACAGGATGTGGAGCATGGAGACAAGACAAGTGAGTGAACATAAATACATTCCTGGTTCGGGGCCAGTAGGAGCCAAGTTCATGATCCTGGGTGAGGCTCCCACCCGAGAAGATACAAGCGCAGGGAAGCTCTTTACTGGTGCTCCGGGTAGAGAGCTTGACAGATTATTACGTGACGCCGGTATTAACCGTGGCGACGCGTGGCTGTCTGCTGTCTGCAAATACTACGTTCCACCTAACGTGGACAAGAAGAAGGTAGCGTTTCATACACGCGCTAAAGAATACGGCATCGACATTGACAAGCAGTTAGAAGAACTGCGGACAGAAATCAATGACATTAAACCTAACTGCATACTCACTCTCGGTAGGACTGCTCTATGGGCGTTGTCCGGTAAAATTAACATTGATAAGCAGAGAGGTAGTATCCTCCGAGGCTTGGGCGTTAAGTTTGTTCCTACCTATAATCCCGCGCATCTTCTATCTCACGCTGCGGGTGGAGAGATCAAAGGTTACTGGAACAGACAAATAATGATATTCGATTTCAAGCGTGCATGGGATGAGGCGGCCTCACCGCTATTAAACATTCCGTCCCGCACTCTTCAAATCTGTAGGAACTCTGGCGAACTGTACGAGTTCATCCAGAAGTACAAGCACAAGAATAAGTTAAGCGTCGATATCGAAGCGGGTGGACATTGTCTCCCCGTATGTATCGGCTTGTCATTCACTAAGTCACATGGGATGTGTGTCCCATTGTGGAACGCTGACGACATTTCATCAATACCAGATAGAGACATGGCTACTATCTGGACTATGCTGGCTGACTTACTTTGGGAGAAAGACATTGTCGGACAAAACTTTAATTACGATCGGGACAAACTTCGTAGACTTGGATTTACAATTAAACGAATCCACTCTGATACATTGCTCAAAGCATTCGCGATTAATCCTGAACTCCCAAAAGGGTTGGCATTCCTTACAAGTATCTACACCCGGGAACCCTTCTATAAAGACGAAGGTATGTATGAGGGGGAGTTTAGAGATCTATTACTCGGATGCGCTAGAGATAGTTGTGTTACACTCGAAATAGATGAGGCGATGGAACCCGATCTGGATGAACTGGGTGTTAGGAAGTTCTACAATAACTTTCTCCTCACTCTACCAGACTTCTATGCAGAGATTGAGAACAATGGATTCTGTATAGACAACGAGAAACGGATGGAACTGATACAGAAATATGTCGAGTGGGATGAACGACTCGGCTTTGAAATGTATCAGTTGGCTGGTATAGATGTGAATGTAAACTCATCTGTGCAGGTGTATGACCTACTGTTTAACTTCTGGAAGCTCCCACGTAGGAATGGCACTGGTGAGGAAGAACTTACATCGCTACTCAATCTCAAGCACGGTGTCAAAGAGCCGGAATACAGGACGTGGATCGAGAAGTGTCTTGAACGACGACGAGTTAAAAAGACTATCTCGACCTATCTATTCGCTATTCCTGATTATGACGGTAAGATGCGCACAACTTGTTTCATGTGTCTTGAGACTGGTCGCACGTCTACAGGTCAACAAGACCCACCAATTAGACCCAAAGTAGATGTAGTCGGTAAGGGTAAGAAAGCCGACTTCAAGGTAATGGGAACTGCATTCCAAGTATTCACGAAGCACGGTGATATCGGTGCTGACGTGCGTGGAATGTATATCCCTGAGCCTGGTCATGTGTTCGTTCAGTTAGATAGTTCTCAGGCAGAAGCCCGTGTAGTATTCAACCTTGCCACAGACGAACAAGCATTAAAGGACATAGACGAACATGATTATCATGCTCTTACTGCTTCTTGGTTTTTCGGTGGCACTGAATCTGATTACTCTAAAAAGATACTGGGTTACGAAAGTCCGATTAGATTTGCTGGTAAGACTCTCCGCCATGCAGGACATCTTATGGCGGGACCAAAGCGAGCATCAATCGAACTTAATACTCAGGCAAGAAAGTTTAAGATCCCAATCACTATCGACGAGACGATCGCAGACAAAGCACTGAAGATATTCCATGCAAAGCAGCCTCTCATTCGGCAGGTATTCCATGCAGGAGTGATAGAGGCTGTAAAGGAAAGTAGACAGTTAGTAGCACCGTTACCTTGGGGGATCGATGCGGAACGTGGAGGAGTAAGAATCTTCTATGAGCGGTGGGGAGATGACTTATTCCGGGAGGCAATGGCGTATATCCCACAGAGAGCGGTGACAGACAACACTAAGGCAGCAGGAATACGTATCAAGAAGTTAGTTCCAGAAGCGAAGATTATTCTGGAAGCTCATGATGCGCTCTTGTTCTCAGTGCGCGTAGACATACTAGATGAGTTCATTAAGATAGCAAAGAAGGAGATGGAACGGCCAATCAACTTCTTGAACTGTTCACTACCACGTAGATTCCTGAAGATCCCATGTGATGTAGAAGTGGGATACAATTACAAGGACTTGAACAAATACAAGTTTCCTGTCGTAGAGGAAATAGTGGAAGTGGTCCCTCAACCCACTACACCGAAGTCCATTACTGAGCAGTTTATGGTACGAGATGTTTAATGACTTGGCTAGAGAAGTTACTCGCTCAACACAATGAGTTAGAGTCACCAACTAACTTCTGGCTATGGGGCGGACTTGCAGCAATAAGTGCTGTAGTAAAGGATAATGTATGGCTGAACCGACAGATATACAACCTGTACCCGAACATCTACGTAATGTTCCATGCGGAGAGCGGACTGAAGAAGGGTCCACCAATAAGCATGGCGAAACAACTTGTCCGAGGTGTAGGTGGTACGAGGATAATTTCTGGCCGATCTTCGATTCAAGGCATTCTGAAAGAATTGGGCACCGCCCAGACCCAGCCGGGTGGGAAGGTGATTAGTAAGTCTACTGCATTCATATGCAGTTCAGAACTTACATCATCGATCGTAGAGGATAAGGTAGCTACTGACATCCTGACTGACTTGTATGACCGTCAGTATAACTATGGTGAGTGGCGTTCACTACTGAAGATGGAGTCATTCAACCTGAAAGATCCAACTATCAGTATGTTGACTGCTACTAATGAGGCGCACTCTACTGACTTCTTCGGTAAGAAGGATTTACATGGCGGATATTTCGCTCGTACATTCGTCGTCACTGAGACTAAACGTAATCGTGCCAACTCCTTGCTGGTACCACTTACAAATCCTCCTAACTATACGGAGTCGATAGAGTACTTGAAGGAAGTAGCGAAACTAGCGGGTCCATTTCAACCACTTGCACTCAATGAAGCGAATGAACAGTGTACTATCCCACACGTAGAACTAGAGACGGGACAGACTAACTACTTCACTGAAGCGGGACTACTGTATCAGGAATGGTACGAGGACTTCATCGAAACGATGCAATTTCAGGAAGTGAAAGACGAGACGGGTACACTGAATCGATTCGGTGACTCAGTACTCAAGGTAGCCATGCTACTTTCATTGAGCCGTAGTCCAGAGCTAGTAATAGACACGGACTCTATGAAAGCAGCCATCGCATACTGCGAGAAACTGGTAGGTAACGTGAGAGAAATGACTTACGGTAAGAAGGGCCTATCAGACGCCAAAGGACTCAAGAATCTAGTCCTATTGGAGTTACTCGCACGTAACGGCCATCAGATATCTAGGCCCATGCTATTGAAGCGAATGTGGGCACACTACAAGGAAGCCACTGAACTAGATGAGATCATGATGAGTTTCGACCAAGCAGGCATGATTAAGACGGAGAGTCTGGGGAACCAGATTATCTACATCATGCAAGAGAATATGGTAGGCGAGCTGAAACGTATGTTTGCAGGGAAGAACAGATGAGTCATAACTTAGCAATCGTAGCATTGACTGTAGCAGTACTATCACTCGGCATGGCTCTCATCGTTTGGTGGGACTCACGTCGATGATTATACCACGTCCCACATACAAGGATGAACCTGATCCAGAGTCTTTGGCAGGTAGGAGTCCCTCTGTAGAATGGGTACGATGGTATCTATCCGCGCCTAGTTGGAAGTGTCCTAAGTGTGAAGCAGTAATGTTTGGGCGTATGATGTACTGTATCTACTGCAAGCATAGACTCAATACTCATACGCCCAGACCCGACTCCTACGTGGACACTAGTAAAGCTGCCCCCCTGTGAATGAGAAGTCTTTCTCCTTCGGGATGAACTTGCTAATAGCTTCACCCTTACCGTAAGTCTGAGTACCCATTCCAAGTCCGACTGGCACTACGAACGGTAACAGCTTCGGATCTTCCTTCACCAAGTCCATAATATCACCAACGATTAGAGGCACAAACATCTGCGCCAAGCGATCCTCCACTTGAAATGGTTGATACTTGGAAGCGAATGCCAGATCGTGGGCGAACTTCACGACGGGGTGGAGTTTATTCGCAGCGAACCCGTGTATCACATCCCCTCTCGTCTGTGCGCGAAATCCCTGACCAAGTTCAAAGTCAGAACCAGTAGACGATGAGGTAGTGTGACCACTGATTAGTCGTGATAGTGCTACTGCATACTGTTGGAATCCAGCCGCAGGATCGATACGTGTATTGCCGATTCGGATCTTCCAGAAGTCAGCACTATTCGGATCGTTACTAACTTCCGCCCCTGCTAATGCTGCCAGTCCAACAGTTCCACCCCACATCGTAGCAGTACTAATAGCCGACTTGATATACTGCTTACGAATGAATGGACTAGCCATCATGTAGGTAGCAGGATTGAGCATCCTCATACGCGAAGCCATGAGTCTAGGACTAAACACTAGATCAGTGAACAATTTCGCGTGTTGCTCGAATGAGGATTCCTTCCATCCTGGCCCACCAGTTAATGTAGGTCTAGCAATCTTCAGTGGACCACGTCCAGTAGCGGTATTCACGTAGTCAGCGATTTCACGCGCATACTTCAAATCAGTGAATGGATTCCTTGCACCCTTACCACCTGACTTGAAGTCTTTATACGCGTCCATCAGTAATGACTCGAATGAGTCTGCTCTAAGTTGATTCAAGTATGCCGTGTAAGCACGATTAGTAGCTCGCGCATACCGACCGGGTACCGCTTGATACCCCTTCTGTAACATAGTCTCACGCTTAATTCCAGGCACGTCAGAGCCTAAGAATCCGCCCTTCTCTACCCAGTTGGATGCTAGTGCTTCCTCACGATTAGTCAGATTAGTACCCAAGTCAGAGAGTTTCATTCCGACTTTCTCAGCGAATGACTTCTCTACTCTCTGAAGTTCTTCATTGAAATGATTCTGGAATAATGGACGTGCTTTCAAGTCCTCAATAGTTTTCTGGAATGCACCTTCACTACCCAGAGATTCAGTCATCTGCTTGAATGATGTCCAGAATTTCTTGGAGAACATCATAGGCATACCCTGTCTCAGTGGTGCAGACAAGTCACCTGTAGTCGTTACACCACGCGCAAAGTTATACATCTCCCTAAAGACTGATGGAGGCTTCTTCGCCTTACCAGTCTTAGGAACTACAATAGGAGGATTAGCACCACCACCAGTAGGAGCAGCAGCAGTACTAGGTGACATAGGTGGAGTAGTACCGCCCATACCAGCCTGAGTAGGAGGAGCCTGAGTCGGAGGAGCCTCAGCAAACTGTGGATTCCTGTATGTCTCATTGACAGGTCCACCTTCAAAATGGTGGTTCACCCATTTCATGACTGAATCAGCAGTCATATGACCAGAGTGGAATGACTTAGAGAAACTCGCTCCGTCTGGACCATACACATCTAAGAATACTTCCTGATTGCCCTGCATAATCTGGGCGTCAATGATTGCTCTCGCTTGAGCACGAGTAATGGGTCCATTAGCTTCCGCGGAATCTCTACGGATTCTAACGACTCCACTCTGTTTAATGTCATCAATATTTAATCCTAGTTCTTTAGCGATAGCATAGTGTGTATCACGAAGTTGATCCTTCATACCCAATACTTCGCCATCGGGTGTAATGAATCTACCCCATTTCATATCAGTTACTGGTACTAGTCCATCCCTTAACTTTTGGACGATTGGGTGTTCTTGCCCAGTAGTTCTTGCTCCATTTGGTTCACTACTGTTAGGTATTCCTCCCTGTCCTGGGGCTTCAGCGAAACGGCCTTCTGCCGATCGTCGGATAAGATCAGGCGTAACGTCTGCTCGCCCTCTTGCTGTAGTATGCTGCTGTAGTAAGCTCTGAAACTCTGGAGCATACCCCCCACCTGGTCCTGAGATAGCTGAGAGAATGGCTTGTTTGGCATTTAACTGTTTCTCCAGATCATAGACACCATGAACCTGCGCCATTGCCCATGTAAATCCAGCACCTTCTTCACGTGCAATGTTGTGCGTGAATTCATGGATGATAATGTGAAGTAATCTCTGCGCTGCTGCATTAGGATCAGGTGCATTCTCGGCAGCACTAAAGAGATTCACTAGAATTGCGTTCTTAGCACCAGCACTAACAGATCCCGGATCAGGTACGTTCAATCCACCCTTGGTACCATCATCCAGCATGAATCCGAACTTACCAGTCAACTTACCGTATCTCGGCATCAACTGGTTCAGTTCATCTAATACCTTATTCATTACTCCCGCTACGGCTTGCACGCGAGGAGAGTTATTAAACGCAGCTAGTTCAGCAGGTGTATACCGTCCACCTGAGTTATGAGTGACGAACGCGAGTGGCTGTCCAGTCCGCGCATTAGGAGCAGGCACCAAGTCCTGATAAGCCTGCTTCAAATCGTTCACTTGATTAGCTTGAACTTGCGCTACCACCTTATCAGCGAATTCCCTTTCGATTGCACGCCTTACAGGGTCCTTCATACGCTCTCTAGTGGGAGACGTAAGAGGATACAACTTAGCATCACTAGCTGGAACTGTTGGATCGAAATCAAGCAGGAGTCGGTCAGGCAGATTACCATTTGAACCTACCCAAATAGGCTCAACTCCCTGAAACATTCCACGATTAGTAATGATGCCGTTAATGTATCCGGAGCCAGCACCTTCCTTCCACTGAGCAGTAGTTGGTACCGAGATATGAACATTAGTACCAGGTGCTGTGATACTACCCACAACTTGACCCGGCACATGTACACTCGGCATCACTACCTTATCAGTAGCATTCATGAAGCTATGTGAATTACCCTTAATATGGACTTCAGCAGGACTGGCAGAGTAGTCTGCGAATTCCTTCAAGTATTTTTCAGCAGCTTTCATGTTCTCATAGGATGAGTCATGAACTCTCACTACAGTTCCAGTTTCACGAGTGGCAGGTCCAAGATTCTGCTTATGAACCTGAATCCTACCAGTAATCATTTGTTCAGAAGTGCCACCGAATTCATACTGCCAGTAGTTTCCATCATTTTCCTTAGTGATAGTAGTAACTTCAAACTTATCAGCTCCTAACAGATAGGTAGCCTTACCCTCGCCCATTTCACCGATAGGCTTACGACCAGTCAAAGGATCAATCTTACCTCTCTTACCAGATCCAGTCAGTTTGACGTATTCATTCTGAATCAGGTCTAATGAGAGTCCCTTACCCCTGTCAGAAACGGTGATAGTTCCACCATTTCGAACATTATTTGCATCTCTAGTAAAGTCCAAGTCTACGTTAATTTTACCACCTTGAGGAGTGGCATCAATAGCATTCTGGAGTAGTTCCTTATTAGCAACTCGTGCTCCATGTTCCGCATATTTACCCTGTTGAGCGCGAAGCATTTCCTCACGATCACCAACTTCCATGCGAATCCATGTCTCGTCGTCTACTGCATTTACATCGTCTACATGTGTCTGCTTATGAGCCTGAGCAGCAGCTACGTCAGGGTCAGGATTACCACCAGCAGCACGCCATGCCTTCATAGCAGGAGTGTTATAGTGTGGATGATTAGGATCATCCGCTGCTCCCATTTCTGAAATACCGTTAGGCTGCTCACCTGTGTCATTAACATAACCATTTTCTCGGTCTGCTAATTTGTGAGCTTCATCATAGTCATACGTCTTATGGATGAGATTGTCATTCTCATCATATACATTGTATCTCTTATACCTTTCCGGAGTTGTATCCTGATAGCCACGTGGAGCACCAGCCGCAGATACAGTTGGATCTTCAAATCCTTCAATCTTCTTGAAGATACCATCACCTTCAGGAGTCAGACCCACCAGTTCATATCCTTGACCTTCAAGGTTACGAATACTGACATCATTCATCTTGTCTTTCTTAGCGATGAATCCATCATCTTCATGGAATGGTGTCCACGATGATGGAATCTGTTCACCAGTAGGTGGTGAGGTCTGTCCGGCAGCTTCTCTTTCAGCCTTAGCACGCATGTATTGACTGAATGCCGTATTGCTCAGATCTTCAGCAGGAGGTGCAGCGTTTGGATCAGTTTTCACCCACTGCGGTAGACCTTCTGGACTACGTAAACTTGGATCAGGTGCGTATCCACTCTTACGCAGCATTTCACGTGATCCCGCATCGGCCTGACCACTTAATGTAGCCTTACCATCAGCCTCGAATCTAACTCCCGGAATACCCGATTCTGTAGCAGGAGGGGGAGGTACAGTTTTAGCTGAAGGAGGTGCCATATCATCCACTGTATTAGTGAATTGAGTAGCTCCAGATAGTGGGATTGGAGGAGGTGGTACTTCAGCCTGAGCAACTTCAGGCATACCCCTCATACGCATTTTAGATGGAAGTGTACCAGTCAGTAAGCCACCCGCGGCTCCAAATAATCCACCACCTAATGCACCTTCTTCAATAGTACTGAAACTAGGTGCTCTACCTGTATTGGCGTAACTAGTAGGAATAGTAGCCGCAGCACCTAATGCCGCGCCTTGTAATCCGTGTGATATTGGTGCTCTTACTGCATACTTCGCTAGATCAGCAGCAGTAGCTCCCACTCCAGGCATTTTACCAGCGAATGGAATAGCACCAACCACACCTTGCACACCAATGTTCCACGGGTTCTGATCTTCACCCGCGTACCATTCACGTAGACTCTCGCCTAATCCTGCACCTACGGCACCACCACCGATAGTACCGATTGGACCCGCGAGTGAGCCTATTGCAGAGCCAGCTACAGCCGGGATAGTCTGTAGTCCCATCTCTATAGCCCAGTCACCCCATCCCTTCTCCTGTGGCTGTTGTTGCGGCTGTGGAGTAGGTTGACTATAGTCATATGGCTGGAAAGTAGGAATAGTAGGACTAGACATACTACTCTGGCTAGGGTCATACGGCTGAAAAGTAGGGAGAAATGGAGTCTGTTGAGGCATTTATCACCTACTTTACAATGAAGCCCTGAACACGAGCGATGTCAATATTCGCCTGATTATTTTCAATAGTTCCCAGTTTTCTACCATTCTTGTCATACACATTTACACGCCGTCCAGCCTGAACTTCAGCATCCTGTTGTGCAATAGGCATAGGCTGATTACTAACACCAGGCTTATACGGAATATTCGGCATTTGTCCAAGATTAACTTGAACCTCTTGGGGTTTAGGAGTTGTTTGAAAGTTAGGTTGATTAGTTCTACCAGCTTCAGGATTAAGAAATCCTGGAATATTAAGCATATTCGGACCCGGTTGCTGTTGGTCCGTATTCACAATTCCTGATGGTCCAGCTGGTGTATTTCTAATCCGTCCACTCTTATCAAACTGTAGATTGATACCCTGACTTGCAGCTTGAGGAGTCGGACCCAGTCCTGTAGAAGCCTTTGCACTAGGCTTTGCCACAGGCATACCAGGAGGTGGTGCAGCAGTCTGACCACCGTCGTCACTGAACATTTCAGGATACAGTTTCCGTAGTAATGCCTGATATTCTTCACGATCCTCTGCATCAGCCTTATCAGACTGTAACCAACTAGCCTCGTCAGACGGAGGATTATTCAGCTTGAACTTACCATCAGCAGTCTGAGTAATCCACTTACGCGCTTTCGAGTTAGTATAGAACAGTCCTTCCATCTGCATTTGACGGTTGGCTTCTGCATCCTTAGCGCCTAATGCACCTTTTCTACCAGTACCACCTTCACCGTCACCGCCACCCGTACCTGCACCAGCTTTACCCGGCACAGTCTGCTTAACCTGCACCTGTCCCTCAGTAGTCTTACCGATTTCAGCCATCTTGTATTCATGCTTCAATCTGGCTAATTCAGTAGGTGAGTAGTCGGATGCTTCTCCCGCTTCCCACGTTTCACCATTAGGATACGTGCCGTATAGTTTGTTTCCTACGACTTTGAAGGATGCACCTTCTTGTTTAGCCGCGTATGCCTGAGCCTTACGCATATTGATTTCATTTACTGCCTTATTATTTGCGTCAATTCCAGCTTGTTTAGCTGCTGCTGTCTTTTCTTGTGTTCTAGTACGATCAGCAGCTACTTCAGCATTGACCATAGTAGCACCGGCCTGACGACCAATGTTATTCGAGTTATTCTCTAGTGTTGCAGCCTGTTGAGCAGGTGTAATCTGATCCTTCCATGCCGTGACGTCGCGCATGTATGGAGCATACATCATTTTATAGCCTACTTCTGGTCCACCACCTTGAAACATTCCAGTTTGTTTATTATATTGTCCCATTGAACCAATTCCAGCCGCTATTCTAGTGCCGATTCCAGGCTTATTCATCTTTGGTGCATTATTCACCAGTTCATTAAATCGATCTGATGCTTTAGTCTCCTGAGGAAAGAATTTATTCATCAATTCAATCCGACGTTGCATTTCCAGATTGATATCATTCTGTGGATCAGGTGGTGCTACCTCAGGTGGTGCCTGTGGAGGAGGCGGTACACCGGGCACAGTTACAGGATCGAACCCATTAGTCTGAAACGGATTCTCAGACTGCGTAGGATCGAATGGATTTACAGGAAATGGATTGACGTTACCATTACCCATACCTCCAAAGATAGCCTGCTGGCGTAACTTAGTGGGGTCAAAATTGTAATCGTAAGCCATTATGGACCTCCGAAGTAGTTACGCTGTTGGCTCACTGATGGCTGTTGATATCCGAACGATGGCTGCTGGAACGAAATATTACCATTAGAATAGCCACCATTAGGTGGAACGTATGGAGGAGTAGTTGGGCCAATGCCACCTGTCGGTTGCTGTTGCTGAGGATTATTAAAGATAGTATTATATGCATTAGCACCAGCACCAGCCATGTTAATAATCTGACCAGTTCTGTCCATAGTTTGTTCAAATGCACCAGGCTGATTCAGTGCTAAATTAGTACCATTCACCATGCCAATACCCTGATTAGCACCAGTATTAACTGCTGATAAAGCCTGATTACCGAACAGTTGTGAGGCTCCAGGAGTAGTTCCATATAGATTCTGCATTCCACCTAATGCAGCTAATCTAGTTGCTGTATCCTGCTGATTTGCAGCCGCACGAGCAGCAGCATTAGATGCTCCAGCAGCATTCTGCTGAGACTGCATGGCACGCTGTGCATCAGCATTATAGGTCTGACCCTGATAGTTCAGATTAGCATTGAACTGGCCCATGTTGTTAGCTTGACCAGCGTTAAACATGCCAATTTGATTACCTTGACCAGCGTTAAACTGGCTAGTATTCATGTCGTTATTGATATCGAACTGCTGACCAGCGAATGCTTGACCAGAGTTGTACTGATCTGCATTCAGACGATTAGAGATATCGAATTGATTCCCTTGAAACGCCTGATTCGAGTTGAACTTAGATGCATCTAATTGCTGACCAGCATTGAATTGATCCGCACCCAGTTGGTTGGAAATATCGAATTGACGGCCCTGATTAGCCTGTCCAGCATTGAAAATATCACCTTGCATCTGTGCATTGAGGCGATTACCTTCAATTCCTGACATTCCACCAAGTCCAGCCAGTCTACCAGCATTACGAGCCTGAGCAATACCTGCATCTACGTTCTGTGACGCATCTGCCATGCCCTGACCCTGTTCACGCGCCATCTTCACCTGTGCTGCGATAGCATTAGGTGAGTATCCACCCTGTAGTGAACGCTGTTGACCTACGTTTCTAGCAGCATTTGCATACGCGGCTCTGATTGGAGCAATTCCACGAGCGCGCATGTCAGCAATATCCTGACCAGAGTATCCACCTGTCTTGGAGAATTCTTCATATCCTCCATAAGACTTAAATGGATCTGATGCAGTTACACGCTCGATATTGTTACCCAATTTACCAGCAGTTACACCGTTGCCAGCACTCACTCTTTCCATTGGATTCAACTGTTGAGCAGTTACGCGCTCCAATGGACCCAATGAGCGATTAGTAGCAGTCTGCTGTCCTGCACGTTCAGCAGATACGCGCTCAGGACTGACGAGATATGGATTGTAGGAGCCATTAAACTCACCACCTCCACCACCGCCACCCCCACCTGACTGACCACCTCCACCAGAGGCTAGGTCACGGTAGTTATTCATCATATCAGTGTAGTTACCATAATCAGCTTCGGATGAGCGTCCATAGTTGTAGGACGCAGTATCCACTAGCGGAGCCTGTTGGCTCTCGAATCGCTGATTCTGGTAATTAACCTGATTACGCATCTCATCTCTAGGTGCTCCCGGAGATGGCTGCTGATTCTTGTTCTTATCTGAACCCATGTGTCCTCACAAATCCAAAACGAGAGATTGACCTTGGGGTAATCTAAACCCAGTCCTGATTAAACGTCTGGCATAGGTAGGATTCTGACTCCATGCGTACATTCGGTCATATCCCATCCTATTGCAGACGAATTTGGATGCGTCAAGCATCTGGTACAGAGCTTTAGCTCTGGTTTTTGGATCTCGTGAGAGATCAGTTACTAGTATGCACTCTGGTATGGAACGGACACCACCTGCGGTGATGATACCGGATTCATCCTCTACCACGAAGGCACATATAAACTTGAGAAACTCTGGAAAATCTGATTCATGTGCGAAGTGCTGCTCATGGAGTTCTCTTAATTTGTCAAGATCATTCGGATGTAGTGCGCGTATCATGGCACTAGTGGTGTAAATGGAAATCCGGGTGGATTAGGTGGATGCGCATCCTTCCAATGTTGGACTACAGCATCAGTCCACAGGAAATTGGCTATATCTTGCACCCTCTGAGGGCGCGTAGATACGTCATCTCCAGGAACGAGTACATATCGCATGTAAGTACGCGATAGTTCTACAGCATCCTCTTTGACGACGGTATCTTCTCTAACTTGTATCTGAGATTCTTCGAGAATCTCGATAACTCCAATTACAATTTCTTTTGTGAGCGGCATGTTACTGCACCACGTATGTGACTGAAAGCATGATTCGAGTTCCTGCCTGAATATTGCCGTAAGAAAGTAGACCATCAAAACTAGCAGTAACAGCAGTTTTATAGGGAATATAACAATAGTCAGAAGCAACATTCATATATGACATTAAACCAAGAACAGCTCCGGCAATACTCTGAAAATATCCAATAGAAGGACTAGGATATGTCATGGCAGCAGCATATGGAAGTCCTCTCAGCAAGAGATTTCCAGCGCCTCCGCTTCCTACAGCATTTATTGCAACGTCACAGTAAGCAGTTACTATTCTTCCCACTCTGACGTAAATTCCATTCGCAATACCATATGATTGACCAGTTGGAGCACCTGCATCACCTGTGAAGTAGGGTACCCATGTTCCTTCTTCATATCGATCTAATAGTGCAGCATTAGATGAGTCTACTGGAAAGTATGCTCCTCCTCGATGTTCCGTATAGTTAGATGGAAATTGAACTACTCCATTTCTATGATGGACACTTGATGTAACTTGAATAGAAGTATCGTCAAATCTAGCTGTAGTACTCAGTGTTCCATTATTGGGTTGATAAAATATCCAGTCTCGATTATTAGCAGGTCCATTAGGATCATATGATTCAAGAATTCCTAAATTACCCGCTGCCTGAATTGCTCCACCAGTGGTTAGAATATTTCCAACAGCAGTTATTGCATTACCAGATATCAATGCTCCACCCTGAATATTTCCAGGAGTAGAAATCAGTCCCCTAACACTCATAGAACCATTATGAGCTAATTCCATTTGGATGATGTGACCAGATTCACCATCATCCTGGGTGTAGAATCTCAGATTCTGAGACTGATTCATTATTCGCCAAACCCTCGAATTGACAGGTTGGGCCATATCATTCAAGTAGAGACTTGGATTACCAGCAGTTTGAATGTATAGTGCTCCGGGAGCATTTATAGCAGTATTAGAAGTGGGACCATCTAATCCGGCACTGGCATAAAATACACCAACTCGACTAAATCTATATCTAACTCCATAAGCATTATTAGCATCATTTACGAAGGAAATGTATGCATCAGTACCAAATCCTTCAAATCGTAGTACTTTAGAACCTGCGGCTGAATCAGCATCACTGAATGTGAGGAATGGATCATTATGACTAATAGTTTGATTAGTACCAGTAAATACATTCTGAAGATTCAACCATACAGAATTCAGTAGATAGTCAGATCCACCAGGTTCATGCATCGTATGATGCGGTGATGCAGGATTACCTGGTACTCCTTGAATACCTTGCGGACCTGTTGGACCCGTTGGACCTGCTGGACCCGTAGCACCTGTAGATCCTGTAGGACCAGTAGGTCCGATTGGACCCTGTGGTCCTACTGGACCTGCATTCTGCGGATTCCAGATAGGAACCCAGTTAGTTGTGTTCGGATCAGGTATCGCCATTATTTCCTACTTGATACAGCCAACCAATCCAGAGTTTCCAGTGCATTACGTGACGGAGTACCAGTAGACCACGGAACCTGAGCGATGTAGGTCATCAGCATATCGTATTCAGGGATATTGATCTGGAGGGTTCTTACTCCCTCTTTCAACAGTTGTCTCTCAGGCTCTCCATTCACCATCTTCTTACCGCATGGTTTCAGTTCACTGACTGATTCCAGCTTCTCGAAGATTGTATTTTCAGTTCGCAGTACTTGCATTCCTTTAGTCTGCTGTAGACTTCCACCAAGTACGAATCCTACGAAGCAGAATTGGAAATGACGATCACCTAGCTCATCGGTAAAGTCTAAAGTCACAGTTAATCCTTTTGGCAAATGAAAACTTCCACATAACGTGGAATGTTAGATTGTGAATCAGATCCGCCACTAATTCCTAGTGCTCCAATACCAGGAACTGTGCCAGAGCCACTAAAGTTATGCGCGTGTCCTCCTGCATTACCTGAGTTCACATCAAAGTCAATACCGAAGTTATGACTGTGTGAACCTGAGATTGTGTTGAAACTTCCGCCCGCGTCTGCTGATGCATTAGTTCCAAATGAACTAGTGGTAGAACCTTGATGCACCGATACACCATGTGAGTGGTCGCCTACTGAATCAGTACTTCCAGAGACTCCCATTGATCCATGTCCATGACCCGGAACTTGATATGATCCCGCACCATGTGCATGTGAATCTGCTCCACCCACTACACCCTGATTGGGACCAACACGTATGAATAGTCCATCCCATGCAATACGAGTCCATCCAGGAGGACATCCAGTGACGCTAATAGCCATCAATCCACTAGGGAATGTAGCCATAGGCTGCCATGTGCTATCACCACGTAGGAATGTAGTAGTATTAGCTGTTCCAGCACCTAATCTAGCTGGATTAGCTGTTCCGAATGCTAGTGCTGCTGCATTCATATTAGATATTTGCGACCCATCTCCATTGAAGAATGGTGCATAAAGTCCACCATTTCGACCCCAATGAAACTGAGCCATTAGTCCAGAAGCATCACTCAATGCTTCAACATACAAGTCACCATTACTATAGTTTATGTATCTCCAAATTTGTAAATTGACTCCGGCACTAGTATCCTGCATATAGATAGCAGAATTAGGACCATAGAAATTAGAATATGACCCGATAGTCTGAGCCACCATGTGATTATCTCTGTTTACCAAAGCCACATTCGCAGTTAATCGAGCGTCAGGTAATGTACCAGTTGTATCAGTAAGTGGAATAGTTGCAACAGTTGATGGTTCACCACCAGTGGATCTGACATAGCCAGTTGCCAGTGTATTCATGGCACGCGCATTCACTAATGATGGATGCGCTGTCACTAGCCAGAATGTAGCGTTATCTCCGGTTCCACCTGATGGTCCAGGTATACCTTGTGGTCCCTGTGGTCCTGTAACACCCTGAATACCCTGTGGACCTGTATCTCCTTTATCGCCTTTATCACCTTTTGGACCCGGAGGACCAACTACTGTAGATACACCGACACCGGGCCAAGGAACTGGTGCTGCATTCGTAGGACGCACACATAAGTATGCAATTCCATCCGGTCCTATGATTATATCACCGTCACTGTATTGAGTCGCAGCAAATTGACCCAAATATTCCAAATCTAGGTCAATATATTCCTTACCTGCAACTGTAGTGTCGAGTTTGAGTCCATATCGTGCTAGAAACTCACGAGAATTCGGTAATGCAGCAGTTTCATCCTGTTTAGTGAGGTATGTGGCGAATTTAGTAGCTCCGCCAGTGCCCCCGCCACCCCCTCCACCAGTATCAATGATGATAGGAGCAGGAGTATCGAATTTGAACGTGGAAAGTCGTTCAATAATCTCTTGAATGACCTGATATAGTGAGTTATCAGTATCCTTAGTCTGTGCTAGGATAGCTTTCAAATCAGCGAATTCTGGCGGCTTACGCGGTGGTCTGAATGCCATGTTAGCTGCCAGGATATGATCGGTATAGTTCCTTCGAGAAGATTACAATTCGGTTAATTCTGAATTTTTCATTTAATCCAATAGTTTTCAACTCAAATGTAGCTCTTTGTTCAACGAAATTCACCAATCGAGTAGGTGAATATCGATTTTTAGGCTGCATTTCAAGAGGTGCAATCAGTTTAGAGTTAATATCATTGATTGAAAAGACAGCCATCCTGAGCAGACCTACACCATCAACTCGGATACGAATAGATCCAAAGTGAGATGTACTCTCGCCTGAAGATTGTTCTGATGCAGCAGAGCCTAGAGGCATGTTATTCTCCGATGTATGCAGTTCTAATCGTAGGATCTGGAATCTTCAGTTCTACACCACGATTATATCGATCTACTGACTTTCCACCCTTGTTGACTGCAAACAACCCTGCCAAATCTTCAACTGGTAGAGTCGGAAGTGCGGATGGATAACCTCTGTATCTCACGTAGAGAAACAAATACTGCAAAGTACCTGTTCCTGCCGGCACTTGTGGTGTATGAGGTGCCCAACGAAACATCGCACCATATTTCCACAGATATAGCATCGCCGGACTAGCACCAGGAGCAGGAATATTAACTCCTGTATCTGGTTCAAACTGGAACACAGTATTGGATGTATCGAGTATATCTACTCCGTTTTCATCCTTATACGCGCCCCACGTAGATGCCTGTCCAGGGCCAGTTCCATCATTAGATGGATAGCCATAGAATGTAAGTCCAGTAAATTCGACAGGAACTAGTGGAACTGATCCTCTGTCCTGAAATTCATAGTATTTATCTCCAATTACATCAGTTTGAATTGTTGGAGTGGTTCCAGGATTCGCTTGGATCTTCACATAGTTCTGAATTGATCCTTCACGTTCCTGTTGAATAGTTCCCTTGATACTCAGTTCATATAGCCAAGTTTCGCAGAATGAGTATTTCGCCATGAATGCTGGATCTTCTTCAAACTTCATGGGCACGTGAGTGGGTGTAATGATGAAGTATGCGTGAGCATGTGACCAAGTTGGACTAGTACCAGGATGAGCCGTATTAGATAGATCACCCGGAACTCTCAGTGGACTGGACCAGATTGGATATTTATCTCCACCCGGAATACCCACCTGACGAGGCTCCCAGTCAAAGTAATGAACCTGTTCCTTAAATTCAGTCCAGTTCATACTGTAATTCCAGTATTTGAAGTTACAGATAGCCCACTGATCTCTGGCTACGAATGCAAGATGATCGAAATCAAATTCAAATCCAGGAGTTACATTAACTGTTTCAACAAGATTGACGTGAGTTTCTGTAGCACCTGGAAATGGCTCATTTCCAACCACAATGCTCAAAACTGGCCCTATCTTAGATATACAGAATACAGTGTAAATTCCTTCTACGACAGGAGTGAGTAGTGCAGCAGCGTAAATTGCAACTTCTTCCTTACGAAGATGGTAATACCACTGTCCATTTCCTGCGGCACCATCATGTCCAATAAGAAGTTTACTACCTTGTGGACCTTCGAGTACAAAAAGAACATCACCAACAGTCTTATCCAGCACTTTCACCCAGATACTAAAACTGAAGTGTGAGTCATCATGGAAGTCTGAGAATATAATGGGTGGATTTGCATCTGCTCCATGCGTATTAGTCAGATAGAACACGATACGACCACCATCACCTCTGACAGCCATCATTAACTCCTAGAAGCCCGGACCAGGTGTACCGATGATTAACTTGTCATTCTCAATTAGTGTAATGGTGAACGGTTTGATATCGAATACCCACCGCGACCATCGAATATCCTTCGCATTCATGCCATTCGAGTAGTCAGCATGGAGCAACATCTTCCGATATGGCTCAGGAAGGGTGATCCAGATCTTTTTATTCAGTGAGTCATTAACGATCTGAATCTGATGGTAGTAGTTTCTATCAATCGTCTTCCAGAAGTCCTCAATCTTCCATGACATAGCCGGTTGAGCGAATGTTCCGTTGAACAGCATCAGACCTGACCAGTCTACAATGATGAGAAAGTCTGTATTCACACCACCGGAGTCTAGGACTGAGGCAATACCATGCACAGCACAGCCGATACCCTGATCCAGAACTTCTTCCTGCCATGTGACAGGTTCATCATTATTGTCGGAGTATCCGAATGTCCTCGTCTGTTTGAACAGATAGAGAATGTCCCGGAACTCCTGAGCATTAGTAAGAGCCTGTCCATCGAGAGGAGCTACAATTAGTCCATCAATTTTACTGATAGCCTCTGGTTCGCCCGGGAATGACACACGCGCAACAGAACGATTATCTGTAATACCAGGAGGAAGTCCAGTAAGAGTCTCAGTAGTACCATATTCACCTACCATCACGAGCCGAGAGTGGAAACTATTCAGTGAGACGGCAGAAGGAATCTCTGAGAAGTTATCAATTAGATGTGATGCATCTGAAATTAGTTCAGAATCATAGTAATGACCTGTCCATGTCGCAGTTGTGCGGTCATTGATAGTTCCACCCGGAATGAAGAAGAATTGATATCCGGCTTGATCTCCATTGTAGCTAGTGATTGCTTTAGTTGACACCAGATGCCGTCGAATTATGGATGTATCAGCAACCGGTGGAACAGTGATATTATAGACTGTAATTTCGTGCAGTCCATCGTATGTCCATTCACCGAATACTTCTGGTCCCAGTGCAGTCATGTAGCCCGTATCAGTTTCATAGACTACTGCGATAAGATGAAGTCCAATATCAGTGACAGGAATGGATGTTGCTGGACCATTCTGTACTCCGAGCGCGGGTCCGGTTGGTGGCTTACCAGCCGCTTTACGCGCAGGAGTCTGATCCCCTTTATACACATAGAGGTATTCATTCTGTATTCCTAGACTGTATTTCTCACCTTGTAGATTAGTGTATGTCTTGAACGGTGTAATGTATGCCCGTCCATTGAATCCAATGAATCCAAAGTCCTCCATCGTGGGAATAGTGAGAACCGGCGCAGGAATTGGAACAGTTGGACCAACGAAGTGATAAATATTACCTGTAGCATCTAGTGCGAGAATCGTATCACCCGTCTGAGTGACGAAATTATATGCTCTCACAATTTTGAGAGACGGAAGTAAGTCCTGAATATAGTTAGTCAATCCATCCCGGGTCTCGAACCCGGAATGGAAGAACTGAATATTATCAGCTACAATGAAGTGATCTGATGGAGCAGATTCAGGATCACCACGATTCCACCAGCCGCCAAAATCTTCAATGACTACTGGTTTATGATCACGAGTTCCAGGCATTAAAATCCACTCCTCGTTTTATAAGTGGCTCTGAAGGGTCGATGCCGTGTCATGATCTGCTGACGGCCCTTATTGCTGATTCCTTCGATACGTTCCATTGCCAGATCAGCATGATCATTCAGAACTTTCGCCCTACTCTCATTCTCTCCGATGAAGAATGAGCAGAGTGCAGCAGTCTTATAGGAGAGATATGCACGAGAGTTAATCATAGTGATGAGAGTATTCGGACCTGCCACGTATGGAACACCTTGACAGATGTATTTCAGTTGAACTTCAATGGGAGCACTAGCACGATTAAACTTAACTACTTGAAACTCCCAAGTCCAATACAAAAGAGAATTAGTCATAGGTAGAATGATCGGAAATTCACGTTTAGTCAGAAGATGGAATGCTCCCGTATCTCCCTGCGGTCTTTCACCCAATTCCTGGATCTCCACCAGATCATCAGGATATCGTGGAAGAAGTGGATCAGCATTAGGATACTCAGTACTTACGATAGCGGCGTAACCCTGAGGAATTAGGATTGGTGCGCTAGTAATGTTAGATACTGGAACATTAGCTTCTTCCAGCAATTCAGACAGTTCTTCGATTGCCATGTTCAAGTATGGCAGAATTACGTCATAACTGTAGTCAGTTCGACGTGGATCATTTAGCAAGTTCGCTACACGATCCATGATCTGACCTGCGGCGATTGCTGTAGTAGACATGGCTTACTTCTTTTCTTCCTTCTTGTGCTCTGCTTCCAGCTTCTTCTCTGCTTCTTCTCGATCTTCCTTCAGGAACTTCTTACCCAGATCGTCATGAGCTTTTGCAGCCTCGTCTACCAACTTCCTGACTGCATCCCTTTCCTTCGTCCTACGTTCTTCCTTCATCTTCGCTTCTTGCTCTGCATTGACAGCGGCGTACTTCTGTGTAACTTCAGCCATGATATCCTCCTACTAACTCACAACGACGGAGTAATTACCACCAGCGATAGTGAATGTCACCGTAGTAACAGTCGCCAGATCGAATTCCTTGACGTTATCACCAGCCGCCTGTTCAACAGTCAGAAACAGACGTTTACCATTGAGATCAAATTCAATCCCAATGACATTCGGAATGACTGCTGCGGTAACCTGACGTGCAGGACCAGTCTGTGCGGTAACTGTAGCCTGATGAGGCATGACTTACTCCTATTTACTGAGCGAATGTGAGATTCAACTGTTTAGCCAGCACAGGATCAGCGATTGCCTTGCATGTCTGACAGATTGGAAACGCTTGATTCCTGAGTGAGCCACACGCGACGCAACGTACCAGTTCTGAGTGCTGTAAGTCACCTAACCACGGTTTATTTTCGATATTCAGTTCTTTACACGCCAGTCGCGCATCAGTGCTGATAGAAAGTGGATTTCCATTGGATCTACTCCAAAGAATATCCGCAGCCTTCACCAACTCAAGGAACCACTTCTTCTGCTTTGCTTGTGCAGCAATTAACAGTGGTCCGAAATCCTTTTTAATCTTTTCTGCACTGAATTCACCAGGAATGTAGAACAATCCCGGCATCTGATCTGCCATATTGCACAGATGCAGTCCATTGCAGTAATCTCGCACAATACTGTCTGCTACCTGAATGCTAGATACAGGTAATTCGAGTAATGGCTGATCTTCGTCAATGTCTCTCCACCAACTAGACGGTCCTACGACCAGAATAGCAGGCTTATCAAATGTTCCAGGCGGAATACTGAACAATCCCGGCTGAATAGTGACCTTCCGTTCTTCAATAGGCTTAGGAAGGATGGAAACTACAGTAGATTTGTCCATCGGATTGATGGGCGCACGAATAGTACGACGTTTCAGTGCGTTCATTCCAGGAAATTCACCAACTTGACTCATGATTGCTCCTTATTGTACGAGTTAGGCACTACGATTCCTTCTTTGTAGTGCAATGCATCACTTACATCCGTGTCATCAGCGAATAGAGTATCCTGTAGCTCCTTAATTCGCTGATCACGGCCTTCTTTACTTGTTTCTTTCTCGTCCTCAATGTATTTACGCAGACTTTGCTTACCTAAAGCCGCATAAAGTACATCAATGACTAGTTTCGTAGCAGGCCATACAGGTCTAACTGGCTGACGCTTGTCATTACAGTAAGCCCATAACGGTTCGTATGACAGCTTTTTGCCTAGGAGTTCCTTAGAATTCTGATCTGGAACTACAACCAAGCGTTCAAGCACATACAAATCTTTCAAATATGGATATTTCTTCACTTCTCTCGTTTGTGGAGAGAGGAATTCTAATCCTTCCTGAGAAACCATAGTGAGAATCTTCTCTACTTCATCATTAGCCCACACGATTCTAAAGATGGGCTGATTAGTATTCGAGTCTTGTCCGAAGAAATCGGCTAGTCTGTCGTTTAATGTCTCGATTGATTCCATTTTTTATATGGAAGGGGGCTATTAACCCCCTCCCTCCTTACACACCCGAGTTAATGAGCCACTTCTGGAGTTTCTTGCTCCACACCAGATACACAGCACGATTCTGGACTGCTGCAAGACCCACGAGGATGTTACCGGCAGTACCAAGAGTCAATGCGCCATCAGTAGGAACCAGAATCAAGAACTGACTCTGAGCCACACCAAGTCCCGGAACGATGGTATTGACTGCTACAGCACCAGTGACATACAGAATATCTGCTTTCGCAGTAATTCTATCTGCACTAGCAACTGTAGATTCACTGAGTTTACTAACAGAGCCTGGAATCATATCAGTTCCTTTCCCCACCACCACCATGAAAAGGAAGGTGGATGCTACCCACTCTACATCGGGGCGATGTAGTTTCCCAGCATGTAGCACCCACCAACCAAACTAACCAGCCGGAACGTACTTCTGCGTGGTGGGATTGAACACCAGCAGCATGACCTGACCAACCACCGATGCAACAGCAGTCTTGATGTTGCCAGTGGCAAGCACACCAGCAGTACCAGCGAATTCAAGCGCCAGCATGTGTGCATGAGTAACAGGAGGAACGATGGTAGCAACACCCACGTTACCTGTCAGCACCGAGTAGAACGATGTGGGTGCAATCGTAGCAGCACTCGCAATCGTCGTCGGGAAGGACTTAGACACAGGACTCAGCTGTGCCCAATCAGATTCAACAATCGGCATGATCTTTTCCTTTTCCTCTAGTTCTGAACTACGAACTAGTAACCGACCGGAACCGCGAGATTGTCGATGTAGCTGCAAGCAGCAGGATTACTCACGTAAGTCTGCATACCCACAACCATGTAGAAGATTTCCGCTGCCGCCACGCCACCAGACGGTCCACGGATCTCGAAAATCTTCCGTCCATCAGTGGTGTAGAAGCCAATCGGAAGAATCTCCGCACGGCCCCACACTTCATCGACAATGAAATCGATGCGCGTCTTATCCCACGAATACGACGGTGTAATTGCGGCTCCTGCGAGCTGCATATTGCTACCACCGAAGTACATATTCAGGGCTTCTTCCTTAGCAGCCTTCTGAATGATGGAAACCAACTGACCGATTTCCTCATACGCCTGCTGCTGACAAGGATGGGTCCACGCACGAGGACTGAAATCGTTCTCAATCCCAACGCGATTACCAATCTTGTTGACTGCAAGACGTGGCAGCGGCAGAGTCAGTCCAGCACCTGCTGCATTGACACGGTTAGCACGAATCTCAGGCGTAGTGCTGCGTGAGAATCCAAGCCACGTACCCGCGGATGCATTGCTGTGATGATACGGCACACCAAACAGTGCAGGAAGCGATGCAGGAGCAGTAAGACCGTCAGTAACGATCTTATCCGTAGGAGCAACGCCAGCGATCTGAGGAGTGATGTTGATGACCTTGTTTTCCACGTCATACAAGGTAATCTTACCACTACCCTTATTCACGGCTAATGCCGCATCCCACACCTGCACAGTCTGACCATAACGCATCAGACGCACACCGAAGCCGTCCGTAGTAGCAGTAATGACATTGCTACCACCAGCAGGCGTATCAGTCGTGACGGTTCCAATAACACCGTCACCAGACTGCATCATCTGACTGTCCAACTGACGCCGCATTTCATCTAACGCGGTAGCAGTCAGACGACGCACGCTGTTGATAACAGCCTTACGTGCATCATCAGTCGCCCACTGAGTCAGCTTCGTGTATTCAATGTTCTCTGAGAGGAACACTGAATTGAGTACTGCCTTATCGAATGACGGACCACCACCACGACCCAGATCACCACCATCTGGATTGAAGTACTGGAACGAACCACCGGGACGCAGTTCTAACGGAACACGCATCTGACGATGAGAAATCTTCTCAACGTCACGTTTCTTGATGTTCGCGTAAAACTTGTCATCCCGCTCGAACAGCACGCGGACCTTCGGAACAACCTTTTCGAGTTCCGTAGCCGCTACCTGGGATTCAGTAACTGCCATATTGCAACTCCCCCAATCAGTCTTTCATTAGCACGTCTAAAGTAGACATGCCGCGTGGAATGTCACTAGCTTTGCGGATTTTTCCACTTGATTGGGGTGTGGATTTCCCATGTTGCACTGGGCCTTTTTTAGTGGCCGATTCTACTTCCAAAACGTCATCATCAGCAGGACGACGTCCTAAACCTTTCAAAGCGTCATTTCGTGCCTTTTTGATTACGCTAGGCAACAGCGTCTTTGCTTTGCTAAGGTATGCTGATTTGATTCTATCAGTGGATGTCTTGTCAAATCCTGTCTGGAATGCTTTCTCCCACAGTCTATCAAGCAACCCACGGAACTGTCTGTCTTTCGAGATGAGATTTTCCAGTGTTTGGAACGCTTCAGTAGTAGCGTGATTACGCACATAATCAGTCATTGATTCTTTCGGATCAATATGCTGACTGATTGTACTACGTAATACATTGTCAGCACGAGTCTGAAGGTCATCCTTCACATTCTCAAACTGACCCATGAAACGCTGCTGATCTTCGTACTGAATCTGCTGAGCACGACTCTGCTCACGCGGATCTACCTGACGTGAGAGTGTAGTAGGTGGAGTGAAATTCTGTGAACCAAATACGAATTGGTTCAGAATATTCGCAGCAGCCTGTAATGGCGCTCCCTGCTCACCTAATGCACGTGATTCCTTCACCATCGTAATGATGGTATCTTTTAACAGGTTTCCTACCACATGGTAATAAGCCTGTTGATCCACCCTGCGTAGAGCAGGTAGATAGTTATCAGCAATTCTGTTAAACGCTTCCTGATCTTCAGTCTTAGCAGCCTCCAGAACAGTGCTGATATCACCATTCATTATTTGCTGGTCTACTGCGTCTAGTACTCGTGCCTTGTTAGCAGCGACCCGCGCATCTTGAACAGTCGGGAATGTCTCAGTGAACTGCTGTTCCCTGTAGTATGCTTTCTCTAAGTATGGAAAGTCCTTGAACAGCTTCGGATACTTCGCAAGGATTTCCTTACGTCGAACCGGAGTAGTTAATTCCAGATCTTCTTCTTTAGGACCTTCTAGTTCTTCTTCAATCTCTTTCAGTTCATCTACTTCTTCGTCCTTTTCTTCATCTTCATCTTCTTCCTCATCATCAGGCCCATCTTTCGGCGCGGATTTTGGCAGTTCGAGAACTTCTTCAGCAGGTTCTTCCTCATTTAGTAATTCAAATGTCTCTTTTCCATCATCTGGATCAGACGCACCACCGCCTCCACCAGTAATGTCTGAGGGAGAGTAATAGAAATGAAAGTTACTGAATAGTGGGCGCATTCTGATCTGCTCCTAATGGCACCCCTGCATTACGCTGAGGTGGCCTTTCTGATGATCCACCTCTCGGTGGAGGTGGTGGTTGCATTGCCATTTGTTGTTGAGCTTCTTGCATCTTCTTTTGTAAATCAGCGTCTTTATGCGCCTTCATGTGAAGTAATACATTCTTGTAGCCGTTTGGATTCTCAGTTTTACACAATCTACCTGCATCGCCAACTAACCAACGACGGCAGATATCAGCTTCCAAGATATGATCATCCACATCAGGATCCGGTTGAATAGATGGTAATTCCTGTGGTGGTGGAGGAGGCATACCCATTTGCATTGCCTGCTGTTCCATCATAGGATCAGGAGGCATTACAATAGGTTCGCTATCCACGAGTAATTTAATTTCTTCAAACTGTTTCATCCGGTCATCTTCACCAGGAACAGTGTAATCAGTCAATCCAATCGCGCGCTTGATATATGGTAAGTTCTCAGGAGATGCAAGAGCAGCGTTAATGCCCTCATTATTGATTTGGAACAGCTCCATGATTGCATCTTTCTGCTGATTCCAAGTGATTGGTAAGTTTTCATTCGCTTCTAATTCGACGGAACCAATTTTACCTTCCAGTTCAGCACGTCGAATGAATACGTTGATGAAATTACCGAAGTCATCCTTCTTAACCTGCTTCTCATCGTCTTTCATTTCTTTGATGTAGAGTGGAATAGCTTTACCAAAGCAATTCTTCCACCATAGCAAGAGCATTTTCCATGTAGTCTGTAGGCGCTGTAATGCTTGTGCCCTACTCATTGAGTATTCGGACGCCGTTCTACTACCTGACATCTGTCCGCCGAACAGACTTGGTAAGGCGCCAGATACCATTTGCCCCATTTGTTGGACTTTTTCCGCAAATGGCAGGACTTCTTGGGACAGTGTAGCAGTTTTAACTTCATAGAATCCTTCTGCTAACGCACGTCCAGATTTTGGCGTGGCCGGATAGATTCCACCAGGAATTACCTCAGAATTTCTGTATGCATTGAAGTTTAGTACCTTCGGGTCTGCAAACGTCTGTGGTATTCCATGTTCCACTGTCTGTAATACGAGCGAAATGAGATCGTTAGTGATGTCTTGTATCGAAGTGAGTAATAAGCCAAGCGGCTCGAAGTGAATATAATCTGACAGAGGATTGTAGGTAAGAGTCCAACAATCGTCCATAGCTTCGTTACAAGCAGCGGCGACTTCATCGTTGACCCTGACAGCTTTACATCCATTGGGATATTTCTTCCTCATTTCATCAGCATCTTCTTCACTGAGAATATTATATGCAGCCGGTTTGAACCAGCAATTACGCACAGTCACGTTATGGATAGGATGCTCACCTCTGTATTGCGGTGATACACGTCCCCACTGTTCATACATGTCAAACGCGGACTGTCCTTCGATTACTTTCCCTCTCAGATCAGGATAGCATTCAAGCACATTCGCGTAATGAGTCTCGTATGAATAGATGAGATACGTGCAATCCTTCTGATTACGTGCCCACACTGGAACCTTGACGAACAATCCGCCATAGACTTCCATGCACACCCTACTCTTAGGATGTTGTGTCGAGCCAACTAATCTCGTGACTGAAACAGTGTTATTTCTGAGATCTGGGATTACACTATGAGCGCAGTTGGGACAAACTTCCAAGCCATTATCGATAGCGTCATTAACTGGCGCATCTTCATCTGATGGCTGAAATTTATCTACCTGATCTGCTAATACCGTAGGTTCAGCTAATTCAGTCTGACAGAATGGACAGATTGATTGCTGTTGATTTTCAAGAGTTTCCTCGTATTTATCTTCCTTATACGTGCCGTATTCCTCAGATTCTTTAGCGTATGTGTAGCATGCAGTCATTCCTTCAGTGCAATGAATGAATAATGCATGTAACCATAGTAATGGAGCGTCATTATGTTTGAAGATTAGTGCTGCGATTCGATCTCCAGCCTTAGCAGTTATCTGGTCAAGAGGACTATCAGCATCATCAGGATAGCAAGTGATAGGAGGTACAGTAACACTAAGTGCAGCGATGATTGATTCGAGATACGCTCGATATACGTTGACGGGTTTATCGTAATATCCCTGATCCGACGCATCACTGTCCCGACCTTCATCCGGAATTCTCCAATCATGCGCAGTTTCACTGTAATAGATATTCTGCACATTCTCCCATAGTAACTTTAGACGACGCCACTGGCGGATCTGCCGATCACGGACAGACCTATCCTCATCATCGAAATGATCGATGAGTGCTTTGATAGAGTTCTTAATAGAATCCGGCAGATCGTCTACTTTAGTTTCCATTAGTATCCTGCCGCAATCTTACGACTACCAATTGGTAGAGGTTTCATTGTGCCATCTTCATTGATTGCTGACTTACGCTTTTTCTGGATTCCCATTGATGCGTAGTCAGTATTGATGCGTGGCATTCGTGAGACTTGTGTCTTGTAATTACCTTCGTCATCAGGTAATCCAATACGCGTCGTCACATCATATCCACGACGGAATCCCTGATCTCTTGCACCTGCGAGTCTACCACGATTTACAGCACTGTTTGCATCAGGCTGATACGGAGTGTATTGACCAGTGATTGGACCATTCACATTTGAATTCATGACATTAGGATTGGATGGTCCAATTCCTGTACCAACATTACCTGTATTACTTCCACCGCCACCACTCATACCTTTGATTGCAGCAGCGGCTCCAATCGCAGGAATTGCAACGTCAGCGACTTTCTTGACTTTATTAGCGATTGACACGCCTTTAGCCACTTTAGACCCCGTGTCTGCTGCTTTACTCAACACACTTCCTGTTTTAGCAGCGGTTGATGCAGCTTTACCAGCAGATCCAAGCATTCCAATACTTCCAAGAGCGTTAGTTGGAATGAATGAACTCGCGAGTGATGAAACTGTTCCAATCTTTCCTAGAACAGAATCGAATTTACTAGGAGCCAGTCCATGCGCGATTGCATCCTTTGCATCGTGCTCACTCCATTTCTGAACTGCTTTGTTAGCAAGTCCAGTAGCCATGAGCGACGCGCCACCAGTGAATGGTGCAGCGACGTATGGAGCGGCGGTAAGTGCAACCTTACCGATCTTTTTAAGAACTGACTTGACACTCATGACTGCCTCTCAACTATCTATTACGAAGTGCTACGGGCAAATCGTAAATGCCAAATGACTGAAGCAGCCACAGAACAATCACCAGCACCACTACTACCCGTAGCACAATTTTGAGTGGTGGACTCATTGGAACATAGTTTTCCACCAGATATAGACACAAGCCGAGAACTACGATGACTACGAGTAGAGTGATCATGACTGTTCCCCTACTGCCACGCCGAGTTCCTTCTCAAGCGATTCAATGTCTTGTTTGCTCTGCTTGAGTAACGCAGCTTGTTTACGATCTTCAGCTTCAAGCATTTGCTGTCTTACACGCCACGGAATGAACTGTGGCTTGATCGGCTCGAATGTTTCAGACTGTTGTACAACCTGTTCGGGCTTCTCCCTCTCTAGTAATCTGTGTAGTAAATCTCTACGCTCGGCCTCGCTTTTTTCAAGCTGGTCACGCAGGATCTCACACGAGAGACAGGATTCAGGAGTTAGCCCGAATATCTTGTACAAAAGTTTCTTAATCAATGTCTATATCTCCCTACTGGTTTCACTACTTCATCAGAATCAGATTCATTCTTTTTCATATTTCGATAGAATGCAGTCCAATCTTTAGTCTTACTTAATTGTTGTACTAGTTGGTCTTGTTTTTGAGTCCGCTTAAATTCCTCGCCCGCTTCGTCAAAGAATGATTCAGCAGCATCAACGATATACCGTAGACCATCAATCGGATCATCGCCATCAAACTCGGCAATATCTTCCGCTTGTTTGTTACCTTTCGGTTTATCGTAGCTACACGCTTTGATCGCATTGACGAGTACCGGACAAGTATCCTTGAAAATCTGTAACTTTGGAATATTAGTCTCTGGTTCCGCAGGATTAAACGAATTCATGTATGACTTGTATTCCTTCATACCACGATTTCGCATAATCCACATCGCATGTTCCTCATCATATGTTCCCGCTTCTGACTGAGGTACAGCGATTGGAGTCCATCTCATGTATTCATGGAGCAGGTTTTTGGTAGCGACCCTGCTGCCGGGTGAATTCGTAGTCAGTTCTATCGATACTTTGAGTTCATCCTCAATTTGCTGCTGAATGGTATGCTCTTGTCCACGATCTTGGCCTGCAGATTTACAGAAGCGAATAAGACGCGGAGCTTCGAGATCGATGTTCGCTTTAACATAAGGTGCCCATTCTGCAATGTATGTCTTTACCCAGTATTGCTCTCTGTAGATGTAGATACGCTTGCTCGGAGAAATAGCAGCGTATCCAATCCATGTCATTGCGGCGAATCCCCAATCGCCAATTAGTATACGCGGCCACCATGATGGAATCTCGAATGGTTCCACCACATGCAGAGCGTTATCAGGTTCACCCGGTACTGCATGGTCACGAAACTCAGTAAAGACTTGACCTAAATAACTGTCAAAGTCTCCATATAGTTTTGCATTACGTTCCGCTTCTGGTAGAGCGAGTAGAGATTGTTTGTATGTCGGATCGATATGAGGATTATCGGCTTGTGTAGCGAACACCATTGTTCGCTTATTACCGCCGCGTCCTACTAATACCTTTCCGCCTTTAGGTTCTGGGTCTACGAATCGTTTCTTGACCCATGAATGACCAATTCCACCTGGCATTCCCGCGGTCCTAATGATTGCAGGAAGTTCAGGATCACCTGTTCTGACTCGGGTGAAGCCGATATACAGATACATGTATTCAGTGAATGACGTGATTTCATCAGGTGTAAACAAGTTAATTTCCATTGAATCGTATTTGTGGGCATCATCTTCATTCTCACAATGTCCTAACATTATTATGGCGCCATCATTAGCTACGCCAGTTCCACCATACTGATCTAAACGTGGAAACGTCCACATCATATCAGTCTTATTGAATGTAGCTCCGAACTTTGTATACAGTTCCTTAGTTCGTGGAACGATTTCAGTTCTTAGTTCAGGGAAAGTACGACGTAAGAATACCTGCTTGAACTTTGAATGCTCATGCCACCTATGACATATTCCATATATAAGTAATATGTCGGATTTACCGGAACCAGCTCCACCAAGATACGCAGCTTCCTTAATGGAAGTCGGGATTGCAAGAAACGCTTCCTGTTTAGGCGACGGTTTCCATTCATTTGGATTTCTTGACACTGTATTGACTCATCCTTATAATAGCTTCTTTACCTACAGGATTCTTACGTAGTGCATCACGTCTAATGCATTCTTCGACAGGAACATCGAATGAATGAATTTCAAATGTTGCTTTACATTGCTTCGCGATTGCACGTAATTTAGATTCGTAAATTGGAAGCAGATTAGGATCAGCAGATATTACTATCTTGCCTCTCTTTAACGCTTCCTTAATCCGATTGAATTTCTCTAGCTGGACTAGATCTTCAATCGTTTCATTGTATCCGCCCATCTTCTGACGGATTACATCTGAGTCAATTACTACTATGGCAGGATTCTTACTCCATTCATCTAGTGCCCATGTAGTCTTTCCACTCGCGGGTAGACCACGGCACATGATTAGATGAGTCATTTCCTTTTAGTAAAACTACATCATGCGTGGATTACGCATCTGATTGACACGTCCCATCATTCCCATCTTACGCGGATCTTGCTGTTGCGGTGGAATCTGTCTGGGCTGCGGCTGTTGACCGAATGATGGACCAATGCCTTGACCAGCTCCTTGCTTCAATGCCATCATTGCATTCACATCAGGTCCACCAGTGTTAGGTGGGGGCGGTCCAACTTGTGGAGGCATCTGATTCATTTGATTCATCTGTTCAGGCGGTGGTCCCTGCATATCAGGTTGCATTGGTTGCATTGGTTGCTGAGGAGGAGCCTGTCCATTGATTGGACCTAATGGCTGTCCTACAGTGGATGGTGGTTTGGATGGACCCAATCCTAACTTACCCATCATTCCACCTACGCCGGGTGCAGCTTGTACACCTTTATTCACAGCACCCATTCCGGGCAACTTCTGCGCTACTTTAACTGGAGCCTTCAATGCTTTCATCAATCCGCCAAACATATGATCCTCCTACCTACCTACGCCACGTGCCTGAGACTGATACAGTAGATAGAAAGAAATCAGTGGATGAC
>Ga0207711_10000486_pt1 | contig 41093 bp, 62 predicted proteins | sample KBSS34metaG_FD_184401 | JGI IMG/M metagenome (GOLD analysis project Ga0207711, IMG submission 184401) | Switchgrass rhizosphere microbial communities from Kellogg Biological Station, Michigan, USA - KBS S3-4 metaG (SPAdes) (version 2) | ecosystem: Host-associated > Plants > Roots > Rhizosphere... | reverse complement strand
CGCGCGGTGATGCCCATCATTCACGCCGCCGCCCGGAAAGAATGGCACGCGGCGATCGCCACGGAACCCGCACCTGCCCGGAGACGGTTAGGCGCGGCGTGGACAATGGCAACTCCAAGATTACTGAGGCCGACGTGCGTGCGATCAGATCGGGCGGGACTGATATCGAGAACGCGAAACGGTACGGCCTGAACCGCAGCACGGCGGGACGAATCCGCAGGCGCGAGATTTGGAAACACATCTAGTCAGCCACTAATCCTCGTCCCCGTCGTCCGAGTCCGGCGACTCCCACGAATCTTCAATCTTCAAAAAGTCACTACCCACAAGATCAACCAGCGGCTCGGCGGGGAGCTCAACGCGCTCACGCTCACCCGGCTTGTACAGCAGTCGCGGCCAGCTTGGTTTGAATCCTATCGGGTGTCTCATCTCAACCTATTCGGCGGTGTCGGTTCGCGTACGTGTACTTTGCCGCCCTCAGAAACGCTCTATCAGCGCGGCTCATCGTCAGAGGCCTTCGCGCTTCCGGGCGGCGTTCCAGCAGGCCCTGCAGCGCGGTGACGAGGTTCTGCAACGTCGGTTTCTTCACCAGCCCAGAAACTCTCTGTCCGTCTCTTCCCGCCCCTCAACCGGCGGATGTAGATCCTCGTCCGAACGTTTCAGCGCGGCGGCAAGCGGGTGATTCCACTCCGCGGCGACTGTCGGCGGTTGCTCGGGTGCCCAGAAAAATTCAAGCTGCTCACCTGTTAAGCATCGCTGCGATCGCGGCCGAGAGGTGCTTGATCTGCGAGCTAATCTCGCTGCGGTTCTCACGTACTACTCGTTCTGGATAGAAATTCGGGCGTCGTGTGGGTCCATAGGCGGCGTCGCCTTTGCTGATCTTGCGCCCGATCAGGAATGCGATGGACTTCTGCTGAGTCTTGATAGGGGCGTTGCTGCCTGCGACGACGAGACCTTTCGATCTAACGTAGGCCAGCATCGCGGGCGGTGGCGGGAACTTTCCGCTTGCGCGTCCGTGGTCTTTCCACTTACCGAGCTTGTCGGAAGAGTACACCCGGAGTTCAGTCTTGAGCCCCGTTCCGCGCACCTTGAACTTGTGCGAGTCGCGATACTTGCCTTTGTAGACGGGCGACTTCTCTTTCAGCCAGGATACGAGCTTTTCACCGAGCGGCGCCCATCCGGTACGCAGGGCATCACCGATGGATTTTTCTATGACCGTGCCGCGCAGAGGGTCGTTTCGTCTGAAGGTAACGGGCACTATCGGTAGGATTCCCCAGTCGGCTTCAACCTAAAAACCCAGCGCAGCGGCGCGCCGAGTGGCCGCAGCTTATCGCTTCCCTTGATCGCATAGACTTTCTCATCGAACGCGACACCGTTCATCGCCTCCAGCAGCGCGGGCGTCGCGTCGGCCGACTCGCAGACATCCAGCTTCACGCCTTCGCTGTCGGTTGAAATCAAAAAGCCCGCGCGTACTTTTCCTATGGTCGAATAGTCGAAGCCCTCGCCGGTCGCGTGAACGAGCAGTAAGAGCGGCCGGTCGAGTTTCTTCAGTCGGCGGGCGGCATTGAGCGCGGCTGCGGCTGCGTTGGTAAGTGCGTCAGACATTCGCGGGTGTTGCTCTGGCCTGCCTGCAGTCGCTACAGTCGCACGGAGGCTTGAAGTAGCCCATCCGTTTTGCGCGCACCACAAAGGCGTTACCGCGAAGCCCGGCCAGCCGAAACCGGTGCTCCTCGGGAAGACTGGCCCGCAGTCGCTCGATTTCCTCATTAGTGGGCCACGCCACCATTTCATCCACTGCGACGACCTTCCCCGCGTCCGCACTCTCGCGCCGCTTGAAGCGCACCTCAAGAAAGCGTTCGCCCTCGCGCGCGATTTCCATTTCGACTTTGCTCTTATCAACCCGCACGCTGATACCGTACGGTTCGGAAGTAGCGACCCCGCCGTCGTGGTCGCGAATTTCCTCAAGCGACCCTGCGTCTTCTTCCGGTTTTAGCTTTTGTGTCATGCCGCCACTCTACTACGATCGCACCAGCGGAACCATGCCACCGCCGCCCACCAAATACGGTCGAATGAATCTCATGCAATGCTCCGGCAGTCGCCCAGCCCGGCGTGTCTTCGAAGGCGTCACATTCAAGTCGCCGACTCCCACCTGGTCGATTAGTTCCAACCCGGTATCCTGAAGTCGATTCTCATCAAGTAATACCAGAGCTAATTCACAGGTCGCGTTTTCAAGCCAGACCGGAATAGTCGCCGAGTTAAGCCACGCCGCGTCAAAAGTAAGCCCGCTCTCCCAGCCGGTGCCGCGTTCCCGGCCGCTGTCGTAATCAGCATTCGCAACCCCGTAGCGCGGCCAGCTGAGTGACTGTGAGTTGATCTCTGTCGGCATCCCGACCCAGCGTTCTTGATTCAGGCGATTCGTGGCTGAGACGAGCGACTTGTCTTTGTCTTCGGCCGAAGCATTTGTCCACGCGTCGGAGTAGAGACGGCCGTCGAAGTAGAGCTGCGCCGTGTCGCGGTCGATGAAGCTGTTGGCCGAGGCGCTTCCGGCTTCTGCGTTGATGGTGAGTGACATTTGAAATTAGTGGGAAGGTTGCGAGCGCGTTGTAATCGCAGCTGACTTGAAAACGGGCTCGCTGACACGCGCCCGCGACTGCCGGGGATTCTACATCAAGTCATCGCGAGAGCGTTTTGAGTAGCGGACTGCGAGGCATTCGCAAGCGCCACTCGGTAATTCACAATGACGGCCTTTGCGTCGCTTGTGATTGCATTCTTGATCGCCGGATTAACCTTCGTCGGGTCTACGGTGACACCATCCGCCTGATAGATAGGAAGCCCTCGGGCAATCGCGTAGTCGAGCAGCGCGGCATCCCGCAAAGTATCCGCCGCGCCCTGAGTGCCAGCGGTGAAAGTGAAAGAGACTGAGACTGTGGAAGTAGCCATCCCGATTCTCCCTGTATCAAGTGAACGTAGCCGCGCCGACCACTTCGCCGACCCATTGAGTAGCTGAAATCGCGGTGATGACGAGCTTCGAGCCAACCGCATCAAGCGTGACGTTGCCCGCCGCCGCCGTGACCGAAGTGCCGACTCGGATAGTCGTGGACGCGCCTGCTGTGATCGTCACAACCTGATTTGCGTCTCTGTAGAATTCGTATGTGAGGTTCTTCACCGCAGTTGGCAGCACGAAGTTGACCCCGCCCGCAGCGCCCGTGTTGGTGAAGAGCGTGGACTTGTCGGCGGTGAGTACTGTGTAGTTCGAAGTCTTCGCGGTGACGACACGGCCAGCGAGCAGGGAGCCGAGAGTGCCAGCGGTGCCGGTAGTGGCTTCGATGACCCCAGCGGCGTTCCGAGAGAATGCCGTGTCGATTGCCGCAACGCCGGTGCCGCTGCCCCATCCGTAAGAATGCGTACTCGGTAATGCAACAAACGTCGCGTTAAACCCAAAGGTGCTTACTCCATTATTTGTGGCGATTATTCTCTGATTAGATTCACCTGAGAATCCAATCCTCGTGCTTGCTAGTTCAAATAACAACGAGGGGCTTGCCACGCTCCCGGTTGGCAGAACTAATGCACCCGTGCCCTTCGGCGTAATAGCGATGTGGATATTCGTCGCACTCCCCGCTGCCTGATGCGTTATCACCCCCGCCGTCTGTACCACGCTTTCATACTGCGTGGTGTTGCCGACGAACGAAGACGTAAACGGCAACGTCGCCGAGCCGAGATTGATTGTCCCTGCCGCCACTGGGAGTAGAGAGGTGTTGATCGCGACTCCCGAAAGATTGTCTAGCGCTACTGTCGCGCCTGCCGCTGCCGGAGTCGCAAACTCAAGCGCGGTCGCTCCCGCATTCACCCTCACAACCTGAAGGGCGCTGCCGAGCGCTGAAAGGCCGGTACCGCCGTTTGCGATGGGCAGGATGCCTGACACATCGGCGGTGAGTGAGATGGCGGTTGCCGCGTTGCGAGGAGTGAAGCCGAGCGCCGTTGTCACATCCCCGCTCGTGAGCACCACTGCCCCGGAGCGCGTGTTGAAAGTGTTGACGGTAGTGGCAGCCGCGTCTTTCGGAGTGAAGCCGAGCGCGGTTGTAACGTCACCGGAAGTCAGCGTCACAGTGCCGCTTCTCGTGTTGAAAGTGTTGACTGTCGCTGCGGACGCGTCACGCTTGAGCCCGAGCGCCGTGTTGAGATCCGTCTGAGTCGAGAGAGTCCCGGTGATGCCGCCCCAGACGCTGGGCCCTGCTGGTCCGGTCGGTCCCGTGGCACCGGTTGTTCCCTGAATGCCTTGAATGCCCTGTGAGCCTGTGGTTCCGGTGATTCCCTGAATTCCTTGGATACCGGGTTCGCCCTGCGGACCGGGCGTGAGTTCGATTCCGTCAATCTGATCCTGAATCGAGCTTGTTGCGTCCAGAAACGCGAGAGTCTCGGCTGAGACTCCGGAGACCGACACAAAGCCTGTGATGGGATCTGACACCAGCACGAGGCCCGGTGTGAGACCCGTCGCGCCGCCGGGTATGGTGATTTGCGCGATGCCGCCGACTTCAACAACCGTGACTCCGGACCCCACGAAGTTCAGCGTGGAAATCAGATCAGCCAGCGCGACACCTTCATCCTTGATGGTCACGCCTTCGATGGCCGGTTGGACCGACGCTGTGACCAGGTCCTCTAAGTTCGCGGTTGCGCTGTCGGGTACCTGAAGATCCGGATTCGCTCTGAAGTCGATCGAGCCCGCCGTCGCTTCAGCGAAAAGACGAATGGTTGAAAGCCGCGGCGCAAGAATCGTGATGTTCTTACCGGTAATCGGGTCCGGCTCGGTCGTCAGGAACTTGATGGCGACATCGCGCACAACCTGCCCGCTCTTGCGCGTGCGCTGCAGCGTGATGGCGATCCCGGCAGGCGCAAGTTGCCCTGCCCCGTCGTATAGAACGCCGGTGATAGTGCAGACCGGAAGTGTGAGGTCAGGAGTCGGCATTCTTAATTCTTCTTCGCCTTATCTGCGATACTCTTCGCTCGCTCCAACTCTTCTTTGAGCGCCGCATCCTCAGCCGAGGCCTTCGCGATCTGCGCTTCAAACTCCAGCCGCTTCGCCGTGACGATGTTGTAAGCCTCGGCGAACTGCGCGGGTCCGAACATCGTTATGTCGGCCGTGACCGGCAGACGTTGAATGATGTTGCCCTGGGCATCAAGCACGCCGAAGGTGGTCTGCAGTTGAGTGAGGATGTGAACTATGCGCGGCCGCTCCTGGGATTTCGCGAGTTCCTGGCCGACGGCGGTTCCGGTGATGGATCCTGCTCTGCTCATGGTTCCCTCCGTTTGCGCGAGAACATCCGCGCCAGAGTTGAAAACAGGGTGGTGGGTTTCGGCTTGCCCGCGCGCATGCCGTTCAGCCGGGCGATCCGCCGAGCTGTCGTGTAGTTGACTACCCAGCCCTACTTCGCCTTTCCTTTCGGTTTGTGGCTGCCCGGTGTCTGCGCCTTGCGCGCGGGCTTTGCTTTCGGCGTCTGGTCACCCGGCCAGTCAGACGCGGGGTGGCTTGTCGGCATCACGGCCGCGCCGCCCTGGTCGTCGGGTGCGAGCGTCCATCCAGCCGCTTCGAACGCGTCCAGTTCGGCCGCGTCGATGTCCTGGTAACTGCCGTCGCGCGTGATTGTGATCTGCTTTGACATGGTGAATCCCTCGAAGTGAGAAAGCCGGGCGAGGCCCCTGCGTAAATCAGGTGAGGCCCCGCCCTTGTCTGTGCGCGGTGGTTAGCCGAGCAGGGTTGCAACGAATTCGGGCTGGTTTACTTTCACGCCCCAGCTCAGACCGACCTCGTACCTTCGGCGACGATATTCCTCATACGTCGCGACCTGGAAAGAGATATTGCTGATGGGGTCGGTTAAGGTGATTACGTCAGTCGCCAGGTCGCCGCCGTCCGGCATTGCAGGCGCGCGGGTGACAAGCTGAACCGCCGAGCGATGGAAGGCCGCGTTAGCAGTGGAAGCCGCGCCGATGGTCATTGCAACCGCCGAGGCTGCGAGGGCTTTCTTGAGGCCCGGTCCCGCAAGTACGATCGTGCCCGGCGCTGTGACTCCGGTTGCGACGATGTAGATGTTGGTGTCGCCGGTGAAGGTGACGGTATCGCCCGCAAGCACGGTGCCCGAGCCGGTGATGATCGGAATGGAGGTCGTGCCGATCGCGAAGCCGGTTGCCGCGCTGGTGTAGTTCGTGCCGGTGCCCGAGGCCGCCGACGCGATCGCGCCCGACTGGTGAATGTCGAAGCCTTCTACAGCGGCGACTATGCCGCGGCGAAGCAACTCATCCGTTCCGGCTTCGTTCGCCTTGAACAGATTCGACTGAATACCGCGAAGGTTCAAAACCGCCGAGCTTCCCAGCACCAGTTGCCGGTCGCTCATCGGCGCGCCGTTGTCGTCGAGGATCTTCAGCATGTTCGCGAAGTCCAGGAAGTTCGCGGCGGTTGCGAAAGGCGCGGTGCCTATCGTCCCGTAAGCGCGCGAAGCCCCTGCGCGCACCGCTACGGCAAGGTCAACCTCGACCAGGTTGACCAGCGCCCGCAGCGACTGCGCGAACTGGTCGCGGAGGATGGTGTTGTACTGGCCGGTATGTTTGACGCCGAGCTGTTCCTCACCAGACCAGCGGATGGGTGAGTACTTCGACTTGCTGATCGTCATTGTCCCGGTGCCAACGGTTTGTGCCCCGTCGTCAACCGGGAACTGCCCGGCTACGATATCGCCGGTTGTCGCGGGTGGCGCGATCGGATAGGTGATCACCTCGCCGACTGCCGCGCCTTCGGCTTCTGAATTCTTCGTGACCGCGGGAATGAATCCCACGAGTTCGCGGGCCACTATCTGCAGCCCCTCATAGAGAACCGGGATGAGCCCGGTCAAAGTGTTATTAGCCATTGCGTTCCTTTACTCAGTCCGCAACGGTTCCGCCTGCCTTGATGTGTGCTGATTTATCAGCCGGAGAAAGCTGGTCGAACGCGTCGCGCTTGATGACTTTGTTACCAGCGCCCGGCTTCCCGCCGCCCGCAGTTGGGGAACTTCCCGTTCCACCTGTACCCGAGGCTTGAAAGGCCCCGGCGAATTTCGTATCTGCTTTGTATTCGGCTGCAAGCTCGGTGACGCTCATCGGCTCACCGTCGGTGTTGTTGCGAACCTTTCCGGCTGCATCAACCACGCGGGTCTGCCCTTCGACCATCTTTACCGAACGCTCCAGCCGCTCAGTCAGCAGCTCAAGCCCCATCTCGGTGGCTCCCGCTGCTACAAGCGCCGCCTGTACATCCCGTACGGCAACGGCTGAGTGAATTTGCTGGTCCTTGATTCTCAACTGCTCGGCGTGCTGATCCTTGAGACGCTTTTCGTTTGCTTCCCAGTCACCCTTCGCCTTCGCAGTATCGCTTGCGAGTTTGTCTTTGTTGGCCTGGTATTCGGTCCACTCCGCGATATCCACGCCCTTGTACTTTTCTTTGAGAGCATCCCGCTCTCTCTCTCTGGCCGTGGCTGCGTTCTTGAGACCGGTTACGTCTTCAATCTCAATTTCCTTGAGTCGAAATTTACCCTCACCGGCCGCTTCGTAGTTGCCTCGATAGGCTTCCGGTACTGCGTCGAGTGACGCGACTTCGCCTGCTAGTTTTACTCCTGGCATGTTGCTCCTTCGCGGCATCCCGCCGCTGCGCGTCCCGCGCGTAAAGGTGTTATCGGATTCCGGAACTGGAAGAGACCCCGCGAAGCTCGGCTAAATCGAGCACGCGGTTGTCTGAATTTATGAGGCCCGCAAGCGAGATCTCGCCCGCGCGGTACATCTCGGCGCGCTCCGGCCCCAGTAGCTCATCCTGTTGGGCGGCCGACTTCGCGGCCAGCCACTTTTCGGCCTCCCTGGGCTTCTCTTTCTCTCGGCCGACGAGCACGGGATAGATCACCGTCCGGCAGTTGTAATGAAACGGCGGCCGGGGATTGCCTGGCGTGAATAGATAGAACTTGTGTTCGGCCGAGTACGCGATGCAGATCAGGGAAGTTCGTCCATCTAAAACGACCAACAGCCGGTAACCTTTGACGCGCGGATCCGCTTCCGCCTCTTCCCACTGCAGGGCGTTCGAGACATTCAGAGTGAAGGTCCGCGTCAGCGCCCGCGCGCGTTGCTGTGCGGGCTGCACAACAAATTTCTGCAGCCGGGCCCGCAGCTCGGCCGGGCTTTCATTCGCGTTGCGTGACAGCGCCGTGTGGATCTGCACATCGCGCGCGGTTTTTTCTTTCAGGATCTCGTTCCAGCGCTTCCAGGTCGCGCCGTCGAAGCTGTCCTGGGCCAGGATCTCTTCGGCGCGGGTAGACGACCGGCCAGTCAGGTCGATGGCTGGTTGTCGCCCCGGTAAAGTGGACCGTACTTGTCCACCTTCTGCGGGCGCTCTGTGCTCAATCGCGGCCTCTACCTTCGCCGCATGGTTCTCAGCCACTAGGACCAGGTCAGCGCCCGCGCGTTCCTCGAGCCTCTGATACACAAGCTCGAGCACTTTCTGAATCCTCACCTGGTCGACGCCTGAAAGCTGGGCCGCCGTCGTGCGCTTGCTGCCCGTCGCATAGTAGCCGGTCAGGTCTGGACGGCCCTTCGTGGCGATCGCGATCTCACGCGTCAGGGCTTCGAAGAGCGGGTCGACGGATTCGCGAATGATCGCGTTCTCGTAGCGGCGCAGCAGCAGGGCGGCGTGAATGAGTAGGCCGAGGTAGTCCAATTTGTGTTAGCATCGGCGGCGTTATGGCCTGTCAAGATTGCGACGACGCACAGGAAGCCGGCACGGGGGCCTATTACTTCCGATGGAAGAACGCGAACGTTGCTTTCATCGGATGCCGCCAACACGTGCAGGAGATCTTCGTGGTGTTAAGGGAGCATGTCTCTAAGCCGCAAGAGCCGGATCCTTCACCGCCGGCTGCGGGGCAAGGTTGAGCGCCTGCTCGCCTATTAGCATCTTTGCCTTTTCAGGATTGAACCCCGGCTCCAGCAACTCAGCGCGTCCCATCACCCACCAGAGCTGCTCAACCGGGAGCTGACTTGAGAGCACTATATTCGAGAACGCCGTGAGCATCGCGCTGTCGAGCTTCAACCGCTGGAAGTCTTTGTTAGCCGCGAACAGCTTGGAGTCATCCGCGTTCCGGCCCGCGTCTTTGAGCGTCAGGAAAACAGCGATCATCCAGAGAACCTGGTTCATCGCGTCATCGAGGCCTTCGACCATTCCGCCAAGCTCTGAAATCTGTGAGCTGTCGTCAATTGCACTTTGCGTTGCCGTGACTTCAACGTCTGATCTTGGCGCGAGAAGCTCAAGGCCCATCACGCCCATCAACCGTTCGGTGTCGAGCTGCTCTTGTCGGCCGCTCTCGACTGCCACGCCCGCAGGCTCAAGATAGATGGCGTCACAGGCCGGACGTTCACCCATATCGAGTGCGGCATTCGGGCCAATCTCAACCCCTGCGTTCTCCGCGTCACGTCCGAAGAAGATGATCAACGGCACCCGGCAACGATGCAGGATGTTCTTTTGATCGCTCCATCCCTGATAGTGCAGGATGTTCAACCGCGCAAGGCCGAGGAGCGCGGGCTTCGATTTCCAAAATCCAGTGCGCCGCGTGTAGATCGGCACCAGGGGAATGAAATCCACCGTGGACGTGCTGCCGAAGTCGTGGACGTAGGTTTCTTCGCCGCCGCCTTCGGTCTCGCGCACGCGCCACACTTGCCAGTGCAGGAACCCGGCTTCCAGGTACAGCACGCGCCACTGCTCAACTTCCTTTTCCGCGAACCTGCCAACCTGTTCTTTAACGCACTCGTAGATCGTGGCCTGCGTCGCGACTATTTCACCCTTCGCGTTCTTGCCCTCGATCCAGTTCCAGACCTGATCTTTCGTGACGATGTGCAGGTACGGTCGGCGGCCTACCTCATCCGCCTTCGTCGCAACCTGGGGATCGAGCGGCCGCGCCATGTCCACGAACAGGAAACTGTGTCCGTCGAGCAGCGCCTGATCGAATGCGCGCTTGGCGACTACCTTCAGGTCGTTGCCCTGCAGGTCGATGTTGTCTTCGATCGCTTCGATTTCGGGTGCGAGGCCCTCACCGATTACCGGCGGCTTGCGAAACACCATGCCCACAAGCGCCGCTTTACATTTGGAAGTTCCGTCCCACCAGCCGCTGCGGTTCAGGCGGATCTCGTATGCTTCGGCCGACTCCGCGGGCTCCTGCGGTAGGTAGGTATGGCGCGCGGCTTTGATGCGCGTCTCGCCCTCTTCCACATCGCGCACGAGCTGCAGGTCGGCTTCCTGCGCTTTGTAGTCGATGTTTTTGTAGCGTGGATCTGCGCCGGATTCTAGGTTGTTTGGTTCGGTCATTAGGTATAGATTCGGCGCGTGGTGACGGGGCTAAATCTGGTCTGCGCGATTCTGGTAGTGCTTGGCTGCGCTTTCAATATAGGTATCGCGTTCTGGATTAGGCTCTTGCTCAGACAGGAGCGCGAGGTTGCGCGCCTGATGGATGAAACCTATCAAACGTTCAAAAAGCTCGTGGACAGTTTCGGCGAGGTAGTCAGGCAGATGCCTGAATCAGTCGTTGGCAATCTGAAGGTGAGCATTGACTGTCCGGTGTGTCACCAGCCGATCATTGCCGAGCCCGGTGTACCGACGCAGATACCTCACGCCGAATGCCGAGTCGGTCGCCCGCGCTCGTGGAATAACTAAGCCGCCCGACTCTTCGGCGCGCGCACCTCGACAACAAGCTTCTTCCCGATCTCTTCCGGGTCGTGGTCAATCACCCACTCAGTAACCGCCTGCTCGCTCGATAGCTCAATCGCGCATGTCTTATACGGCGGACAGTAAGTCTTCGGGAACTTCTCAACCGACAGATCGAAGCGCGACGACACGCGAGCCTTCGCTTCAACCGCCGCGATGAGGGTGGCTTCGAGCTCGTTACGCTCGGCCTTCAGTTCCTCCGCGTGCTTGTTGGCTTTGGTGTAGGCCTTCCGGAGTTTCAGGAGTTTGAGGATTGTTGACTGATTGATCATGTTAGACTCGCGCCGAGGTGGCGGGTTAGCTCAGTCTGGCAGAGCACCGGATTATCGGGTTTCCGATAGGACGGAGGTCTATGGTTCAAATCCTTCCCGCCCCTCACATCACTTGAAAAACGCGAGCGCCGCGCACTGGTACAGCACGACGAGCAGGCCGAACGCGAAGGCAATGCGGCCCGCTTCTTTCAGTTCCGACTGCTCGGGCTTCCGCGCCGTTAAGTAGGCGCTGAGGCCGACGACGGCGACGATTAACGGAATGTAGCTTTGAGTTTGCATTGAATTTCTCTCGTGATAGTTTCCAGTGACATAAAGATCCGCTTTCCCTGCTTTAATAAGCCGCGCGCGAATGTAACCTTGTGCGCTGAAACTTAAATAAGAACTTCGGACACCCCGAACCTGCCGCGCTTCGTTGCGCACTTATACCTCACCGAATCCGCCTCGTGATCCTCGGACTTCGTGTCTGCGTCATCCAGAGTGTCGGGATCCCGCGGCAGAGTCGGTACCGTGCGAATGAAATGCCGGCAGGTATCAAACACAAACAGCCCCGGCTGCGGATCCTCAATGAAGTGCAGTGACGCCGTCATGCGCTTGCGGATCTGCTCCCAGCCCTGGATCCGCGCGTTGTCGGCTCGCAACCAGGTCACGCCCTCTTTTTGCATGTCGATCGCGATGGACTGGCCCTTTTGATTCTCATTCCATATCGACGGATCCGCCGGGCCCGGGCGAACCTTCCAGCCCGACTTCTCTTCTTTTTCCTTGATGCCCCGGGCGACGTCGCGCGCGAGCATCTTGCAGCCCTCGTTCGCCTTACCGTTCCAGCCGTACCATTCGCGGATCAGGAAGAGAGTCCCGCGCGGATAGACGATCTTGTTGGGCGCCTCAGTCCCGTCTGACTCAGCCCACCAGCAAACAGAGAACGGCGCCGAACTGCCCCAGTCGAAAGATCGATCGATAAACCACGAAGGCGGGACGGCGAATGGCTTGAGTATGTGAGTCTGTGCGTGCCATAGGTCGTCGAACATTCCCCCCAGGTTCAGATCCCAGAGGCCGCCAAGCATCGCCTTCACGAGCTCCGGATCGTCGAGGCCTCGGAGGCGATCGGCGTAATCCGGATCCTCTTCGGCGAGTGTCGGGTTATCCTCGAGCAGCGCCGGAATGAACTGAGTGGAGAGGCCGCCTTCGGTCGGTGGCGCCATCCAGATCTCGCCGGGCGGCGCCGGATCGATGAAGAGCGCTTTTACCCAGTTGTGGCCGAGGCCTCCAGGATTCGAGCCGGTGATGATCCGCGGAAACAGCCCGCGAAACTCTTCGGGGATAACAACACCCGTCATTCGCACTCGAGAACGAATGTAGGCGTACTGTGCTTTCGTGAAGTGGGTTAGCTCATCGATGAGAGCTAAATGAATCTCCGCTCCCTGGATCTTCGTCAGGTCGCGCGGTCGTGCGATCTGCGCCAGGAATATCTTCGACCCGTTTGCAAAGCCCTGCGACCCGTTCCTGAACGCGATCGTATGCTCGGAGTAGTTGATCTTGACCAGCTTCGAGCTGATCCACTCCGCGAGCAGCGCCGGAAACCCGCGCGGCCCTTCCATGTGATTGCGATAGAGGTCTGGGAAGGCGCTGCGGAAAAAGTAGATCTGCAGGCCTGGAATCGCGATCGCAAACGCGATGGCCGCCACTCTGAGCAGATAGCTCTTGCCGGGCCCTGCCGCTCCCCCGAACAGTATCTGCCGCGCTTTTGATCGAAAGACGGTGGACTGCTTCGGGTGAAGCTCGAGCTGCACTACTTCAGCACGAGTTCAAACCGCATGGGTGCGACGTGTTCCTGCTCGTGCTTTTCCATTTCAGTTGCGCGGCGCTGCAGCTCGAAGGCGAGTTTCAGCAATTGCGCCGCATCCAAGATCGTGCCCCTCACATACTTGTTGCCCAGGATCGCGCGGGCTTTGGTGAGGAGCTGCTCGCTGGTTGTGAACTCCCGCTCGCGAATCTTCCGGCGCCGCTCGGCCCACTTCTTTTCATCGACCTGGTCGAGACCAGCGCGCCGGTCATCGGTGGCTTGCTGCTGCTGCGAATCCCACGCGGCCGCGCGCTGTTGCCATTCGAATTTGGACGCCCAGAGGCCCCAATTACCGCTGACAGAACCTGCCGCTTTCCTGCCGGTTTCCTGCCGGTACGCGCCGACTAAGGAACGCTCAGCGCCGAGGTTGAGAAATATGGTGAAACAGTGGAAGGCTCTTGAAGACTCGGCATCCCGCCGGTCCCATGGGTGTTGCATAAATAAAGCGAGGCAAGTAGCATCGGCGCGCTATGGCTGAAATCCGCGATGAGGTCATCTCCGCGCTTCACCAAATGGGTGCGCCCGTCGATGAAGAAATTCTGGCCCGTGAAGAAGAGCGGGCCGCCCGTTGGTCCTACTTCCCGAACCGCTGTTCGATGTGGGACTGGAGAGTCAGCATGGCGTTGCTCGCGAGACTGGAAGCCAACCTGCGGCGCGATGGTAAGGGAGGTCTGCGGCTGAAGGCGTGATAACATCTCGGCGATCAAATTCAATTCCAGGAGGTGAGCACTATGGCTGAAGCGAAGTCAGCAAAGAATGCGGTTGAGGTCGACGTCAAGATGGCGCTCCGCTACACGCGTGAGGCCATCGCGGGCTTTCACCCGAATGCAGGGGATTTGAAAACGATAGGGGAGCCGAAGATAACAACCGTGACAGGCGGGATAATGCTCAAATGGGGCGATGAGAAATTCCTGCTAGCCGTTCAGGAAGAGTGAACGCCGTTATCGAATCCCAGTTGAAAAACGGAGTCCGCACGTCGAGCCGATATCTAACGTTTCACAATACTGTCCTGGCTGGCTGTTTGAGGTGGGATGGTTTGCTCAGCGCCGACGTGCGGACCCGAACAGGCGGCGGCCTGAAGGTCGCTTCCCAACTCGCCGACGCAGCCCCCGTTGCCCCGGCTCGCTGGGAATAGCGACCATCACGCCGCCCCGGTTTTCAAGTGCCCATCGTAGTGGGCACGCATCTGAATTGGAGTACAGAACAGAACTGAATTGCAGATAACACACGCCCGCATTTTTTTGGCTGCAACAATTCTCTGTTTCCAGCTTCGCGTCATCGCGCCGCTCCAGCCGCTTTTGCGTTTGGCGTCATTCTGCGCTCGATTACCTTACCGTCGTTGTACGCGCGTTGATACTTACGCCTCTTTCCTCCTGGAGGTCTGTAAGCCCCAAAGTCCGCCACTTCCCGGAGTCTGTTCAGCGCTTCAACTTCGATCTGCCGCACCCGCTCACGAGTGATCCCAAAGTATTCTGCAATCTCTACCAGGCTATGCTCTCGGTCCGCCCGATTGAATCCAAAGCGCATCTTGAGCACTTTCTCTTGCCGGGGACGAAGCCGTTTGAACGCCTGATAGACCACTGCCTCGCGACCGTCAACGATCAACGCCTCAAGCGCATCGATATGCTCGTCGGCCATGATGTCCGCGAGCGTGGTACTGCAGGCGTCGGTGAGCGGCTGGTCGATCGACATCGTTACGTGGGCGCACTCTAACAGATCGCGCACCTGGTCAGAGGTTAGCTTGTGTCTGCGATTCGCCAGCACCGGCAGGCGCTCTGCCGCCTCCGCCTCGGTCGGCCACTGTCCGAGCTCGGTGAACATCTCATCGCGCGTTCGTAACAGTTCGTAGAGTTGAAATTGCTTGTTGACCGGTACTGAGATGGTGCGCGCCTGTTGCTGGATTCCTCGCCAGAGGTAATGCCGGATCCAGTACAGTGCGAACGTTGCGAACCGTGCGCCATTGCGCCAATCCCAGCGGTCAGCAGCCGTCATCAATCCGATGTTGGCCTCCTGAACCAGGTCCTCGAACTCTACGCCGCGCCCGGCAAACCTGCTCGCGCACCACTTCACCAGTCGCAAGTTTGATTCGACCAGCCGGTTGCGTGCGTCCATATCCCCGGCTTCGACGCGCTTGCCGAGTTCAATCTCTTCTTCTTGCGTGAGTCGGGGCGCGTACTGCTCTGTCATCCCATCCCGTCCATCACGACTTTAGTCATGCAGGTCTTACCAGCCGTGTGTTGGGACAGCTCAACGGGGAAATCGGAGATTGCGAACCAGTCCGGCCAGTCGGGAATGGGCCAGTCGACGGCGCTCAGAAAGAACGCGCGCGCCGGACCGATCTTCGCGAAGTACTTCTGTCGGTTAGTCTCAAGCGTCGACCAGGTCGAGCCCTCACCCGGAAATCTGAGCACCGCCCCGTAAGTCTCCACCGTACCATCAGGAAACAGATGAGACACGATCATCTGGTCACCGTCTTTAAGTGGACGGTCCACTGGCTTTGGCCGATGACGTTTGTGCCTCGGTCGCGACAAGTCGAAACAGAGTCGAAAGCTACTCGAAAATAGTAGAAAATGGGTTTGTTTACAGCAGTGGCTGACTTAACCGGTTTGCGGGCGGCCCGGGCAGGCCGTCGGCGTTCTCAGCGCGGACTATACAACTGACGCAAGGAGCGCGTTCATTTCCTCAGAAAGTTCAACGCTAACTACTTCCCGCGATAGCACCAACGAAGAGAATGAATCCGGCTGCAAGCGTAGCACGGATTTGGGTGGCGTGTGTAAACAATCGAAAAACGCCCGGCAGCTCCTCACGATCTGCCGGGCGAAATTGGCTTACTGGTATAGGGTTAAGGCCGCGATTCTACCATACACACGACCGCCCGGCGCTGCTGAACCCAACGCCGGGCGGTTCTGTTTGAGCCCGTCTTGTAGACGATGAATGAAGCGGGTGATACCACGGGCCGGGCGATTGGCGTATACTCCGGTTCAGATGTTTCGATGGCTACTAAAGCTATTCGGTCGCAGGCGGGACTTCATGGATACGCCGGAATGGCGCGTGAAGCGGAATGCATTCTGGCACGAGCAACGCGTCAAGCACCTTCGGAAGTAGCCACCCGAACCTCATATACCGCGCCGCAGTCCTTACACTTGAAGCAGCCACGCGCCATCCCTTCGCAGTCATGCCACCAGAGGACTCCCGCGCACACGGGACAGTCCGGATTCTGATAGCACCACTCGGGCGGTTCGACGAGGGTGATGTGGGTTGGGTTAGGCACTGAGGTTACTGTGGGGCAGATCTAAAAAAGAGCAAGAGTAACCACGACACGCCGGGCGGACAGACATGGCCGGTCGCGTCGCGCCGCTCATTTCTTGCGCCTTCCTTGTTTTCGGAGCGACGCGACTGTCTGGCCGGTCGCCTCGATACAGCGCGGGCAGGTAGCCAGGTGCGCGTGATCAAGGTCGACCCAGGCCTCGTTGGCGTCCCAGGTGATCGGCGCGCCGGCGCGGCCACAGATCGCGGCGCCGGCGTCCAGGATGTGAATGAGCTTCATGAGAACCGCCTTTGACGCGTCTGCTCCCGCCCTTTGTCGGTCAGCCACCAGCAACTTTTGCCGAGCAGCGCCATCGCATCCGGAACGCCCGCCTCGATATCCTTCACCAGCCGGTCGCGTTCAGCGCGTTGATAGTAAGGCCCCTTCTCGACGAAGCCGCCGAGACACAACGCGAGCAGGTCCGGCGTGTCCGCGCAGGTGAGCAGGCGGCCGGGCGCGGCTTCATTGTTCAACGCCTGGCAGAGCAGGTTGTGTTGAGTGTTCGTCATCGGCGTTCCAGGATCTTGCTGATCTCCGCGCTGAGGGGACCGTTACCCTTCGCGGCCAGTTGCTTCAGCCAAATGAAGGCGTCGTTATGTGCGAGCGGTCCGGCGTCGCACGTGAAGTTGCAGCTCTCGAGCTGCTCGATGGCAGTCTGTAGAGTCCATTCCTTGTGTGATTTCTTGTCCATCTTTTCATCCCCTTTGGCGGACCGCCGGAGCACTCCAACGGCCCGCCCGAATTCGATGTTCTACCAGCCGCGTTGAACTACCAGCTCGCCGCCGTTCTGCCGGTCTAAATACCCGGTCAGATCCGGACGCGCAAGAGGCCATGCGCCGCCCGCCATCATCTTCAAGTGGATGTCGCCAAGCTGCGTGCGTTCTTGTGGCGTCAGCTCTACAACTGAATGACCCAGCCGCTGCTCGATCATCAAGCGGGTGACGTTCAAGTCGGCGAAGCTGTGAAGCATCGCGGCGACACTGCCGGACGGCTGCTCTACTGCTGCCCGCTCCCGAACGCGAATGCAGGGCACCCATGCTCGCGTTTCGTCCTGGCAGGTTGTGGGGTAGATCGGAATCTCTCGCCCCAGCCAGTCGTTACTCTCGTCGGTCAGGAACAAGGCGGTTATCAAATCCCAGTTGGTGATGTTGATGATGAACTTCTTCTGCCCCATCGGGGTCTGAAAGGTGGCGACGTTTTTGATCGTCTCCCTGAAAGGCTCGCGCTTGATATCGATCAGGCGCACGTTGATTCCATCCGGCGGCAGATCTTCCGCCTTCAGAAAGTTGCTTGGAAATGCTTCACGTCTGTTCATTTGAGTTTGTCCTTAAATAAAGATTGGGGGTTCTACGAGGTGACCATTGTCGCCCGGAGCCGTCCGGGTGAGAGTTGTCGAATTCGCATTGCAGCCTGGCGCGTGGTCAGTCGCTCGGTACGCGTCGGCCGAGCCCGCGGCGGTAGCATCTTCTCGCGCTGTTTCAACATTTCTTTGACGAACGCGTTCACGCAGATCTCGAGCTGGGCAATGAACACTTCGTCGCGCTCAACAGTCAGCATTACTGCCGGCATCTCCGGGTGATAGGAGACCCAGGTCCATTCCTTCGCGCCCGTGATCCACATCTGCCCCTGAACCTGTGCGATGTGAGCGGTAGGAATCTCGCCCCGATCGGTGTAACGCTGGTGAACCTTTGGTGACGGGCATTTGATTTCACCGCCCGATTCGTCCGCGAGAAACAATCCATCCGGTGAGCAACCGACCAGCCGACGCTCGTCTTTGTAAACGAACCCAACCCTCACGGCTTCGCGGCCGGTTTTCAATGCGTAATAGGCCAACGCTTCAGGCTCGAGATAGGCGCCGCGCTCCATCCAGTAACTGACGAAGCCGCGCTCGGCCTGCCCGGTGAACCACTCGCGCACCAGTTGAAGCATGTACTTGGCGGCCTGCTTCGATAGCTCACCCTTCGACGTCACGATCTTTGAGAAGCTGGAGGCTGTGGGAATGCCGAGCCGCGCTTTATGCCAAGCCTCGGAGCGCTGTTCGCAATTTACGATAATCACATCAACCTCATCGCGTAAGTCACCGCGAATGGATCGTCGCTGCAGGCCCGGCGCGCCGCTTGCCGGTCGTCGTCAGTTGGCTCGAGCACGAATATCGAGATCAGAGCGTCAATGGTTTCGCGCCCCTCGATCGCAAGTTCCGCGTCGCCGGCTTCGCGCTCGAGGTCGCACTGGTTGCAGCCCTCTATGAATCCCTCGTCCGCGTGGTCAATGTGCTGGTCGAAGTCGTCGCTGTCGTTCTGCTCAGTTGAATAGCTCATGCAACCTCCTTCATCCTCTTCAGGATTCGGAGCGCCCAGCTGAAGCCCGAGAAGTCGCCGGTTCGGTCGGCGTTTTCTGAGAGCAGAATCTTTGAGGCGGTGACTATCTCGACGGGGTCAAGGCAGGTGTCGCAGGTCTTCGACTTGATCGGATCGTCGACGGCGCCGATGAAGGTTTCGTTGCACACCTGGCAGAGGCGGCGCACTTCCCAGGTCTGGAGTCTGCGGTTCTGGTTGTATGTGCGAGCGGCGCGTGCGAGTTGAAGCTCGGGAAGGGATTTTGACATTGTCGTGCTCCTCGTTCGAGAAGCACGTGAGGTAGGTTGAAACTTTGGAGCGTCGCGAGTATTCTCGCTCGGCCGTTTAGTCTCACGTGGTAACTCACGTGCGGGTTATTCGGTAGGCTCGGGGAAGTTGCTCTAACAACTTTTCCGGGCCGCTTCGTTTGCGTCTCTGTCTACTCTCTAACTATACCGTGTGTTTATTAGTTTGTCTACAGTTATCTTTATTTATTTTTCTGAGGGGGCCTGCCTGTAGGTCGATTCGCTACCATCTTCAAGTGTCGCTCCTCGATTACCCAATCGCGGCCCGGCTTTGTGGCGGGTAGTCGACCCGTGGTGATGAGTACTGTGACTCGGTTGGTGCTCACGCCTAGCCGCTCGGCGGCTTCTTTTACTGTCAGTGTCTTCGTCATAACTCTGCAAGTGTAGGCTATGCGTATTAGTTTGTCTAGCGTATTAGTTTGGTGGTATGCTCTGCGCCCGCGAAAGGGAACACATGGAGGGACACAATCATGGTAGATATCGAAAAGAACTTCTTGAACTATCTACGAGTCGAGAGGGGTCTGTCTTCGAATACTCTCACGGGCTATGCCCTCGACTTGAAGAAACTCCGCGACTACGCCGACGGCATCGGAAAGGATCTACCGGCCCTCGAGCAGGCCGACCTACAGCATTTTATCCAGGTGCTCGGCGTCTCCGGCCTGAACCCAAGGACCGTAAACAGAGCGCTTGCCGTGGTCCGAAATCTATACAGGTTTCTCCAACTGGACGGTCAGTTGAAACGTGACCCGAGCGTAAACATTGGAAGCCTGCAAACGGACCAGCCGCTCCCGAAATTTCTGGCAACCGAAGAAGTTGAAATGCTGCTTTGTGCTCCCGACACCTCGACGGAGATTGGAGTGCGCGACAGGGTAATGCTCGAGGTTCTTTATGCTACCGGGCTGCGGGTTTCAGAGTTGGTATCTTTGAAAGTTAGCGACTTGAACGTTGATGCCGGCTTTCTTACGACGGTCGGGAAGGGGTCGAAGGAGCGATCAGTTCCGATAGGGAAGAGCGCGGTGACATGGGTGGATCACTACATGGGAGCGCGGCGCGTGTTGCTGAACGGTAAGAGCAGCCGTCTGTTGTTCGTCGGCGCGGATGGGGCGCCGCTCACCAGGCAGGGATTTTGGAAGCTGATCGTGGCCTATGGCGAGAAGGCCAAAATCGGACACATCACGCCTCACATACTCAGACACAGCTTTGCTACTCATCTCCTCGCAAACGGCGCGGACCTTCGATCGGTTCAGATGATGCTTGGACATGCCAGTATCGGCACGACGCAGATTTATGCCCACGTGACCAACGAAAAACTATTCCAGGACTATAAGAAATTCCACCCGCGCGCCTGACTTGTGGCCCGGGCGCTCGACACCACAACTCAAAGCCAACCGCGTAGCGCATTCAAGATTACTTTCGCGCGCGCACAGAATGTTGTGGGACTCGTAAAGCTGACCGCAAGAATTTGGGCCAGGTCCGCTACTCAATGCTTCTTATCCGACCCATTCGAAATCTGTGAGGCCCCTGCCCTCTCGGCGCTCCCAGCCGGCGAGGGGCGGCGAGCATACGCCCTTCGCGTTTTGGATGCAACAACAAAGTGGACGCGATAAGGACTCGGATCGGTTTGGGCTTCGAATGTCGGCGCGCCGACATTAACCGTAAATATTGAATGAAAGCCGCTTTGAAGCTTTGACTCGTCGAAGTACCAGCGAGAGGTGACGCCCGGCGCGCGCATCTTCAGCAACTCCGAGAGATGCCGCCGGCGCCTGGATTTAGCTCCAGTTTATGTTTTGCGTGGAGTGCTTTCTATAGCTTCGTTTGTGTCCAAATTGGACTCGGATGGGTCGCGCTTTGCGAGGCCCGCCATCGCTTTCGCGAGTGACTTTGCCGTTGCGTGCGAGTAAACACGAAGCGTGGTTGCCGGGTTCTTGTGGCCGGCGATCGCCATCACGGTTGCCAGGTCCGCTCCGTTCTGAAGAAGCCTGGTGATTACCGTATGCCGGCAGTCATGAAACACGAGGCCGCCGGCTGTGTCGCGGCCGTACGGGATGTCTCGAGCCCGGCATGCTTCTCCGAGTATCCGATCGACGATCGTAATGCGAGAGTCGATCGTCCCTCCACAATCGAAGATCCAATCTGACTTCGATCGACACTGCGCCAGAATCCGCGCCGACTCCGCATTCAGCGGAATGGTTCGATCGTCGCCGCCCTTGATGCCTCGAGCAACCAGCCATCCCCATTCGTAGCCGGGCGCCCGTCCGAGATGCACGTCGCGCTTCTTGAGGTTGATCAACTCACGGCAACGCATGCCGGTTTGCAACGCCATCTCAAAAACGTCGGCGATGACTTCCCTCGTGCGCCCGCCGTCCGTGCGCTTCGTCGGGTTCGATCGAAGTTCTGCAAGTATCGCGGCTTCCTCTTCTCGAGTGATAAGGCGGTTGCGATGCCGGCCCGTTGATCGCGCGCCTTCCGGCTGCTTCGGTGGGCGCCACCCGGCCAGGTCCGGCATGTTCTCGGCGGCGTAAACCAGCGCGTATCGGATCAGCACCAGGTTGTTTCGAATCGTCGGCGGTGAGGCTTTCTCCCGCGCGCGACTGCGGACCAGCTCTGCCAGGTCTGAGGTCTGCAGCTCCTTAACCGGACGCGAAAGGGCCACAACTTTTGCAAGCAACTCAAAGCTGTACTCATTCGAGCGGATGTATGGCTTGGACCGCCCGCGGCTTCGAAGTGTCCGGAGCCAGAGGTCGCGCACCTGGGCGATCGTCACCCGGGATTCGTCGGCTGGAAACTTGTAGACGCCGCGGCGCTGGTCGGTTCGCAGTGAATCGATCGCGTCCTGGCATTCCTTGATCGTTGGAAAGTAGAGGCCTCGAGGAGTCCGGACGCGCCGGCCGTCGAGTCGGATGTCATAGACGTAGTACCAACCAGGCTGGGGCCGCTCGCGCCAGGCTTTGTAGATGCCGGCGCGGATCTTCTTTCGCGCGGGCTTGTCGGTCATCTGCCCTTTCCCGCTGCCTTGGTCAATCCACCGGTCCCTGGCTTGTCCTTGTCGATTTAACAACCCATCGGCCTGGTAACAACTTATGCCTCGCCAGAGCAGCAGGGTTACTACTTTACTGAGCGAGCGTTTTTCGATTTCGCCAATTTCATTGAGGACGGCGCGCAGGCTGTCCGCCATTCGAAAGGTAAAATTTGACTCAGGCTCTTTTTCTTGGGCCATTAAGCTTATGAGTCAAACACATTGCATTTTATGGGGCAATACATATTTTTTCTTGCATCTGTTTGCAAAACGTGTAACATGCACAAGCTATGGAGAAGAGTAAGCGGCGGGCGCTAACTATTAGTGGCACCGATCCAAAAGTGTTGGCGGCGATTTCAAAGCTAGCTAAGGCGGACGGCCGATCGGTTTCCAACTACATAAACCTCGTGCTGGCAAAGCATGTCGAGCAATCGGGTCAGCGAGCCGGCGGCGCGGCCGCGTAACCTTAGCCAAAGCTCCAATAGCTCTGTTTGTTCAGGGTGTAATGAGAAAGCCCAGACCAGAACCCGAACCTGAATTCTGGACACCGCAGCAAGCCGCTGCGTACCTAGGGCTTTCCGCGTCGGCGCTCTATCACGGCGAGGCCGGCACTAATGAGATTCCGCGTCCGAGGATGGGGAGTGCGGTTCGTTTCAAGAAATCGGATGTAATCGCGTTCGGTGAGAGAATGCATGCTCGAGCCGCGGCGCGACTTGTCGGACGCCGGCGGTTTCCGCTGGCGGGTTGAAGGACTCCGAGGCCTTCTCCCGGTTCCCAGGACCTGGTGCGCACCGGGTTGATCGAAAGGGACGGACCGGAGAAGGCCGCTTTGAATGGTGTGATTCGTAGCGCGGGGCAAGCGCCCCAACCGTGCGCATAGTCTCCCGATATCGGTTCTGATCCGATACAACTATGCGAGACGAAACACGCCACCCGGGGACGTCATACATGTGGGCGTCCCCACGCTGTTCACTGTTCACTTGCTGGGAGCAAGGCTGCTTCCCTTTCCTTCCGAGTTTTTAACACAGCCGATGTAGCAACGGTTTTCTCCCCGTCGGGTGAAGGCGGGACTCTCCATGTCTCGGAGAGAAGTCCGAGGCTCTAATGGCCCGAAAGAGGATGATGCACCCGGAAGTATGGTCGGACCCGAGGAATAGTCAGCTTGATCACACACAGCGGTTGATCGTGCTGGGACTCAAGAACTACAGCGACGATGATGGCAGGTTCCGAAATCATCCGGCGTTGATCAGGTCCGCGATCTTCCCTTTCGATGATATTCCTCTCGCGAAGATATCAGAGAGCATGGCCCTGCTCGGCACTCTCGGCTTTGTTGAATTGTGGAGTGCAGGCGGCGAAGACTTTGGCTTTATCGTCGGCTGGTACGACGAGCAGAAAGTTGCCTACCCCACACCGTCGGTTCTTCCGGTCGCCCCTTCCCTTTTGCTGGACTCAACCCCAGCAGCAATGGCGCGAGGTTCCGCCCTGCGCGACGCTGGATTGAGAATATCAGAGCCAATCCAGCCCAACTTGTTAGAGATGCCCTTGGCGCGAGAGGCTGCAACGCCCCACGCGGTAACGCCGGGTGTCGCCCCGGAGAACCCATCCCCAACCCAGTTCAGATCGTATTGGACGCTCACCGATGACGATCTAGGCGGCTTCCAGGCCGTCGATGTGCGCAACGCGTATCTACGCCTTACGGGGATGACGCCGACTAAGAAGGACCGGGACCTGATAGAGGTGACCGGGATCGACTACGGCTTTAGCTCGCGCACACTCATCGCAATTATGGAGGTGATCAAGGCTCGCGCCGGCGATCGGCGAATTCAGTCCTTTAACTATTTCCGGACCTCGATCACTGAACTGTGGAAACGTTGTATCGATGCCGAGCAAAACGCGGCGAGGTTGGCGACCGGAGGCAGCGAATCACAGCAGCGGACCATACTTCTCGGAGCAGTAAGGCGAGAAATGGGCGCATGGGTTCGCGGTAACTCCAATCAAAAGTATGGGTAACGATTTCTCATGAATGACTCATGAATGACTCATGAATCATTCATGAGAAATTCATGAGTCATTCACCAGTAGATCAGATCAGTCTAAGTCAGATCAGATCAGTTTAGTTTAAGTCAGATCAGTCCGCTGGCGCGGGACTCCGCTGCGCGGGATGGGAGGAAAAGTAATGCTTTTCGCTTTGAGGTTACCGACAATTTTTGTTGACTTCAAAATGGGCCGCAGATTAGAATCCGCGGCAATTGTAACAGTGAACTTAACCTCTGACCTCGCTCCAAAGGCTGTCTGTTTGCCCGAGTAGCGGGGTCAGATTTCTATCACCGCAAGGCCCGTGATGCAAATCCGAAACAGGAAGCCATGACACACCCATTCCGCTGCCCCATCTGCAAGAAGGCGACGCCGAGACTCTCCCATCGCTCGACGGACGGCAAGCTTGTTTGTCTCTGGTGCCTGCCGCCGGCGGACGTGAAAAGGTATCCGCGCGGATGGCGGGAGAGGGTGTTGAAGGGATTGGAGGCGCGACGATGAAGAAACGCAACCAGCGCGTGACGTGGATAACGATGGGACCAGCGCCACACTTCGCAACCTGCCAGCGCTGCGGCCAGCACATCGACACTCCGCTGTTGCCCATGCCGCTCAGAGCCTTTTCGAAGTACGCGGAGTACGTGCTGGAGTTGCATCGATACTGCGAGGCGACGTCATGACACACCGCGCGTCGGAACCGCGATGGCGTTATCTCGGGCACGGCTTCGCATTCGACAGCGAAACGGAAGAGCTGCACTTCTTCGTGAAGGATGCACTTGTGGACTGGGGACTGCCGGACACGCCGGAGAATCGAGTGGTGGTGGAAGAGGCGGCGAAGAAGGTGGTCGGTGAGATTTATCCGAACACTCGGATTGAGGAGGAGGAATGATGGCGAAGGAAAAGCAGAGGAAGCAACAAACAGCGTCGTTGCGAGTGGTATTTGAACAGGCGGGAAAGGGTGAGCGTGGCGAGTTGGTATTCACCGGCTCAACTGAATTTATTTCACAGAGCGCCGCGCCGCTGTCCTACTTGATCAGTCACCTGCAGGCGACATTCGGCGCGGATCCGGACAATTGGATGAAGGCCGGAAACGAACTGACTGAGGCGTGGGAAGCGGCGAAGCTCGGCAAGAATTACGGCGGCGAGATTGTGCGCATGATCATTCACGAGGCCGAATGACCTGCAAGCGATGCGCCGACACCGGCATACTGCGCCGCGCCTGCGAGCTGGTGTGGCTCGCCGACGAGTTGTGTTGTCGGTGCGAGGCGGGTGAGAAGTTGCGCGGGGTGATTGCGGGAGTGGTGAAAGCGTATGTGGATTCTCAACGCAGTGTGTCTGTATCCCGAACCGCACTGTCCAAACTGCCGGGCGCGAAAGTGCGACACTTGCCCCGCGGTCGGTTGGGAATGCCTCGTTGATCGGGATGAGATACCGGATAAGGTCCGGGCCTCAGTGCCGAAGGGTGAGACGTTGACGATAGTTCAGACTTTCGTTTGCCGGGAGTGTAGGAGTTGAGCGACGCCGCAACCCGCATCACAAAGTACACTTGCTCCAAGTGCGGCTACACCATGGACTACACGACCGGCGTGACTGGCGAGCACATCCCGGTCGAAGGCGACTTGAGTATCTGTCTGAAGTGCGGCGACGTGACATGCTTCACGGCCGGGCTTGAAGGCGTGCGCGAGATCCCGCCCGACGAGTGGATCACGATTCGGCGGGAGCATCCGGAAGAGTGGGCGAAGGTTCAGCACGCGCGGGCCCTTATCAGGGAGCGCAGACGCCGGGGAGATTGGATCAAGTAATGCCCATCGACCCTTCCAACTACCCCGCCAACTGGCGCGGCTTCTCGCTCCACATCCGCCACGGCCGCGCCCGCGATCGCTGCGAATGCCGGGGCGAGTGCGGCACTGATCACGGCGGGCGATGCCGCGCTATCAACGGGCAGCGGAAGTTTTATACGGTGGGCGGGAGTGTGATCTTTTCAACGGTGTGGCTTTCGACCGGGCATCTGTGGAAAGACGCTTGTAGTTGTGAAGAGCGGTGCGCGATCGCGTCTCACGTGAAGGCGGTCTGTCAATTTTGCCATTTGAATTACGACAGACCCGCTCACCTGGTCAACGCGCGCCGGACGAGGCAGGCACGAAAGGATGCGCGGCGTCCGCTGCTGGTGGGAGTAGAGTGATGGCTGAAGACGAAATTAGGGAGCTGAGGGATGGGATTCAGGAGAGAGATGGAAGGCGGGAGTGATGGCGGAAAAGATTGAACTCAGCGAACGCGACCGTAGCAGGTTCACAAACAAACTGCGCGCGTCTAGCGAAGCCGCGAACGACTGCATAGAGGCTCTCGAGGCCGAGGACGATGAAGCCTTCCTGCTGGCCTACCTGATTTACTCAATGATGTGTAGCTCGATGGACAGAGACATCAAGCCGATCACACTGCGAGCTATGGCGCCCAGGAAAGAGGTTTGAGATGGCGGCACCCGGACGCGCGGAGACTTCAACGAAAGTAATCCTGCCCGCGCGCCAGGTGTCGCCTTACTGCTTAGGCCTGCTCGGGCAACAGCTCGTCAACGTTCTGCAGCGCCGTGCCTGCCTCGCTCACTGCACCACCCACCTCGAGAAGCTTGGACTTCAGCTCTTCGAGGGTGACGGTGGGGTTGTTGCCGATGAACGCAGTCAGATCAGATCCGATCTTTGCAATCTCCACTCCCTGCGCGCCGATAGCGGTTTTGATGTCCGATACCTGCGAGGTCAACGCGTCAATGTCAGCTTGTGTTGGCATAGTCTTTTGAATCTCCCTTAAGGTTTGTTGTGTAAGGATCAGCCTGGTAGCGATTCTGGACGTTACTACTTCGGCAAAGTCCAGTCGCTCGATGATGGAATCGAGTTTGTCACTGTCAGTCATAGGGAAATCTATTCGTTATTGTTGCCGCCGAGTGCGACGAGCAGAATCCACCCGACGCAGAGCGCCAGGATCGCGATCGCGGCGATGTAGCAGATCACTGAAACGGATCCAGAGTTTCGGGTGTAGCGCGCAGCCACGCGACGAAGAGCAGCAGGCCGACGCCGATGAGCAGCAGATGGATAACCGGGCCGCCCACGCCGGTGAGCCAGCCCGCAAGCCAGAGGATTGAAAGTACGATGACCGCTATCCAGAGGAGCATCGCATCACTTCTTAATCGCGTAAGCAATCGCCACGACTACACCGCCGAGCGTCACCATCGCCATGCCCACCATCAAAATAAGGCCAATCGCCGCGACGACATAGCCCCACATTTTAGTCGCGCCTTCGCCGGAACCCTGCGCGGTGTTCGAGCGGATGGAAAGCGACCGCACTTCACGGAGCGCCTCGGTCAGCGCCGGGTCAACAACCTGCTGCTTGCCCTTCCCTTCCGATTGCGCGAGCTCCACCGCGCTGAGTCTCTTGTTTACTTCGCCCATCGAATTCGCAAGCGACGTGGCCTGCGTTTGGGCGGTGGTCGCCACCTGAGCGCGAAGTGTTTCGGCCGTTGTGTTGGCGGTTGAACTTATCGTTGCGAGAGCGCTCAGAAACTGAGCGGTCATCTTCGACACGTCTTCGCGGTCTACCTGTCGAATCGAATTGAGCCGCGCGGATTCGGCGTCCCGAAGCAAGGTCTGAAATCTCTCCCGAAGCTCGCCTGTTTCTTTCTGGTGCGATATCCTGGCTTCGTTGAGTTGCTGGGTAATGGAGTGGATCTTGTCCTGATGCACCGCCGCCGACTCAGCGAGCGCCTTTACATTCTCTGTCGGATCTATGACCGCGCCGCCGAACGCATCAATGCCCATGCCGATGCGCCCGTAGCCATCCCTTTGTTTCGCTCTTCGTGTGCGGTTTTTATAGCTCACTGCTTACTTCCCAGCACGAATCCCACGACCAGCGCGACACCTGCGAGTACCTGCCAAAACCTGGTTTTCAGATTCGCCGTCGCCAGTTGCTTCTCCGCCTGCGCCATCTGCTTGTCGTAGTTCGCGCGCAACTCTGAGACGAGCGCCTCGGCCTGCGTGCGTGCTACCGTCGCCGCTTCCCATTTGGCATTCGCCTTGAACAGCGCATCGACTTGTTCAGCCTGCGTTGAGTTGACGGCCTTCAACTCGGCAACTTGCTTCTGGAGCAGCACCTCTTTCTCTCGAGCGAACTTCAGCTCGAGGACGGCGGACCTGCATTCCTCCAGGATAACTTTCTGTTGGGCGCTACTCTGGACAGACGGCTTTTGCGAAGCCTGCCGCGCGTAGCTCGAGACAGAGCCGCCGAAGGCAATCGTCAGGAGTAGCACAGTCGCCAAGATCCGATTTAGCTTGTTCATAATTTGTTCCCGCCTGCTCGATCTTCGCTCCCAGCGCCGCCACGTTGCGATTACCCTGCTCGACTGCAGCAACCAGCGCCTGAGCCTTCATCGCCTCCTCACGCGCGGCCAGTTCACTGGCGTGTGCGACTCCCAGCTGCTGCTGGTACTGATCGACGATGCGCGCGTTGTCGGCTTTCAGGGACGTGAGTTTTGCGGCGTGATACTTGCCCGCGCCCCAGAGGGACACGAAGAGAACGCAGAGGATCCCGGCGGCAATCCACGCGCGGCGCGGTGTGATGAGTTCTGGGATAGTCATGCTGCCCTCGCTCGTGCGATCTTCAGGCGCACGTCGGATCTGACCTCGTTGCCCCACACATGCCAGCCGGGCCGCGATTGCCGTGCGAATAGTTCAAGCCGTCGCTCGTCTGAAATGCTTTCAATCAATTCGTAACTGCCGGGCGGCTTGCGCGAATGATTGCCGGGCGTGTTCTGCGGCCAGTGGTAGACATTGGGAACGTATCGCGCCGCGTTGAATTGACACTTACCCTTGTAGCCGAACAGCAGATGCTCAGTCCGGTGGATGAAGTAGTTGCCGATTCCCGATTGCTTCACCCATGTTATCGGAGCGAGAAACTTAAAGCCCCATGCGTCTATCACGTCGAAGCCGTCGCGCAGGAATCTGTTCGTCACCCACAGCCACAGATGGCAGCCGGTTTCAGCGAGCTCGCCAACCGGCATGGCTTTGATCTGATCCACGGTGAGTGTCGGATAGGGCAACGAGGTCGGTCTGTGCTGCTTGGTTTTCAGATACGCGTTGCTCATCTGCTGCGGCCACGGCGGGTCAGCCAGAATGGTTCGGTAGATCACTCGTCCGTCTCCGGAGCGGCCGCCGGCGCGGACTCACTCACCTTGCTTTCAGTCGCGCTCCCTTTCGGCGTCGTCACTTTCCGGGTCTCAACAATCGAGGTCACTTTCTCGAACGCTGCCTTGCCGATGTTGCCCGCGACGAGTCCCAGAATCAGCGCGCCGAGCCCCAGGGGCACGTCCTGCATCGCGCCGAGCTTCAGACTCAGGTATGTCCACACGCCCATCACCAGTGCGATGGGGATGAGCAGCGCAAGCCGCATCGACGATGGCTTGCCGTAATGATCGAGAAAGAATTTCTTCATACGCGCACCGGATCGGACTGGCGGGAACTTCGAAGAGTACGGATAAGGGCTTTGAGTTTCGATTCGCCCGGCGGCAGATCGTCGCAGGCGGCGAAGTATGCTGAGATAACCTGAAGTTCAAACCACACGGCGCGCGGTGGTAATAGGTCGAATGGGAGAATGATCAGACAAGTCAGGAACAGAAACACACGGGAGGCCCGATCATTTAACTTTAGTGGATTCATCGTTGGCTCGGCTGCGGTTGTGGTGTGATGCCAGAACGAACGAAGGAAGCGCAAGAACAGAAAGAACACGACTAGGATGGCTAACCCGCTCCATTGCCCCTGTGCAGACCTGACGCGCACAAAGTCGAGTACCGCGAGCAGCGCACTCCACCGCTCCCACGTCGCCGAGGTCAGCCCGACAGTCCGCTGAGTCCAATGGCTGAACCTCTCGAACCTGTCGAGCAGCCATTCGTCGAGACGGATGATCAGTTTCATAGGCCGATTATCTCCGCAGCACGACGCACGAGCGAACGCCCGACGAGCCACACGCACGGGAAGGCCAGCACGAGCGCGATGCCTGCAAGAAAGCCAACACACACGCCGACGGCGAGCCAGAACACGTCGCTCACAGCGCCACTCTCGATAGCTTGTGATGGCCGATGCGGAGTGACGGCGTGCGCCCGGCTTCAATCTCACGCCTCTGCCGCTCGGCGACTACATCCAGGTAGACGCTTGCGACCGCGTAGCCGGCGGAGTCGAGCAGGTCGATGGCGTGCACGGCAATGGTATCGTTTGGGAAGTGGAGCTCGAGAAGCTGCTCGATTATTTGTTCGCGTTCAGTCAAAGCGAAATCATCTACGTGAACTCTTCGTCGAAACTGCCGGAGGGCCCATCCGAATCGCTGCGGATGAACTCCCGGGGATAGTGCGGATTGTCAGGCGGGAAGCGGTCGCCGGAGTATGTAAACCGATGCGTCGGGGAATCGTATGCAGCGTCGGTAACTATCGCCGCGGCGCGTCCGGTCGAATCAGTCTTTCGCCAGACGTAGCGTTTGACTCCGTTCACGCTGACCGCTGCGACGAGCGATCCCGCCGGCGTGTTTGATTGAGTGACTGTCAGCTTGCCGTTTGCTGACCACCACTGACCCCAGCTGAGAAACCCGGAACGAGAGACACCTTCCGGATTGTTGTACGGGTAGACCGGGAAAGTCTTATCAAAACTACCGTCTGCTGTCTCCGCGTAGTCTTCGAGCTCACCCCGGGCCGTGTCGTATCCCTCACCCGGAATGAAGTAGTCGGTGTAACCGGCGCTCGCCTCCGCCCACATCGCCAGGGCCCGTAGCGTATCGGCATTCTCAGTGTCAGGCAGAACAATCAGACTCTCGTAATGGCTGGTCTCAAGGGCGCCGTTCACCGCCTCGGTCGGGCCGAAGTCAGTCGACAGCGTAAGGTCGACTTCATTAGCCAGGTGGAGCTCGGCGAACGTTATAGCGGACTGGGAGAACTCGGCGCCCTCAGCCGGGAACACTGGTCTAATCAGTGCCTGTTTGAAGCCGGTCAGCGAGAAGTGTTTCATTAACTGCCCGGTCTGGCCGAGGTCATCGCGGGGCGTGTACGCCGCGAAGTCTTCTCCGATGTTGGTTGTCTCGGGTTCCGGCGCGGTCTCCTGGTCGACCGTTATGACTTCGAAGCCATCCGCGCCCGCGTCGACCCGCACACCGGGATCGTCGAGCACGTAACAACCAATAACTTCATAGCGCCAACCGTTTCCATCCTCATCCACGTGATCCCCGGTAAACGGATCGTATGTTTCAACGGAGTAAGTGCTGGTGTGAACAGTCGGCAGAGGGTCATAGAATCCAGGTTCGGGCCAGGTTGCTCCCGGATACGGCGGCGTTCCGCCGTCAACCGTAGTAGGAGCATCGCAACGATGAGACAGTTGTACCGGTTCTGGCGCGGTAGGCTGCGGCGGAGAAGTGGGCGGCCACGGATGCGGGAAATAGCCTCCATCATCTACAGGCGGACCGAACCAGTTAAACTCGGCCGGCCTCATAACGTCCCCTTCCAGGTTCCCCTCACCGCTATACCTCGGCGTCGGATGCGCCGGACTTTCCCACCAGAAGACATTCCACCCGTCCCACTCAATCGTGAAGTGCCACCACTGGGGCGCAAGCATGATGTAGACATCCTGGTTGAACTTCGTCCCCGCTTTGATCTTCGGAAGCGTTGTCTCTTCAGCGTCGAACGCCGGGTCGGTCGTGACTTTGAAGTTCACCGTGTCCGCAACCGCAAACGACTCGAAGTAGACGCTCGTCGAGTCAACCGCCAGGTCGTACTGCCCAGGCAGATCTGCGGGCACCAGAACGCCAGGCTGCCAGTAGTCGACCGCGTAGCCGATGACCGGGGCGGGCGATAGGCGGTCCTCTACCGGCCCGTAGTCGGGTAGTTGCTGGTAGCCGAACTCTTCAGCCGCTTCGAAATCCAGCGCGGCTCTTGCGAGTGCAATGTCCTCTCTGGCTGCCCCGTCATCAGGCAGCACGAGCGAATCGAAACTTGCTGCGCGTGTAGTTGCCGACGGTCTGCCCTTCCACCTGTCGGTTGCTCCAAGCGGATAGGAATGCATCCGCGTGATTACATCTTCGGGATCCTTGGAATCGAGCCCGATGGTCACGCCGTAGGAGAGCGGCGGATCCTGTGTTTCTGCTTTCGGACGGGGCAGCGGCCAGCGTGACGGGATGCTGCGATAGTCGGTATCGCCCGGGTCGGTGCTACGGAAGCGGACCGTGACCTGAGTCCACAGGTTCTCTATATTGTCGCCTGCTTCCGGCATCACGCACCTACTCTGTCGAGGAAATAAAGCAACGCTTCATTTGACTCAAGCACGCTGTCCTCGTCTCTCGGGTCTGTCGCGCTGACTCCCCAGGTATCCCCGCCATGGTCGGTTGGATTCTTCGAGACTCCGATAACCGCGCGCCCGAAAGTTTGGTCATCCGGATGCACGGGTTCGGTCCAGGTGCCATTAGCGTAGCGATACAGGGTGGAGATATCGGCCACCGTAACTCTGCACTGGGCGTCGGTGTAGCGGTCGCCGGGCAGCTCGGGCCCGCCGCCGGGTTTCTTTTCGTCGGGCTTGGCGGGTGGCTTCTCTTTCGACTTCGGGCGCCTGCGGGCGGAGATTGTTATGCGGGTCTTACTCACCGGACTTCTTCTGCGGTCACTTGCGCCCCATGATGCCGACGCCCCAAACCCAACGAACACACCGCAGAAACGATCGCCATCGCGACCAGCCAAAGTGATGACGCGCTACGCTGTAATGCGTTGGTGTGTGCGCGAGCAGACTAAGTCGGGTTTCATGCTTCAATCACAACCCCCTCCGCGCTCATCGTAATCCGCCCATTTGACTCACCCTTGATGCTGTAGCTCGTCACCAGCACATCCTCTGAGCCGTCTCTATCCGCCACGTCCAGCACACTGCCCCGCACGATCGATGCCTTGTAGCCGGGTAACTCAATAGTCGCTGGCCTCAGAGGCTGCCCCCCAGCCGCAAGCCTTGCGAGCGCGATGGGCGCGGCGATTGAGTACGGGACGTCGCCGGCGTTGAGTTGAAGCGGCTTGCGCGGGCCCCAGATGCCCTCAGACGTGAGGTCGCGGAAGAGGCGCGTTGCTGTAGTGTCGCCGCTGGAATTCGTTACGGAGCCGGCGCCAAGCGACTCAACCGAGCTTCCGGGATCCATCCCGCCCGTCAGGTGGTCAACGACTGCCCGATGCTTGTCCACTTGTCCGGTCCCGGTTTCCCGCCAATACTCGATGATCGTTCTGATCGGTCCGCGTGAGGTGTCCTGAAACCCGTCCGTGGTGACCTGCTGCGCGTGATTGGCGTCCAGTAAAGCTACTCGAGTGACTTTCTGATTGGCGTCTGCGGGGTTGCCCTCAGTCAGGATCAGGCCTTCTATCTCAGTCGTCCCGATTCCCAGAATGAACTCACTCGGCCGCGACGTGCTCGGAATCCAAATGTTGTGCTGCGTCTCGGTTCCTATCTCCGACATGACAGGGGAAGTTCCGCCGAGCGGCAGTTGCGTGCGAGCGTTCACCGTTCGAACGTGACCCACTTTCAAGCGCCAGTCTGCCGTGTAGATGTCGAGCTGTGAGCTATGCCCCTGGAAGACGGTCAGCGTTGTTATCGGGTCTGCCGAGTAGTTGTCTATCTCAGTCTGCCAGGTGATGGAGCGCATCACATTCCCTTCGATATCGAGAATGTCTTTGATGTGGCGGATTATGTGCTGCTTCGTGTAGCCGGCCGTGAACTCAGTGCCGACAATGATGTCCTCTGTTTCTTCGCGGTCCTCGAGCAGATCCAGGTCGCCGTCGGTGCCCACGTCCGGCTTAAACGTTAACGCGAGAGCGTTGATTATTCTCGAGCTCGGCAGATCCTTCTGGAGCGCGACGTACTCACCCAGCCCCAGACTCGTGACGCCAATCTCAACCGGCATCGCCGCTCGAGGGTTCAGAACATAAAGCGCCGTTCCGTCGGCCGACGCGCAGTAATAGGTTTCAAAGAACTGTAAGAGCGGCGCCGCGGCTTCATGCCAGGTTGCGAAAGGCGCGAAGTTCACGCGGCGAATGGGGAAGGTTTCGATGTTGGTGACAACGCCGGTGAATCCCAGCTTTGTGACATATACGTAGTCGAGCACCAGCAGCAGGTCGAGATCGGCGACTTCCTCAAATTCGGTGGGAATCGCATTGCCCTCCTCATCCTGCAGATCCGCGCGCGTGGTTTTAGTGGTAACGGCGCCGCCCCAGGTCAACGGATCGTAGATAACAGTTGCGGCCCTGGGACACAGCGCGAATTTGTCATCAAGCGGCGCGGTGCTGTTGAGCTGCAGCCCGTCCGCTCGAAGTTGAACGCGCACCCGCCGGCCGGCCACGTTGCCGGATGCGATGATGGTTTTCCAGTCCTCGCCCGCGTCCTCCTGCAGCTCGAAGGTTATCTCAGCGTCAGCCGGGATAACTTCGCCCGCGCGTGCGAGCTTGACCTGCAGGGCGACTCCGAGCGCGTTGACTGGCGCCTGGACTTCCCAGCTCGAGGTGGGTACTTCGTCGCCGTTGACCTTTAGCCGGCTGCGGGGTTTGGTGATCATTAGCTCTCAACCCGAAACCTGAACGTCACGCCCGCAAGGTAAACGCCGTTGAGTCGCTGCTTGTCGTAGGAAATCCACTTCGCTGAAAAGTCGGGCCAGCAATCGGCATTGATCGAGTGTACGAAATCGCTGGCGGTGACGTTGAACGGAGTGCCCGCGCTCAGCGCCGCGGCGATCGCAGCCTTCACCGCTGCCAGCTTCTCCAGGCTAACGTTGTCGTAATACAAACCGAACGCCTTACCTGCTCCGGCCACGTCGACGAGCTGCGCATGAACCGTTCCGTCAGGGGATTCAGCAAGGCTGCCCGCAAAGTCGCTGAAGAATTCGCCGCCGTCGAGTACTTGTGCTTTTATCGCACGGCCTTCCGGGCCCAACATTTCGATGCCGGCGATGGCGGTCACTGCGTATGCGGTTGACATTAGTTTTGCTTGTTACCCGCGCCTTCTAAAGCGGTTGCGGTGTGGGTCAATTTGGGTCTTTACTTCGGTTGGAAAAGTGCCATCGTTGCGGGTATGGAAACTTCAAGTAACTTCGATCGAGCCGCGGCGAGCAAGGCGCGAATGGCGCAGCCGGCCAGAGTACAAACAACGAACTATCCCGGATCTAAGGTGAAAGATGCGTTGCGAATGATCGGCATTCTTGCTGCCGTGTGCAGCGCACTGGTTGGGGTGGGATTCGCAAACGGCCCGATGCCGGTGCTGGGACTCGGCGCGTTCGTGTCCGGCCTGGTTGTCTGCGCGTTAATGTTCGCCTTGGCCGCGATCGTCGAGAACTTAATTGCAATTCGGCAGAACACCGAGCACTAATACCAGGGCGTGAGCGCCTGGCTGGTCCCGAACTGCGTCGGAGTTTTGCCCATATCATCAACGCTGGCAGCGAGCGCGCCGCGGCTGTCATCTTTGAGCGTGATTTCTACAAGGCTCTGGCTGTCCAGCTTTTTCAGCAGCGCCTCAATCAGCTGGTTCAAATTCTGAGTCTCTTTAATCTGCTCTTGCCGCTGTTGCTCAAGTGACTTCGCTTCATCCATCTTCGACTGCACGACCCGGTTCCGCATCTCCGGATCCATCTGATCCGCCCGCAGGCCCCCGGTAATAGACAAGAACTGACTTCGCTGTATCGCCTGCTCAGCCGCGCTGCCTGAACCTTTCAGCGCATCAAGCGCCGTAAGCTGCGTCTTCGCGGCTTCGACTGCCGGGTCGACAAACGGATTGCGCCGGATCGCATCCAGCGCGTTGGCCCGCTTCTCGCCGAGTCCCGAAGCCCAGAGCTGGTCACCAGACAGCCCGCTTGTGAGCTGTTCTATTTTCTGCGCGGCCTCAGCGTATGGCAGCATCGCAAACTGAACCGCCTTGATCTGATCCGCGATTACCGCGATGGGGTCGGAGTCGATGCCCGAGCGCAGCGCGTTCGATTCGGCCAGCATCCCGACGTTTGCGACAGCGCGATCGGCGGCGCGGCCTTCGAAGCTTCGGTCACCTGAAAGCGCCAAGGCGGACGCCCTGAGTCCGGCAACCTGAACGGCGTTCGATGCCTCGAGTCCGAACTTCTTCAGGTTGAATGCGTCCTGCTGCGTTTCCAGGAGTCGCTTGCGTAGATCGGTCGTGAAACCCACTGACGCCTTTTGCAGCGCGTCCTGAGCCAGCCTTCCCTCTGCGTAGAGGGTCACGAATGGATTGTCGGCGTGCACGTCGGCGTTCAGCTTCGCGAGCATTGCGATCTGATCGGCGAGCGGCGATTCAGGGCCGTGATTAAGTTTGAATGAGCCGCCCCCCATGAGTTGGACGTGTGAGGCAGCGGCTACACGATCCGTTTCTATCATGGCGGCTGCCAGTTCCTTCATCTTCGCGGCAAACTTAGTCACGGCGTCCTGCTCTGTTTTATAGTCGGCTTGCCTCTTGAGGAACTCTGCGTGCGTCTTCTCGCCGGCGGCTTCAATGTCCGCTCGCCCGAAGTCAATGATCGCGCCAGGATTCACGACAGCAAGGCCAACCTTCAATACAGCTGAGACTGCCGCCGGCACATGCCACTCGTTCAGAGCCGTTCCGATCTTGAACACTAACTTCACCAACTCGCCGGCCTCGGAAACGGCGGTCGTGAACATCTGCGACAGGTCGCTTTTCGGATCGCCAAGCTCGGCGGTGAGCCGGGTTATGAATTGCACAGCAGCCTGTAGGCCTTCGTTGAACTGTTTGTTGGAGATGATGGACTCACCGACCGCCTGCATGAATTTCGTCTGAGCAGCTTCGGCTGCGGTCATCGCGCCGGCGAAGGTTCCGGTCAGCTTCGCGGCGTTACCGACCTGCGGCGCGGACTCGGCAATCAGCCCGTTGAGCAACGCTTGCCTGGCGGCCTGGCCCTTTGTCTTATCTGAGAGATCCTGCAGGTTGAACCCATAGTCGCCGAGAATCTTATCGAGGTTCTTCGTGATGCCCACATTGTCCACGAGCATGGAATTCTGATTCTTGATTCCCTCAGTTGCCCCCACGATCGCCTCGCCGAAGCCAAGTGACGCCTGCCGATTGAATGCCGACGCGTCCCCAAACCGCTGCAGGATCGTGACTGCTTGATCCAGACCGAAGCCGGCGGACAGAAGATTCTGAAGACCCTTGCTCGCGTCGCCGACACTGAGCAGCCCGCTTTTAACAATCGCAAGGTTGTTCACCGCGTCCTGTGCGGCCTGGTTCCCTATACCCTTGAACGTAGCAACCGAGGCCAGCGCTATTTGCGCCGCCTTCAGCTTGTTGATCTCGGAGACTGCGCCGGTGCCGAACGCGATCGCGGCGTGCAGCCCCTGCTGAAAATACTGCGCGATCAGCGTGCCCTTGAACACAGCAAATGCCGAATCCAGCGCGCCGCCGGTCTGCTTCGAGGTCGAGCCGATCTTGTTAAGATCCTGGTCGATCTGACGAAGGACGGCCCGGCCCTCACCGTTTGGGTCGATTTTGAATGTTACTTCTACTGAGTTAGGCATTGCTTCTCATGCGCTCAAGCCGGTCTGCGAGGTTGCGTTCTTGTTGGAGGACCTCGACCAGGCGGGAAAAGGTGAGATCCATATCGGGGTCGATTCGATCGGGATTGGCGGACTGCGCGTTACTGACAACGGCGACCAGGTCGCGCATCTTCACGAAGTCATAACCATCGGGCCACTTGCCTAAGACGCGTTTGACTTCCTGTTCCGTGTTGGCGTGGAAGATCGGAGCCTGTTCGCTGAGCTCGCATTTAGGACAGCCGGCATTCCAGTCCTTTTCAACTCGCCGGCAACTGCCGCCACCTGGCCCACAGTCCCACGCCGGCCACATCGAGCGGACCTTGGTTGCGTAGCCGAGCCAGAATTTACAAACGATCCTAAAACAGTCGATAACGAAAGGTAGGCAGAACTATTCGGTAGTACCGCTCCTTGCAGTTCTCGGCCATGTCGAGCAGCTCGAGGCGCGCCGGGTCGAGGAAGTAGTAACGCACTCGATCGGGAAGCGGCCGCTCGTCGGTTGGCGTGGCGTCGAAGATCTCTTTGTATGCGGGAATGGTTGCGAGCCGCTCCTGGATTGAGGCGCCCATCTCACCCGCAGCGATCGGATCGCCGAGCACCTTTGCCTTTTGCTCTTCGGTCAGCGGGAAGTCCGGAAATCCGGTAGGCGGCCAGACCAGCATGGCGGCTAACCAATCCACGCCGTTGGTGCCCACGTCGATAGCAGCGGCCTGATCCTGACTGTCTTTCTGTTTCCGGGTTGAGCGCTTGCAGGGGAACGAGAACGGGTCAGGGCCGTAAAGCTCCTCGACAAAGTCCAGGGTGACGATGACGATCTGTGGTGCCGTCGACTTCGAAAACATTCACCCTCCTCTTTAGACTGTAGCGTCGACGAGCTGCTTGATCTTCAGCACCGCCGCATCAGTAGCCGAGAAGTTCTTAACCCACAGCCCAGTCGTATCGGTCGAGCCGAATGGATTGGTAAGCCCGCTGAGGTTGTTCCACTCCCACGGCTGATTAGCCAGCAGCACGATTGTCTTTGCAGGTGAGCCGCCCGAGGCCGCGTTCTGGTACACGGTGACGTTCTTATCGGAAATCATGAAAAAGCTCTTGAGCTGCGAAACGTCGGTGACTATCGAGATCGCCACTTCCGTTGAAATCGGAACCGGGATTGTGCGCGTGTCCGCCCCGTCGGCAGTAATGACGGCCGCGCGCCCGATTGTCTCGGCGCCGTCGTTGCAGGTTTTCGTAATCGAATGAGTTGGCATTTGTGTTTCTCCTGGTGGGTCGGTGGTCAGTAGTCAGTGGTCAGTAGTTAGGTTGTCAGCAAGCCGCTCAAAGGCATTGCGGCGCCGACTGGCGTAGGCTGAAGACTGAGAGCCAGGCACGAGCGCGGCGCTTCCCCGACGAATTCCTGCTCTTTCTTGTTTGCTCTCAGAATCGCTTCAGTGGCGGTGAAGGTGACGTTCTCTTCAGCCGGACCCACGCGCCACACGACTTCGACTTTCTCGCGTGGGTTGGCGTGCGCCTGAACCGATAGCGCGCCCCCTGGATAGTCCTCGACGAGCCAGTCGAAGCTGTTCTCGACGACGTCGTGCCGTTCCGCCCGGGTCATGTCGATCGAAGCCGCCTGCCATGCGTCGTCCTGTACCAGGTTCTTGTTCGAGTATTTGAGCCCGAACTTCTGGGTCGTGGTGCCCAGGTCCTCGTTGGCCTGCATTCGGTCCACGCCGTCGATCGAGAGCGCACATTGATAGCTGTAGATCGGGATCAGTTCCGTGCACGCCGGCAGTTCCGTCAGGCCGGCCGCTTCGAGGTCGGCTGGTCCTACCAGGTCCGCGGTGACCTTAACGCGCTGTTTACCGTCCTGGTTCACTGTGAAGCCTCGAACGGTGAAGGTGAACAAGCGCCCGGTATCGCCCGCCTGGTTTTTGAACATCATGCAGCCGGTATAGAAGTCCGGCTGGAATTCGCCCGTGTCGAGCATCTCCAGGTTATTACCCGCGCGCGCGCCCATCGCCGCGCCGGCAAAGCCCGCGAGGAGCTCGGCATCGCAGTCGAACTCGACGGGCAGCTCCAGCTTGCGCTTGAGCACCACAACGTCGGTGACCATTTGCTGCGTACAATCCATCACCTCATCTTCCGTCTCGTCGATTTCCACGTTTGCGCGCGTGGTCATTTGCACGACGCGAGTGAGCGACGCGGCGGAGTTCTTGGTCGCGATGTCAGCCTGGGGCGTCCAGTCTGGGTCTATCAGAAAGTAAAGTTGCGAGCCGCGTGGTGCGATCATAAGTTGCTCCTGTTGGTTTGAACCTGAATTAGAATTGCTTGGTGAAGTGTCCGAACTGTATTTGCTGGCAGAGCCGCGTACTGGATATGCGTCCGTCCGAATCCCGGAACAGACGACGGCGCGAGTGCCTCGGCTGCGGGCATCGCTTCACGACTTACGAGCGCCTGGCGATTGCTCCACCTGACCTGGAGAATCGTGTCATCGAGGCGCTCGCGACTGCCAGCAACACGATCAAGAAAGCTCTAAACGAAAACTGAATTCTCGACGTTGAGCTCGAATCGGCCGAAGTGAATCAAACTGGCATCCGAGCCCGTCCCATCCAGACTCCCGATCGTCATGTCATCCGTCGACTGCAGCAGCAGGTGTCGCACCAGGTTTCCGAGCCCGAGATCTCGCGTCACGCGCAGCACTGCAGCCAAATCTGAGATCGCGATCGCGTTTGCCGCTTCACTGGTAACGCCGTCGACGCTGCGTCGAAGGTATGGCTTGAAAGTCTCAATCTTAAAGCCGAGGGTCTGAATGTTCTCGCAGGCGTTTGATGTCTCAACTTCATTGAGACGCTGCAAACAAATGTTGACGCCATGGCAGATCCGGCGCGGGTGCAGAGACTCCAGCACGGCTGCGATTTCCGGGTCATCCTCTGCGGTCCTGGAGTCGATCATCACGTAGCCGATGGTTTCGAGGCCGAGAGATTCGACGAGGGTTTTCAGCGCGGCTTTGATAGTTGCTTGGTCAGCCACGTTTCTTTTTTCGCTTCTTCAGATCGTCACGCAGCCAAATGAAGGCGTTGCAGAGCTGTGTGGTAACGCGTTCCTCATGCTCGATCGTCCATTCGTCGCGCATTTCATTAACGAAGACGTGGCAGAGTTCATGAACGAAGGCGTCTTCAAGCGCGGCGTCGGACTGGTCTACGATCGCCAGCATGTTCACGTTGATGGTCGCCGTCAGGTACTGCCAGCGAACGTTACAGGTCATCACCAGTTCGAAGTTTTCGGCCTCGTCTTCTGAGGTCGCCTTCAGCCCGGCGCGGTGATAACGGAGGTCGATCTTCCACGACCGATCCATCCCGAGCGCCGCGACCCATTTCTTTGACAGCCTTCGAACACGGCGGCGCTGCTTTTTGTATTCGGCGTCGGTCATGCTCGGTAACTTCACCAGCCCAGAAACTCCCTATCCGTCTCTTCCCGCCCTTCGACCGGCGGATGCACATCCTCGTCCGAACGTTTCAGCGCGGCCGCAAGCGGGTGATTCCAGGGCGCGGCAACGGTGCGTGGCTGCTCGGGTGCCCAGAAAAATTCAAGCTGCTCACCTGTTAAGCATCGCTGCGATCGCGGCCGAGAGGTGCTTGATCTGCGAGCTAATCTCGCTGCGGTTCTCACGTACTA
>Ga0207711_10000485_pt1 | contig 41110 bp, 65 predicted proteins | sample KBSS34metaG_FD_184401 | JGI IMG/M metagenome (GOLD analysis project Ga0207711, IMG submission 184401) | Switchgrass rhizosphere microbial communities from Kellogg Biological Station, Michigan, USA - KBS S3-4 metaG (SPAdes) (version 2) | ecosystem: Host-associated > Plants > Roots > Rhizosphere... | reverse complement strand
GCTCAACGGGCATCGGTGGGACGACGAGCTCCGCGGCCCGCCGTCGCTCGCGATCTCCGAGCAGAGCCAGCAGAACGTGGAAGCCGGGCGGCGCGTGGTGGCGCGGTTGCAGCAGCAGGGGAGGCCGACATGACGGCGCAGGACGTCCAGCCCTTCATCGAAAAACTGACGGTCGTCGGCGAGCTCTTCGACGCGAAGTTGTCCGAGGCCAAACTCACGCTCTACTTCGACGCGTTGCAGGATCTGCCGTTGTGGGTCGTGCTCGACGGGCTCGACGCCGCGGTGCGGCAGTGCCGGTTCATGCCGAAGCCGGTCGAGATCCGCCAGCTCGCGGTGGGCACGCCGGAAGACGAGGCCGAGGCCGCGTGGGTCAATTTCAAGGACATGATGCGGACGGTCGGCGCCTATCGCACGCCGCGGTTCGACGCGGTCGTCGCGCTCGCGATAGCCGACACCTTCGGCACCTGGCCGGCGGCGTGTGCGGCCGACCTCAGCCCGGAGATGTGGGCGTCGAAGCGCAAGGAATTTCTCCGCGCCTTTGTGCGCCATCAACGCACCGACGCGCCCCCGGCGTGCAAGCGGCTCGCAGGCGTCTTCGACCTCGAGCGCGGACTGCCGCCAGTGCTCGAGGATCTGCCGCCGGCACAGCTCGAGGCGCTCCAGCGTGGCTAAGCGGACCCTGACGTGCTTCTGCTGCGGGACGACCTATCCGCAGGGAGGGTTCACCTGCTGCGCCCCACCGAACGGCATGCCGTCGCACAAGTGGCTGGCGTTGACCTGTCCGATGGCGCCGCACGGCTGCGGGAAGTGCGCGCAGCACTGCCAGTGTCCGTCGAAAGCCGAGCGGCTGGGCCGCGGCCCGCTCGCGACACTGGCGCAGGCGTGGCTCGAGGAAGCGAAGGCGCGGCAACTGGAGCAGGCCGGCTGATGCGCCGCATGGGCTGGAATCTCCGGCGGGATCGATCGGAACGCCCGATCGTCCAGGCGCTGCGCCACGCCGGCGCGAAAGTGATCCTGCTCGACAAGTTCGACATGCTGGTGCTGTATCGGGATCGGTTGACCATGCTCGACGCGAAAACGGGGAAAGGGAAGGCCACGGCGGCCCAGGACGCGTTGATCGCGGAGGGGTGGCCACTCCGGTATGTCGCGGATGTGGACGCGGCCCTGCAGGCGATTGGGGCGGTCCGGTGAGCGTCTACTACAACGAGATCGATCCGTTCGCCGCGGCGTGGCTCAGAGAGTTGATGAAGGCAGGGCAGATCCCCGATGGCGAAGTTGATACTCGGTCAATCGAACTTGTTCGACCCGATGACCTCCGCGGCTTCGGGCAGTGCCACTTCTTCGCCGGCATCGGGGGGTGGTCGTACGCTCTTCGACTCGCCGGATGGTCCGACGATCGCCCCGTCTGGACCGGCTCTTGTCCCTGTCAGCCGTTCTCGAGCGCCGGCGCCCAAGCTGGCGGCCACGATCCGCGCGACCTTTGGCCTGTCTGGTTCCAGCTCCTCCGCGAGTGCCGCCCTCGCGTCGTCTTTGGTGAACAAGTTGAAGGCGCGGTTGCCCACGGATGGTTCGATCGTCTTTGCGATGACGTGGAGTCGGAAGACTACGCCGTCGGGGCGTGTAATCTCCCAGCTGCGGGCGTCGGCGCGTACCACAAGCGGCAGCGCATATGGTTCGTGGCCGACACCGATGGTCAACGACGAACTCGGGAGCGACTACTGTTACGGCCCGAAGAGGCCGAACGGCACGAGGGCGCGGTTTCAGAAGCTGCCCGGCGCGGCGAAGTTGGCGGGGTGGCAGACACCGCGGGGCGAAATCAGCGGCGACACGGCGGCGAGTCACGAGACGCGGCAAGTGCGCGTCGTGGCGAAACATGGCCGGCGGATGGGCACGCCGTTGGAAGTGCAGGCGATGTGGGTTTCTGGACGGCCTGCGACTGGCTCCCCTGTCGCGACGGGAAAGCCCGTCCAGTTGAACCCGGCACATTCCCGTTGGTTGATGGGGATCCCGTCAATCTGGGACGCCTGCGCGGGTATGGCAACGCCATCGTCCCGCAAGTCGCGCAGGTCTTCATCGAAGCCTACATGAGCCTGGCGCACGGCGACGAGGTCGGGCGAGTCGATGCGAGGTCTTCATGGTGAATGCGGTTCATCAACGCCGAGATCGCGTCAAGGACGTCTCGTGCTCCTGACGCTCTCCCTCGACGAGCTGGATCAGATCGTCCCCAGAAAGAAGAACGTCTTTAGGCGCGCTGCGACCGTATGAATACCGTGCAGAGTGAGACCACGCGTTTGTCGCCCCGACCCTGTCACCGGGCGCGCCGGAACGGCCGATGCTGATTCGCGCCGATGCGCGGGCGCTCCCGTTGGGCGCGAACTGCGTCCAGTGCGTCGTGACAAGCCCGCCCTACTTCGGGTTGCGGGACTATGGGAACACGTCACAAATCGGGCTGGAGGGCACGCCCGACGCCTACGTCGCCAGTCTGGTGCAGGTGTTCAGGGAAGTGCGGCGCGTGTTGAAGGACGACGGGATCGTGTGGCTGAACTTGGGGGATAGCTACGGAAGCGGAGAGATCGGCCGCCATGATCGCGGCCGTCCAGAGAAGGATCGCGGATGGGCTGAGTACGACTACGGTCACGAAGGACGCCAGCACCTGCGCATCGCCTCTAACGTGAAGCCAAAAGACCTCCTCGGCATCCCGTGGCGCGTTGCCTTCGCCTTGCAAGCCGATGGTTGGTACCTCCGCTCGGACATCATCTGGGCGAAACCCAACCCGATGCCCGAGAGCGTGACCGACCGGCCGACGAAGGCGCATGAATACCTGTTCCTGCTGGCAAAGTCGGAACGGTACTACTACGACCAAGACGCGATCCGAGAAGCGCACGCGCCAGAATCACTGGCACGCTACGAGTACGGCTTGAATGTGTCTGCGCCTGCGGATGGCTACATCAACGCAGGGGCGGCGAACAAGCGAGCCATCGGGCATTGCGTGAAGATGGCCGACAACATCAACGCGCTCGGCCGCAACAAGCGCAGCGTCTGGACGATCCCGACCATGCCCTATGCCGGCGCCCACTTCGCCACGATGCCGGAAGCGTTGGTGGAACCGTGCATCTTGGCCGGGTGTCCGCTCGGCGGGCTGGTGCTCGATCCGTTCCTCGGCTCAGGCACGGTCGGGGCGGTGGCCGAACGGCTCGGGCGACGGTGGGTGGGCACGGACTTGAGTTATCAGCCGTTGGCGCAGAAGCGGACCCAGCAACGCGGGATCCGGTTCGATGTCGCGTAGGGTCGGACACGCCGATGCGAGGTCTTCATGGGCGTAGCGGGTCACCCCGTCGAGATCGCGTCAAAGTCTTCTCCGACCTCGCGTCGGAAGGTGGGGTCATGCCGACCGCCTCAAGAACGGAGAACGTCAGAGATCCGCGGATAGAGGTCGGGTGCGTGGTGCAGATTAACCCTGAACACCACGACGTGTTCGGCGCTTGCTTTCTCAGCGCGCCGGCGGCTGGGACGATACGAAGATGACGGCGTTTGTCCGCGGGCTGGCCGAGTATCCCGGCGAATAAGGCGCATACTGGATTACACCAATGCCTAAGGAAAATGCGGATCGCCCACCGGCGGGCAACGCGGCGTTGAAAGCCGAGCGCCACGCGCCCCGCGGTCCGCTCATCCGCCGCGATGACCCCATGGACCCGTCCCACCCCATGGACCGCCCGCGCTGCACGGCGACCAACCGGCAGGGCCGGCGCTGCGGCAAGGAACCGATCCGCGGCGGCACGGTCTGCCGCATGCACGGCGGCGCCGCCCCGCAGGTGCAGCAGAAAGCCCTTGACCGCCTCGTCGCCCTGCAGCATCCCGCCATCGACCGCCTGACCAAACTCATCGACCAGGACCAGTTCCCCACCGTCGCCTATGCCGCCTCGCGCGATGTCCTCGACCGCACGCTGGGCAAAGCCCCCGAATCGCAGACCGTGCAGCATACCGGCGCCATCCGCCTGATCCATGAACTCGGCGACTGACGTTCAGATCCCGTATAAGCCGCGGCCCCTGCAGCGCGAGGTCGGGCGCTTGGTCCGCACGAAACGCTTCGGCGTGCTCGTCTGTCATCGCCGTTTCGGCAAAACCGTGCTCGGCGTCAACATGAACCAGCAGACGGCGACCATGTGCGCGCTCGAGCGGCCGCGCTGCGCCTACATCGGCCCGACCTACACCCAGGGCAAAACCACCTGCTGGGATTACATGCAGCACTACGCGCGGCCGATCCCCGGCGTGAGCTTCAACCAGAGCGAGCTGCGCGTCGATTACCCGAACGGCGGGCAGTGCCGCATCTTCGGCGCGGACAACCCCGACGCGCTGCGCGGCATGTATCTCGACCGCGCGACGCTCGACGAATACGGCCTCCACCAGGCGAAGACCTTCAGCGAGGTCATCGGCCCGACCTTGGTCGATCGCGGCGGCAGCGCGCTCTTCCTCGGCACGCCCAACGGGAAAAATCAGTTCTACGACATCGCGCAGCACGCCAAGGGGGAACAGGCCAAGGGGAACCCGGAGTGGTTCTACGTCGAATACAAGGCGTCGGCGACCGGCCTGCTCGACGCCGGCTATCTCGCCTCAGCCCGCGCCGTGATGACGCCGGACGAGTATGCGCAGGAATTCGAGTGCAGCTTCGAGGCGAGTGTCAAAGGCGCCATCTACGCCAAGGAACTGGAAGCGGCGCGCGAGACGCACCGGATTGGCGCCGTGCCGTATGACCCGAGCCTGCCCGTGGATACCGACTGGGACCTCGGGATCGGCGATGCGATGGCGGTGTGGTTCAGCCAGACGGCGCGCGGCTCGAGCCAGGTGCGCCTGATCGACTACTACGAAGCGAGCGGCGAAGGCTTTCCGCACTACGCGGCCGTCCTGCAGCAGAAGGGCTACGTCTACGGCCAGCACTGGGCGCCGCATGACATCGCGGTGCGCGAGCTCGGGAGCGGCAAGTCGCGGCTGGAGGTGGCGGCCGGGTTCGGCCTCAAGTTTCAGGTGACGCCGCGCATCCACGCCCAGACGGGGCAGGAAGTCGAGGAAGGGATCCACGCCGTGCGGATGCTGCTGCCGCGCTGCTGGTTCGACGCGGGCAAGTGTCAGGCGGGGATCGAAGCCCTGATGCACTACCGGCGGGACTACAACGAGCGGTTGCACGAATTCAAGGCGACGCCGGTGCACGACTGGGCCAGTCACGGGGCGGACGGGTTTCGCGGGTTGGCGGTGCGGCATCAGGTGCCGGTCGAGCCGAAGCGGAAGGGCTGGGCGCCGGTGCCGACCCACTACACCAGCTAGCCGCAGAGTCCGTCGCGCGTCAAAGCGGTGTTCTTTCTGAAGCCCGCGAAATACCCCAGCACTTCGTGTCGTAAAGTGCTACGCTCTGACTGCGCGTGGACGCCCTCCTCTGTCCAGCCTGCGACACGACCACCGTCCCCGCCGCCCTGATCGGCCCGGTGGCGGTCTGCGGGACGTGCGGCACGACGATCTACACCCCTGAATCCGGCGACCCCATCCGCGCGACGGCCGAGCATATCGACGCCCTCGACGGCCAGGACCTGGCGACGCTCAGACGGGCACGCGCGGCCATCACGCGCACGGAACGGCGGCAGCGATGAGTCTCCTATTCGTCGCGATCTGGGGCGCGGCCGGGTGGCTCGCCGTCGTCGGCTTGGTGCTGTATTACGAGCGGCCACGATGAGTCAGTCCACGGTCAAGGCGCTGCGGCGGGACTTGCGGCGCACCATCGGCGTCGAGGCGCTCGACACGCTCGGCGAGACGCAAGCCAACATCGCCAGGGTCGCCAACAGCGTCGGCCTCGCGCATCAGCGGCTCGACCAGCTGGAGCGAGGCGTCTATGACCCGCCGCGCGACGTGTGGGTCAGTCCGGCGGATCAGGTCACCGCGCTGCGCCAGTTCAACGAGTGGGGACGGCTCACGGACGGGCAACTTGCCGGGATCGTGCAACAAGTCGCCGGACTGGCGCAGGAGCACACCATGTTGCGCGAGGCTTACATCGCTCACGAGCGCGCCTGCCTGACCTTCCTCGGCCGCGTCCGCTGGCTGTTCAGGGGCCGCCGCTGATGGCGAAACGCGGCCGCCCCACCGAGTCCCGCCACGGCCGGGTCAAACTGTCCAAAGCCCACGAAGCCCTGCTCGACCTCGCCAAAGACCGCTTTACCCAAGCCCAGGACGCGACCAACGCGCAGCGCCAGCGCGAGCTCGAGGACTTGCGTTTCTACGCCGGCGACCAGTGGAGCGACGACGCCCAGCAAGCCCGCCGCGGCCAGAATGCCACCGGCGGGATGCCGCCGATTCCGGCGCGCCCCTGTTACGTCGTCAACAAGCTGCGCGAACCGGTGCGGCAGGTGCTGAATCAGGAACGGCAAAGCGACATGGGGATCGAGCTGGTCCCTGCCGACGATTTCGAGCAACTGGTCGGGCCGCTCGACGACACGGAGATCGAACTGCGCGAAGGGCTGGCGCGCCGCATTCAGCGCAGCAGCGAAGCGGCCGACGCGCGCACCTGGGCCTTCACCCGTTCGACCATTGCCGGGACCGGCTACTACGCGGTGCTCGTGCGCTTCCTCCCCGGCAAATCGTGGGACAAGGAAGTCTATCTGCACCGGATCTACAACCAGGCGAGTGTCAGTCTCGACCCGGCGCACGAACAGCCCGACGGCTCGGATGCGGAGTGGGGCTTCATCGGCACCGACATGGCGTGGGCGCAGTACAAAGCGGAATTCCCCACCGTGGCCGGCAAGGCGAATCAGCTCTGTTCGTGCGACGACGAAGACTTCCGCGCGCTCGGCGACGAGTATCCCGACTGGTTCACGACCAAGGAAAAGACCAAGTCCTGCCGCGTCGTCCAGTACTGGTATACCGAGCGCACCATCCGCACGCTGCTCCTCATGAAAGACGGCTCGAGCGGCTGGGAGGACGAGCTGAAAGCGGGCACGCCCGAGGACGCGATCGTGGATAAGCGCGAGGTCATCCAGAAAACCATCAAGGTCTGCAAACTCGACGGCGCGCAGATTCTCGAGGAGACCGACTGGGAAGGCCCGGACCTGCCGATCGTGAAAGTCCTCGGCGAAGAATTGCAGCCCTACGACCAGGAGCGGCGCGCCGAAGGGATGGTCCGCCCCGGCCGGCACAGTCAGGAAGCCTTCAACGCGCTGGTCAGTAAAGGGGTGGAAACGATCGGCCTCTCGCCGATTCCGCCGTGGCAGGTCACGCCGGAGCAGGTCGAAGGGTTCGAGCAGTGGTATCAACAGTCGAATACCCGCGCGCTCCCCTATTTGCCTTACAACAACCTCTCGGTGAATGGGCAACCGCTCGAGCGCCCGACGCGCACGCCGACCGGGACCGACGTCGGCGCCATCTTCGGCGCGATCGAGATGTTCGACCAGGCGATCCAGTCGACGACCGGGGTGCCCGAATCGCGGGTCGGGCGCAACACGGACGCGAAACTCAAAAGCGGTAAGGCCCTCCAGGAACTGCGGCAGTCGAGCGAGCAGGGGACGAGTAACTTCCTCGACAACCTGCGACGCTCGATCCGCTACGAGGGGCAGATCCTCAACAATCTGCTGTATCCGATTTACGGCAAGACGCCGGGGCGTCTCGTGCGGATCATGAGCGGCGAAGGGGACGCGCAGACGGTGCGGATCGGCCCCGCGCCCAATGCCGGGGGCGCCGAGCAGCAGCCGCCGTCCCAACTGCCGCCGATGCCGCCCGCCCTCGGGATGCCGGGCATGCCGCCGCCCAGTGGCGGGATTCCGCCGTCCGGCCCGCCGCCAGGGATGCCACCGATGCCCGGCCAGCCGCCGCCGATGCCGGGGATGCCGGGGATGCCGGGCCAACCGCCCGCGCCGAAGAAGGTCAAGCAGTACACGCTGACCCCGGACGCCAATTTCAACGTCATCGTGAAAGTGACGCGCGGCTACGACTCGCGCCGCGAACAGGAAGCCTCGATCATCGGGGATCTCTTGAGCGTCAGTCCGGTCCTGATGACGTGGTTCGGGGATCTCTTCTTCAAGCACCAGGACGGCCCCGGCCATCAGGAAATGGCCGAGCGCGCGAAAGTCATGCTGGCGCCGCCGATCCAGCAGATGCTGCAGGCGAAAGACCAGGGCGCGGATTTGCCGCCGGAGGTGACGCAGCAACTGGCGCAGATGAAGGGGCAGATCCAGCAGGCCGAGCAGGCCATGCAGGCGATGCAGCAGGAACTGGCGACGAAAAAAGCCGAGAACGACACCAAGCTGCAGATCGCGGCGGGCGATGCGCACACCAAGGTGCAGATCGCGCAGGCGGAACTGGCGAGCAAGGAACGCACGGCGGCGGCGGACCGCGAGACCAAGCTCGCCGTCGCCGAGCTGGGCGCGAAGATGGACCGCATGCAGCTCTTCCTCGACGAACGGGCACGGGTCGGACTGCAACAGCAGGATGCGCAGCAGGCGGACTTGGAACGCCAGCACGCGGCACAGATCGCCACGGCCGGCCAGCAGCACGAAGCTGGCATGGCGGCGGCCGACGGGGCGCAGAGTGCGGACGATGCCGAGGCGCAGCGGCAGCATGATGCCGCGATGGCGCAGCTGGGGCATCAGCAGAGTCTCGAGCAGCAGCAGCAGGCCGCGGCGCTGCAACCGCCGCCGGTGGAGCCGGGAGCAGGCGCGTGATGTTCCGATGGTGGCTGTGGCGGCTGACATCGCGGCTGCGACACGGCCGCCAATGCCGCGACTGTGACCGGCGCGTGATCTGCCACATCATCAAGGCCGGGAGTCGCCCGTGCGATCGGGGCTACGGAACGGGGTGACGGCATGAACGTCCGCGTCACGCGCGTCGAGACGCCGCACCGGGCGACCCTCTACAGCGCCCGCGTGGTGGAATTCGATCACGGGCAGATGACGATCGTGCAGAGCGACGGCGAAGAAACCTTCTTCGATGTCACCGATGCGAAAGTCGAGATCGACACCGAGTCGGGCGGGGATGAGGCGGCATGAGCGACGAGACGGACGACGACGATCAGGCGCGCTGCGACGAGGCGGGTCATCGTCCGCCTGAAGACCACGCGTTGGCGGCACTGGTCGATCCGGCATCCGCCCGGAACGACGGCGGGACGGAGATGACGCTGCGTGATTACTTCGCCGGGCAGGTGCTCGTCGGGATCGACCGCTGGCCGCACGTCGGCCTCGGGGCTGCGATGATCAAGGGCGCGCGGTTCGCCTATGCCGTCGCCGACGCGATGCTGGTGGCGCGTCTGGCAGATGTCGCGGATTACGAGGCGGACAAACGCGTGGCCTCCGAGCGCGGATCGCCGGCATCGTCGTAGCGCGTCCAAGGATGTTCTGAAGCTCTTATGGCCGATGATCTGAACGCTCCCGCCGAATCCAACGCCACCCTGATCGAACAGTCGATCCATCCCGATCCCGACGTCGCCCGCTCCGCGCCCGGCCTGCGCGAAGAGGCCCCGACCACCGCCGCCGATCCCCCCGCCGCCGGCAGTCTCGACGAACACGAAACGACGTTCGAGGAGCGCGACGAAACCACCGGGCGCTTCAAGCCGCGCCACCGGGCGAAAAGTCAACGCGCCGGGGCCGGGGATGTCCCGCGCATCGCCGAACTGACGCGCCGCCTGCGGGAAACCGAAGCCGAGAACGCACGCCTCAAAGCCCCCGGCCAGACGCCGCCGCCGCAGAGCCAGCCGCCGGCGCGTCCGCCAGCGCCGCCGCAGCAGTTCAGTCCGGTACCCGCCGCGAAGGACGACCCCGAACCGACGCCCGATCAATTCGACGACTACAGCAAGTACGTGAAGGCGCAGGCGCGGTGGGAATCCCGTGATGCGATTCGTGAGACGACCGAACGGCATAGCGCGTGGCAGCGCCAGCAAGCGCAGCAGCAGGAACAGATCCGCCTGCAGCAGACGTGGGAGCAGCGCGTCGGCGTCGCGCGCGCGAAATATCCCGATTTCGTCCAGGTGGCGCTGCAAACCGAGACGCCGATTCCGCAAGGCTCGCTGATCGATGCGTGGATTTTAGAACACAAGAGCGGGCCGGATGTGCTATACCATCTCCATAAGTCTCCCGGCGAAGTCCAGCGGCTGCTCGCGCTGCCGATGCTGGATCAAGTCGAGGAGCTTACGTTGCTCGGGCAACGCCTCTCGAATTCACCACCTTCCGGCGCGGCTGTCACGACTGGAGCAGCCCCCGGACCTTCGCCTTCACCGGTGATACGGCCGCCCACTCCAGTGCGGACCGCCTCCACGTTGCGTACGACCGATGTGCCCGGCGACGACAGCTCGCTGTCGGACCACGAATCCTATTTCGTGCCCCGCCACAGCCGCCGCTGAGTCGCTTGCGCCGCTGATCGTGCGCCGCAAGGACGCGGAGCATGAATACCTTCATTACCCCGACGTGGGTCACGAAAGACGTCGCGGTCAACTGGAAGAACAACATCAAGTTGGTCGGCCAGTTCGATCGCTCCTGGGATAATTCCTGGGAGAACAAACCACAGGGCGCACAGATCGGCTACACCGTCCAGGCCCGCATTCAACAGCGGTGGGTCGTGAACGAAGGCCAGGCGCTCGTCACGCAGCCGATCCTCAACCAGACCGTGCCGATCACGCTCAACCACCAGTTCCAGGTGGGCATGGGCTGGTCCTCGGCCGACGACAACCTCGTCGTCGAAGAAGTGCAGGAACGCTATACCAATCCGGCGGGCGTGGCGCTCGGCAACAAGGCCGACGTGATTGCCGGGGCCGAAGTCTACAAGAGCGTCTATTACGCCATCGGGACGCCGGGCATTCCGATCAGTGACGACACGACCTACACCGACGGGATCGCGAAGTTGCGCAACGTCGGCGTGCCGCAGGACCTGGTCGTCGTCCTCGACCCGAAGTCGCAGTCGCGTCTGCTGGCCGCGAATTTCGCGCTCTTCAACCCGCAGGCGCAGATCAGCAAGTACTTCCGCTCGGGGCAGTTCTCGGGGCCGGCCCTCGGCGCGGACGAGTGGTACTGGGATCCCAACATGCCGGTCTTCACCACCGGCACGTTTACCACGGCGACCCCGGTCGTCGCGGGCGCGTCGCAGACCGGCTCGAGCCTGGCGCTCTCCGGCATGGGCACCTACGCGATGGTCGCGGGCGACATCTTCACGATTGACGGCGTGAACGCGGTCAACCCGGTCTCCTATAACGACACCGGCGACCTGCAGCAGTTCGTGCTGGTGGCGAATCTCGCCGGCACGACGACGGGCACCTTCACCATCTCGCCGCCGATCATCACCTCCGGCCCGCTGCAGACCGTGACCGCCTCGCCGGCGAATCTCGCGGCGGTGACCTGGCTCGGCGCAACCGGCACGGTGGCGGCGACGATGACCGCGACCCGCTCAAAGCAGTCGCTGATGTTCAACCCGGCGGCGTTCGCCTTCGTCATGGCGGATCTGAAAGCGAACCTGCCCGGCGCGGTCAGCAAGCGCATCAACGACAAGGCGGCGCAGCTCTCGATGCGGTTCGTGGAGCAGTACAACATCCAGACGGATCAGCTTCCGAGCAGAATCGATTGCATCGTCGGCGTAGCGCCCGTACTGCCGTACTTCGCGCTGCGGATTTTCTCGTAAAGGAGGACGACGAACATGGCACTTGTCAATACGACGACGTCTGCGGCCGGGACCGCGAACGACACGGTGATCAACCTCACCTCGACCGCGAGCTTTCCCGCGGTCGGGTTCGTGACCGGCGGCGTGGGCCAGCCGGTGCAGATCAACGGCGAGATCATGTATCACGTCATGACGCTCGCGTCGGGCACGATCAAGGTGCGCGGGCGCGGCTCGGAAGGGACCGAGGCGCGGGCCTTCGACCTCCTCGCGCCGGTCTCGACCTCGGCGGTCGGGTCGGACTTCCCGCTGCCGGGCGTGGGCACCTCCGGGCAGCGCAGCCCGCAGGTGGACAACCTGGTCATCATCGGGCAGAACACGGCGGTGATTCCGCTGCCCGACAAGAACACCGAGTACGTCATCACGAAGGCGACGGCACTCAGCGCGACGACCCTGCCGCTGCCGACGATTGCGCAAAACGGCCTCAAGCTGATCTTCACCAGCCAGACCGCCGCGGCGCACGTCATCACCTCGACCGCCGGGATCAACAACGGGTTGACGGGCAGTCCGTGGACGACGGCGACCTTCGCGGCCTTCATCGGCGCAGGGTTCAGTCTCGTCGCCAACAACGGCACCTGGAACGTGCTGGCGGCGCCGGTCACCGGCTCCACGGTCGTGCTGACGTAGGACCGACATGATCCTGCACAGTCCCGACTCGGAGTACGCGAAAGAAATGGTCAAGTGGGAGTCGCAGGCCTCGGTCCTCGGACCGGGGCTGCGCCCCTACGTCTACCACGAATATCCGAAGCGCCTCTACAAGGCGGGACGGACCCCGACCGGCGTGCCGGCGATCCTCGACGCGATCGAGGTCGAGAGTGCGGTGCAGGAAGCCAACCTGCGGTCGCGCGGGTTTCATCCGGGGCAGGATGTCGCGCTCGCGGCGCTCCATGCCGCGGACCAGGAAGCGGCGGTCCTCGCGGCGAACCGGGCGTTTACCGATCGCCGCATGAGTCCGCAGGCGCAGGCCGAAGCGGACGCGATCGACCGGATGACCTCGGATCACCTCGCGGTCATTCCCGAGCAACCCAAGAAGCCGCGCGGGCGGCCGAAGAAAGAGTCCTGACATGCCGATCAATCGCACCGGCACGATGGGCGGCGCCTATTCGCCGCAGCCGCAGACCAAGGCCACCGGGGATTCGCAGCAGGAAGCCGAACTCCTCATCCCCGGCGACGGCACGATCGGGAACGGCGCGAACCACTTCCCGATCTGTCAGCAGACCTTCACGCTGATGAAAGCGACCGCGGCGGCGATCGTCCTCGCGGCGCCCAGTGCGCTGCAGGCGGGCACCGTGATCAACATCACCTCGGGCACGGCCGTCGCGCACGTCGTCACGGCGACGGGGCTCGTGCAGGACGGCGTCACCGGCGGCGCGAAGACGACCTTGACCTTCGGCGCGTTTGTCGGCGCCTCCATCACGCTGGTCGCCAGTCAGCAGAAGTGGAACGTGCTGGGCAAAAACGTCGTGGTCATCACGTAAGGGCGCATGAGCGCGACCGGGCTGTCGATCGTCACGGCGGCGTTCGAGGCGCTCCAGGTCTATCAGCCGGGAGACGCGATTACGAATGCCGACGCGCAGAGTGCGCTCGGGATCGTCAACCGGATGCTCGGCCAGTGGGCGCTGCAGTCGCTGACGATCCCGGCCGTCGCGCGCGTCGTCACGCCGCTCGTGAGTGGCAAGGGCGGGCTCACCTCGCCCTACACCATCGGGATCGGCGGGAATATCAACACGGCGCGGCCGGCGAGTCAGGCGCATGTCGTCAACGCCGCGCTGCTCTTGAATACGCCGGTCCCGGCGGTCGAAGTGCAAGTCAGGATTCTGACGGACCAGCAGTATCAGGGCCTTCCGATCAAGGAGATGGCCTCGGGGCAGTTCGACCGCGTCTACTACAACCCGACGTTCGTGACTGGCGGGTTCGGGACGATCCACCTCTGGCCGGTGCCGGACAACAGCGTCAACTCGCTCGTGCTCTACCTGCAGCAGGCGCTGGCGGCGTTTGCCGATCTCACGACCGTCTATCAATTGCCGGAAGGGATGGAAGAGACGCTCGTGAGCAATCTCGCGCGCAAACTGGCGAAGCCCTTCGGCGCGGTGGCCGATGCCGAGCTCGTGGACGCGGCGGCGACGAGTCTCCGGGTGTTCAAGCGCAGCAATTTCAAGATGGCGGACCTGTCGAACTACTTCCGCACCGGGGGGCAGTACGACATTGATTCGGGACAGACCTGGTAAGGAGTGACCGATGGTCGATGCACAGGGACAGGCGGTCGTGGTGGGTGGGACCGTGACGCTGACGGGGACCGTGACGGCGGTGAAGGACGAGAGCGTCACCCTGACGGTGCCGCAGCCGGTGGTCGAGGAATACCCGAAGATGATCAGTCCGGGGGTGATTGCGACGTCGAAGGCGCACGAAGCGGAACTGCTGAAAGCGCCGGCGCCGGCGAAGGCCGCCGACGACGAGGACGACGCCGCGAAAGCTGAGAAAGCCGAGCACGCCAAGCCCGGCAAGAAGGGGCACAAATGAAACGCGCGGTCTTTCTCGTGGCGATCTGGCTCGCGCTCGCGCACACGGGAACGGCGCAGGTGATGCCGGTGAGTCCGCAGACCGTCACCGTCATCGACTCGGGCGTCCAGTGCTCGGTCGCCCGCGCCTGCGCGTCCTGGGACATCGGCAGTGCGCCGACGGTGACGATGCAGATCACCGGCACCTTCACCGGGACGCTGACCTTCGAAGCGCGCTCGTTCACCTCGGATGTCTGGTTCGCGGTGGGCGTCAACAACGCGGCGACGGCGGCGATTGTCACCACGACGACCGCCATCGGGCAGTTCTCGTTCGCCAATACCGGCTTCACCGGGTTCCGCGTGCGGGCGACGGCGGCGATGACCGGCGGCGCGAATATCTCGCTGACGCGCGGCACGGCGATGTCGGCGATGCGGGATCGCAGCAGTGTCGCGGGCGGGGCGATCTCGGGGACGACCGGCACCTTCTCCGGGGCGGTGACGATCGCGGGGCAATCGACCTTCGCCGATGGGACGGCGGCGGCGCCGTCGATTGCCTTCACGAGTCAGCCCAGCACCGGCTGGATGTTGGCCGCGGCCTCGTTTCCCGCCTTGTCGGTCGCGGGAGTGATTCGCCATTTGTGGGGATCGACGGAATATCGGCAGGGGGCCGCGAACCTGCTCGGGTGGTCGTCCAACGCGGACCCGTCCCTCGCCGGCGCCGACACAATCCTCGCCCGCGGGGCGGCCGGCGCGCTCAACCTCACCAACACGGCGGGCGCCATCGGGAACCGGCTCAAGGTGGACGCGCTCCCGGTCGCGTCGGTGTGCGGCGGCGGCTCGCCAGCGGTCGTCGCCGGGTCCACCCCCTTTGCTGGCGCCGTGACGGTCGGGACGGGCGGTCCCCTGACCTGCACGATTACGTTTGGCGGCACCGCGTTTCCCAGCGCGCCGCACTGCACCGGCAGTGTCGAAACGATCACGGCGGCCAATGCGCGGGCGATGGGCTACTCGGCCTCGACGACCGTGCTCACCATTGTGCCGTCCGCCGCGTGGGCGGATTCCTCGGTCGTCAACTGGATCTGTGTCAGCGCGAAATAGAGGCCGTATGAAGATCCGTCTGCTCGTGCTGCTGCTCCTGCTCGCGCCGAGTGTCGTCGCGCAGGAACTCGTCACCCTCACGGTCGCCGAAACCAAACCGGCCAACACGGCGTATCACGTCGCCAGTCTCGTGCTGGACGTGGACGCGGGCCTGCTGTCGGTCACGCTCAAGGGCATCACCGATGAACTTGTGACCTGCACCTATGCGTCGAACACGACGCCGACGGGCGCCTCGCTGATCCTCGGGTTGAACAAGGCGAATTTGTCGAGTGCGTACGCGGCGAACGCGACGACGGGCTCCCTCAAGCAGCGCATTTTCCATCGGCTGATCGTGATGAACGAATCCGCCGCCGTGTGCAGCAAGCCGCTCGCGGGCACGCTGGCGGGGTCGGTGCCCTAAATGGCGATCGGCGCCGCCCTCGCCCCGGATCCCCGCCTCCGCGTCTTCACGAACTTAGGCGTCGTGGCGCCCGGCGCGCTGCTCACCACGTACGCGGCAGGCACGGGCAACGCGCTCGCCACCTACAGCGACTCCGCCCTGACCACGCAGAACAGCAATCCGGTGGTGGCGAGTCCCTCCGGGCTCTTCGGGCCGATCTATCTGGCCTTCAACCGCTCCTATCGCTTCGTCCTGACCGAATCGACCGGGGTCGCGATCTGGGACCAGGACAACATCGTCGCGGGCGGGAGCGGCGGCGGCTCGACGGCGCTCGGCCCGGTCACCTCGACCCTGACCGGGACGCAGAATAATTTCGCCCTGTCGCCGGGCACGCAACTGCTGCGGCTGAATAATTCGGCGCTCCTGACGATCACCGGGCTGGCGGCGGGGTTCGACGGCCAACTCCTGACGCTGGAGTCGGTGGGCAGCGGCCAGGTGGACCTGATGTCGGAGAGCGCGTCCTCGCTCGCGGCGAACCGCCTGACCAATATCGCGGCGACGGGCGCGACGTCCCTCTATCCGGGCCTCGGCTCGGCCTCGTATGTCTATGACCTGACGCTGGCGCGCTGGCGGCTCCTCGCGCACGAGCAGGGGCAATCGCTGTCGTTGCCGTATGCGTCGATTGTGTTTACCGGCGGCGGCGCGCAAACGTGGACGGTGCAGGCGGGGGATTACGGCGGCGTCTGGACGTATCTGCAAGGGCGCTTCCTGACGGTGGCGTGGAATTTCCTGACCACCTCGGTGGCGGGCGTGCCGAATCCCTCGCTGCAGTTTCAACTCCCGGCGACGACGCCACTCGCCTCGACGAATGCGCTCGGCCCGTATTTCGGGCTGGTGAAAGACAATGGCGCGGCGGAGGCGGTCGGGCTGGTGAATTTCAACGGCACGATCACGCTGACGCTGTTCAAGGACCTGATCGGCACCACGAACTGGAGCGCCGCCGCGAACACGACACAGGCCCGCGGCCAGATCACCTATGAGGTGCAATAGGTGCTGTTTCCGGCACTCGTGGGACCGTCATACACACTGCGCTCGCGGAACATCGACGCCGAAGCCGCGATCAATCTCTTTGTCGAAACCGTCGCCTCGGCCGGCAACGCGAAAAAATCGACCCTGATCGGCACGCCGGGCCTCAAGTACTTCCTGACCATCCCCCACCTGCGCTGCCGCGGGTTCTTCTCGGAAGACGGGCGCACGTTTGTCGTCGTCGGGACGCAGCTCTGGGAGATCAACGTCGACGGCGCGACGGCGGTGATTCGCGGTTCGGTCCCCGATGACGGGCTGCCGGTGTTCTTTGCGAGCAACGGCCGCGGCGGGGAACAGCTCGCGATCTCGGGCGGCGGCTATCTCCTGATCTTCAACTTCGTCACGAACGCGCTGGTCGGCGTCGCGATTCCGCTGACGCACGCGCCGCTGACGGTGCGGTTCCTCGACGGCTACTTTCTGCTCCTCGAGAAAGACTCGATCCGCGTCTGGTACTCCAACCTCGAAAACGGGCTGGTGTGGGACGCGCTCGACTTTTTCGCGCGCTCGCAGGTCAGCGACAACCTCGTCGGGATGGACATCCTGCGCGGGCGAATCTGGCTCTTCGGGTCGAAAAAAACCGAAGTCTTCTACGACTCGGGCGATGCCGACAATCCGTTTGTCCCCTATCCCGGCTCGACGATGGAAGAAGGGCTCGTGTCGCCCTACGCCGAAGCGATCCTCGGCGAAGCGGTGATCTGGGTGAGTCAGGACGCCGAAGGGCACGGCCGCGTCGTCAGAGCCTCCGACTACGCGCCGGAGCGCATCTCGACGCCGGCCATCGACGTCGCGCTGGCGACCTATCCGACCGTCAGTGATTGTGAAGTCCTGGTCTACGAGCAGGAAGGACATCCCTTCGCGGCGTTCACCTTTCCGCAGGGCGGGATTCTCGGGGGCGAAGACGGCGTCACCTGGTGCTACGACGAACGCGAGCAGGCGTGGCATCAGCGGGCGAGCTGGGACGAGGCGCGCGGCGTCTTCACGCGGTGGCGGGCGAGAGGCGGCGTCGCGGCGGGGCAGCAGCCGATTCTGGTCGGCGATTTCGCGACCGGCGACCTCTACACGCTCGACCTGAATACCTTTCAGGACAACGGGGTCACGATTCGCCGCCTGCGGCGGACGCCGTATGTCTCGGACGAGAACCAGTGGCTCTTCCTCGACCGGGTGGAGCTCGGGATTGAATCGGGCGTGGGCCTCGCGGCGCCGGTCGGCCTCCTCACCGGGCCGGGCGTCGATCCGCAGTTGTGGCTGCGCGTCAGTCGCGACGGCGGGCACACCTGGGGCGCGAGCATGACGGCGGCGATGGGGCGCATGGGGCTGTATCTGACGCGCGCGATCTGGCGGCGGCTGGGACGTGTGCGCGCCGACCGGCTGGTGATCGAGATTACGCAGACCGATCCCGTGCGGGCCATCTGGGGGCCGGGCGCGTGGCTGAAGGCGACGCCGGGGAGTGGCGAGCTGTGAGTCCGCTGCTCCTGGGCGATCCGCCGCTGCGCACGCCGCCGACCAATCGCGACGGCAACTGGCCGGAGGTATGGCGCGCGTTTTTTCTCGCCATCAAGAAGGTCTTTGAGGTGCTCGTCGATTTACCGTTCCTCGTCACCGGCGCGGCGCCGGATTTTCCGAATGCGCAGAACCTCGGGCTGGCGTGGACGGTCGTCCCGTTCAACGCGGCGGATTTCAGCAGTGATGTTGGGACGTGGGTCGTGCAGGCGGGCGATCTCGTGAGCTTCGGCTACCGGCTGATCGGCACGACGATGATCATTCGCCTGGAGACGATGACGACGACGGTGACCGGCACGCCGTTGATTCTGCAGGTCAAGATTCCGGGCGGGAAACTCGCGGCCGTGCAGCAGACCAACAGCGCGATCTACAGCGACAACGGGACGTTCGGGACGGGGCTGGTGCAGTCGACGGTCGGCGGCGCGCTGCTGCGGTGTTTCATCCAGACGCTCGGGGCGTGGCAGAACGCGGCGAACACCACGTTTGTGCGGTTCACGGCGACGATTGAGGTGCAACCGTAATGGCGGCTCCACTCCAACGCGGTACGACGGAAGCGACGATCGATCAGGTCAACATCGCGATGCGCGCGATGCCCTGGTATCAGAACCAGATGAAAGCGTGGGGCAAAGATCCCGGCCATCCGACGCTGACGAAGTCGCAGAGCGACACGATCCTGAAACTCGCGCAGGCGAACGGCATTGAAGTCGATCAGGGCGACGTCGAACTCGACGACCACGGCAACTTCAATCCGGTCGGTCATAAAGTGCGCAACACGCTCATCGTCGCGGGCATTGCGGCGGCGACGATTGCGACGATGGGCGCGGCCGGGGCATTCTCCGGCGCGGCAGCCGGGACGATGGCGGGTGGCTACGGCGGCGCGGGCGCGGCGGGACTGGGCGGCGCGGGCGCGGCCGGACTGGGTGCTGGAAGCGGCATCACGGCGGCGGGCATCGGCACTGGTGGCCTGGTGGGCGGCGCGGCAGCGGGGACCGGCGCGGCGCTCGGCACCGCAGGGGCGCTCGGCACGGCTGGGACACTGGCAGGCGCCGGTGGGGCCGCAGCCTCGGGCGGTGGCGCGGCGGCGGCTGGCGGTGCCTTCGATGCCGCCGGGAATTTCATCGGCCCATCGACCTACAACACGATCGCCGGCGCCGGCGGCAGCAGTCTCCTCTCGGGTGCGGGCGGGGCGGCACTGAAATACGGCCTTCCGATCGCGGGGAACATCATCTCGAGCAAGATCGGCGCGAACGCCGCCAAGGACGCCTCCGACGCGCAGCAGAAGTATCTACAGGAGGCGCTCGACTACGAGAAAGAGAAAGACGCCTACGCGCGCCAGACCGACAAGGACAAAGTCGCCTTGGAAGCCTCCCGCTACGGCGACTACAGCGGCCGGATCGCGCCGTATCTCGCCACGGGCGCGAGTGCGAACGACCGGATGGCCTCGCTCCTCGGCTTGCCGTCCGGGGGCGGCGGCGGGAGTGTGCCCCGTCCGATGGCCGCGCCGAGTGCGCCCGCCTCGCTGCCGTGGGCGACGCCGCCCGCGCCCAGTGCCCCGCCCGGTATCGTTGGCGGCGGCGGGAATCCGCCGGGCTTCGTGACCCCGCCCGCCGCCGGCCCGATCACCCCGCAGGCTCAACCGGAGCGCGTGCAGGCAGAGGAGGCCACCGTCCAGATGCAAGCCCCGAACGGGCAGGTGAAAGCCGTGCCGCAGTCGCAGGTCGCACATTTCCAAAAACTCGGCGCGCAGTTGGTTGAAGGAGCTGCGTAGATGCCTGCCTACTCCGGTCCTGGCTCGCCCTACAACCGCTACGGCGCCGGCCTGGCGAATATGGCGCCTTCGTATAACCCGACCGCCTACGGGGCGCCGGAGGGGACGCCGCCGCTCAGTGCGCCGCTGCCGCCGCCGGACGGGACGCCCTACTGGAACGGCGTGACGATGGTGTCGCAGGGGGTGAATTCCGCGCCGATGGGCGGAGGTGTGTATTCCCCGCCGCCGCCGCCCGACGTGCCGCTCAGTGACATGCCGCCGCCGGTGCTCGGGCCGACCGAGACGTTCGGACCGGTCGGCTCACCGGATCAGCCCCAGATGACGATTGGGCCGACGGACTACCCGATGGGGGGCGTTGGGCCGGACAAGCCGATTCCGACGTTTGCCCCGAGCGGACCGGTCGGCTCGCCGGACGCGCCGCAGATGACGTATCCGCCGCAGACGTTCCCGTACGCGGGCGACAGTCATGGCCTGGTCATCCCCGGCGGGAATCCGGTCCCTGGTGGTCCGCATCCGGGCGTGCCGCCGCCGCTGCCGCCGATCGCCCCGGCGACTGGCGCGCCGCTCGGCGGGTTCGCGCCGCAGGATGATCCGCAGTTTCCGCCCTTGAGTGGATCAACGGCATTAGCCGCACGGGGCGGGGGGCAGAACCGGTACGGCCAGTTTCTCGGCGACCGGCAGGCGTCGATGCGGAATTATCTCAACCCGACGTTCGGGCAGGGACGGTAAGTCATGGCCACCGACGAAAACGGCGACTGGTTCGACAGTAATCCGCCGCCGAGCGATCCGTTCACGGACCAGATCAACGCGCTCTACCAGCAGTATGCGGGACGGCCCGCGTCGGCGGGCGAGATCGCCGCGCATCGCGGGAATCCGGGCGGGGTCGCCGCCGTCGAAGCGATGCTGAAACCCGCCGCCGCCGCGCCGCCGCCCACGGCCGCGCCGACCTATGGCGACGTGCAGGGGTTCGTCACCGACAAGCTGAAAGATCCGAATTACTCCTCCGCGAAATACACCCCGGCCGCGAAAGCGTTTTCGGCGGCGGTCGGCGCGGGGACGCCGGTCGTGCGCGGGCAGCTCGATCAGACCGTCGCGGCGATGAAAGCGCAGTTCCCGAATGCCAAAGCGGTCGGCGACGACAAGATCGATTTCGGCGATGGCAACGGCCCGATCGACGTCGTGCAGCAGAACGGCTCGGTGTGGTTCCAGAACGGGCAGGATCGCTTCGGCGGGTCCATGAACAACGCGGCCGGCGGGGGAGCAGGCGGCGGCGCGGCGGGCTTCACCGGCGCGATGAACAACGCGCTCGGCGGCGGCAGCTTCGGCGGCTACGGCTCCTACTCGAGCGCGCCGTGGACCGGCGGCGACTACACGCCGCCTCCGCTGCCCTCGTGGCTGCAGGGGCAGTATGTCGCGCCGACGTGGCAGGGCGGCGATTTCCACGAACCGACGATGGCGGAGGTCGAAGCCACGCCCGGCTATCAGACGCGCATGGACGCGGGACAGCGCGTGCTCGAAAGTTCCGCGGCGGCGAAAGGCACCATCCTCAACGGCGGGACCCAGAAGGCGCTGGCGCGCTACGGCCAGGACTACGGCACCGGCGAATACCAGACGGCGCGGGGGAATGCCTATCAGGACTACATGACGAAGTACGGGCAGTTCACCGACAGCGCGTCGCGTGATCTGGGCCAGCGCAACCAGAACCTCGGCGAGTACAACAACGCCGTCGGGATCGGGCAGAACACCTACGCGAACCGCTACGCGGCGTATCTGGGGGAAAACAACCGGACGCTCTCCGACTACATGACGAATTACAACGTGCAGCACACGGCGGAAACGGACTACTGGAAACGGTTGAACGATCTCTACTCGACCGGAGCGCAGACGGCGGCGGGCAGTTACAAGCCGGGATAACGACGTGCGAGACGAACGACGATCTGCTGTCGCGCTCCGACCAGCCACGCCCCGCGGCGAGGGAGACCACGCGTTTGTCCGATCGGTGGCGCGGACATCTTCAAGACGTGTCGCCGCGATTCCAGCGGTCGCGTCGCAGGCGCGCGGTCTCGGTTTCTGTCCACGCAGGAAGATCGAGCGGTTCGTCGCTCGTCACGAATGCCACGACCCAGAAATGATCGCCCTGTTCGTATTCGGCCATCAAGATCTGCCGACCGGTGCCGTGATCCGAGAGACTCCAGCGATAGAACGGTCGCACCGAGACCACGCCGTCGCGCGCCACGAGATCGTCTTCGGCCCACCGCGCGATCCATGGGACCGCGAGCAGCGCGGCGAGGCTGTCGACATCCGCCTCGCGTCGGTCGACGCCATCGACGAATGCGGGGACGTGCTGACAGGCGTGAATTTTCATGGGGTCGTTCCGGCGCGCACGCTGAGAGCATCCACTCTAGTCGGCGCGTGGTCTTTCTGTCCACAGGGTCGTGGTATCCAGAGCGCGTATGAGCGTCGTCCTTCGTTCCTGATCGGAAGTCCTGTATGAGTGTCGCCTCCATTCTTCAGCAGATGGCCGAGAATTCCGGCCGCGCCAAACTCCAGCGCGGGCAGCTGCTCGGCGACACGATCGCCGGGTTGTCGCAGATGCCGGGGCAGATCCTGGCGGACCGCGATCGCTCCGCCGCGATGGCCTATCAGCAGCAGCGGCTGCAGGCGCAGGACCAGCGCGTCGCGAATCAGGATGCCCGCCAGGCGCGCGGCGACGCGATGGAGGAACAAGCGGCGCAGGCGGCGACGCAGCGGACGGCCGCCCTCCAGAAAGCCATTGCGACCGGCTTCGGGGATAGCACGAATCCGAAAGACTTCGACGTGCAGAAGGCGGCGGCGTCGGTGATTGCCGATGGCTATCCGGACGCAGTGACCACGCTCTCCGATATTCACCGGAAGTTTGTGCCCGAGGCGAAGCCGGCCGAACCCTTCACGCTCGGGAAGGGTGAGCAACGCTTCGCCGGGACGGGCGGCGCGCCGATCGCCAGCGGGCCGGTGGATGTCCCGAAGGTCGTGGAGCCGAAGAAGTATCCCGTGACGGTCGCCGGCCCGAACGGTCAGCCGATGACGAAACTCGTCACCGAAGCGGAGATGCAGGCGGGCGTCGCGACCTACCGGGAACCGAAGGCGGCGAAAGAGGAGCGCCTGGTGCAGATCGCCGGCCCGAACGGCACGCCCATCTGGGTGCGCGAACCGGACGCCGTGGGCAAACCCGCCGCGCAGGCGCCGCGCGCCGTGACGGGCGCCGAACGCCAGTCGATGGCCTTCTACAACCGCGCGCAGACCGCGCTCGACGCGCTCACCGAGGGCGGCGATCAGTCGCTCGAGGAGAAGATGGCGAAGCAGGGGCTGGCCGGGCAGGCGCAGCTGCAATATGGATCGAACCTCGTCCAGACCGGCGAGCAGCAGCAGTACCGGCAGGCGCAGCGGGCGTTTACCGAGGCACGTCTGCGCAAGGAATCCGGCGCCGCGATCAACGACAAGGAATACGACAAGGACGCGCGCACCTACTTCGCGCAGCCGGGCGACAGCGCGGCCGTCAAGGTGCAGAAATCGACGGCGCGGGCGGCCGTCCTCGCGGGCCTGAAGTTCTCGGCCGGGAAAGCCTACGAGGAATTCACCGGCGAGCCGAACCTCTCCCCGGCCCGGCAAGCGATGGACACGAAGCTCGCGCCCCCGCCCGGCCCGGCCGCCGTGCCGCAGGTGCCGGTCGTGCCCGCCGCGCGGACGCCGCCGAGTGCGAATCCCTTCCGGAAGAAAGCGTGATGCCCGAGACGCCCGATCCCGTCGCCGCGCTCCTGACGAAAACCCCGACGACGCCGGGGCAGCGGGCGGACGCGTGGGACGCGTATCATGCCGCGACGAGCGCGGATGATCTGACGACCAAACTGCAGGCGCTGAAGATCCCCGACAGCGTCAAGGCCGATCTCTGGGATCTGAAAGCCACGCAGGCGCCCCGTGCGCCGGACTTCCGCACGGTCGTCAGCGGCAGCAGCACCACGCCGGCCGAGGTGCCGCGCGATGCCCGCGCCGTCCTTGGCGATCAGGTAATCGAAGCCGGCAAGGGCGCGCTCAAGGGCGTCGGCTCGACCGTCTACGGCCTCGGGAAAATCGTCCACGACTACACGCCGATCGGCCGGATCAGCGACGCGATTCAGCCGGGGGCGTTCGATGCGCCGCCGCCCGAGCTCGAGGCGACGAACACCGCGCAGCGGATCGGCAAGGGCGCCGAACAGATCGGCGAATTCTTTCTCCCGACGGCGGAGGCGGGCGCGCTCGCGAAATTCGCCAACGCGCCGCGCTTCATCAAGGGCGCCGTTGAAGCGGCGCAGGCCGGCGGGCTGACCCTCGCGCAGACGGGGTCGCCGGCGACGGCGGGCGTGTCGGCCGGGATCACGGCGGCGCTGCCCGGCGTCGGGGCCGCGATGCGTGGCGTCTCTGGCGCCCTGAAAAGCAGCGCCGAGAAGAGCGTCGCCCAGGCGCTCGGCGCGACCAAGGAATGGGCGAAGGATGCGGCCGGACGCCTCGCGCCGCAGATGCTCGAGCGCGGCATCGGCGGCTCGCGCGCCACGATGCTCGAGCGCGCCGCCGCCAAGGTGAAAGAACTCGGCGGGCAGATCGGTGCCGAAGTGGAGAAAGCGGCGCAGGCAGGCAAGACGGTGGACGGCGAGACGTTCGTGACCTCCATCGCGAATTCCGCGCGCACGATGGTCATGCTCGACGACACCGGCAAAGTCCTGATGATTCCGGGACAGGAAGCGGCGGTCACCAAGCTGAACGACCTCGCCAACTTCGTCGCGACGGTGGGGCCGGACATTCCGATCGAGAAAGCGCAGGCGCTCAAGGTCGCCTGGGATCACATCGTCAGCAAGGCGGGCCTCTACGGCCAGAAGGCGATGAATACCGCGACCGACAACGCGCGGGCGTGGGCGTTTCGGGAAGGCGCGACCGCGATGCGCAAACTCATCGCCGAGGAAGTACCAACCATCGCCGCGCTGAACCAGGAATACGCCTTCCACAAAGGGCTGGCCGATGTCCTGACGGCGACCGAGAAACGCACGCAGGCGCAGAGCGGCGGGCTGGTGGCGGGGATCACCGGCGCGACCGGCGCGGCGGCGGGGTTTGCGAGCGGCGACAGCGTCGGGGATCGCTTCCAGAAGGCGCTGGTCGGCGGCGTGCTCGGGAAGCAGATCGTCAAGGTCGTGCAGGCGCCGGCGTTTCGCACGCAAGTGGCCGGCCCGCTCAAGGACGCGCTCGCGAATGCGCTGGCGAAAGGCGATCAGGGGGCGGTGTTGCAGGCGCTCGGGAAAATCACGGCCGCGCTGCCGGGCCGTCTGGTCCCGGCGGCGGCGGTGCCGTAGCGGGACGCCATGAGGCCCACAGCAGGAACCCGACGATCGCGGCTTGGAGAATCCCGAGGACGGGCGCCCGCTCGTACCACAGCATGATCCAGGCAAACGCGCCGAGGCTGGCGAGCGTCCACTTCAGCCCGACATACCCCCAGTGGACTGGCGGGGACCAGCGGGTCGATCGCGCGTCGAGCTTCGCCAGCCACGCCATCGAACTGCTACTGGCAGGCGACGTAGATCACATGGTTGGCGACATCGCGCGCGACGCAGAGCGCGGACGTCTTCGCGACCGGCGCGGCGGGCTGGATTGCGGCGAGGAAGTTGGCGTAGTCGAGCGCCTCGGTCTGCCCCTTCATCTGGGCGAGCATCGCCTGCTGGTAGGCGACCTGCGTGTCGAGCTCCAAGCCGGGGACACCCACGGGACGCGCGAACATCAAGACCTGATGCTTCCCGGTCGAGGCGCACAGCAGCTCAAAGGCCATCGCGCTCGCCGTCGCCCCGCTCGTCCACGTCACCTCGGCCCCCTGCATCCGCTGACAGCCGGTGACCTGATAGGTCACGGTGACCGGGGTGACGCCCATGACGGTCCGCGCGTCGTTCAAGCGCAGGGTCGCGCCTTCGGGGACCGAATGGATCACCACGGTGATCTTCGTCGGGCCGGCGTCGGCAACGTTGCAGACGGACAGGGCGAGGGCGAGGGCGGCCAGGACTTTCATACGGGCACGATAGCCCTCGGCGGGGCATTGTGCAAGGCGTGCGCGAAACTGCACGGGAGATAGCCATGAGCTTGATCGGACTACTGCTGACGTTGATCATCGTGCTGCTGATTTTCTGGGCGGTGCGGGCGTTGATGGGCGCGTTCGCGATCGGCGAGCCGATCTCGACCGTGGTCTACGTGCTGCTGGTCGTGCTGGTCGTGATTTGGCTGGTGCAGGCGCTGGGCGGCGGCGGGAGTCTGGGCTCCCTGCGGATCTCCTGATGGGCGACGACCCGATCCGGCCCCCGCCGACGGTGACGTATTACGCCATCAGTCTGCTGAACAGCCGCACCTTCCGCGTCAATGCCTTCCTGCTGTTCGCGACCGTGGTGCCGCTGCTCGCCGACCCGCAGCTCCTGACCTACATCCCGCCGCAGTATCTCGTGCTCTACGCCGCCGCCGTGAAGGTGCTGAATATCTACCTGCGCACGATCACGCAGCGGCCGGTCGCGCTGATTCCACCGGGCGACACCGTGGCCGTGCAGGTCTTGAAGGTAAATCCCCCGACGCCGGTGACGGACTGATGGCCAGCGAGCGCCGTCAACTCGAACGCGAGCGGCCCCCGGCGCGGCGCCTGCGTCGGCCCATGACCGGCGTCGGCCTCGGCGTCGATGCCGAAGGCCGCCCCGTGATCGACCCGACCGAAAACGTCCGCGAACTCTTCGAGGCCGGCGCGACCCGGCAGGACGATCTGCGCCTCGCCGAACGCCGCCTGCAGGAAGAAAAGATCCTCCGGGTCGAGTCCGAGATGCGGATGCTCCGGCACGAAGTCAAGCTCCGCGCGAGCCATCAGAAGGATCTGGACGCGCTCGAGGCGAAGCGGCTCGATGCGGTGCGCAGCCAGGATCAGCTCGCCGCGAAGACGGAAGCCGACCGGCAGGGCAACGCGGTGACGGCGCTCGCGGCGTCGGCGGCGACGACGGCGGAAACCCTGCGCTCGGCCGTGAACACGTCGGCGCAGAACCTGGCGACGCAACTCACCAACACGGTGAATGCGATCACGGAACGGATCGCGGCGCTCGAGAAGTCGAGCTATACCGGCGCCGGGAAACAAGCCGTCGCCGACCCCATGATGGAACAACTCGTCCACGAGATGCGGACCCTGACGGCGCAACGCCAGGCCGACGCCGGCGCGCAGACGGGCCGCCACGGCTCGCAGGAGAATCTGAAAGCGGTCCTGCAGGTCGGCATCGCCGCGATCCTGATGCTGATCGCGATCGCGACCTTCATCATCGCCCGAGTCGATACCAAGGAGCCGGCGCCGCAGGTCATCTACACCCCCGCCCCGGCCGGGACGCAGCTCCCGACCTTGCCGCCGGCCGCGGTGCCGCGATGAGCTGTCCCCACTGCGGCGCGGACGCGCGGATGCTGGAACGGCTCGGCGACGGGGTCATCCTCTGTAACGCGTGCGCGAAGATCTTCGCACCGCCGCCGCCCGAACCGCCGCCGCCGAAGCGGGCCGCATGAGTGTGCCGTGGGGGATCTGCCGCTCGCTCTGGCAGGGCCACTCCGGGTGGCTGGTCCGCGGGCGGCGCGGCGAACGGACCTTGCTGTGGTTCGTCGATTACGCGGAAGCCAAAGAGATGCAGGGCTATTTGCGATCAGGGTTGAGTGTCGATGAGAGCTTCAAGAAACAACACGCGCGGATCGATCAGGAGCAGGCATGAAGTGGATGATCGTCGCGCTCGCGCTCGTCGTCTCCGGCTGTGCGCTGCCGTCGTCGCAGGCCAAGATGCGCCAACAGGTCGCGTCGGAGTTTCAGCCGCGGCAGGCGTATGACGCGCTCGTCGCCTTTCATGCGGCGGTGCTGCAGACCGAGGGCATCGAACGGGAGCACCTGGCCATCCTCGTCGCGTGGATCGCGCGCGGGGTGGAGACGCTGCGCCTCCAGCCGGATCAGTGGGAGGCGACGGCGCGGGAGCGGTGGCCGGTCGTCAGAAGTCTGATCGGGCCGTATGACGGCCTCCAGCCCTTCGCGGCGCAGTTCGACACACTCCTGCAATGAGGACGCACCCATGAGTACCCCCGACGGCACGTTCGGCGCGGCCATCGACACCGGCGACGGCACGTTCGTCCTCGGCCCGTCGGGGGAAACCGCCCGCGCCCGGCACATCGATCACGGCTACGGCCGGCGCTACTGCTGGACCGGCGGCCGGCTCTACGTCCAGGGGTTGCCCGGGAACGATGCGTGGTACCTCTTGGAACCCGGCGATCACTGGCGCGGGCCGGTGGTGCTGCCGATTCCCGCGCCGCCGGAGGTGCCCCCTTTTGAGCCGCTCCCGCGGCTGGTCGTCCGCGGGCATGTCTTCGCGCTCGAGTCGGGGGAGCGGTTCACCGCGATTGAATGTACCGACTTCCAGTTGTATCAGCGGTTCCTGGGCGGGGAGGACATCCGGCCCGTGCTCGACCAGCGGGCCGCGCTCGGCTTCACCACGGTCCGCGCCCTCGGGATGTGTGCGGGGATGTTTCATCTCGTGCCACATGAGCGGCCGGACTTCTCCGATCTCCTCGCGCCGTTTTGTGACGCCTGCGCGAGTTTCGGGCTCTACGTGGAATTCACCGTCTTTGCCGATGCGACGGTAGTGATGCCGGACCGGGCGCAGCAGGCCGCGCACTGGCTGGCAGTCGGCGCCGCCGCGCAGCCGATCACGAACCTTCTGCTGGAGCTCGGCAACGAGCTGGATCAGTCGATCAATCGGCTCGCGGCGGTCAATGACGTGCAGCCGATCCCCGGCGTGCTCTGCGCGCATGGCAGCAACGGCTCGCAAGCGGTGCCGGTGCGTCCGTGGTGGCACTACGAAACGGCGCATTTCAACGATGCCCCGGAGTGGCAGCGGAAAACCTCCCATAATGCGATGGAATATTCGGACGGCGCCGCGCCGCTCGTCGGGTCGCACGTCCCCATCCTCAGCAACGAGAACACGCGGCCGGACCGCGACGGCCACCTCAATCACTTTCAGGATGCGGCGGCGGGCGCGGCCCTGCTCTGTGCCGGGTCGTGCTTCCACTGCGAGGGTGGGAAATTCAGCCGGCTCTTCGATGCGAGCGAACACCAGTTCGCGGCGGCGTGGGTCGCCGGCGCGCGGTCGGTGCCGCTGGAATTTCAGGACGGCGCGTACATCAGGCGCGACGATCTCTTGACGCCGGAGTTGCTGCGCGTCTATGAGCGCCGGTTGTCGGACGGGCGCGGATTCATCGTGAAGATCCGCAAGTGAATCAGCCGCCCTGCGCGGAGGCCGTGCAGGAACCGGATCCCCCGCCGCTCCCGGCGCGCGACATCGGCATCTTCGCGATGTGGCTCGTACTCGCCCTGGTGATCGTCGTCGCCGTCTTCGACATCTGGGCGTTGAAGACGAAGCGGCGCACGATCTCGCAGATGATTCAGCGCCTGTCGCGCGGCTGGGCGTGGTTTCGGTGGATCGGGCTGGCGACGATGGTGTTGCTGACGTGGCACATCTTCTGGGGCTATCCCTGGTGACTTTCCTGCGCGGCGGCGATCTCCATCCTGACGAGCGCGCAGAGTTCCTCATGGCCGACGAGCGCCTCCGCCTTCGATGTGTAACGCCGCTGCTCCTGATCGAGCGGGCCGCCGAAGATCATCGACTCCCAGAGCACTGGCGCGGCATCGTCGTCGGGAAAGAAGTTGTGGTCGAGGCCGAGAAACACGGTCGAGACTTTCGCGGTGCCGATCGTGTCCTGTCGCACGATGCGATTGGCCGTTTCAAACCAGCGCGCCCACGTCAGCAAGTCGGGTTCGACGACGGGTTCGCCGTGGGCATCGAGGATGAATTTCAGTGTCGACATACTGGCCTCCGTTCCGGGCGGATGTGTGGGTCAGCAATCTAGCCGACGCGGGGTCTGCCTGTCCACAGGGTCGTAGTAGTCCAATTCGCGTATGAAGATCTTAGCCGACGGAGAATGCCGTTTTTGCCACGAACACCACGGCGATCAACGCTGCTCGATCGCGCTCGGCAAAGCCGTCGGCCAACTCAAACGGATCGAGACGCTCAAAACGAAGCGCGCCTGGACCTGCCCGCCCATGCCGATGCCCGATCCGATCGTGGCCGAAGTGGAAGGGGTGATCGTCATTCTCCCCCCGGTGCCCGAGGCGATCGTGGATCCCCCGCTCACGGCCGCGGAGGTGAAGCGCGCCGCGATCTTCATGTTGTCCGGGCAGGTCAGAGAGGTCACCGAGGCGATCCTAAAAGTGCGGGCGACGCCCTGGCCAGCGGAGGAGGAGGGCGGCTCGTGAGCGTGATTGGCCCCTTGGGCGGGGAACGGGATTCCAATCACGTGAGTGGAGCGTGAGTGGCGGCGGTCACGATCTGACCGTTTCTGGCCATATTCCGGCCGCGTGTCATTTTTACCGTGTGGCCAGAGAAAATGCCGCAACTGGTGACGAGTCAGCAGGTTGCGCGTGATTTTCGGGGCGATTGTATGGCGTCCCTAACGGGATTCACCCACGGAATCCTTGGGGATTCAGCGCCGATTCCGCGATCGTGCGCCTGACGTAATCGGAATCGGGCCGCTGATCGACTCCGCCGCGGCCCGGACGTCGCTGTCGGCCGCGTGGACGTAGCGCATCACGGACGCCTCGTCCTTCCACCCGCCGAGCTTCATCACCGTCCGCACGCTGGCGCCGTTCTGGAGGGCCCTGGTCGCCCCGGTATGTCGGAGGCCATGGAAGGTCACGCCCTGCACCGCCCGGCCATGCGGGACGCGCGCGAGGGCACACAGGCGCGCGAACTGGCGGATGGCCAGATTCTTCGCGGCGGATTTTCCGTGGCCGTGCTGATGGAAGGCGGGGAACACCCAGTCCGTCGATCGGGTGAGCAGTTGCAGCGCGGCGCGCATCCGCAGCGTGATCGGGACGCTGTCGTGCTTGACCTTGGCATTGAGCGGGACGATCACGCCCTGCGCCAGCCGCACCTGCGCCCATTTCAGATAGACGACGTTCGACAGGCGCATGAGCGTATCGAGGGCGACGATGAGCCAGGCGCGATCCTCGGGGCCGGCGACGTCGAGCAACTGCCGCTCTTCCTCGCGGGTCAGGACGCGCGGTTCGACTTCCTCGACGCGCAGCCGGCGCAGGCCGGTGATCGGGCTCGATGGCAGGTACTTCGGCGCCGCGGCTTTCAGCAGTTGCTTGAGCACGTCGAGCTCGCGGTTGACGGTGCCCGGCGCGACCCGCTTCTTCCGCCACGTCATCCACTCTTTGCACACCGGCTCGGTGACGTCCGCGATCGAGGTGTAGGTGTCGAAGTAGAGTCCGAGCTGCCGGAGGATGGAGCGGACCTTGTCGGCGCCGCGCAGGTGGGCGGCGCCGTTCGTCTCGTACCACGTCGAGAAGGCGGCGTAGGCGATGACCGGGCGCGCGACGGTGAAGCCCGCGCCCGCTTTCACCGCGTCGGCCTTCTTGGTCGCGTAGACCTCGAGCGCCTGGCGCCGCAGTTCCTTGTCCTGCGCCGGCGACCCGCCGTGGACGGGAATGCCGGTGCTCTCCCGGATCGGCGTGCCTTCGACCAGCAGCCAGTAGAACGGGGAATCCTTGCGCGTGTAGATCCCCATGGCTAGGCCGCCCGGTCGAAAATCAGCACCCCGGTAAAGCCGACGAACTGATCGTGGAACACCCGCGGGGTGATCCGGAGCGTGCTGCCACGCAACGCGCCATCGGCCATGCGCCAGTGGATGCGCTCACTGAAGCCCTCCTGCGTCGCCACCGCCTGTTCGAAATCGCGCTGCAGCGCGGCGGTATCAGCGACCTCGAGGTGCTCTCGCCAGTGGCGGCGGAATTCGCGCTGGCCCATGCCGAGCGCGGCCTCGAGCGTGTCCGACACCATGAAGACGATCATCTCCGGCGTCATCAGGAAATGCGGCTGATCGAGATCGGTCACCGGCGGCAGAAAGGTGCGGCGCGTGAACGGGGCCGGGAAGTTGACGGCCAGGCCGAGCGGGGCGAGGATGCCCGGATCCGGCGGCTGGGGCGGGTCAGGCATCAGCGCGCGGATGAAGTCGACCGCATCGTCGGTCCCCTCGGGATGTTGCACGCCGAGGAGGGGCGCGAGCGCGATGATCTCCTGAACGTTCTGGGCCACCTGCGGTGTGAGCTGGGCCTTGACCGGTCGCCGACGCGCGGGGAACGGGAGGACGGGAGGCGCAGGGCGCAACATAGGGACACCACTCATCTTTTCGGCCGGCGTTTTTTGAGTTTGGCGATCTTCTGCCGTTCCGCTTTCTCCAACGCCAGGATGGCTTTCTTGGCATCGGCTTGTTTGTGGGTCAACGCGGTCACGCGCGTGCCCCATTCGATCACCTCCGGATCGACGCTGGCGGCGTCGACCGGGAGGGCGGCGGTGCGTTTGAAGCGGGCAATCATCCGCGTAAAGAGATAGCGATCGTCGGCGGCCAGGGCATCCAGGTCTTTGGCGTGCGCCAGAATGTCGGCGGTGAGATCGTCGCGGCTCCCCTGCGGCGGTTCGCGGGTTTGTAGGACGCCGAGCACCTCCTGTTTCACGTCGAGGTCTGCGTGGTGGAACATCTGCGCGACGTCGAGATCCTTCTCCGTCAGATCCTTGAGCTTCGGATGGTCGGGCTCGACGCGCCGGGTGCCGGTGAGGACTTCGGGCGTCGTCTGGAGCACGGTCGCCAGCTTGGCCACCGTCTTGTCGGTGGGGTTCTGGCTGCCGGATTCGAGCATCCGGAGCGTCATGCGCGTGATCCCCGCCGCCTGACAAAAGGCGGACTTGTTGTCCCCGAAGAGGCGGCTGCGTTCCTGCCTCAACAGGGCGGCAAACTCGGGGATCCGGTCGGGCTGCACCGCCACATTCTTGGGGCGTCGTTGCGGCGGGTCAACTTGAAATCCCGTCAATTTCGTGAGCGGCGCGAGGGTGGCTAATGACATGGCCAAAATGTGTAGCGGAGTATCGCATAGTCCTTGACAAGCGACAACAGACTAGCCATACTGGCGCATCGACTAGCCACTGCGTCTCTCACGGCTGGCCAGAACGATTAGCCATATGGAACTCAAAACGGCCCGACGAATCGCCCGCCTCACGCAACTGGAACTAGCCACGAAAGCTGGGGTCGATGACTCGCTGATCTCCCTGGTCGAGAACGGCAAGCGCGACATCCGGAACATCAGCTACTCGACGGTCGTGCGGATCGCGCGGGCCCTGAACGTCGAGCCGGAAGAGCTGTTCCCGGTCGGCTCGGTCGCCGAAGACGCGAAGGGGGCCGCATGACGCTCGAGACCTTCGACTTCAAAGGCCCGCTCTTCCGCACCGACGAAGCGGCGGCCTATCTCCAATACCGCGGCAAGCACCGGCTGCGCAGTCTCTATCGCTTCCTCGCCAAGCAGGGCATCCCGACGATGCGCCGGTCGCAGCGCGCCGTGCTGATCCGGAAAGTCGATCTCGACCGGGCCATCAACCTCCCTGGTGCCCGCAGTCCCCAAAGGAAATCCGCATGAGCCCGACTACCTATTTCGTGACGCTGCGCCTCCACGCGACCGGCACGGATATCACGCCGGAATTCGACTCGGCGATCGGGCGGGCGTTGTTCATCATCAGCACGTCGCTGTATGCGGACGTCGTCGCGATGGGCGAGAAGTGAGCGCGCGTATCGCCGGCCTGCTCGTCGTCCTCGCGCTCGGGCTCGCCTTGCCCGCTGCCGCGCAGACACCGCTCGGCCTCGCCCCCGCCCTCACGCTCAGCGTCGGCAGTGCGATCGATCTCGGCACCTCCTTATCCTCAATTCACTCTGGGCTCGGGCAGGAGGGGAATCCCTTCCTCGCGCACGTCGGGACGCCGGGGTTGATTGCCTGGAAGGTCGGCGCGACGGCCGGGTTGATCGTCGTCTGTCAGCGGCTCGCCGGGGCCGGACATCCGAAGATCGGGAAGGTGTTGGCGTATGGGGTCGGGATCGGGTTGGCCGGGCTCGGGATGCGGAATGCGCAGGTGGGGAAGCCATGAGTGACGAGTTGATCACCAACCGGAGAGCGGCGTTCATCAACGGCCTTCGTCAATTCGCGGCGTTCTTGGAAGAGCATCCGGAGTTGCCGTGTCCTGGCCAAGAAAATCATCTAGTGCCAGCCGGAGACAAGGCGGGGCTACTGGCCATCATGCGCGCGGCCCCGGGCGTGCGCTGGCACAAAGATTTCAACGGGGGCAATTATTTTTCCGTCACGACGACGTTCGACGGCGGGCATGTCTACGACGTGTACGTCGAGCGCGGCCAGGTGTGTCGCAAGGTCGTGACCGGCCGGCGGATTGAACCGGCGAAGCCTGAACACGAGGTCGAGGAGTTCGTGTGGGAGTGCGCGGAACCGCTCCTGGCAGGTGGTCAATGAGCGCGCACGTGGTGGACGATGCCGTGCGGGAACTGGCCCGACTGCGAGCGGTGAATGCGGAGTTGCTGGCGGGTGGATGAAATGGAAGGGGATATGACCACCGACGCGCCGATCACCGACGACGACATCGTGCGGGCGATGGAGATCTTCGGCGGGTCGTTCGTCGTGACGCTCGGCAAGCTCTGGCATCGGGCGGACGCTGTGAACCGGGCACGCATCAAAGCGACGTGGCCGGACGTGTGGGAACACTACGCCGAGGTGGCGGAGATGAAACGGCAGAAGGAGCCGGTCTCGTGACGTTCCTCTTCTGGCTCGGCGTCGCGATCGTCTGCGTGATCCTCGGCATGATCTTCCTCCTGCGCACCCCGCAACAGCCGGTGATCCGGCACGACGACGACGCGATCCGCCGCGCGCAGCTCGACACGGCGCGTCGGCTGGGGAAATCCCCGTCCGTGATTCGGCCGCGCGCCCGGAATGGACGGTTGCCATGAGCCGCTTCGACTCCGACGTGGATTACTTTGAGGCGGGCAACCCCGTGCCCCGCCCGAACGCGACCTGTCCCCGCTGCGGCGACGACTTCCTGAAAGGCCGCGACGACATCGGCGACCTCTGCGACCGCTGCTGCGCGGATCGGGACGCCGCGATCGAAACTCCGAACCCCGTGAAAAGGATTGCATGACTACCTCCGAATCGATCGCCGAGATCGCCGACGCGCTCGCCAAAGCGCAGGGCGAAATGGAAGGGGCGCTGAAGAGCGCGTCCAACCCGTTCTTCAAGAGCAAGTATCCCGACCTCGCGTCGGTGCGCGAGGCCTGCGTGCCCTACCTGAGCAAATACAGCCTCGCGGTGTTGCAGTCGCCGACGGCCGACGGGGCCAAGGTGTCGGTCGAGACGCTGCTGATGCACGCCTCCGGGCAGTGGGTGAAAGACACGCTAACTGTCACCGCAAAGGATGACTCGCCGCAGGCCGTGGGCTCGGCGATTACGTACTTGCGCCGCTATGCCCTGCAGGCCTTCGCGGGCGTGGCGCCGGAAGACGACGATGCGGAAGCGGCGCAGGGCCGGTCGAGCGCGTCACGCACCCTCGCCGTGCCGTCCGTCCCAGCGGGCTACGAGGCCTTTGTCGCCGACCTGCAGAAAGCCGTGGCGCTGGGGATCGAGCCGCTCAAAGAAAAGTGGAAGCTCGCCTCGAGCGACTATCGCCACCACCTGACGCAGACCGACGCGAAACGCTGGGAGGGGATGAAGGCCGCGGCGCAGGCCGTGACCGACCTCGCCACCGCCAAGGGGCGCAGCGCGATGAAGGTGTCGGCGTGATCGTCCACACCATGCCCCAGCGGTCGAGCGAGTGGTTCGCGGTCCGGCTCGGCAAGCTCACCGCCAGCCGGGCGGGCGACATGCTCGCGCAGATCAAGACCGGGGAAGCGGCGGCGCGCCGCGACCTGCGCCTGCAACTGGTCTGCGAACGCCTGACCGGCCAGTCCCAGGACGACGTCTTCGTGACCGACGCCATGCAGCGGGGGATCGACAAGGAAGGCGAGGCGTTCGCCGCTTATGAAGCGTTGACGGGCGAGCTGGCGCATACGGTCGGCTTTCTGGCGCACGACACGATTCAGGCGGGCTGTTCCCCGGACGGGGTGATCGGCGACTTCGCGGGCCTCCTCGAATGCAAGTGCCCGAAGTCCTCGACGCATCTCAAGTATCTGCGCGGCGGGAAAGTGCCGCCCGACTACCTGCCGCAGTTGACGCATGCGCTGTGGGTGACCGGCGCGCCGTGGATCGACTTCGTGTCCTTCGACGACCGCTTCCCCGACCCGCTGCGCCTCTTCCAGGTGCGTGTCCTGCGCGGGCAGGTGGACCTGCTCGGCTACGAGCTGGCGGCGACGCTCTTCCTCTCGGAAGTCGATCGCGAGGTGGCGGAGTTGACCGAGCGCGCGGAACGGGCGGTGGCGTGATGCCGGAATTTACCCGCGACCCGGACGAATTAGGCGCGCTCTGGGAAAAGACCGGCGCGAAGGGCGCGTATATGACCGGCACGATCAACGGCGTCGGCGTGGTCGTGTTCCGGACCAAGTTCGATCCTGGCGGGAAGGCGCCACAGTGGCGCGTGCTGAAAGCCCGGCCGAAAGCCGAGCCCGCCCATGTCGCGGACGAAGACTTCATCGTCTGACCATGACGCCGATCTTTCGCGGCACCGTCGATGACTCCGGCACGCTGCAGTTCGCGCAGGCGGTGCGCGGCTTGCTCGTCGCGCATCTCTCCAAGTTGCGCGGCAAGCCGATCGAGTTGACCGTGCGGCGCTTCCGCCAGCAGCGGACCGACCGGCAGGGGCGCTACTACTTCGGCGTCGTCGTGCCGTTGATTGCCGAGCACTGCGGCTATCCGAAAGACGAGATGCACGAGCTGCTGGCGATGCGCTTCCTGCGCCTGGACGATGACCCGGTGACCGGCTCGCCGCGGCGCCGGCACACGCCGGACACCGACACGACGGAGTTTGCGACCTACGTCGATCAGTGCATTCAGTTCGCCGCCGAGCTCGACGTGTATATCCCCGATCCGCGTGAGGTCGCCGCCTGATGGGCGCGCTCGATCGGCTCCCGACGTTGGCGCAGGTGGCCGCCAGTCGCGTCGGCAAGCCGATCGGCAAAGGCGTCTCCCGCCTCGACGCGGCGACGGCTGAGGACAAGGACGACGACAAGAAGCTCCGCCGATGGGCGGCCGAGGTCAAAGCGCGCGACGGCGGCATCTGTCGCGTCTGCGGCGTGCAGACGATCGCGACCTGCGAGCTCGACGAGCGGCGCGGGGAAAACCACCACATCGTGTCGCGCACCAATCCCGTCACCCGCTACGACCGGCGCAACGGACTGCATCTGTGTGGCCGCTGTCACCGGCGGTTCAAAGCGCGGACGCTGTTTGTCGTCCCTCGTCTCTCGCAGATGTTCAAGGCGGGGCGCGGCCTCAGCGCCAAGTGGTATCTCAACGCGGATCTCCCGCTCCGCTTCACGGAGGACTGTCCCACATGACGATGACAACGTTGCCGGATCTGGAACTGGTCAGCGCGAAAGCCCACGACGCGTGGATGGCCGGCAAGGCCAAGCAGGGGATCGCGAGCCGGAAGGCCGAAGATGGCGAAGAGTTGATGGTGCCCTACGCCCAGCTCTCCGAGAAGGCGAAGGAGTTGGACCGGGGCATGGTGCGCTCGGTGTATGCCGCGATCGAGGCGGCCTGGCGATCGTGATCGGCGTCCTCCTCGGCTTGTCCGTGTGGGCGCTGATCTGGGGGATCGGCTGGTGGCATTTCGCCAAGCAGCGCGCGGCGGATCTGGGATCGATCAGTCCCCGGTGGTTAGACGAACAGACACGGAACCGACGGTAGAGCGACGGACGAGGAAGAGAAGTCTTATGCGCGATCTCGGCGGGATGAATGGATCTGAAGCCTGAAGACCTCGCGTCGGAGAGTGTGGTGTCGCCACCATCCGCAAGAACGAAGAAGCGCCGCGTATCGGCAGAGCAAGCGGCGATCTATCTCCGCACGCACGCGGACGTGTTGATGCGGATGCCCGCAAGCGAGCAGATGATCGGCGCCCGCGATTCGGTGTTGTTTGCGGCACTGAATCAAATTGCCGATGCGCTGGATGAGTTGCGTCAACGCGCGGAGAAACGCTGATGCCGTCCTCTCCCCGGAACGACGACTGACATGGGGACGAGTCGCCGTGCGCTCGTGAGTGTGCAACTGTCGCCGAGTGAGCGAGTCGTCGTCCATGACGCGGCACGACGCGCCCGTCTCACCGTGAGCAATTACCTGCGGCGGTGCATCAACATCGCGTTGGCGGACGAAGCGGATGGGCGCGTGGTGGAAGAGAAGCCAACCGGGCGACCCCCGATCCTCTTCACGCCCGCGCACGTCGCGCGGATGCGCTACTTCCGTGATTGTGGGTTGACGATCCGGCAGATCGCTCAGCGGATGGACTGCTCGACCGGGTTGGTCTGCAAACGGATGCGCGAAACGATCCGTCAGCAGGAGGCGCGATGAGCGACTGGCGGCTGAAGATTCTCGTTGAGGAAGACGAGGACGCGTTTCCCGTGACGGATCGGTTCACGGTATGGCTCGCGCCGTCAGGTGACCGACGCGTGCAGCATCGCCTCGGCATCGGCGCGGGCGAGACGCGGGCGGACGCGATCGAAGACGCGAGAGTTGAACTGCAAGGCGCGTTGACACTGCTGGAACCGTCGATCGTTCTTGAGGCTGATGACGCGGTCGGCACCGTCGATGCGAGGTCTTCGACGTGAATGCCGTTCACCACCGCCGAGATCGCGCCTGAAGAAGTTGATCGTCGTTCTCCCCACGGCCTCCAGTACGCACTTCCGCGTATGGGATGAGGAGGCTTTCCTGCACCAGTGAGAAGGGAAGGGTCCCATGAGTCTGAGACAACGCCAGGACAGCCAGACGGAAAACCAGAACCCGCAGTTCACCAACCAGCAGCCCGCGCAGAAACGCAAACGCGCCTCGTGGGCGCCGCCCTACCAGACCCCCATTCACGGGGTCGTAGACGGCGAACCCGTGCGCATCCTCCAGATCGGGGACATGCCGGGGAAGAGTCCGGTCTATCTCTGCGTCGATGAACAGGGCTTCAGCGCGCCGGTGAGACTCTCCGACGTGCAGATCACCGACGGCGCCTTCCTGCCGCTGCAGGGGATGGCGCGCGGGCGGACGCGGACGCAGCAGCAGTAGCGACATCCAGGGTGATCACCCAAGGGAGCACCTGAGAGCGGGGGCGGGGCCGGCCCGTTGGATACCACCGGCCCCAAGTGAAAAGGATCGCGATGATGCCGTCATCCGCAAGAACGACGAAGTATGTCGAGCACACGCACTGTATGCGCTGCGGGAAGCGTGTGTCCGGCGTCGATCCCGAACTCGGGTTGGTCGTGCGCGCGTGGGTGGAATGCCCGGAATGTCTCGAACAGGTGACTGACGGGCACGAGTCGTTCGCAGAATGGCTGGTGCGGCAGGTCGCCGCCGCGAAAGCGCAATACGAGAGCACGACGACGAAGGGCCGCAAGCGCCGGTACTGGGACGCGTTCATCCTGATGTCGGGCGTGCAGGCCGAATACGCGCGGCGGACGCGATGAGTTTTCATGTGCCGGAAGCCGCGCGCGATACGACGCACCCGCAGCTCGGGAGCACGGCGGCCGACGGCAACAACGGCGCGTTTCTAATCGACTCGCCGGAGCCGGGCTGGAAACTGGCGCTCATCTGTTCGGACGGCACGGCCGATCCGAGTCTCCCGGCGTGGGAACACGTCAGCGTCCATGCCTTTCGCGGCGCGGGCTTCGGCACGGCGCGCAAGATGCGCACGCCGTCGTGGAAGGAAATGTGCTTCGTCAAGGATCTGTGCTGGGACGGCGAGGATGTCGTGATGCAGTTGCATCCGAAGAAATCCGAGTACGTGAATAACCACCCGCACGTCCTGCACCTGTGGCGGCCAGTGGAGGCGACCATCCCGACACCGCCGTCGATCTTCGTCGGCGTTCTTGAGGATGACCCGAAGGGGCAAGGGTAACAAACGCGTGGCCTCTGAGCTCGCACCACCCGTGCGGTCGTAGCGCGACAGATCGTCGTCGTTCGTAATCGTTTCTTCAGGTTGCGCGATCTTTCCACGCCCGTCGCGCAGGCTGTGCAGGTCTAGACGTGGACACCAAGCGATCGGTGGTGTCGGTATGGCGTGGAGCGAGCACTCCCCCGCGTTTCGGTTTTATCCGAAAGACTTTCTGACCTCGATCGGCCAGGCGTCGATGTCGTGCGCCGAAGCGGGCGCCTATATCCGGCTGCTGTGCCACTGCTGGCTCGAGGGCGAGATCCCCGACGACCCGGTCGCCTGCGCGCGGCTGGCGGGCACGACCGTGATCCAGATGCGAAAAATGTGGCCGGTCCTCGCCGCACGCTTTCAACCCGAAAACGGGATTCTCCGTCATCGGCGCTTAGACTTGGAACGCAAAAAGCAAGAGACCTATCGCGCACTTCAACAAATTAAAGGAAAAGCGGGGGCGCGCAAAAAGTGGCGTAAATCAGACACTTCCGATAGCCGCGGCCATGACGCGGCCATCCCTCCGGCTCTAGCCGACGGGCAGCCGGATGATGGCTCTTCGTTTTCGTCTTCGTTTCCGTCTTCGTTTTCGTCTTCGTTTCCGTTACCCACTTCTTCCGAAGAAGAAGAGTCGGGTGCTACGCACCCTCCCCCGCGTGTGTCGCCGGCGCGCGTCGCCGCGGCGCTCGATCAGGCGCAGACCAACGGCCACGCTGTCGCCGCTACGCGCCAGAAGATGCGGACCACGCTCGGCGTCCTCCAGGCGGGCTTCGACGAATTCTGGGCGCACTGGCCGCGGCACGTCGATAAGCACGCGGCCGAGAACGCGTGGCGCAAGCTCAAGCCGACGGTGACGTTGACCGACCTCATCGTCCAGGCGGTCGATGCGCAGAAAGCCTCATCCGAGTGGCTGCGCGACGGCGGGCGGTTCATTCCGTATCCGGCGACGTGGCTCAACGGGCATCGGTGGGACGACGAGCTCCGCGGCCCGCCGTCGCTCGCGATCTCCGAGCAGAGCCAGCAGAACGTGGAAGCCGGGCGGCGCGTGGTGGCGCGGTTGCAGCAGCAGGGGAGGCCG
>Ga0207711_10000482_pt1 | contig 41192 bp, 44 predicted proteins | sample KBSS34metaG_FD_184401 | JGI IMG/M metagenome (GOLD analysis project Ga0207711, IMG submission 184401) | Switchgrass rhizosphere microbial communities from Kellogg Biological Station, Michigan, USA - KBS S3-4 metaG (SPAdes) (version 2) | ecosystem: Host-associated > Plants > Roots > Rhizosphere... | reverse complement strand
GATCGCCAAGTTCACCCGCTGAGGACCGCATGGAGCTCACCATCTTCGGCCGCTTCCACGCCCGGCCCGGGCAGGCCGAGGCGGTGGCCCAGGCGATCCGCGAGGTGAGCGGCCCGACCAGCGCCGAGCCGGGTTGCCTGGCGTACCAAGCCTATCGCTCGATCCAGGACGCCGACCTGTTCTACATCCACTCGCGCTGGGTCGACGAGGCGGCGTTCGAGGCCCACGCCGCCCTGCCGCATACCGTGCGCTTTCTCAGCGTCGTCGGGCCGCTGATCGATCATCCGCTGTCGGTGTCGCGGACCCTGCCGCTCGAAGGCTATTAGGCGCCGGCCTTGGCCAGGTTCCTTTTCGGGATCGCCGCCGTGAACGCGCCTCGGGCCTTGGTCTTTTCGTACGCCTGATCGGCCCAGGCCTTGGCGAAGGCGGTGGGGCCGCCCGGCGCGCTGGCCGTCGGCGTCACCTTGGCCGATCGGCCCTCCGTCGCCGTCCGCAGCCGCGCCCAGAGGTCGAGGTCTTCCGCAGGAGGCTCGCCGCCGGCCCGCAGCTCCGCCAGCCGCCGCCAGGCGCCATGGAGGGCCTTGTCGGAGGTGAGGATCTCCACCGCCGCGCCGGCCGGTAGGTCCTTGAGCGCCGCGGCGAGCGCCGCCAACGCCGCCCGCTCCGCGCTCACCGAACGCTCGCCGCCCGCCATCCCGGCAAGGGTTTCGTCCTCGCGTCGGACGAAGGCCCAGCCGCCGCACCGGAACGCCGGATTGTGGCAAGCTTCGACCCAGATTCGCAGAGTGGCGGACATGAATGTGCCCTAGCACCCGATGTCGGTGGTGTCGCGTTTGGTGCGGGTGGGCTACTGAACGGTCCGGGGTAGGAGATGAGAGACCATGACGATTCCCGCCGCCGCCGCGCCCTCGGGTCGCCAGAGCCCGTCGCCGGCGCCCGCGCCGGTGACCTCGGCGCTGGACCTGATCGGCAACACCCCCGTGCTCGAACTCACCGGGATGTTCGACACCGGCCCCTGCCGCCTTTTCACAAAGCTGGAGAGCGCCAATCCGGGCGGCTCCATCAAGGACCGCATCGCGCGCACCATGATCGAGGCGGCCGAGGCTGATGGCCGCCTGAAGCCCGGCGGCGTGATCATTGAGGCCACCGCCGGCAACACCGGCCTGGGCCTGGCCCAGGTGGGCATCCTGAAGGGCTACAAGCTGGTCCTGGTGGTGCCCGACAAGATGGCGCGCGAGAAGATCCAGCATCTGCGCGGCCTGGGCGTCGACGTGCGCATCACCCGCTCCGACGTCGGCAAGGGCCACCCCGACTACTACCAGGACATCGCCCAGCGGCTGGCCGACGACATGCCGGGCGCGGTCTATATGAACCAGTTCTCTAATCCCTCGAACCCGCTCGCCCACGAGACCACCACCGGCCCGGAGCTGTTCCAGCAGCTGGACGGCGACATCGACGCCATCGTGGTCGGCGTCGGCTCCGGCGGCACGCTTAGCGGCCTCGGCCACTACTTCGCCAAGGTGAGCCCCAAGACCGAGATGGTGCTGGCCGATCCGGCCGGCTCTATTCTCGAGCCGCTGATCAACCGCAACGAAAAGGTCGAGCCGGGCTCCTGGATCGTCGAGGGCATCGGCGAGGACTTCGTGCCCGACAACTGCGACCTCAATCTGGTGAAGAAGGGCAACGCCTACGCCGTTACCGACCGCGAGAGCGTCCAGGCCGCCCGCGACCTGCTCTCCAAGGCCGGCGTGCTGGGCGGGTCGTCCTCCGGGACCCTGCTGGCCGCGGCCTTGCGCTATTGCCAGGCGCAGACCAAGCCGAAGCGGGTGGTCACCTTCGTCTGCGACAGCGGCAACAAGTACCTGTCCAAGGTGTTCAACGATCACTGGCTCTCCGACCAGGGCCTCACGGACCGGCCGATCACCGGCTCGCTGCGCGACCTGGTGGCCCGCAACGCCCTGCAGGGCGGGGCCGAGACCGTCGGTCCCGACGACACCCTGGACACCGCCTACAAGCGAATGCGCACCGCCGACGTCAGCCAGCTGCCGGTGCTGGATGACGGACGGCTGATCGGCCTCCTCGACGAGAGCGACCTGCTGACGGCCGTCGAAGGCGGGCAGGGCCGGTTCCAGGACAAGGTCGCGATCGCGATGGTCGCCAAGCTCAATACGCTCCAGGCTCACGAGCCGCTGGACGCCCTGATCCCGATCTTCGAACGTGACGAGGTGGCCATCGTGCTGGACGGCCGCGAGTTCCTCGGCCTGATCACCCGCGTCGACCTGATCAACCACCTGCGCCGGTCTTAGACCGGCTGCTCGGAGACACCATGACCGACGGTTCTAACCGCCTCTCGTTCGAAACGCGGGCGATCCACGCAGGCCAGCATCCCGACCCGACCACCGGGGCGGTCATGGTCCCGATCTACGCCAGCTCGACCTACGCCCAGGAAAGCCCCGGGGTGCACAAGGGCTTCGAATATTCCCGCAGCCAGAACCCGACGCGCTTCGCCTTCGAGCGCTGCATCGCCGACCTGGAAAGCGGGGTGAAGGGCTACGCCTTCTCCAGCGGCCTGGCGGCGATCGCGACCCTCCTGGAACTGCTGGAGCCGGGCGATCACGTCATCGCCTCGCAGGATCTCTACGGCGGCAGCTTCCGCCTGTTCGACAAGGTCCGCCGCAAGTCGGCCGGCCTGACCTTCAGCTTCGTGGACCTGGCCGACGTGGCCGCCGTCGAGGCCGCCATCGGGCCGAAAACCCGCCTGATCTGGGTGGAGACGCCGACCAACCCGATGCTGAGCCTGGCCGACCTCGAGGCGCTCGCCCGGCTTGCCAAGGCCAAGGGTGTCTGGATCGCCGCCGACAACACCTTCGCCAGTCCCTATTGCCAGCGGCCGCTGGAGCACGGCTTCGACGTGGTCATGCACTCGACCACCAAATACCTGAACGGCCACTCCGACGTGGTGGGCGGGGTGCTGGTGGCCGGCGCCGAGGGCGAGGTGGCCGACCGGCTGACCTTCCTGCAGAATGCCGTGGGCTCGATCGCCAGCCCCTTCGACAGTTTCCTGGCTCTGCGGGGTCTCAAGACCCTGGCGCTGCGCATGGAACGCCATTGCAGCAACGCGCTCGCCATCGCCCAGCGGCTGGAAGGCCACGCCGCGGTCAAGCGGGTGATCTACCCGGGGCTCGCCAGCCATCCGCAGCATGAGCTCGCGAAGCGGCAGATGCATGGCTTCGGCGGCATGATCAGCCTGATCCTCGACCGCGACCTGGAGGGGACCAAGCGCTTCCTGGAGCGCACCCAGCTCTTCACCCTCGCCGAGAGCCTGGGCGGCGTGGAAAGCCTGATCGAGCATCCGGCGATCATGACCCACGCCACCATCCCGCCGCACGTTCGCGAGGAACTGGGCATCACCGACGGCATGGTGCGTCTGTCAGTGGGCGTCGAGAACGCTGCCGACCTGATCGCCGACCTGGAGCAGGCCCTGGCCTAGGGCGGCGCGTTGGCGCGGGCGACGAGATAGAGCCGTATCGACTCGACTTCGTCATCGGTCAGGTGGCTGAAGCGCTTTCGCGCCACGGCGGACATCATCCCGACCTCACGCCCTCCAGCCGCCACGCCGGTCTTCAGCAAACGGTGGAAGTCCGCTGGATCATAGGCGCCGGCCACCATGAGGTCCGGGGGCTTGGACCCCTGGCCTTTCAGGTCGTTGCCGTGGCACTCGGAGCAGGCGACCGAAGCCAGGTATCGCCCCACCGCCGTCGACGGACCAACGTCGCGAGGGACCAGCCGCGCCCCCTGGGCGCCGAAGACGACGCCTGGCGGAAATTCCCCCTTTGCGAGTTGCCAACGCGCCGTCCAACCGACGTCCCACGCCGGCGGGTCCTGGCCGCCGGCGGGCAGGGCGCGGATATGCGCCACGATCGCCACCTCATCGGCGTCGCTCATGTGGGCGAAGGCGCTGAAGGGCATGAACTCGACGCTTTCACCCTGCGGGGTCAGGCCCTGGCGGATCACGCGGGCGAAGTCCGCATCGGAATAGCGCCGCGCCCGCAGGGTCAGGTTGGCGGAGGTCACTCGAACGAAGGGCGCGGGATGGGGGAATGGCCGGCCGCGCAGGTCGTCGCCGTGGCAGTCCGTGCAGCCGAAGATCGCCGCCAGGTGCGCGCCTCGCTCGGCGGCGCCCTGGGCCGGCGCAGGAAGAGCCGCGGCCGGCGGCAGCGGATAGCGATGATGCAGGACGGCTTCGGATTTCAGATAGACCCAGCCGCCGAAGCCCCCGGCGACGGCGATCAGCGCGGCCGCGGCCGCCAACAGCCAGCGCATATCCATCTCCCTCGGCTAGTCCGAGATCGCCGCCTCGATCGCCTCGCTCAGTTCGGCCCAGTCGTCGATTCGGGGATGCAGCTCTGAGCGCGGGGCCAGTGCGCGCAGCCGCAGGTCCGCCACATGCTGGAACCGCGCGGTGGCCGGCGAGTGTTCGGCTACAGAATCCAGATTGGACAGCAGGTCGTCGATGAAGGCCGTCTTGCCGGCCGTCTGCGCCACGATCGCGGCGGTGATCGGCCCCTTGGGCCCGCTCGACAGAATCAGCGCCTCCGGCAGCCCGTGCTGCTTCAGCCAGTCGCCGCGCAGCCGCTCGGCGTCGGGCGGCGCGTTCGACAGGATCAGGATCTCGGCGCGCGGCTTCAGGCGATTGAGCGCGTCCACCGCCCCCGGCGTCGGTTCCATCGCCCCGCAATCGGTGCGGAAGAATTCGTCGAACAGCTTTCGCCCCTCGGTGAGCTCCAGGTGTTCGCGGGCCCCGGGGCGGAACAGGTTCTGGAAGAGCGCGAATCGCTCAAGCCGCAGCTCGTAGCCCCGCTCGGCCACAAACGCTCCGAACCCCTGCATGAACAGGCCCAGCACCTCGTCCACGTCGACGATCACCAGCGGCCGGTCGCGCCTTAAGCCCAGGCGCTCCAGCGAGAGGACGATCGGGGTGGGGACAGGCGGCGCCTCGGCCACGCAGGAATCCTTCGGCTAACGAAGTTTAAGTATATCCGTGGGATGAACAAACCAGGGTGGGGCAGTCCGCGCTTTCGCGCGGGCCTCCAGAGAGCAACCGGGTCCTAAATGGCCAAGAAGGTCCTCATCGTCGAGGATAACGAGCTGAACATGAAGCTGTTTCATGATCTGCTCGACGCTCAGGGGTACGAGACGCTGCAGACCCGTGAGGGTCTCCAGGCGCTCGCGCTGGCCCGTGAGCACAGGCCTGACCTGATCCTCATGGATATCCAGCTGCCCGAGATTTCCGGCCTGGAAGTGACCAAGTGGCTGAAGGAAGACGCTGACTTGGCGTCGATACCGGTGGTCGCCGTCACCGCCTTCGCCATGAAGGGCGACGAGGAGCGGATCCGGGAGGGCGGCTGCGAGGCCTATATCTCCAAGCCGATCTCGGTCTCCCACTTCCTCGACACCATCAAGCGCCTGATGGGCTGAACCATGTCCGCGCGTATCCTGGTGGTCGACGATATCGAGGCGAATGTCCGCCTGCTCGAGGCCAAGCTCACCGCCGAGTACTACGAGGTGCTGACCGCCTCGGACGGCCCCACGGCGCTCGCCATGGCCGCCGCCGAGAAGCCCGACATCGTGTTGCTGGACGTGATGATGCCAGGCATGGACGGTTTCGCCGTCTGCCGGCGCCTAAAGGACGATCCGGAGACGCGCCACATGCCGGTGGTGCTGCTGACCGCGCTGGACGGACGTTCCGACCGCGTGGCGGGCCTGGAGGCCGGGGCCGATGAATTCCTCACCAAGCCGATCGATGACGTCATGTTGTTCGCCCGGGTGCGCAGCCTGACGCGCCTGAAGTCGGTGATCGACGAACTGCGCGAGCGCGAGGCCTCGGGCCGTCGCATGGGCGTCATCGCCGGCGCCGCGGCCGCGCGCCTGGGCGGGACCGGCGGGCGCATCCTCATCGTCGACGACCACGAGCGCCAGGCGCAGCGGGTCAGCGCCGAGCTGGCCATCGAGCACCGCCCGGTCATCGAGACCGATCCGAAGAACGCCCTGCTCGCCGCCCGCGGTCCGGTGGACCTGATCATCGTCAACGCCACGGCCAAGACCTTCGACGGCCTGCGCTTCGCCGCCCAGATCCGCTCGGACGAGGTGACGCGCGGCCTGCCCATCCTGGCCATCGTCGACGACGATGAGCGGCAGCGGCTGGTCAAGGCGCTGGAGATCGGCGTCAACGACATCCTGCCCCGGCCGATCGACCCGCAGGAGCTCGCGGCCCGGGTGCGCACCCAGATCAAGCGCAAGCGCTACACCGACTACCTGCGCGACAACCTCGACCACTCGCTGGAACTGGCGGTCACCGACCAGCTCACCGGCCTGCACAACCGCCGCTACATGGAGAGCCAGCTCGACGCCCTGGTGCGCCGCGCGGTGGTGGGCGGCGGCGATCCGGTGGCCCTGCTGGTCATCGATATCGACCACTTCAAGAAGATCAACGACGGCTTCGGCCATGCGGTGGGCGACGAGGTGCTGCGCGAGTTCGCCGTGCGCCTGGCGTCGAACGTCCGCGCCATCGATCTGCCGGTCCGCTTCGGCGGAGAGGAGTTCGTGGTGGTGATGCCGGACACCGAGCTGGAACACGCCCACCGCATCGCCGAACGCATCCGTCTGCATGTGGCCGGCTCGCCGTTCCGCGTCCTGGGCGGCGAGGAACTGCTGACGGTGACCATCTCCATCGGCGTCGCCGCCAGCCTGGGGGAGGGCGACGACCAGATCAAACTGGTCCGCCGCGCGGACGAGGCGATGTACGAAGCCAAGGTCGGCGGCCGCAACCGGGTGATCGCGAAAGCCGCGTAGTTAGCCGCGGCCGTAGGCGAACTGCGTCAGCATCATCCGCGGCGTTGTCAGCACGTTCGGCATTGGCGAATGCATCATCAGCGGATGCATCACGATGACGTCTCCCGGGTCGCCCAGCATCTCGCAAACCCGCAAGGTCACGCCGTCCAGCTCCGAGCCTTCCTCCATGAACCGTTGAATCCGGTCCTCGCCCGTCGGGCGCGCGGTGAGAGCGGCGAGCCAGGGCGAGCGCGCCGCCAACGCCTTGCGCACTTGGGCGGAGGGCTCGGGGCGACCCGCCGCCTGAATGTGGGCCTGGATCAGCCGGTGGGAGCCCGCGATGTAGCCTGTGCCCCCGCCACCCGGTCGTGACGTCGCTAGCACCACGAACAGGCGCGCCAGGCGCGGATCCAGCGGTCGCGCGCCCAGGTCGATGTGCCAATGCTGGTATGGGACGTCCCAGCGGTCCTCGCCGGTGTGGAAGCTGACCAGCGGCAGGCCCCAATGATCGGGCTCTTCCCAGTCGCCGAGGAGCTCGTCGAACACCGTGCGCACGGTTGGGCTGGCCATGGCGTCGAATTCGCCGGTGCGTGACGATAACTTCGCCGGGCGGGAGCCCGGCTTGGGTCGCGCCTCGATTTTGCGCCGAAGGATGCCCGCCATGGCCTCGGCGTCGCGCGGCGGAACCGCGCCCGCCAGCCGCACGGCGCCCTCGCGGCGATATTCTTCGAGCAGATCGGGGGTGAGGACTTCGCGAACCTTCGTCATCGGAATGCCTTAGCCTGAAACGAAAAACGCCCGGGGCTGACCCGGGCGTTTTCGTTGCAACTTACGTGGCTTGCGAGGGCTACTTGATCTTGCCTTCGCGGAATTCCACGTGCTTGCGCACGACCGGATCGTACTTCTTCATGACCAGCTTGTCGGTCTTGGTGCGGGCGTTCTTCTTCGTCACGTAGAAGAAGCCGGTGTCCGCCGAGGAGTTCAGGCGGATCTTGATTGAGGCGGGCTTCGCCATGGCAGGTCCTTAAGCGCGGGGCCGGACGGCAAGCCGACGGCGTATGTTCGAAGAGCCGCGGAAAATACGAATCCGCGGGCTAAAGTCAATGACTGCCTGCGGCCGGCGCCGCTAAGAGCTAGGTCATGAACCTTCATCCGACCGGCGGATTCGACAATCGTCCCGCCGACAACCGCCATATCGAGGTCGTTCCCCTGGCCGCCGCCATGGGCGCGGAGATCCGCGGGGCCTCGATCGCCGACCTCTCCGAGGCCGCCTTCGCCGAGGTCCGCGCCGCGCTCTTCCGGCACAAGATGATCTACTTCCGCGACCAGGAGATCACCCACGCCCAGCAGGCGGCGTTCAGCGCCCGTTTCGGCCCCTTCGCCGAGGACGCCTACACCAAGGGCGTTCCCGGCCAGCCCAACGTCCAGCCGCTGATCATGGAGGTCGACCGGACGCCGGGCATGGTGTTCGGGGCCGGCTGGCACACCGATTCGCCGTTCCTGGCGCAGCCGCCGGCCATCAGCATGCTCTACGGCCTGGATATCCCGCCCTGGGGCGGCGACACGATCTGGGCCAACTCGGCGCTGGCCTACGCGACGCTCAGCGACGGCATGAAGGCGATCGTGGCGCCCCTGAAGGTCTGGATGTCCATGCGCCGGGTTGTCGAGACCGCCCAGGCGCACCAGCCGCCGGATGAGACGCCGCTGGGTCGCGTGGCGGCGACCAAGGACATGGCGCGGCTGCCGGATGACATCGCCCGCAAGGTTGGCGGTTCGCTCCACCCGTTAGTGCGCACCCATCCGGTGACCGGGGAAAAGGCCCTCTACTGCGACGAGACCTACGCCTGCGGGCTCGATGGCCTGACGCCGGCCGAGGCCGAGCCGCTGCTCAAGTTCCTGGTTGGCCACATCACCCAGCCGGCCTTCACCTGCCGCCTGCGCTGGGCGCCGAAGACCTACGTGGCGTGGGACAATCGCCTGTGCGTCCACCAGGCGTTCAACGACTACGACGGCTTCCGCCGCGAACTCTACCGCACCACCATCGCCGGCGAGGTTCCGGCCTAAAGGTGAAGCGGCCGCATCGCCCCGTCCTTGAAGCGCAGGAAGGGCTTGGGGCGCGATGGGTCGTCCATCCGCAGCACCGCCTCCTTCAGCATCATCCGGGTGACCGTGGGCAGCGGCAGGGCCTGGGCCTCGTCGAAATCCACCCAGGCGATCTCTTCCAGCTCGCCGCAGTCGGGCTGGCGGTCGAGGCTCATCAGCCGCTCGGCGTCGGCCAGCAGGAACCAGGTGTCGAAGCGCTTGCCCACCGCCGGCGGGGTGATGGCGCGCGCGATCACGTCCAGCGCCTCCAGGTCGGCCAGGGCGCCTTGGGCCACGAACTCACGCCAGGGGCCGGCGCCGGGCCGGCCGGGCGCCGGCTTGGCCAGCAGCAGTCCGGCTTCCTCCCAGGTCTCGCGGATCGCCGCCATGGCCAGCGCCCGGCCACGGCCGGCGGGCAGGTAGTTGTCGAACAGCGCCCCGACCTCCGGCCTCAGGTCCGTGGCGAACGGCGCGCGATAGTCGGCTCGGTCGATCCGCCCGCCAGGGAACACCCAGCGGTCGGGCATGAAGCTGTGGCCGCCGTGGCGCTTGCCCATCAACACGCGCGGCTTCTTCGCGTCGCGGCGGATGATCATCACCGTGGCGGCGTTCTTCGGGCGTACGGCGCGGGCGCCGGGGATCCGAGGCGGGCCCTCGGGCTTGCGGAATTGGCTCTCAGCTTCACTCATCAAACAACTGTATGGCGCTGCGGCCCCGCGAGGGAAGGGCGCCTTTGCGGAACCCGGCGGCGCGGGCATCATGCGGCCTGGGCCTGGGAGCGTTGGGAATGGCGGAGAGCGGCGACCGAAACGTCACGGCGCACGAGACGATCGATGAGCGCCTGCTCAACAGGGTGATCTTCTTTACCGACGCCGTCTTCGCCATTGTGCTCACCCTGCTGGTGCTGGACCTGAGGCCCCCGCCGGGCGACCGCCCGCTAAGCAGCCCCGGCATGGCCCAGGAGCTCTGGGGCCACTTCTTCGCGCTCACCATGAGCTTCGTCGTGATCGGCATCTTCTGGGTGGCGCACCTGGCGACGACGCGCCGCCTGCACCGGTTCGACTGGCCCAGCGTGGTCGCCAACCTCGCCTTTATCTTCCCCGTCTGCCTGCTGCCGTTCGCCACCGCGTGGTGGGGCAGCGCGATCGCGTCTCCGCTGCCGTGGGCCATCTACTGCGTGGTTATGACGATCACCTCGCTGGGCAACGTGGCGCTGGTGCTGGTTTCGACCCGGGACGGCGGCCGGCTGATGGTGGGCGGGGTCACGCCTCAAGAGCGGCTCTACCGGGCGGCGCGGGCCGCTTCGCCGGGGATCGCGTTCAGCCTCGGGGTCGCCGTGATGGCCGCCGGCTACCTGCAACTGGGCCAGTTCTGCTGGGTGCTGATCCCGATCCTGCTGCTGATCTGCGGGCGCGTGCTCAAGCCGCGCCCAGCGGCCCAGGCCTGACGCCCGCCCCTCAGCGTCGCGGTCCGCCCTTCTTGCCGGTGCGGATGTTCTTCGGACGGCCCTGGGGCCCGCGCTTGGGCCCCCGGAAGCCGCCGCCTGGCGCACCCGGACCGGCCCCTCCTGAGCTATGGGGCCGCCGGTCGCCCCGCGCCCGCATCCCCAGCCGGGCCCTGGGCCCGCGCTTGGGCCCCCGGAAGCCGCCGCCTGGCGCACCCGGACCGGCCCCTCCTGAGCTATGGGGCCGCCGGTCGCCCCGCGCCCGCATCCCCAGCCGGGCCCTGGGCGCGGTGGGGTCGGCGGCGGCCGGCTCGCTCAGCATCTCGAACAGTAGACCGCCGGTGATCGGCGTCGCCTCGGCGAGCTTGACGCGCACCTGCATGCCCAGTGGCCAGCGCGCGCCGGTCCGCTCGCCCACCAGGGCGTGCGCACGGTCGTCATGGACGAAGTACTCGCCGCCGAGTTTCGATACCGGGACGAGGCCGTCGGCGCCGGTCTCGTTCAGCCGGATGAACAGGCCAAAGCGGGTGACGCCGGTGATCCGTCCGTCGAACTCCGCGCCCACCCGGTCGGCCAGGAAGGCGGCCACATAGCGGTCGGTGGCGTCGCGCTCGGCGGCCATGGCCCGGCGCTCGGCGAAGGTGATGCTTTCGGCGGTGTCTTTCATCTTCTGGATGTCGCGGTCCGAGAGCCCGTCCGCTCCCAGCCCCAGCGCGGCGATCAGGCCGCGGTGGACGATCAGGTCGGCGTAGCGGCGGATCGGCGAGGTGAAGTGGGCGTACTTCGCCAGGTTCAGCCCGAAGTGGCCGATGTTCTCCGTCGAATAGATCGCCTGCATCTGGCTGCGCAGCACCACCTCGTTGACGATCTCGGCGTTGGGGCCTTCGCGGGTCTCGTCCAGCAGCTTGTTGAACCGGTCGGTGCGCGGCGCCTCGCCCTTCGACCAGGCGATGTCGAGGGTCTGCAGGAAGTCGGCCAGGGCCTGGACCTTCTCCTGGCTCGGCGTGTCGTGGATCCGGTAGATCAGCGCGATGCGCTTGGCTTCCAGCGTCTCGGCGGCCGAGACATTGGCCTGGATCATCATCTCCTCGATCAGCTTGTGGGCCGCCAGGCTGGCGCGGGGCGTGATCGAATCGACCTCGCCCGCCTGGCTGATGATGATCCGGCGCTCCATGCTCTCGATGGCCAGCGGCGAGCGCGCGTTGCGGCCTTTCAGCATCACCGCATAGGCCGCATAGAGCGGCGCGATGATGGTCGACAGGATCGGCCGGGTCTTCTCGTCCGGCTGGCCGTCGGCGGCGGCCTGGGCCTGCTCGTAGGACAGCTTGGCGGCCGAGCGCATCAGGCCCCGCACGAACCTGTGGCTGCGCTTGCGCCCGTCGGCGCCGAACACCATCCGCACGGCCAGACAGGCGCGGTTCTCGCCTTCACGCAGCGAGCAGAGGCCGTTGGACAGCACCTCCGGCAGCATCGGCTCCACCCGGTCGGGGAAGTAGACGCTGTTGGCCTTCTCGCGGGCCGTCTCGTCCAGCGCCGAGCCCGGGCGCACGTAGGCGGCCACATCGGCGATGGCCACCCAGACGATCCAGCCGCCGGGGTTCTTCGGATCGTCGTCGGCTTGAGCGAACACCGCGTCGTCGTGGTCGCGCGCGTCGGCCGGGTCGATGGTGATGAAGGGGACGTCGCGCAGGTCCTCGCGGCCCTTCAGGGTCGGCGGCTGGGCGGCTTCCGCCTCGGCCTCCGCCGCGGCGCTGAAGCCGGTGGGGATGCCGTGGGCGTAGATGGCGATCAGCGAGGCGGCGCGGGGCTCGTCCTCGCGGCCGATCACTTCCAGCAGCTTGCCGCGCTTGGGCCCGAAGCGGGTCTCCGCGGCGGTCGCCTGGGCCAGCACCAGGTCGCCGTCGTGAAGCTCCTGGGCCTGCGGATCGGTGAGCAGCAGGCTGTCCTTGGAGCGCCGGTCGACGGGCTCCACGCGCACTTCGCGGCGCGCCTTGCGGATGACGCCCAGGATGCGCTGCGCGCCGGCGCCCAGCGACTTGATCAGGCGCGCCTCATGCTCGCCGCTCTCCAGCTTGACGAAGCGGACCAGCAGGCGGTCGCCGAGGCCGGGCGCGGGTCCGGTGTCGCCCTTGCGGGCCGGAGCCAGGGTGACCAGCGGGGCGTCCTCGCCCTTGGTCAGGCGGACCAGCAGCTCGCCGTCCGAGTCGCGCGCCATGACGTCGACGACGCCGACCTCGGGCAGGGCGCCGGCTTCGGCAAAGCCCCTGCGGCCGCGGCGGCCCAGGGTTCCGTCGGCCTCCATGGCCTGCAGCATGTGGCGCAGCGCGCGCCGGTCCTCGCCCTTCAGACCGTAGTGGAGCGCGATGGCGGCCTTATCGGTCTCGCCGCTCTCGCGGATGTATTTCAGAAGCGCGTCGCGGTCGGGCAGTCCTTTGGCAAAGCGGGTGGATTTGGGTTGTCTAGACTTCGGCATATGCGGTGCTTAGCACCTTTCGTTGGTGTTCTTGAGATTGGGAATGGGGGTGCGCGAATCCCTGCGCTGCTCGCGCGAATCTTTTGCGATTTTTCGGGAGCAGGGCGGTCGTCGCGGCCTGTCATGCCAGCGATGCGCAGGCCTCATATAGGCGCTTTCGGTTAAGATTGCACCCCTGAGGTGATCCTCCACCGCGGCGATTGCGGCTAAGCTCCCCGCCAGGAGGAGGCGCCATGCTCAGCGGAACCCACCGTTTTCCCCGCCAGGACCAGGTGGTCTACGGTCGCCCCGCCGTGGAGGTTCTGCGCGAACTGGCCGCCGCCTATGGCGCGAAGCGGCTGCTGATCACCACCACCGCCTCCCTGGCCGACAACCTGGCGTCGCGCGCAGCCGCGGAGCTCGGCGAGCTCTGCGTCGGCGTCTTCTCCGGCATCAGCGCCCATTCGCCGCGCGAGGGCGTGATCGCCGGCGCCGCCGAGGCGCGGCGCCTCAACGCCGATCTGCTGGTGGCCCTGGGCGGTGGCTCGGCCATCGACGCCACCAAGGTGATCCAGATCTGCCTCTGGGCCGGCCTGACCCAGGTCGATCACCTCGACCCCTATCGCGCCGGCAGGGGCGGGGACCGCGCGCGGATCGCCGAGCTGTCGGTGGGCGTGCGCATGATCGCCGTCCCGACCACGCTCTCGGCCGCGGAGTTCACCAATTTCGCCGGCGTCACCGACGCCGCGCGCCACGCCAAGGAAGGCTACGCGCACGCCCTGCTGGCGCCGCGCGCCGTGATCCTCGATCCAGCCATGACGCTGGCCACCCCGCCGCGGCTCTGGTTCTCCACCGGGCTGAAGGCCGTCGACCATGCCGTCGAGCAGCTCTGCAACCCGCAGCGCGCGCCCTTCGCCGACGCCCTGGCCGAGGATGGCCTGCAGCGGCTCACCGGGGGCCTGGCGGCGTCCCGCGCCGACCCTACGGACCTGGAGGCCCGCCTGGAGTGCCAGTTCGGCATGTGGCTGGCGATCAGCGGCGCAGGCGCCGGACGCGGCATGGGCGCCAGCCACGCCATCGGCCACACCCTCGGCGGCAGCTACGGCGTGCCGCACGGGATCACCTCCTGCGTCGCCCTGCCGGCGGTCCTGCAATGGAACGAGAGCGTCGGCGCGGGCCGTCAGGCCCTGGTCAGCGAGCTGATGGGCGCGCCCGGCGTCCCGGCGTCAAAGGCGGTCAGGAACCTGGCCAAGGGCCTCGGCCTGCCCACCGACCTGAAGAGCGTCGGTATCGGCCCGGAGAGCTTCCAGGCGATCGCCGAACACACCATGCACGACGCCGGGGTGAAGGTGAATCCGCGGCCGATCTCGGGCCCGGCGGACATCATCGAGATCCTCGAAATCGCGGCCGGCTAGCCCGCCAGGAACGCCGCCATCGCCGGCGTCGCCGTGCGGTCCTGGATCATGAACAGGTGTCCGCCGTCGAAGAACTGCAGCGTTGCGCCGGGGATGCGCGCCGCCATCTTCTCCTGGGTCTCCGGCAGGGCGATCCCGTCATAGCGGCCGGCGGCGATCATCACCGGGCAGGCGATCTGCGGCAGCCGATCCCAGGTGTCGTGATGCGCACGGGCCTCGAACTGGCGGTGCGCGCCCATGGCGTGGCCGGGCTCGTCGGCATAGGGGTCGGCCGCGCCCAGGGCCACGAACAGCTCGTACTGCTCCGGATGCGCCTTGGCCCAGGCGGCGTCGCGCCGCGTGTCGCTGATCGGGATCATGTAGCGGGCGCGCGCCTCGCCGGTCAGGTGCTCGATCTCGTGGAACGGGAACGAGGCCCCGCCCGCGCCGCCTGGCGATGTGCAGGCCAGCACCGCACGGCTCACCCGCTCCGGATGCCGCAACAGCAGCTCCAGGGCCACCATGCCGCCGAACGAGACTCCGATGATCGGCGCCCGCTCCAGCCCGAGCTCGGTCATCAGCGCCGCGGCGTCGTCCGCGTAGTCGGCCATGGAATAGGCGATGTCCGGCTTCTCGGACTGCCCCAGCCCGCGCTGATCATAGGCCAGCACGTCGAACGTCTTCGGCAGCGGCCCCTCGAACACATTGGGCTTGTTGCGCAGGTCGCCGCCGCTGCCGGAGATGAACAGCAGGGGCGGGCCTGAGCCGCCGCGCTCGTAGTAGAGCTTCAGTCCATTGGCTTGGGCGAAAGGCATTGGCTCCCTACGCCCTCGCCTGGGTGGCGGCGCGCGGTTGCAGGGACTGGCGCAGCCAGTCCTCGAATCGGAGCGCGCCGATGCGGGCATCGCGGCCCGGAAGCAGTGACTGGTCGGTCAGTTGAGCGCCGAAGTAGGACGCCTGCGGATCCGCGACGACGCGCCGGGAGTCTTCGTATGCGGTCAACACCTCGGTCGCGACGTCGGAAAGCCGGAACCGCTCCGGTCCGGCCAGTTCGACCGTCCGGTTCAACGGCTCGCCCGTCGCGAGGTCGGCGAGCGCCGTCGCGACATCGATCACCGAGATGGGTTGCGCCAGCGCCGGCGAGATCACCACGTCATCGTTCCCGCCGTTCTGCACCACGCCGGCGATGAACTCGAAGAACTGGGTGGACCGTAGGATGCTGTACGCAATCCCGGAGTCCCTGAGCAGGTCTTCCTGGATTTTCTTGCCGCGAAAATAGTCGCTCGCCTGCAGGCCATCGGAGCCGACGATGGACAGCGCGATGTGGTGCTGCACGCCGGCCGTTTTCCCGGCCGCCATCAGCCTGTGCCCGGAGGCCTCGAAGAACCGCAGTGGCGCCGACCCGTCCAGCGAGGGCGAGTTCGACACGTCGACGACGACCGCAGCGCCATGGAGAGCCTGATCCAGTCCCTCGCCCGTGACGGCGTTCACGCCGTGAGATGGCGAGGCCTCCAGCACACTGACGTCGCCTTGCCGCAGAGTGCGGACGAGCTTTTCGCCGGTGCGGCCGCTCGCCCCGATGACCACGATCTTCATGTCTTCGCCCTTGTGCGAGCCCGGCCATGCGGCCGGGCCTTGGCGAAGCGATCCTACCAGAACATCCGGGTCCCCGCCTTCGCGGGGAGAGATCAGGCCTTGGCCTTCTTCTTGGCAGGCGCTTTCTTTTTGGCCGCCGCCTTCGCGGGAGCCGCCTTCGCCGCTCGCGCCGGCTTCTTCTTGCCGCCACCCTTCGCTGCGCGCTCAGCCAGCAGGGCCACGGCCTGCTCCATCGTCACCGCCGCCGGATCGGTGCCGCGCGGCACGTTGGCGTTGGTGGCGCCGTGCTTGATGTAGGGGCCGTAGCGACCGGAGAGCACCCGCACCGGCGCGCCGTCCGCCGGGTGCGCGCCCAGATCCGCCAGCGCCGTGGCTTCGCCGCGACGACCGGCGCCGCCGGCCCGCTTCTGGGCCAGCAGATCGACCGCTCGGTTCAGGCCCACGTCGAACACCTCATCGGCGCCCGACAGGTTCGCGTAGGTGCCGGCGTGCAGCACGAACGGACCGAAGCGGCCGATGCCGGCCAGGATCGGCTGGTTGTCTTCCGGATGCAGCCCCACCTCGCGGGGCAGGCGCAGCAGGCGCAGGCCCTTCTCCAGGTCCATGTCCGGCGCCGACCAGCCCTTGGGCAGGCTGGAGCGCTTCGGCTTCTCGCCATCGCCCAGCTGGACATAGGCGCCGAACCGGCCGGACTTCAGAAACACCGTCATCCCGGTCACGTCGTCGACGCCCAGCTCGCGGTCGCCGGAGGGCGTGTCGCCTTCCTCGGCCTGGCCGATGGGACGGGTGTAGCGGCATTCCGGATAGTTCGAGCAGCCGACGAACGGGCCGAACCGGCTGGTCTTCATGCTCAGCCGGCCGGCATTGCAGGTCGGGCAGGTGCGCGGGTCCGACCCGTCGGCCTTCTGCGGATAGAGGAAGGGCGCCAGCGCCGCGTCCAGATCGTCCAGCACCTTGCGCGTGGTCAGGCCCAGGATCTCTTCGGTCTTCGGATGAAAGTCCTTCCAGAACTCGCGGAGCAGCACTTTCCAGTCGAGGTCGCCGGCCGAGACCAGGTCGAGCTTCTCTTCCAGGTCGGCGGTGAAGTCGTATTCCACGTATTTGAGGAAGAACTCCTCGAGGAAGACGGTGACCAGGCGGCCCTTGTCCTCCGGAATGAACCGGTTCTTGTCCATGCGGACGTATTCGCGGTCGCGCAGCACGGTCAGCACCGAGGCGTAGGTCGAGGGACGCCCGATGCCGAGCTCCTCCATTCGCTTGACCAGGCTGGCTTCCGAGAAGCGCGGCGGCGGCTCGGTGAAGTGCTGGTCGGCCTTGGCCTGGATCACCTTGGCCGAGGCGCCCTGGTTGACCAGCGGCAGCTTGCCGACGGCTTCCTCGTCGGGATCATCGCGGCCTTCCTCGTAGACCGCCAGATAGCCGTCGAAGAGCGTGACGTCGCCCGACGCGCGGAGCGCCGTCTGCCCGTCGCTGGACTCGAGGTCGATGGTGGTGCGCTCGATCCGCGCGCTCTCCATCTGCGAGGCGATCATCCGCTTCCAGATCAGCTCGTAGAGCCGCCCCAGATCCGGCTCGAGCCTGAGCTTGCCGGGATTGCGCGCCAGGCTGGTGGGGCGGATCGCCTCGTGCGCCTCCTGGGCGTTCTTGGCCTTGGTGGAATAGAACCGCGCCTTCTCCGGCACATAGTCGCGGCCATAGAGCCCGCCGATCACGTCGCGGGCTTCGTCCAGCGCTTCCGGCGCGGTCTGCACGCCGTCGGTCCGCATGTAGGTGATCAGGCCGACGGTCTCGCCGCCGATGTCGATGCCTTCGTAGAGCCGCTGCGCCGCCTGCATGGTGCGCTGCGCATTGAAGCCCAGCTTGCGCGAGGCTTCCTGCTGCAGGGTGGAGGTGGTGAAGGGCGGCGGAGGCGAGCGCTTGGCCGGACGCTTCTCGACGGCCGTCACGGTCAGGGTCGCGGCCTTGACCGCGTCGCGAGCCGCGAAGGCCGAGGCCTCGTTGGCCAGGTCGAACTTGGTGAGCCGCTTGCCCTCGTGCTTGGTCAGGCGCGCCATGAAGGGGTCGCCGCCGGCCGAGACGTCGGCCTCGACGGTCCAGTATTCCTGGGTGCGGAACTTCTCGATCTCGATCTCGCGGTCGACCACGAGCCGCAGAGCCACCGACTGCACGCGGCCCGCCGAGCGCGAGCCCGGCAGCTTGCGCCACAGCACCGGCGAGAGCGTGAAGCCCACCAGATAGTCCAGCGCGCGGCGCGCCAGATAGGCGTCCACCAGTTCCATGTCGATGTCGCGCGGATGGGCCATGGCCTCGGTGACGGCGGCCTTGGTGATGGCGTTGAAGGTGACGCGCTGCACGGTGATCCCGTTCAGCGCCTTCTTCTTCTTCAGCACCTCCAGCACGTGCCAGGAGATCGCCTCGCCCTCGCGGTCGGGGTCGGTGGCGAGGATCAGGTTGGTGGCGCCCTTCAGCGCCTGGGCGATGTCGGCCAGCCGCTTGGCGGACTTGGCGTCCACGTCCCAGCTCATGGAGAAGTCGTCGTCGGGGCGGACCGAACCGTCCTTGGCCGGCAGGTCACGGACGTGGCCGTAGGAGGCCAGCACCTTATAGTCGTTGCCCAGGTACTTGTTGATGGGCTTGGCCTTGCCCGGGCTTTCGACGACGACGATGTTCATGCGCTGAGGGTCTGGCGGTCCATGGCGAAGCGCCCTGCGGACAGGGGGGCTCTGAGGAGGCCGGAAAGTGGGGGTGGTCCCCTAGACCTGTCAACGCCCCTTGCAAGGCTCTTTGGGGGAGCCCCCTAAGGGGCTCATTTTTTCACAGCTCAGCTTACGAAAAGGCCGGCGCCCGTTTCCGCGCGCCGGCCTCAACGTTTCTGACGATGCGTCGGCTAGTGGCCGGCGGGCGGCGGAGCCTGCGGACGCGGCATCTTCGAAATGGCGTCCTTGCAGGGCTGGCTGACCTTCTCGTTGTTCTCACGCATGCACTGCATCAGCTCGCGGCGTTCCTTGCCGTCGCAGAGCGTCTTCATGTCGGCCGCACAGGCCGCGCGCATGGCCTGGCGAGCAGCCTGCATCTCCGGCGAGGGCCCGCCGCCGCCCGGACCGGGAGCCGGTTGCTGGGCGAAGGCCGAGCCCGCCGCGGCGAGCGCGGCCAGCGTGATTGCGATACGGAACTTCATGGTGGTCTGGTCTCTCTTGGTGCGTGTCCCGGGGGAAACTAGGCGCGCTCCATCGCGGCATTATTTCGGCGGTATGTCCGATGTGTCCGCGTCACGCTGTCGCGACCATGCCGCCGGGCAGCAGTTCGGCGCGGCCGGCGAGCGCCAGCTCCACCAGCGCCGCGAACACCAGCGGCGCCGGCGCGGAGGTGGCGCGCACGATCTCGTCGCGGGAGACCGGCGTGGGGGAGAGCAGGGCGGCCACGGCCTCGCGCAGCGCATCGTCCGGATCTTCCGTCGGTCCCGCGCCGTAGCTGCGATCCGGTTCGTGGAAACCCCGCAGGCCCTCCAGCGCGCGCAGCACGTCCTCGGCGCCTTCGCAGATCGCCGCGCCCTGGCGGATCAGGTCGTTGGTCCCCTTGGCTCTGGGATCGAGCGGCGAGCCTGGCACCGCCAGCACCTCGCGGCCCTGCTCGGCGGCCAGCCGCGCGGTGATCAGCGAACCCGACCTGAACTCCGCCTCCACCACCACGACGGCCTGCGAGAGGCCGGAGATGATCCGGTTGCGGCGCGGGAAGTCGCGGGCCACCGCGGTGCGGCCGGGCTCGCTCTCCGAGACTACGCAACCCTCCTCGACGATGCGGGCGTAGAGCCTAGCGTGCTCCGGCGGGTAGATGTCGTCCACGCCGCCGCCCAGCACCGCCACCGTGCCGGTGGGCAGCGACCCCTCGTGCGCCGCGCCGTCGATGCCGCGCGCCAGGCCGGAGACGATCACATGGCCCGCCTGACCCAGCTCCGAGGCCAGGCCGCGCGCGAACCGCTGGCCCGCTGCGGACGCCACCCGCGCGCCGACGATGGCCACGCTGGGCCGGTCGAGCAGCTCCACGCGGCCTCGCGCCCAGATCACCGGCGGCGGCGGATCGAGCGCCGCCAGGGCATGCGGGAACGCGGCCTCGCAGGCCGCGATCAACCGCGCGCCCAGCGCCGCGCCGTCCGCCAGTTCCTTGTCGATGGCTGTGTCGGTCGCCAGCTTGATCGCTCGCCCGCCGCGCCGCGCGAGATCGGGCAGGGCGGTCAGCGCCTTGCCCGCCGTCCCAAAGCGCCGGATCAGCTGGTCGAAGGTGACCGGGCCGACGTTCTCGGTCCGCGCCAGCCGCAGCCAGTCGCGCCGCTCGGCCTCGGTCAGCGCTGCGCTCACGCGGCTTCCTTTTTCTTGCCGCCGATCTTCGGTTCCTCGCCCTTCAGCAGGCGGCGGATGTTGGCCTCGTGGCGGATGAAGATCAGCACCGCCATCACCACGGTCAGCACCGCGATCGGGTGCGGCCGGTGCAGCACCAGCACATAGATCGGCGCCAGCACCGCCGCGGTCAGCGCCGCCAGCGACGACATCCGGAACACCGCCGCCATCAAGAGCCAGGTCGCCCCGGCCAGCAGCCCCACCGGCCAGGCTGCCGCCAGCAGCGTGCCGAAGAAGGTCGCCACCCCCTTGCCGCCCTTGAAGCCCAGCCACACCGGGAACAGGTGCCCGAAGAAGGCCGCGCCGCCGGCCAGCCCGGTCAGCACCGCCTGGGCCTGGTCGTCCATGGTCCGCGTCACCAGCCAGGCAATCAGCACGGCGACCGCGCCCTTGCCGCCGTCGCCAACCAGGGTCAGCGCCGCCAGGTCGCGCCGGCCTGAGCGCAGCACATTGGTCGCGCCGATATTGCCCGAGCCGATAGCCCGCGGATCGCCCGCGCCGGCCGCCTTCATGACGATCACCCCGAACGGGATCGAGCCCAGCAGATAGCCGCCGACGATCGCCGCGCCGAGCTGGACGTAGGTCAGGCCTTCAAACATCAAACGCTCCCCCTGAAGGGGAGTCCTAGCCCGGCTTCAACCGGGCGTCACCGTCTAGACGCCCGGCTCAGACGTCCGCCGCGATCCGGGCCTTGAGCTGCGAGATCCGCGCCTCGTTCCGACGGTAGAAGGTCCACTGCTTGATCCGCTTGGGGATCACCAGCTCAGCCTGCACCAGGATGCGCATGTGCTCCGACAGCGTCGGCTGGCTCACGCCCAACTTCTCGGCGATCAGCAGACCGCAAACCCCGTCGTCCACCAGGTCGCCGTCCACCTGCTCGCGGAAATGCGCCCGCGGCGCCTTGAGCCACTCCAGGATCTGCAGGCGCCGGTCGTTCCCCAGCGCCTTGAGGGCGTCAACGATGAGCATATTGCCAAATGGCTAAGTGACTATACTGTTCTCCCTGCTTAGAGGGAGCCGCGCCGATGGACAAGCTGGATGACCACGAGACGGGTCAGTACGACATCGAGACCACGCCGCTCTTTCACCCGCTGCAGCACATCGACGCCGGCGCGCTGGCCGCCGCCCAGACGCCCTGGTGGAACCGCACCCTGGTCCAGGTGAACGACGCGGTGGTGCGCATGGCCGTCATCGAAGGCGAATTCCACTGGCACAAGCACGACGCCGAGGATGAGTTCTTTTACGTCGTCGAAGGCCACCTCGACGTGGACCTCGAGGACCGCACCGTCGGCCTGGAGGTCGGCCAGGGCTTTACCGTGCCCATGGGCGTCATCCACCGCACCCGCGCGCCCAGTCGCACGGTCATTCTGATGGTGGAGAAGGCCGGGGTGGTTCCGACAGGGGACTGAAGCGGTCGATCCGGGCGATCTCCTCGTCGATCGCTTCCAATTCGGCCGTCAGCTCGGCCATCAGCATGGGCGTCTGAGAAGGTCCGGCACGGCTGTAGCCCGAACCGGCGGCGAGAATGTCGATCTGCCGCTGCAGGCGCACGCGCGCGGCCATGAGCTCATCGCGGGTTGGCGGAAGCGGCGCCGAAGGTCGATCGCCGGGCATCAGCCAGTTGAAGAAGCGCCGCGGCCACGAACGCTCGTCGTCGACGATCACGCCCCGAACACCGTCCGCCCATCGACCACAGTCCGCAGGACCTTGCCCTGCAGCCGGCGGCCGTCGAACGGCGAGTTCTTCGACTTGGAGATCAGCTTGTCGGCGTCGATCAGGATCGGGGCGTTGAGGTCGCAGAGCACCAGGTCGGCCGGCGCGCCCTTGGCCAGGCGTCCAGCCGGCAGGCCCAGCAGGTCGGCGGGCGCGGAGGTCACGGCCCGGATCAGGTCGATCAGCGGAATGCGGCCCTCGTGGTGGAAGGTCAGCAGCGCCGGCAGCAGGGTCTGCAGCCCCACGGCCCCCGGCGCGGCCTCGTCATAGGGCAGGCGCTTGTCCTCGGCCGGGGCCGGCGCGTGCGCCGAGACCACCACCTGGATCAGCCCGGACGCCACCGCCTCGATCACCGCCTGGCGGTCGTCCTCGCTGCGCAGCGGCGGCTCGACCTTGCAGAAGGTGCGGTAGTCGCCGATGTCGATCTCGTTGAACGACAGGTGGTTGATCGAGGTGGTCGCTGTGACCGGCAGGCCCTTGTCGCGGGCGCGCTGGAAGCTCTCCAGCGCCGCCGCCGTGGTGAGCTGGTCGACCAGCAGGCGCCCGCCCGTCAGCTCCACCAGCGCCAGGTCGCGCTCCAGCATGATCTTCTCGGCGATGGCCGGCACGCCCGGCAGGCCCATGCGCGAGGCGAACTCGCCCTCGCTGGCCGCCGCCCCCGTCGAGAGCCATGGGTCGGCCGGGCGGTGCGCCACCAGCACGTCGAAGGCCTTCGCGTAGGCCAGCACGCGGCGCATCACCTTGCTGTCCACGATCGGCCGGTCGGCGTCGGTCACATAGAGACAGCCGGCCTCGTGCATCAGGCCGATCTCGGCCATCCGCTGGCCTTCACCGCCCTTGGTCGCGGCGCCCGCCGGATAGACGTTGATCAGCCCGATATCGCGGGCCCGGCGCAGGATGAAGTCGACCACGGACGGCTCGTCCATCACCGGGTGGGTGTCGGGCTGCACCACGATGGTGGTGACCCCGCCCGCCGCCGCGGCCAGTGCAGCGGACTTCAGCGTCTCCTTGGGCTCGGCGCCCGGCTCGCCGGTCTTGACCCGGATGTCGATCAGCCCCGGCAGCAGCATCGCGCCCTTGCCGTCGATCACCTCGATGTCCTTGGAGAGCGAGCCCATGTCCGGCCCGCGCACCACGTCGGCGATGACGCCCTCGGTGACAATCAGCCCGCCCGGGCCGTCATAGCCGCTGGCCGGATCCACCAGGCGCACGTTCGCGTAAGCCGTCGGGCGAACACTCACCGGTCGTTCTCCAACCGCGCGGCCAGGGAGGTCAGCACCGCCATGCGCGCGGCGACGCCCATCTCCACTTGGTCCTGGATCAGGCTGACCGAAAGGTCGTCGGCGACCTCGCTGTCGATCTCTACGCCCCGGTTCATCGGCCCCGGGTGCATTACCCGCACGCCCGGCGCGGCCAGCGCCAGCTTCTCGCGGTCGAGGCCGTAGAAGCGGAAATACTCGCGCTGCGACGGCGCCATGACGCCGTCCATCCGCTCGAGCTGCAGGCGCAGCATCATCACCACGTCGCAGCCGGCGATGCCTTCGCGCATGTCGTGGAATATCTGCACATTCCAGCGCTCGGCGGCCGGCGGGATCAGCGTCGGCGGCCCGACCAGGCGCACCTCGGCGCCGAGCATTTGCAGCAGGGCGATGTTGGAGCGCGCCACGCGGGAGTGCGCCACGTCCCCGCAGATCGCCACCTTGAGGCCCGCGATCCGCCCGAAGGCCCGGCGCATGGAGAGCGCGTCCAGCAGCGCCTGGGTCGGGTGCTCGTGTTGCCCGTCCCCGGCGTTGACCACCGAGCAGCCGACCTTCTGCGACAGCAGGCTCGCCGCCCCCGACGAGGCGTGGCGGATCACCAGCAGGTCCGGCTGCATGGCATTCAGCGTCACCGCCGTGTCGATCAGGGTCTCGCCCTTGGACATGGCCGAGGAGCGCGGGCTCATGTTGACCACGTCGGCGCCCAGCCGCTTGCCGGCCAGCTCGAAGGAGCTCTGGGTCCGCGTCGAATTCTCGAAGAACAGGTTCATCAGCGTCCTGCCCTTGAGCAGGTCGAGCTTCTTCGAGGTCTGCCGGTTCAGCGACACGAAGCCGTCGGCGAGGTCGAGCAGGCTCGCCACCTCGACCTCGTTCAGGTCCAGGACGGATAGGAAATGGCGCTTGGGAAAGGAGAAGGTCCTTTGCAGGACCTCGGTCAGCCCGGGCGGGGTCGTAGTCATTAAAGCGCCGTCTTAGGCGGCTTTGAGCGGGGAGGGAAGCGCCGCGTGGCGAGCCTTGAATTCCATGGCCAAGCTCCCGTAGTAACCGGCTCCCGTCCTCGCAAACCCAATCGTCCGGAGCCGCCCGCATGGCCGTCAGCCTGTTCACCTTCGCCGACCTCTTCTCGCGTCAGCTCGGCACGCTGGACCACCTCCTGACCAAGGGGGTCGAGCACGCCAAGGCGATCGGCGCCAGCGAGGCCGACATGCTGAACTGGCGGCTGGCGGACGACATGAACCCGCTGAATTTCCAGGTCATGGTGGTCTGCAACTTCACCCGGCTGTGGCCCGCCCGCGTCCTCGGCCTGCCGCTGCCGGCCGAGATCACCGCCGATCTCGACCTGGAGGGCTTCAAGGCCGCCATTGCCGACTCGAAGGCCTATCTCGCCGGGCTCACGGCCGAGCAGTTCGCCGGCCGCGACGATGTTCCCCTGACCTACCAACTTGGTGCGGGCATGGAGCCGACCCTGCCGTCCGGCCAGTGGCTGACGGTGTTCGCCAACACCAACATCTATTTCCACCTGTCGATGGCCTACGCGATCCTGCGCGCGAAGGGCGTCCAGATCGGCAAGGTCGACCTCTTCGCCGGCGGCGGCCTCTAAGGGTTCTTCAGGCGGTCGAGCGCGCCCTGCAGGATCCAGCCGGCCGCGGCCTTGTCGACCACCTCGGCGCGGCGGGCGCGGTTCATGTCCGCCTCGTCGATCAGCATCCGGTTGATCGCCATGGAGCTCATCCGCTCGTCCCAGAAGGCGATGGGGATGTCGCGCAGGCGCAGCAGGTTGCGCGCGAAGGCCCGGCTCGACTGGCAGCGCGGGCCCTCGGTTCCGTCCATGTTGACCGGCAGGCCGATGACGATGCCGGCCGCCCCGCGGCTCTCCATCAGCTTGAACAGCGCCGCCGCGTCGTCCGTGAACTTGGTCTTGCGGATCAGCTCCAGCGGCGTGGCCACCGTCAGCGACAGGTCGGACACTGCCACGCCGATGGTCTTCTCGCCGAGGTCCAGCCCGACGATCGGCGCGTGCGGGGGCAGGGCGGCGGGCAGGTCCAGGAGGTCGATGACGGCCATTCCGCATCCCTTAGCTTGCAAAAGGGGGCTCCGCACGGCTAACCCACGCCTTCAGACCTAGGAGGGCCCGATGGCCATCGATGTGGCGACCGTACGCAAGGTCGCCAGGCTCGCGAGGATCGCGGAGCCGGAGGAGAAGCTGGAGACGCTCGCCAAGGAGCTCTCCGGGATCATGAACTGGATCGAGCAGCTCAGCGAAGTCGACACCGACGGCGTCGAGCCGATGACGTCTGCCGTGCACATGCCCGCGCCGATGCGCGAGGACGTGGTCACTGAAGGCGGCGATCCGGAACTGGTGCTTTCCAACGCGCCGAAGCGCGCCGGCGCGTTCTACGTCGTGCCCAAGGTGGTCGAATAGATGTCCGACCTCACCAAGCTGACCCTGAAGGCCGCGCTGGACGGCCTGGCGGCCAAGTCGTTCTCGTCGGTCGAGATCACCCAGGCCCACGTCGAGGCCGTCGAGGCCGCGCGCGCCCTGAACGCCTTTGTGCTGGAGACGCCGGAACAGGCGCTGGACATGGCCAAGGCTTCCGACGCCCGCCGCGCCAACGGCTCGGCCGGCCCCTTGGACGGTGCGCCGCTGGGCATCAAGGACCTGTTCTGCACCAAGGGCGTGCGCTCCACCGCCGGCTCGAAAATCATCGGCGACTTCATCCCCACCTATGAGTCCACCGTCACCCAGAACCTCTGGAACGACGGCGCGGTCATGCTGGGCAAGCTCAACATGGACGAGTTCGCCATGGGCTCGTCCAACGAGACCTCGGCCTGGGGCCCGGTGGTCAACCCCTGGCGCATCGCCGGCGGCAACACCAAGCTCACCCCCGGCGGCTCCTCGGGCGGCTCGGCCTCGGCGGTCGCTGCTGAGCTCTGCCTGGGGGCCACGGCCACCGACACGGGCGGCTCGATCCGCCAGCCGGCCTCATTCACCGGCACGGTCGGCATCAAGCCGACCTACGGCCGTTGCTCGCGCTGGGGCGTGGTCGCGTTCGCGTCCTCGCTCGACCAGGCCGGCCCGATGGCGCGCACGGTCGAGGACGCCGCGATCCTGCTCTCCTCCATGGCCGGCCACGACCCGAAGGATTCCACCAGCCTGGCGGTCGACACGCCCGACTTCGCCGCCTTCGTCGGCAAGTCGGTGAAGGGCCTGCGGATCGGCGTGCCCAAGGAATACCGCGTCGACAACATGCCTCCGGAGATCGACGCACTCTGGGAGCAGGGGATCGCCTGGCTGAAGGACGCCGGCTGCGAGATCGTCGAGGTCTCCCTGCCGCACACCAAATACGCGCTGCCGGCCTACTACATCGTCGCGCCGGCCGAGGCCTCGGCGAACCTCGCCCGCTACGACGGCATGCGCTACGGCCTTCGCGTCGAGGGCGCCAACCTGATCGACACCTACGAGAAGTCCCGCGCCGAGGGCTTCGGCGCCGAGGTCAAGCGCCGCATCCTGATCGGCACCTACGTGCTCTCCGCGGGCTACTACGACGCCTACTACCTGAAGGCGCTCAAGGTCCGCCGCCGCATCGCCGACGACTTCGACCAGGCCTTCGAGAAGGTCGACGCCCTGCTGACGCCCACTGCGCCCAGCGCCGCCTTCAGCCTGGGTGACCGTTCGGACGATCCGGTGGCCATGTACCTGAACGACATCTTCACGGTGACGGTGAACCTGGCCGGCCTGCCGGGCATGAGTGTCCCCGCCGGCCTCGACGCCGCTGGCCTGCCCCTGGGCCTGCAGCTGATCGGCCGCGCCCTGGATGAGGGCACGTTGTTCTCGCTGGGCGGCGCGCTGGAAAAGGCCGCCGACTTCCGGGCCAAGCCGCAGAGGTGGTGGTGATGCGAGGGGTGATCGTTGGGACTGAGATGCGGTTCCAGCGCAAGCTGATGAGCGCTGTGACGCTAGCTGCGCTTGCTGTCGGAGCAGTGGGTCCCATTTTCCAAGCAGCGGCCATCTACAAGATCGTTGCCGCCCCGTGTGTGCTGGCGCTCGCCGCGCTAGCGGCGATTCCGCTGTTCCGAACCAAGCGTTAGGGCCGGGAACGAAAAACGCCGCCACCCCAGCTGGGATGGCGGCGCTTCGTTAGGTCAGTCCGAAGGGACGAGGCTTACTTCACCTTGTCGAGTTCGGCCTGGATTTCCTTCAGCTTGGCGTCGTCGATGGCGCCTTGGCTCATCGGGGCGACCTGGGCCAGCGTCATGTCCTTGATCTGGTCCATGTACTGTTCCAGCGGCGGCAGAGCCTTGAGCAGGATCGCCTTCCCCGTCGGATCGGCCCAGATGGTGCCGATCGGGGTCTTTTCCACCGACCACTTGCCGGCGGCGGCGGCCGGCGCGGGGGCCGGAGCCTGGGCGAACGACGGAACGGCGGCGAGAGTCGCGAGAGCAGCGAGGCCCGCGACGAGTTGAATCTTCATGATGGGTTCCTTCCCCGAGTAATGTGGCCCGCGGAGCATGAGCGCAACTGCGGGGTGCGACGCAAGTTACAAAGCAGACAGCGCGGCGACATGGCTCACCCTGCCCACGCGAGGCGCGCCTTTTGAGCGCGGATTTGGCCCGGGCGCAAGATGACGCTCGCGTCACGCTTTCTCTGAAGCGTCTGTGGCGTTACTGAGGCGGCATGAGCGACAAGACCAAACAGATCGAAGGCCGCACGGGCCCGTGGGAAATCGTCCTGGGCCTGGAGGTCCATGCGCAGGTGACGTCGAACGCCAAGCTGTTCAGCGGCGCGGCCGTGGGATTTGGCGCCGGACCGAACGAGCAGGTCTCCCTGGTGGACGCGGCCATGCCGGGCATGCTGCCGGTGATCAACCGCCACTGCGTCGAGCAGGCGGTGAAGACGGGGCTTGGCCTGAAGGCTCAGATCAACCTGAAGATCCACTTCGACCGGAAGAACTACTTCTTTCCGGACCTGCCGCAGGGCTACCAGATCAGCCAGTACAAGCACCCGATCGTGGGCGAGGGCGAAGTCATCGTCGAGCATGACGACGGCTCGACCTTCACCGTGCGCATCGAGCGGCTGCACCTGGAGCAGGACGCCGGCAAGATGCTGCACGAGCAGGATCCCAACGCCACCTACGTGGACCTGAACCGCGCCGGCACCGCGCTGATGGAGATCGTCTCCATGCCGGACATGAGAAGTTCAGAGGAAGCCGCGGCTTACGTGAAGAAGCTCAGGACCATCCTGGTCTATCTGGGCACCTGCGACGGCGACATGGAGAAGGGCAACCTGCGCGCCGACGTGAACGTGTCGGTCTGCCGCCCCGGCGCCTACGAGAAGTTCCGCGAGACCGGCGACTTCAGCCACCTGGGCACGCGCTGCGAGATCAAGAACGTCAATTCCTACCGCTACATCCAGCAGGCCATCGAGTACGAGGCGCGCCGTCAGATCGAGATCCTCGAGGACGGCGGCAAGATCGACCAGGAGACCCGCCTGTTCGACCCGACCAAGGGCGAGACCCGCTACATGCGCTCCAAGGAAGAGGCGCACGACTACCGCTACTTCCCAGACCCGGACCTGCTGCCGCTGGACCTGGACCCGGCCTGGGTGAAGCGCATCGAGGCGACCCTGCCCGAGCTGCCCGACGCCAAGAAGGCGCGGCTGCAGTCGCAATATGGTCTGACCGCCTACGACGCCCAGGTGCTGATCACCGAACAGGCGCGCGCTGACTTCTACGAGGCGGCCGTCGCCCATGGAAAAGAGGGGGGCCGCGACGCCAAGCTGGTGGCCAACTGGGTGACCAACGACCTGGCCGCGCGGCTGACCGCCGGCGGACTGGATATCGGCGACAGCCCGATTTCGCCGTCGGCCATCGCCGAGCTTGTCCAACTCATCGAAGAGGGCGTGATCTCGTCCAAAATCGCCAAGGACGTCTTCGAACGCATGTGGGCCGGGGAGGGCGGCGCCTCGGCCATCGTCGAGAAGCAGGGCCTGAAGCAGGTCTCGGACACGGGAGCGCTCGAGGCGATCATCGACAAGCTTATCGCCGACAATCCCGGCCAGGCGGCTCAGGTGGCTGAGAAGCCCCAGGCGGTCGGCTGGTTCGTCGGGCAGGTGATGAAGGCCACCGGCGGCAAGGCCAACCCGGGCGTCATCAACCAGTTGCTGAAGGCCAAGCTCGGCGGCTGACCCGGCTCTAGGCGACGAGTCGCTGCGCGCCCAGGAGCACAGGCAGCCACAACAGGCACGTGACGCCCAGGGCGATCGCCAGGCCGAGGCCCGTCGAATAGCGCGTCCTCAGTCGCTCCTCTTCGCGGGCCGCTGCATCGGCGCTGCGCGCGCCGGTCTCCAAGCTCGACAAACTGGACATATGCACTCCCGTCATCCGGTGGCGACGAAGCCAGACTGGGCCCGGCAGAGGCGCTTGGAAATTCGGGAAGGCTACCTACGGCGTTTCCCGGAGCGGCGGCTCCGGATCGCGCAGATAGGAGCTAGTAGGGCACCACGTCGTAGACGCGTCCGCTGTCGCGATGGACGAGCGCCATGCCGCCCGGCGTGCGCACCCAGTCGAAGCCGCGCGGCGGCATGCGCAGGTGGTAGCGGTTGTAGTCGTCGATCACCGGTCCGCCTTGCGACAGGATCCCGCCGCGGCGCGGCGCCGGCGCATAGCCGCCTTCGCGCGCGCCGTAGCTGCGCGGATCGGGCTCGCCCCGATACTCGCCTCGCGGGTCGCCCCTGGGGTCAGCGCGCTCGAAACGCCCGCCGCCACGATCATCGCCGCCTCGCCAGCCGGGCGGGATCTGGCGCCCGCCGCCGGCCCAGCGGCCCTGGCCCTCGTCGCCGCGCCCGCGCTGCTGCTCGCCGCGGCCGCGCTCATCGTGATGGTCCTTGGCCATGACGCTAGGCGCCGCGGCCAGGGGTCCGGCCGCGACGGCAAGGGCTACAGCGATGGAGAGCAGGCGTCGCACAGCGCCGATATTCCTCAAAAACGCATCCTCGGTCGATGCCACTATGCCAGCCACGCCTGAACTGCGCCTGAACAGGTCTGCGGAAACCAGAGTGCGACCTTTTCGCCCACGCCCGAACATGAAGCCCGGACAACGGCGGCCTTAACCATGTGTTCAGCGGCATACCTGTTTTGTGTCTGCGATGGATCGGAATTCGCTGCCAGAACGGCATCGGTCCGGTCCCGAAACAGGGACAACGGTCATGCTTGCTCAACTGCAAGTCGCCACTGAGGGCCTGCCACTTCCGGGCCCAGACGCCAGCGGGGATGAACTCTTCCGCCTCGGTCTGCTCTATTCGACCGGCCAGGGTGGCGCGCCTCTAGACTATGTTTCAGCTCACATGCTGTTCAACCTTGCCGCTATGCGCGGCTCGGTCGAAGCCAAGGTCTACCGCAAGGAGCTCTCTGAAGAGATGGCTTCCGACGAGGTCGCCGAGGCCCAGCGTCAGGCCCGCGAGTGGCTCGCCCACGGCTGATCTCTTCCAGCCGCGGCTGACGCGGCTGCGAGGTCTTCAACCCTGCGGCGAACCGCCTTGCTAATGGCGGCGACCGCGCCGCAGCCTCCCGTCAGGGCCCGCCGCCTGTGGCCGGCCCACGGCAGGGCAGGCGGACATGACTCTCAGGACCGGAATTCTGGCGGCGACATTGGCCGCGCTGCTCGCATCTGCGGCGGCCACGCCGGCGGCGGCCCAGGCCTACGGCTCGGCCGCTGAAAACACCCACCGCGATTGTGGCGTGGCCACCGCCGCCGACCGTTGCGACGGCACCCTGACCGGCCAGGCGATCATCGAGCACCCGATCACCGGCGGCGTCTCGTCCGGCGCCAACACCACCCTCAGCCTGGCCGACGGCTCCTTCGCCAATTCCACGGTGGGCTTCGGGGCGTTCGACCTGCCGGTCCTGCGCGGCGAGACCAGCGCGGTCGGCAACGAGCGGATGAACGTCAACGCCTTCGGCTACCAGACCTATACCTACACCGGCGCAGCCGACGCCCCGTTCTCGATCAGCGGCAACCTGCACATCGTCGATTCCAGCGCCTCGGACCTCACCAACGAGGGGGCTGCCGACCCGCTCAATCCGGGCCTCACTCAGTACGGCGGCTGGTATCCGGGCGGGTCGATCGGCACGGCCTATGTCGGCGTCTGGGACACCTCGATCCTCAGCGCCTTCACCTCGACCCAGGCGATCTTCGACAACCTGTTCCTGGCCCAGTGCGACGCGGCCAACCCGCATATCCTGGGCGCCGGCACGGTCAGCCACTCGCTGACCGGCGGCGACGCCAGCATCGGCGTCTCCACCAGCGCCTGCACGGCCACATCGTTGATCCTGACGCCCGGCGAGACGGTGCTGGTGGTGGCCGGGCTGCAGCTGCCGGTGAACCGCGGCGGGTTTGTCGACGCCACCCACACCTTCACCACCGCCTTCGGCCCCGACGTCACCGATGCGGTGAAGACCGAGTTGCTCTCCGGCCGCGACGTCCTGGGCGTGCCCGAGCCGGCCAGTTGGGCGCTGATGATCGTGGGTTTCCTGGGCGTGGGCTCGGCATTGCGCCGCCGCCCAGCCCGCCTAGCCTGCTGAGGCCTGACGGTCATCCTCGATGAGCTGGGGCGCCGACGGCTGCGCGTTGATCTCCAGTCCATCGAAGAAGTAGCGCACATCGACCTGCAGGACCGTCGCCAGACGCCATAGCACCGCGGCCGACATCCGGTTGGATGCGCTCTCATATTTCTGGATTTGCTGGAAGCGGACGCCGCATGCGACGCCCAGGTCCTGCTGTGTCAGCCCCATGTGCCGCCGCCGCCAGCGCAGCCGCTTGCCAAGGTGGATGTCGACGCTCTCTTCCATACTCAAGGCCCCAACTGCCCAAGCCCACGATATCACCGTAACGGCGGTTGTGCAGCTAAGTTGCAAGCTGGGCAGGGCATATGGCGAAGGTTTGTCCGATATCGGGCCGGAGCGGGACCGATAGGAAAGTGGCGGTGACGGAGGGATTCGAACCCTCGATACCCTTTCAGGTATGACGATTTAGCAAACCGTTGCCTTCAGCCACTCGGCCACGTCACCTTGTTGATTTATCTTGGGTTTTCTCCCAATCCCCAGGGCGGCGAGAGGTCGGCCGGACAAGGCCGCACCCAAACCGTTCCGGAGGGAGGCCTTCCATAGCGAAAGACCCTGGGCGGGGCAACGCGTCTCGCCGTGCGCCGATGGTCGGGATCAGGCCGCGCGGGTGTCCGCCGCCGCGTCCGCATCGACTTCGGCCCTGGCGAACGCCGCCTCCATCGCCTGGAAGAGGGCGGTGATGTCGAGCGGCTTGGGGACCATGCCGTCCATGCCCGCCGCCTCGTACTCGGCCACCTGGTGGGTCATGGCGTTGGCGGTCACGGCCAGGATGGGCGTGCGGGTCCGGCCGGTCGCGGCCTCACGCTCGCGGATGGCGCGGGTGGCGACGACCCCGTCCATCACCGGCATCTGGATGTCCATCAGGATGATGTCCCAGGGCTCGGCCTCCCAGGCGTCCAGCGCCTGCCGGCCGTTGCCGACCATGGTCGGCTCGATGCCGGCCTGCGACAGCAGGGTCTTCAGCACCAGCTGGTTGACGTCGTTGTCCTCGGCCGCCAGCACGCGCACGCTGCCGGCGCGCTCGGCCACCGCCGCGTCGTCCGCCGCCGGCGTCTGGGCCACGGCGGCCACCGAGGTCAGCGGCAGGCGCACCGTGAAAGTCGAGCCCTCGCCGGGCGCGCTGGTCGCCTCGATCGTCCCGCCCATCAGCTGGCTTAGGTCATGGCAGATCGCCAGGCCCAGCCCGGCCCCGCCGAAGCGGCGGCTCAGCGAGGCGTCCGCCTGGTAGAAGCCTTCGAACAGCCGGCCGATATGGTCCGGGCCGATTCCGATGCCGGTATCGGAGACCTGGAAGATCACTTCACCGGCCTCGCGCAGGACGTTCAGCGTCACCCCGCCGCCCTCGGTGAACTTCACCGCGTTGTCGGCCAGGCTGTAGAGGATGCGGCGGATGCGGGCGCTGTCGCCGCGATAGCCGCCGCGTGCGGCCTCGTGGATCTCCAGCGCGAAGGAGAGGCCCTTCTTGTCGGCCAGCGGCTGGTAGGCAGCGACCACGCCGCGCACGAGGTGCTCCAGGTCGAAGTCGTCAAGTTCGAGTTCCAGGGCGCTGGATTCGATCTTCGACAGGTCCAGGAGGTCGTTCAGCACCGCCAGCAGGCTCTCGCTGGAGCGGCGGATCACCTTCACCCGTTCGTGCTGCAGGTCGGTGAGGCGTTCACGGGTCAGGGCCTGGGCCATGCCCAGCACGCCGTTCAGCGGGGTGCGCAGCTCGTGGCTCATTGTGGCCAGGAAGTTTGACTTGGCGAGGTTGGCGGCGTCGGCGGCGCGCTCACGCTCCTCGGCGGCCCGGCGGGCCACCATCAGTTCGTCCCAGGCCGCGGCGAGCTGCGCCCGCGCCGACCAGAACTGTACGGCGAACAGCAGGATGGTGAAGCCGGCCACGAAGGCGCGCAGCTCGCGGCCCTGAGCGAGCGCAATATGGCCCTGATGGAACGCCACCAGCCCGAGGATGGCCACATAGGGCGTCAGCGCCGCCGCCAGGATCCAGCGCGAGCGGTAGTAGCGCATGAGCACATGCACCATCGAGACGCTCATCAGGGCGAAGGCGAAGAGGCACTCGACCGGACCGCCGCGGGAGATCAGCACCAGGGCTGCGAATGCATAGAGCGTGGTGGCCGTGATCCGCAGGGCAGGCGCCCATGCGCCTGCGCCGGCGTCCTTTCGCGCACTCCGCAACAGCAGCAGGTTTTCACCGACCAGCACCGCGCTCTGGACGATCGACCAGACCAGCACGAAGCGCCACGGCGTCACGCTGAGCATCGTCAGGACGACCATGCCCAGACCAAGCATCTGCACCGTCAGATTGCGGTAAACATTGATGAATGTGGCGACGCCGCCGAGGCCGGCGACATCGTTGGCACTAGCGTTTCCTGGACGGGGAGACATCTTCTGCGCACTCCTCACGCGAGGTTCAGTGTCGCAATCAAAGGCTGACGCAAGGTTACGACAACCCGGAGTTGAGGTTACCCGCGTAACAGGTTCTCTGAGGTCAGGTGACGGCCGCGCGGGCGTGAAATTCGGGCCGGTCCCAGGCGCGGGTGGCGAGCACCTCGGCAAAGGCCGCGGCCGCGTCCCAGACCTGGGCATAGCCCAGATAGAGCGGCGAAAAACCGTAGCGGGCGATGTCGGGACTGCGGAAGTCACCGATGATCCCGCGCGCGATCAGCGCCTGGACCAGGGCGTAGCCCTGCGGGTGGGCGAACGCGACGTGCAGGCCGCGCTGCGCCGGGTCGCGGGGGCTCGCCAGGGCCAGGTCGGGGTCGTCGGCGCGGGCTTCCACCTCTGCGATGAACAGGTCGGCCAGCGCTAGGCCCTTCGCTTCGATGGCGGCGGGATCGGCCTCGAGCTGCAGGTCGATGCCGGCCTCCAGCGCCGCCAGGCCCAGCACCGAGGGCGTGCCGGTGAGCTGGCCGCGGATGTCGTGGGCGGGACGATAGCCGTCCTCGAAGGCGAACGGCTCGGCGTGGCCCATCCAGCCGGTCAGCGGCGAGCGGATCTCGCCCTGGTGCCGCTCGGCGACGAACACATAGGCCGGCGCGCCGGGGCCGCCGTTCAGGTACTTGTAGCCGCAACCTACCGCGAGGTCGGCGTCGGCGCCGTTCAGGTCGACGGCGATGGCGCCGGCGCTATGACTGAGGTCCCAAAGCATCAGCGCGCCCTTGGCGTGGGCTGCGGCGGTCACTGCGGCCATGTCGCGGCGCAGGGCGGACTTGTAGTGGACCTGGGTGAGCACGACGACGGCGGTGTCGTCGTCGATGGCGTCGATGAGCGCTTCCGGCGCCACCGACTTCAGCCGCGCCCGGTCCGGCAGCAGCGCGGCCAGGCCCTGCAGCGCATAGAGATCGGTCGGGAAGTTGCCGGTCTCCGACAGGATCGTGCGGCGTCCGGGCTGCAGCGACAGCGCGCCGGCGGTCAGTTTGAAGAGATTCACGGTGGTGGAATCGGCGACCACCACCTCGCTGGCCTTGGCGCCGATCAGCCGGGCGATCTTGCCGCCGACCCGGGTCGGCGCGTCGATCCAGCCGGCGGTGTTCCAGCTGCGGATCAGGCCCTGGCCCCACTCCTCGCTGACCACGCCCGCCAGCCGCGCAACCGTCGCGCGCGGCGGTGGCCCCAGCGAATTGCCGTCCAGGTAGATGATCCCCTTGGGCAGGTCGAAGGCCGCGCGGAACCGCGCCAGCGGATCGGCGGCGTCCAGCGCCAGGGCGTCGTCGCGCGTCACGATTGCGGTCGGGGGTCTTGGGCTGGCATCAAGGGTTCTTAGTGCGCCCGACAGCCGACAGGAAGGGACCACCTTGGCCACGATCGAGCGGCAATTCAGCTTCACCGGCGCCGACGGCGCGCCGATCGCCGGCTTCCGCTGGCTCGACGACCGGGTGACGCCGCGCGCCGTGCTGCAGGTGGCCCACGGCATGGGCGAGCACGCGCGGCGCTATAAGGCGCCGCTGGAGCCGCTGATCGCCGCCGGCTGGACGGTCTTCGCCAACGACAACCGCGGCCACGGCCTGACCGCGGCCGGCCCTGACCAATTGGGCGACTTCGGCGAGAACGGCGCCGAGCTGGTGGTCGAGGACCTGCACCACCTGACCTCCCTGGCGCGCGGCGAACACCCGGGCCTGCCCATCGTGCTCCTGGGCCACAGCCTCGGCTCGTTCTTCGCCCAGGCCTACGTCTTCGACCACTCCCAGGCCATCGACGGCCTGGTGCTCTCCGGCACGGCGGCGTTCGGCGACCGCACCGGGCCGGTCCGGCGGCTGGATGAAATCGCCGTGGACGGCGAGACCCCGCGCACGCCGTTCGACTGGCTCTCCCGCGACCCCGCCGAGGTCGACGCCTACATCGCCGACCCGCTCTGCGGTTTCTCGCGCAAGCCCACCAGCGCCGGCTCCTTCGCCCGCATCGGCGAGCGGCTCAAGGACCCGGCCGAGATCGCCAGGATCCGCAAGGACCTGCCGATCTACATCTTCGTCGGCGACAAGGATCCTGTGAACCAGGACCTGGCGCTGTTGAAGCCGCTGGTCGACCGCTACCAGGCCGCGGGCCTGGCCGACCTCACCCTCAAGGTTTACCCCGGCGGCCGCCACGAGATGCTCAACGAGACCAACCGCGCCGAAGTGGTCGCCGACCTGACCCAATGGCTGGAGCGGGTGGTGGGCTGACGCATGGCGTGAGCCCGTGCTTAGATGCGGGTGCGCGGACATTGCGCCTTTGAGCTGACGACTATTTCGCGCGGGCGCAGACCCGCGAGGGGGAAACATTCCGATGAGCAAGATCACGCATTTCGCGCTGGGATCCGCCGTGGTGCTCACCCTGGCCGCCGGCATGGCCGCGCCCTCGATCGCCAAGCCCAAGGTCGCCGCGGCGGCCACCGCCTTGCCGGCCGGCGCGGTCGAGGAATTCGCGGTCATGCGCGACGGGACGAAGCTCGCCGCCAACGTCTACAAGCCCGCCGGGACTGGCCCCTGGCCGGTGGTGATGACGCGCACGCCCTACCTGAAGGACGGCCGGCCCGACAAGGAGAAGGACCCCGACGGGTCCAAGGGCCGCGCGGCCCTGGCCAAGGCCGCCAAGCGCTACACCGACGCCGGCTTCGTGTTCGTCCACCAGGACGTGCGTGGCAAGGGCCGCTCCCAGGGCTTCTACGCCGCCTTTGAGAATGACGTGGAGGACGGCTACGACAGCGTCGAATGGGCCGCCGCCCAGCCCTGGAGCAACGGCAAGATCGGCCTCTCCGGCGGCTCGGCCATGGGCATCACCTCCAACGAGGCCGCCATGGCCGCCCCGCCGCACCTGGTGGCGGCCTATGTGATCGTCGCCCCCTACGACCTGCTGGCCAACAGCTACATCGGCGGCGTGCTCAAGGAGAAGGACGTGCTCGGCTGGTCGAAGGGGCAGGGCGTCTCCGACGCGGTCCTCGACACCCAACGCCGCCGGGTCAGCGACGACATCTTCTGGAACCGCGGGGCGATGAGCACGAACCGCAAGTACATCCAGATTCCGATCTACAATGTCGGCGGCTGGTACGACATCTTCAACCACGGCAACATTTCCAACTTCGAGTACCTGCAGAACCACGGCGCCAAGGGCGCGCGGGGCAATCAGAAGCTGCTGATGGGCCCGTTCGGACACGGCCCGCTCTCCGGCGATCTCGAATACCCCGGCTTCGACCGCCTGAATCTCAACGGCGACGCCGAACTGCGCTGGTTCGACTACTGGCTGAAGGGCGTCGACAACGGGATCATGGCCGAGCCGCCGGTCAGCTACTTCATGATGGCCGGCGCGGAGAAGGGTCACCTGTCGTCCCTGAACGGGATGCGCACCTCGGCCAACTGGCCGCCCGCCAACCGCGAGGTCCGCTACTACCTCACCGCCGACAAGACGCTGAGCGGCAAGGCGCCGGCCGGCGAGGGGGCCAAGATCAGCTACCGCTATGACCCGGCCAATCCCGTGCCCACGGTCGGCGGGGCGAACCTGACCTTCGATCGCGGCCCTATGGACCAGCGCGCGATCCCCGCGCGGCAGGACTACCTGCGCTTCCAGACCCCGGCGCTCGACCGGAACGTGACCATCGCCGGCCCGGTGAAGGTCGAGCTCTTCGGCGCCACCGACGGCCCCGACACGGACTTCATGGCCAAGCTGGTCGACGTCTATCCGGACGGCTACGAGGCCCTGGTGCTGGACGCCCCGATCCGCGCGCGCTTCCGCCACGGCCGCATGCCCGACGACATCAAGATGATGACCCCCGGCGCGCCGGAGGAACTCGACATCGACCTGTGGTCCACCGCCATCACCTTCGAGAAGGGCCACAAGATCGCGCTGCACATCACCTCGTCCAACAGCCCGCGCTTCGAAGTGAACCCCAACACCGGCGAGGCGGCGGGCGGCCACAAGATCGCGCCGCGCGTGGCGACCAACAGCGTCTATGTGGACGCGAGCCACCCCTCGGCGCTGGTGCTGCCCGTGATCTACCCCGACGATAAGTGACCTACCCGACCCAGATCTGGCGCGCCCCTTGCATCCCGGCACAGCTTGGCGGACCTTAGCCGTGCGCGGGTGGGGGCCCGCCGGGGGAAGTTGGGGACTATGGTTGGGAAAACGCTGTCGGCCCGCGAGAAATCGCGCGCGCTCGGCAAGGATCTGAAGTCGATGTTCCGCGCGTTGGAGCGGCGGCCGGCGCCGCCGCATCTGCTGTCGGTGGTCGATCAGCTCGCCGAGCCGGCGCCTGTGGCGGCGGTCAAGAAGGCGGGCTAGGCCCGGCCCATCACGGTCATGGTTTCCAGGCCGATCACGTCGTTGGCGTCTGCTGCGTCCATGATCTTCAGCAGGCGCGCGCGAGCCCGGTTGACCCGGCTCTTGATGGTGCCCAGCGCGCAACCGCAGATTTCGGCCGCCTCTTCGTAGGAGAGCCCTGCGGCGCCCACCAGGATCAGCGCCTCGCGGTGCTCATCGGGCAGCTGCTGCAGGGCGACCTGAAGGGAACGCATGGCCACGCTCCAATCCTGGGTGGGCGGAGTTTTCAGCGCGCCGGCATATTCGCCCATTTCGTCGCGCACCTCACGCCGGCGGCGCAGCACCTGGGTGTAGTAGGTGTTGCGCAGGATCGTGAACAGCCAGGCCCGCAGGTTGGTCCCCGGCTCGAACTTGTCCTTGTTTGTCCAGGCCTTGATCAGGGTGTCCTGCACCAGATCGTCGGCGTCCGACCCGTTGTGGCTGAGCGACCAGGCAAAAGCCCGAAGCGCCGGGATCAGGCCCACAACCGCGTCGCGCCAACTTTCCCCGGTCATACGCCCTCACACGCCGGACTCGGCAACAGGGCGCACTACCCTCTACTCCTCCGGTCGAGTTGGAACGCGGCCAAATGGCATCCGTTCCGAAAATGTCGGGTAATCGACGCAACCTTTTTCCAATCCATGTTTTGCGACCCCCGGTTGGCGCCGCGCTTGCGAGTGCTTAGGTCTGCAACGGCGGGAAGGCGCGGACCCATCACGGGCCGCGCGGAGAGGGAGGCCCATGAGCCAGTCCAACGAACCGCACCCGCTGGCGACCGCGCGCCTTTCCGCCGCGCGCCCGTCCTTCGCCGCCATCCATCGCTACCGGGCCGTGCGCCAGGCGACGTTGGCGCTGACCCGCTCGCTGACGCGGGAGGACATGCTCGCCCAGTCCATGCCCGACGCCAGCCCCACTAAGTGGCACCTGGCACACACCACCTGGTTCTGGGAGACCTTCCTGCTCACACCGAACCTGACCGGGTACAAGCCCTTCGACCCGCGGTTCGGCTATCTGTTCAATTCCTATTATGAGGCGCTTGGCCCTCGGCAGCCCCGGCCCGAGCGTGGCCTGCTGACCCGGCCGTCCCTCGACGACGTGATCGCTTACCGGGCCCACGTGGACGAGGCCATGGGCCGCCTGTTGGAAGGGGGCGCCGACGCCTACGCCGACCTGATCGACCTGGGCCTGGCCCATGAGGAGCAGCATCAGGAGCTGATCCTGATGGACATCCTGCACCTCTTCGCCCAGTCGCCGCTGGCCCCGGCCTACGCGCCGCCGAAGGCCGCCACGGCCTCGCCCGGCCCCGACGCCCTGGCCTTCGTCCGCTTCGAGGGCGGGCTGGTGGAAATTGGCCACGCCGCCGCCGACGGCTTCGCCTTCGACAACGAGGCTCCGCGCCACCGCGCCTGGCTGGAACCGTTCGAACTGGCCGACCGACTGGTGACCAACGCCGAGTGGCAGGAATTCATGGAGGACGGTGGCTACCGCCGTCCTGAGCTGTGGCTCTCCGAAGGCTGGGCCCGCGCCCGCCAGGAAGGCTGGACCGCGCCACAGTACTGGCAGGAAGGCCCTGACGGCTGGAGCGCCATGAGCCTGCACGGCCTGCGCCCGCTCGATCCCGCAGCGCCCGTCGCCCACGTGAGCTTCTACGAAGCCGAGGCCTATGCCGCCTGGGCCGGCGCGCGCCTGCCCACCGAAGCCGAATGGGAACACGCCGCCGGCGGCCTGCCGATCGCCGGCAATTTCCTGGGGTCCGGTCGCCTCGCGCCGACCGCCGCTCCGCCGACACCCGCCGAAGCGGAAACCGGCCTGCGTCAGATGTTCGGCGACCTCTGGGAATGGACCCGCAGCGCCTATTCGCCCTATCCGGGGTTCCGACCCGCCTCTGGCGCGGTTGGCGAGTACAACGGCAAGTTCATGGCCGGCCAGATGGTGCTGCGCGGCGGCTCCTGCGTCACGCCCGCCGGGCACGTGCGGGCCAGCTACCGCAACTTCTTCTACCCGCAGCAGCGCTGGATGTTCTCCGGCGTGCGCCTCGCCCGCGATATCGCTGAGGACGAGGCGACGAGCGACGCCAGTTTCGAAGCCGATGTGCTGGCCGGTTTCGCCAAGACCCAGAAAACCGTACCGCCGAAATACTTCTATGACGCCGAGGGCTCGCGCCTGTTCGAGGCTATCACTGAGTTGGCGGAATACTATCCGACCCGCACCGAGATCGCGCTGCTGCGCACCATCGCCCCGGAGATCGCCCAGATAATCTCGCCCGGCGCGGCTCTGGTGGAATTCGGATCGGGCGCCAGCGTCAAGACCCGCCTGCTGCTCGACGCCGCCCCGCAGGTCGCCGTCTACGCGCCGATCGACATCAGCCGCGCGGCGCTGGACGCCGCGGCCGGCGCCATCCGCCGGGACTATCCGAAGCTTGTGGTGGCGCCGCTGCGCGATGATTTCACCCGCGCCCTGGCCTTGCCGAGCGCGGCCCAGGGCCGGCCGGTCACCGGCTTCTTCCCGGGCTCGACCATCGGCAACTTCACGCCGGACGAGGCGCGGACGTTCCTGCAAGCCGCCCACCATCTGCTGGGGCAGGGGGCCCGGTTCCTGGTCGGCATCGATGTGGTGAAGGACCCGGCGGTGTTGACCA
>Ga0207711_10000477_pt1 | contig 41350 bp, 34 predicted proteins | sample KBSS34metaG_FD_184401 | JGI IMG/M metagenome (GOLD analysis project Ga0207711, IMG submission 184401) | Switchgrass rhizosphere microbial communities from Kellogg Biological Station, Michigan, USA - KBS S3-4 metaG (SPAdes) (version 2) | ecosystem: Host-associated > Plants > Roots > Rhizosphere... | reverse complement strand
CAGCGGAAGATCGGCAAAACCCGCCGAATCCACCGCCATCCCCACCGACGCATCATACGACCCAGCCGGAACCACCGCCGCAGGCGTCGGCGTCGGTGTAGGGGTGGGCGTCGGAGTGGGTGTGGGTGAAGGAGACGTGACCGCGATCTTGCCCTTACCCTTGCCGTTGCCGAGGCCCATGGCGGACGCAGCGTCCTCCATGGCTCGGCTGCTGCAGGCGCTCAAGAGGCCGACAGCAACAAGCATCAGCGGTGCGTAGAACAGCGCGTTTTGGCCGCGCATAGGCAAAGTCTTGGTCATCTCTTACCCCCCGGAACCGAGCAGAGGGGTGTCCAGGCCCGCCGTCGATTACCTGCGGGCCTTTTGCGCAACCAAGGATTGAGGAAGGGTCAACGGCGCCTTCAGCGAAAATCAACCGCGGTTGAGCGCGTGTTTACCATGCTGTCTGAAGTCAGAGATGAGGAAATAGCCGGAGCGCCTCGGATGCGACCAACCATCCGATCCCGGCGCCGAGCGCGACCAAGGCGAGGAACAGCGCTTCTTCGTGAAGTTTGAAGACGTCGGCGTTGCGAAGCTGGATCCAGCAGTAAACCAAAGCCGGCACCTCGATCAGCCCGATCGCAGCGACAACGCCGATTGGTCCAAAGACAAACAACCCAGCAGGGATTGCCGCAAGCACCCAGATCAGTCGCACAATCGTCACGTGCATCGATTTTTTGACGTGCCCCGTCGCAATCATCAGTTGCGCGGCGGCAACATTGGGTAATCGCAGCGCCGTCCCGACCATCAGTAGCGATACAAAGGTGGCCGCTGCGGCGTAGCGCGGATCGTAAAGTAAGGCCACGGCCAGCGACGCCGCACCCATCAGGCCACCACAGGCGAATGCGTAGAGTGATGCGGGCAGCCGACGTACCCGATAATAGGTGTTACCGAGATCGGTAGGCGCCTCTCGCCACGTGCGCGCATAAATCGGGAAGGCGATCCGATTGACGTAGGAGTCGGCGAAGGCAAGCGGTGCCGTGGCGATTGTCAGCGCAATTGCATAGAGCCCGAATTCTCCCAAAGTGAAGAGCCGGCCTAGTACGAGCTTGTCGGTTTGGCCGATCACTAGCGCCATGGCGCTCGAGGCCAATATGAACTGCGAGAAGACGCGGAATTCCCTTGAGACGGCGGGATCATTGGCGAAATGTTCTCGGGATTCCGGGAACAGCCGGTAACTCAGAAGCGTGCGGGCAGCGCTTTGCGCCACCATCGCGGCGATGATCGACCACGCATTTCGCCACCAAAGCGCCAGGAGCAAACAGCAGACGGTCTGGAATATCTGCAGGCCGAAATCGATCAGCGCGATCTCGCGCGATTTATCGTGCCGGAGCGCAATGATCAGCGACAGGGATGCGACGCCATTGATGAGAAAAATCAGCGAGGCCGCCGCGAGCGGCATCGCGACGACGGGTTTCGCGAAAGCGTAGGCGATGAGTGGAGAGCCGATGATGAGTGCGAGGCATAGCGCGATGCCCCGCTTCGCGTGGATGGTCCAAATCACGTCGCGGAAATGGCGCTCGTCGGCGCGTTCGTGTCGGATCAGGAAGTCCTGGAACCCGAGGTCGGTGATCATCGTAACTGCGAAGAACACCGACGCAATGATGCCGACGATCCCGAAATCATCCGGAGTGAGAAGACGCGTGAGCGCCATCGAGCTGCCGGTCCGCACCACGAGATTGCCGACCGTCGTGATTCCCAAAACGCCGGTGCGCGTTCCACCCAACGCGACAAGCCGGCGAAACGATGACCGTCGCCGCGGCACGACAATCTCGGGGGACGCAATCATGCGCTCTGGTTGGCCTTCCCAGCGTCCGCATCGATAGTGTGGGATTCAGCGGTCACGCGAGGGTTGTCGGCCATGGACCCTTCTTAACCGGCGGACCGCGCCGAACCCAAGCGGCGATGCGTGCCATTCGACGTTTCACTCGCATCAAATCCCCGCGTACCACTCGTAGTCGACATTATCCTCCCAATAGCCGCCTTTGCCCCCATGGATCGGGCCGAGGCTGTCGACCGCTTCGATCCGCTCGATATATTTGGCCTGCTTGTAACCGAGCTGGCGCTCGACGCGCAGGCGCAGCGGCGCGCCATTGGGAATCGGCAGCAAGTGCCCGTTCAGGCCCCAGGCGATGAGCGTCTGCGGATGGAAGGCATCGATAAGGTCGATGCTCTCGTAATAGGGCTTCTCACCGAAGCGATCGGCGCAGTGGAAGACGATATATTTTGCGCGGCTGCTGAGGCCCGCAAGCTGGAGGAGGCGCCATAGCTGGACGCCGTGCCATTTGCCGATCGCGCTCCATCCCTCGACGCAATCGTGACGCGTGATCTGGACCCGGTGGGGCAGGCTGCGCAACGTCTGCAGCGGGATAGACAGTGGCCGGGCGACCAGGCCGTCGACCACCAGACGCCAATTCGCAAACTGCTCCGCAGCGTGCCTCGCATATTCCGGCGTCCCTGGCATTCGCGTCCCGTTCGAACGAAAGATCGGCGATAGGTCTGCTTCGCCATACTCTCGCGCCAGGGCATCCCGCGGCGCAATCAGCCGCTGGCTCGCCATCGTCAGCTTCTCGGCAGAGCGCAGCAGACCGCGAAAGCCCGCGCTGTTGTTCAATCGGTCGCAACCGCCCAGCAGCAGTCCCGATGCTCCGGTGGCGATGAATTTCCGCCGGTCGATCATGGCTCGGGCCGCTCCGGCGCAATGCGAAAGCGTCCGGTGATCATTGAACCGATTTCGTTGATCGGCCCAGCCAGCAGGACCATCAGCAGGTGCACCAGTATGAAGGCGAGCAAGAGCGCGGCGCAGATGAAATGGATCGATCGCGCTGACTGCCGGCCGCCGAACAGGTCAAGCAGCCATGGCCAGGCGGCGTCCATCGCGGGCGACATGGCAAGTCCGGTTAGGACCATCAGCGGCAGGAGGACGAAGATGACGCCGACGTAACTGAGCTTCTGGAGGATGTTGTAGCGCAGGGCCGCGTCACCGGTCGGAAACCGAAGCCGCGCATGCTGCATGATGTCGTGCCAGATATGGCTGGGCTTCAACTCATCCGCGGTTGGTTCAAGGTCCCGTTGGACATGTCGGTTGAGGACGCTGGTGACGACGAAGAGGATAAGCGGCACGGAAAGCAGCCAGGCGAAGGCCAGGTGCCAGCGTCGGGCAGCGGCGAGGTTGTAGGTCGAGGGAATCGTCGCCCACCCGGGGATGGGCCTTCCACGGAACGACAGCCATGGATGATCGAAGTTCGCGCCGAATTGTCCCCAATAGAGGTGGGGATGAGCGTTGAAGATCATCAAGCCGCTCATCAGCATGACGAACACGGTAAGCGCGTTGATCCAATGCCAGACGCGCGTGGAAAGTTGGTGGCGGTATGCGATGCGTCGCGGCGGCGGCTGAGGCGCCTCGTCCTCAGCTCTTTCTTCGATGACGGGTGCGTCGTCCATCGTCGGAAACGACCATAGCTCAGGCTGGGCGGCGCGTCAGCGACCTTTGTTGCAACCACGACATGATTATCTCGGCTATCCGAGGAGCGGCGTGTCCGTCGCCGAACGGAAACGCCGGCCGCGCCATCGCCAGACGCTCGAACGGATTGTCAAGCAGCCGCCGGACCGCCGCGACGATCCGATCAGTTGAGGTGCCGACGAGTAGGGCATTGCCGCTGGCGATGCATTCGGGACGTTCGGTCTTCTCACGCAAGATGAGGAGCGGGGCCCCGAGCGCTGCGGCTTCCTCCTGGATGCCACCGGAGTCACTCAGTATCAGCTCCGCCACTTGCATGCGGTCTATTAGCTCTCCCTGGCTGCAGGGCGGTATCAGCGAAATGCCGCGGATTGAATCCAGCGACTGTCGTATGGTCGCGGCGACGTGCGGATTTGGATGCAGAACAACGTCGATTGCCGCAACCCCGTCGCGAGCAATCTGGATCAGTGCGGAGGCGATGGAGCGAAGACCTTCGCCCCAACTTTCGCGCCGATGGCAGGTGACGAGGATGCGCGGCCGATCCTCCAGCACGGTTGATGGCGTAGGCATCAATCGCGATTGTGCGACTTTCAGCGCGTCGATGCCCGTATTGCCCGTTACATGTACTTCGCCCCTGACACCCTCCAGGCGCAAATTGGCGGCAGCGGTTTCGGTCGGGGCGAACAACAGGTCGGCCCGTGCGTCGATGGCGGTGCGGTACTCCTCCTCTGGCCAGGGGAGGAGCGGATCGTGTGTCCGTAAGCCGGCTTCGACGTGCGCGATCGGCACGTTGGCCAGGACCCCTGCGAGCGCAGCACCCAGGGCGCTTGAAGTGTCGCCCTGGACGACAACGAGATCGGGCGTCGGACGCAATTGCCGAAGAAGCTCAGCGGCGACCTTCTGCACATGCCGGTGTGGGTCCTCCTCGCCAGGACAACCGAGGCGGACGGCAGGATAAGCCTCGATCCCGAACTCGACTGGAACGAGCGCAGCGTGTTGATCGGTGAACACCAGCGTCGGCGGCAATCCGCAATCGCGCAGCGCATGAGCCACCGGTGCCAATTTGATTGCTTCGGGCCTAGTGCCAATGACCAGCCTGATGTCCGCGAAACGCAGCCTTCCCCCTAGCTCGGCAGGGGGAATTTGCCTCCATTATGGACTTAGCTCAACGAAAATTGTCGGCGTAGGCCTGAAGTTTCAGTCGGACCGGCGGTGCAGGCACGATGTGATGATCCAGGCCGTGCTTCTTGCAGTAAGCGATTGCCGCATCTTTGGTCGCGAAAGTCATGCGGACCTGGGGGTTCGTGTCGCCTGACCCGTTCCACCCCGTAAGCGGATCCGGACGCAGCGGTTCCTGCCGTTCGAACTCGAGCAGCCAGCGACCGGTATTGGCTTTGCCCGACTGCGTCGTCTTGCGCTCGATTTCTGAAATACGGGCGACCGTCATGGCCGGCAGCCGTGGCAAAGTGACAGGCGCAAATCAAGCTGGCGTCGAGAAGTCATGTGCGACTCCAGCTAAACTGTGTTAATCGGCCGATCCTCTCAAGCGATGGAGAGGCTATGATGAGTCTGCGCATCCTGTTGATGGCAGGGGCCATGATCGCCGTGACCGGCTGTAACAAGGCGCCGGGACCGGCCACCAACACTTCGACGACAGAAACCAATACCAGCTCGTCGAGCACGACGGCCGCGAGCGCAAGTTCCGATCCGGTTGCAAGTGCGGAGTCGGCCGCTCCGGCATCACTTGCCCACGACGCTGCGATCGTCACCGTTGGCGCCGACGGCAAGATGAACCAGGTGCGCGCCGGCAAGAATGGCTGGACCTGCATGCCCGATGCGCCCGACACGCCCGGGCCCGACCCGATGTGCTTCGACGGCAATGCGGCCAAATGGGCGGATGCATGGGTTCACCATAAGCCGCCGCCGGACGGCACGCCGGGCGTGATGTACATGCTCGAAGGCGGGACCGACGCCAGCAACACCGATCCCTATGCGAAGCAGCCGACGGCCGACAATGACTGGATCAAGACCGGTCCGCACATCATGCTCGTCGGCAGCAAGGCGATGCTCGCAGGCTATCCGTCGGGCGCCAAGCCGGACACATCCACGCCATATGTGATGTGGGCGGGCACGCCGTATGCGCATCTGATGGTCCCGGTGAACAAGTAGCTAGGAGTCGGACTGCCGGGACGCTCGTTTCGACCTCAGCGTCGGCGCTGCCGACGCGGGGTCGTCCGGCCACGGATGCCTCGGATAGCGTCCCCGCATGTCCTTGGCGACGCCTCGCCAGCTGCCCGTCCAAAAGCCGGCCAGATCGCGGGTCGTCTGGATCGGACGGCCAGCCGGTGAGGTGATCGCAAGGACGAGCGGCACTTGGCCGTTTGCGACCGTCGGATGTTGAGACAGGCCGAACAGCGCCTGAGCGCGCACTTCGACGGTCGGCCCGGCACTCGCTGAATAGTCAATCAGGTGGCGGCTTCCGGCAGGACTGACGAACTCGGCTGGTGCAAGGCGGTTGACGCGGCGGACCGCGTCGTAACCAAGCAGCGCCTCGAGAGCCGACAGCATGGCGTGCGATGCAACGTCGCCGAGCCTGCGCTTACCGCTCAGCAGGGGTGTGAGCCACTCCTCTGCGCGATCGAGAAGCGTTCCATCATCGAGCGCCGGGATTTCCGGTTCGATGCGGTGAGCGAAGGAAGCGCGGTGACGAAGTTGCAGTGCGCGCTCGTCCCAAGGCAGCAGCGCGAGGCCATGCTCGCGCACACCTTCCAGCAGGGCTGCTTCGATCGCGGCCTGGTCAGGCTTGGGATCGGCCCCGCTGGTCAGCCGGATCGCGCCCAGGCGGCGGCTGCGGGTTGGCGTGACCGAGCCGGTCGCAGGGTCGAAGTCACCGTCGTGTCGTGTCTCGACGCGGCCCCCGAAGAGTTCGAGTACAGCTTGTTCGTCGATCGCAGCGGCTGACAAGATACGCGCCCCGGAGGCATGGCCCGCGACTTCGCCGACCGCGAGCCAGTGGTTCGACGCGAGCGGCGAGGCAGGATCGAGCCGGAAGCCGCGGCCGCCGACCGACTGCCAGCTTTCGCCCGACGCATCTCGGCGGCGTGAGAGACGATCGGGAAAGGCGAGCGCCAGCGCGTTGGCGAGATCCTGCCCGCTGGCCTTCGCTCCACCGATGGCCAGGCGTCGCCGCCAGCCGGCTGCAAGCTTCCGCGCGGCCTCGGCCCGCGATGACTTATCGCCAAGCCAGCGGCGCCAGCGAAGCTCGAGATCGGCGTCGTTCCCGCCAAGGCCTCGCTCGGTCAACAGAACTGCGACATCCGCAGCGGCGGCGCCGAATCCCCGGTCCCGCGCATCGAGCAGCATGTGCGCAAGGCGCGGCTCTAGCGGCAGCGCGGCAATCGCGCGGCCATGGCTGCTGACCCGACCGTCCTGATCGATCGCTCCAAGGACTGTCAGCCGGCGGCGCGCTTCCTCCAGCCCGGCAGCCGGCGGGGAGTCAAGGAACGGCAGGCGGGTAGGATCGGACTCACCCCAAAGCAGGCAGGTCAGCAGCAGGTTGGACAGGTCGGCCTCGAAGATCTCCGGCGGGTCATGCGCCGGAAGACCTGACGTGGCCGCTTCTTCCCATAATCTTATAGCGATTCCAGGAGCTTGGCGGGCAGCGCGACCGGCGCGCTGGGTGACCGCAGCGCGGCTCGCGCGTTCAGTCACAAGCCGGGTGAGGCCCGCCCCGCGATCGTAGCGCGGCCGTCGCGCCAGGCCGCTGTCGACGACGATCCGCACGTGCTCCAGGGTGACGCTGGTCTCAGCAATGCTGGTGGCGAGTACCAGCTTTCTCGTGCCCGGCGACGGCGCGGCGAGCGCCCTGCGCTGCGCTCCCGGCTCGATGCCGCCGTGAAGCTTGTGCAACTCGATATTGGGGGCGAGCGCGCCCAGCGCCTCGGCAGTCCGTTCGATCTCGGCAACGCCGGGGAGGAACGCGAGGAGCGATCCTTCCTGCTCGCCGAGCGCCGAGCGAATCGCGGACGCCATTTGAGGCTCGATGCGAGCCCCTGCGTCGCGGCCGATATGGCAGATTTCGAGCGGGAAGCTTCTGCCCTCGCTGACGAGGGTGGGCGGATCTTCGAGCAGTTGCTTGAAGCGGTCGACATCGAGCGTCGCCGACATGGCGAGGAGCCGCAAGTCGCTCCGCAATGCCTTTGCGGCATCGAGCGCCAGCGCGAGCGAAAGGTCGTTATCGAGGCTGCGCTCATGCACTTCGTCGAAGAGCACGGCGGAGACGCCGGGGAGCTCCGGATCCGCTTGCATGCGCGCCAGGAACACGCCGTGCGTCATCGCGATGACGCGCGTCGTCCTGCCGACCTTGCTGTCGAGACGGGTCGCATAGCCGATCGTCTCGCCCGGCTTCTCTCCGCGCTCGGCGGCCATGAACTCCGCGGCGGCCCGGGCCGCCAGACGTCGCGGCACCAGCAGCAGCACCTGGCCATTGCACCAGGGTTGGTCGAGCAAGGCCGGTGCGACCCTCGTCGTCTTGCCCGCTCCGGGCGGCGCGATCAGCAGCGCCCTCGGACCCTCGCGCAGCGCTGTAAGCAGGTCGGGAAGGACGTCGTCGATGGGCAGGCGCATCGCGCCTCGTCAGTAAGCCCGGGCGACGGCGAATTCGGCGGCTTCGGTCAGAGCCGCCTTGGCCTTGCTGGCCGGGAATATCGCAAGCGCATCGATCGCGCGGCGCGCGTATTGGCGCGCTCGTTCGATCGTATCGTCGAGCGCACCGGCGTCGCCAAGCAAGCGAGTCGCGTGGGCAAGGTCGTTATCCGATGCTCGTTCGCCGCCGATCGCACTCCGCCAGAAGGCGCGCTCCTCATCATCCCCGCGCGCGTAAGCGAGGATGACCGGCAGGGTCATCTTGCCGTCCCGGAAGTCGTCGCCGACGCCCTTGCCCATCGTTTCAGCGTCGGATGCATAGTCGATCACGTCGTCGCTCAGTTGGAAGGCGATGCCGAGGTTGCGGCCATAGCATTCGAGGGCGAGCTCCGCGTCCTCGCTCGCCTCGGCGACGACCGGAGACACCCTGCAAGCCGCGGCGAACAGGGCGGCGGTCTTCGCGCTGATAATGTCGAGATAATGATCTTCGTCGGTGTCGATCCGCCGCTGTGCCGTCAGCTGGTCGACCTCGCCCTCGGCAATCACGGCCGAGGCGTGGCTCAGGATACGGAGCACGCGGAGCGATCCATCCTCGACCATCAACTCGAAGGCTCGGCTGAACAGGAAATCGCCGACCAGCACGCTCGCGGGATTGCCCCAAATGAGGTTCGCGGTGCGCTTGCCGCGGCGCATGCCCGATCCATCGACCACGTCGTCATGGAGAAGGGTTGCCGTGTGGATGAACTCGACCGCTGCGGCGAGCTTCTGGTGGCGCGTGCCCGGATAACCGAGCAGTGCGGCGCAGGCGAGGGTCAGCATGGGCCGCATGCGCTTGCCACCGCCCGCGATCAGATGGCCGGCGAGCTCCGGGATCAGCGCCACCTTGCTCTGCATGCGCTCGAGAATGACGGCGTTGACCCCGTTCATGTCGCTGGCGACGAGCGCCATCAGCGGGTCGAGCGAGGGCGCGCGCTGCGAGGTTAGCGGAAGTACTGTGGCAGACACTGCGCCGCCCTAGCCGGACAGCGCCGTTGAATCAAAGCCGCCTACCAGACGTGGACGCGCTGCTCCGGCGGCAAATAGAGCTTGTCGCCCGGCTGGACGTTGAACGCCTTGTACCAGGGGTCGAAGTTCCGGACGATCCCGTCGACCCGATACTGCTCCGGGCTATGCGGGTTGCTGAGCAGCTGCTGCCGCAGCGAGCCCTCGCGCCGTTTGCCCTGCCAGGCCTGGGCGTAGGCGAGGAAGAAGCGCTGGTCGCCGGTGAAGCCGTCGATCACCGGCGGCTCGCCATGGCGAGCGACATAGCGACGGTAGGCGGCATAGGCGGTTTCGAGTCCGCCGAGGTCGGCAAGATTCTCGCCGAGCGTCAGCTTGCCCTTGATGTGCATTCCTGGAAGCGGCTCATACTGGTCGAACTGGGTTGCGAGCATATCGGCCTTGAGCTTGTACTTGGCCGCGGTCTCGGGGGTCCACCAATCCCTCAGGCGCCCCCTGGCGTCGAACTGGCGCCCTTCGTCATCGAAACCGTGGCCCATCTCGTGCCCCAGTGTCGTGGCGCCGGTCTCGGCATAATTGACCGCCGGGTCCGCGTTGGCGTCGAAGAAGGGCGGCTGCAGGATCGCGGCGGGGACCGTGATTTGATTCATCGTCGGCTCGTAATAAGCGTTCACCGTCTGGGGGGTCATTTCCCACAGCGTCCTGTCGACTGGCTTCGGATAATGGTCGAGCTCGTATTGCCACTGGAATTTCTCGCTCGCGATCTCGTTCGCGAGCGCGTCGTTGCGGTCGACCTTGAATGATGAATAGTCGATCCATTTGACCGGGTGGCCGATCCTGGGATCGAAAGCAGCGAGCTTTTCGAGCGCCGCCTTGCGGGTTGCCTCGTCCATCCAGGACGCGTTTGAGATCTTCTCGGCATAGGCCGCCCGCATGTCGTCGACGAGCTCCTGTGCCTGGCGCGCCGTCTCGGCCGGCCAATGCTCTGCCACGTAGAGCTTGCCGACCGCCTCGCCGAGGCTTTCGTCGAGCATGCCCATGGCGCGCTTCCACCTTGCCCGCTGTTCGGGGACGCTGCTCAGGGTCTTGCCGTAGAAGTTGAAGTTCGCGTCGTCGACGGCTCGCGGAAGGGCGTCCGCGTGCTCGCTGATGAAGCGGAAGGCGAGATATTCCTTCCACGTGCTGAGCGGCACGTCAGCCAGCCTCTTTGACGCTGCGGCAACAGCGCTCGGCTCGGCGACGTCAACCTTCCTTGCGGCTCCGAGGCCGGCCGAACGCAGTGCTCCGGTCCAATTGACCTCCGGAGCGAGCTTCTGAAGTTGCGCCAGGGTCATCACGTTATGTGTCGCGACCGGGTCCCGGCGCCGCTCGGGCGTCCACTGGTCCTGCGAAATCCGGGTTTCGAGCGCGAGTATCCGATCGGCTCGACCCACAGGGTCGGACAGGCCGGCGAGCTTGCCGATCTGGACGATATAATCGTGATAAGCGGCCCGGATGCTGACGTATTTCTCGTCCTTGAGCAGGTAGAAATCGCGTGTCGGCAGGCCGAGGCGCGCCTGGCCGGCCCGGACCATGTAGCGCGTCGGATTATCCTGGTCGGTGCCGATGCTCACCGAGATGGGGGAGGCGTAGGACGGCTGTGCCATCAGCTTGACCAGCTGGTCGCGGGTCGAGACCGCGTCGATGCGGCCGAGGTACGGCTTGAGCGGGGCGAGGCCGCGTGCATCGATGCCGGCCTGGTCGAGGTAAGCGGCATAAGCATCACCGATCTTCCGCGCAGTCGCGGACGTCGGATGCGCAGCGGCGTCCTCGACCATCTTCTTGACCTGAAGCTCGATCTCGTCGGGCAGGTCGTAATTGTAGCCGGCGGCGGTCTTGTCCGCGGGGATGGGATGGTTCTTGAGCCAGGTTCCTTCGGCATATTGAAAGAAGCTGTCGCCGGGCTTCACCGAGCGATCCATGTCCTGGAGCTCGAGACCCCAAGGTGTGTAACGCGGCGGCGCGGCGAGTGCGGGCAGCGCCCCCGTCAATGCGCCGGCGAGCAACAAGTATCGGAAACGCATAGAGAAAATTCCCCCAACCCAGAATTTGTCCGAGGGATACCTAATATTGTGCGTCGACCAGACAATCTGGTTTCGACGAAAGGGCCGACCGGTCTAACCGGCGGGAAGGCTCAAGCGCGCGAGCAGCCCGCCAAGGTCCTCGCTTTCTTCCAGCCGGACCGATCCGGCGTAAATCTCGGCAACGTCCCTGACGATCGCGAGGCCAAGCCCGGTGCCAGGCTTGCCGGTGGTGTCAAGGCGAGCGCCGCGCGTGAACAACTCGCCGCGCTTCTCCGGCGGGATCCCAGGACCGTCGTCCTCGACCAGTATATCGACCATGGCACCCTTGGGCTCGACGGTGACGAACACGCGCCCGCCGCCGTACTTGGCGGCATTTTCGACGAGGTTGCCGAGCATCTCGTCGAGATCCTGCCGCTCGACCCGCACTTGCGCCTGATGATCGCCGGCGATGTCGACGGTCACGCCTTCGTAAAGACGATCGACCGCACGTTCCACCGCTTCCAAGCTCTCCCACACGCGCGATCGCGACTGGGCTGCAGCGCGCCGGCCGATCGCGCGCGCTCTCGCCAGATGGTGGTCGACCTGGCGCCGCATGACCAAGGCCTCGCGGCACACGGTGTCGGCAAGATCGGGTGAGTGGGCGGTTGCGGCATTGGTGATGACGGTCAGCGGCGTCTTCAGCGCGTGTGCGAGATTTCCCGCATGGCGGCGCGCCTCTTCGGCCTGTGCCTCGTTATGAGCAAGCAGCTGGTTGATTTCTTCGGTGAGCGGCCGGATCTCGGTCGGAAACTCGTCGCTGATCCGGGTCTTGTCACCCGAGCGAATGTCGGCGACCTCGTTGCGGACACGGCGCAGCGGCCACAAACCGTAGAAGGTCTGCAACGCCGCCAGGATCAGCAGCCCGATGCCGAGCGCAAGGAAGCTCCAGAACAAAGTCGAGCGGAGGCGATGGATCTGGTCGTCGACCGTCTCGCGCGATTGCGCCACCTGGAAACGCCAGCGGACCGGCGAGCCGGGGAGGATGGCATCGCGCTCGGCGATGCGCAGGGGCTCGGACTGGCCCCGCGTGGAGAATTCGTCGCTGTCGTAGAGATGCGTCTTCAGGTCTGCGTGCGTATCGCTGACGCGCAGTCGCCGGTCCCACAACGATCGCGACGCGAATGTCTCCGCGCCCGCTCCGCTGATCTGGAAATAGAGACCGGAGTAGGGCTCGATGAAGCGCTGGTCCGCGGGCGGACGGCTGAAGCGGACCTCGCCGTCAGGCCCGATTTCGGCCGCGCCCAGCATCCCATTGAGAACGAGCACCAGTTGCGAGTCGAAATTGGCGACGATGGAGCGCGTCAGCACCCGGTCGAGCGCAAAGCCCCCGGCCAGAAGCAGCGTCGCGATCCACAAAGCGGCAACGCCGATCATGCGCCGGCTCAGCGAGCCGGGACGGTGGCGGCTCAGCGTCTTCGCGGCAGGCTCAGCCTCCGCCGCAGTCGGGGCGGCGGACTGGTCGTTCAACTAACGGGTTCCTCGAGGCTGTAGCCGAGGCCGCGGATCGTGGTGATGACATCCGGCCCGAGCTTCTTGCGGATGCGGGTCACGAATACCTCGATCGTATTGGAATCGCGGTCGAAATCCTGGTCGTAGATATGCTCGATGAGCTCGGTGCGGCTGACCACCTTGCCCTTGTGGTGCATGAGGTAGGAGAGGAGCTTATACTCCTGCGCGGTGAGCTTCACCGGCTCGCCGGCCTTCGTCACCTTGCCCGAGCGGGTGTCCAGGCGGATGTCGCCTGCTATCAACTCGCTCGAGGCATTTCCCGAGGAGCGACGAATGAGCGCGCGCAGGCGGGCGATCAGCTCCTCGGTCTGGAACGGCTTGGCGAGATAATCGTCGGCGCCGGCGTCGAGCCCCGCCACCTTGTCCGACCAGCTGTCGCGCGCTGTCAGGACCAGGACCGGCATCTTGCGGCCCTCGCGGCGCCAGCGGTCGAGCACGGTGAGGCCGTCAACTTCGGGCAGCCCGAGGTCGAGAATCACCGCGTCATAGCTTTCGGTCGAGCCAAGGTAGTGGCCATCCTCGCCGTCGGTGGCGAGGTCGACTGCATAGCCGGCGCCTTCGAGCGTGGAGCGAAGCTGCCGCCCGAGATTGGGTTCGTCTTCGACGATCAGGACGCGCATTCAATGCTCCCCGGAGCTGTTCATCTTCGCGCCGTCAACCCGCGTTGCGGCGAGAAGTTGCTTATCCGGAACAACTGGGAAGAGTCGGAGAAATGTCAATCGCTGTCAGTGACCGCGCGAGCGATGGAGCACCCGGCCCTGGCCATCCACGTCGACCCAGATCACGCGGCCGTTCTGCATGAACTTGAACCGGTAGGTGTCGCCGTTCATCTCGGGGCCGAGATAGTCGGCTCCGCCCATCATCGGCATCACCCGGCGCTCGAGCTGGGGGAGGGGCATGGATCGGCCCTCGCGCGTCGCCTCGAAGGCCCGGTCCGCATCGCGCTGCGGCGGCATCGAATCCGATGCCCGCGCACCGCGATCGCGCGCGGGATCGGCCAGCGCCTGCGCACTGGCGAGGCCGCTCGAAAGCGCGGCGGCAAGGATGAAGGCCCTAAACAAGGTCATTAACGCGACTCTCCAGGCCGCTTTTCTACCAGAGCGCTTTGAATAGCCTATGAATAGCCGTGAACACAGCCGTTCAGGTCACACTCGGTGTTGCATAAAGGGCACTGGTCCTTCACGCCGCGGTCCAGTTAGTGGGCACGCATGGCTGCGCCGATCCTCTCCTACGAAGGCCTTGGACTGATCCAGGGCGAAGGCTGGCTGTTCCGGGAACTCGACCTCTACGTCGGCGAGCGCGACCGGCTCGCGCTGATCGGCCGGAACGGCGCGGGCAAGACCACCCTGCTCAAGTGCCTGGCGAACCTGATCGACCCCGACGAAGGCAAGCGCACCATCGTGCCGGGAACCAATGTCGTCCTGCTCGAGCAGGATCCGACAATGGACGGGTTCGAGACGCTAGAGGAGTGGGTGCTGCACGGCTCCGATGCGCCGACGGCGCACGACGCGGCAGCGATTGCAGACCAGCTGGGCATCGACCTGTCACGTCCGACGGCGACGGCCAGCGGCGGCGAGCGGCGCCGCGCGGCAATCACCCGCGCGCTTGCGCAACGGCCGGACGTGCTCCTCCTCGACGAGCCGACCAACCACCTCGACCTGGGTGCGATCGAATGGCTCGAGGAGTGGCTGAAGCGATTCTCCGGCGCGTTCATCGTAATCAGCCACGACCGCACCTTCCTGACGAGGCTGACGCGGAGCTGCATCTGGCTCGATCGCGGCCAGTTGCGTCGGGCCGAGATCGGCTTCGGCGGCTTTGATGCGTGGACCGAGCGAGTCTACGAGGAGGAAGCGAGGGCAGCCGAGAAGCTCGACGCCAAGCTGAAGATCGAGCTCCACTGGCTGCAGCGGGGGGTTACAGCGCGGCGGCGGCGCAACCAGGGGCGGCTGGCAAAGCTGCACGAGATGCGCGCCCAGCGAGCAGCCATGCTTGGCGCGGCGGGGACAGCGAAGCTGGCGCTTGCCAAGGACGACGTCCGGTCGAAGACCGTGATCGACGCGGACCAGGTTACGAAAAGCTATGGCGAGCGGACCATCATCCGCGACTTCTCGCTGCGCATCCAGCGCGGGGATCGGATCGGCCTGGTCGGTCCGAACGGGGCCGGGAAAACGACGCTGCTGAAGCTCCTGACCGGCGAGATTGCACCCGACAGTGGCAAGGTGACGCGCGCGAAGACGCTGAGCGGCATCGTCATCGACCAGCAACGCAAGCTGATGGACCCGTCAAAGCGGGTCAAGGACGTGCTTGCCAATGGCGGCGACTGGATCGAGGTGCGCGGCCACAAGAAGCACATCAAGGGCTACCTCAAGGAGTTCCTGTTCGATCCGGCGCTCGCCGACGCGCCGATCGGGTCCCTGTCGGGTGGCGAGCGGTCGCGGCTGCTGCTCGCCCGCGAGTTTGCCCGCGAAGCGAACCTGCTCGTGCTCGACGAACCTACCAACGATCTCGACCTGGAAACGCTCGACCTCTTGCAGGAGGTGATCGCCGACTATGAAGGAACCGTCCTCATCGTCAGCCACGACCGCGACTTCCTCGACCGCACCGTGACGATCACTCTCGGGCTCGATGGTTCGGGCAAGGTGGATGTGGTTGCCGGCGGATACGAGGATTGGGTTCGCAAGCGGTATGAGGCTGCGCGCGGTCCCTCGAGGCCCCAGGCGAAAGCGGCGCCGGCCGCTCAATCGTCGTCGCCGCAATCTAGCCGGAAGCTGAGTTACAAAGACCAGCGCGACTATGACCGGCTGCCGGGTGAGATTGAACGGTTGCAGGCGGAGGTCGCGGCCGACGAAGCTGCGCTTCACGATCCCGAGCTCTACACCCGCGACCCCGACCGGTTCGCCAAGCTGACCGAGCGCATCGCGCGCAATCGCGCCGAAATCGAGGCGGCGGAATATCGCTGGCTCGAAGTCGCCGAAATGGCCGAGCAGCTTGCCGCAAGGTAGGGGCGATCACTAAGCTGCGGCCAAACGGGGGGCGGCGAGTGGACGAATGTGTTCGTGAACGTTTCATCGTGGTCGACGATTTCGTGCCGCGCGAGCAGGCCGCGTCCATGCGTCAGGACATCGATGCTCACTTCGACCATCCCGACAGGCACGTCGCGGCCACGCACCAAGTGTGGAACTACTGGCACGTTCCAGGCTCCTACACCTACCTCCGCACGTCACCCGAAAAGGTCATCGAACGTTCGAAGGTCGAGGCGTTCGTGGCTGCCCTGCGCGACTGGGCCGGGAGGAATCTCGGCCTGGCCGCAGTCACCTGGCCCTATCTGAGCCTGTACGTCCCGGGGTGCGCGCAGGGCCTCCACAATGACTCGACCAACGGCCGGCTTGGCTACGTCTTCTCGCTCACCCGCGACGATCGCCATACGATGGGCGGCGAGACTTTGCTGATGCAGGACCGCGACCTGTTCCGCACCGCGCTCGATCGCGCCCAGGCCGGGACCGACCTGTATGACCTTGTCACTCCGCGCTTCAATCGGCTGACCTTGTTCGACGATCGTATTCCCCACGCGGTGCAGCGCCTGGAAGGTTCAATGGACCCGGTCGAAGGCCGCTTCGTCCTGCACGGGCATATCAGTGAGGCTGGCGTCGTAGCCGAGGGTTCTTTGACCGTCGAAGCCGTTCAGGAACGCGTGACCGACCCGATCAAGGAATTGCACGCATCGGTGGGCCAGGGAGTCCGGGGACCCTTGGTCGTGTCTCTTCAGATCGATCAGTCCGGTAGGGTCGAGGACATTCGTCCGCTGCTCGACCGAATGGTTAGCGATGCCGATCTCGACTCCGTGCGCAGCGCGGTCACCCAGCGGCTAAGTACGGTCCGCTTCCCGGCGATGCCGGGAGCAACGCGCGCGAATGTCCCGCTGATCTTCTAAGCGATCCTGGAGGTACGTTCGCGAATGCGCCGTTCGAGGATGCTCAGAGGCATCGCGCCCTCGCGCAGAATCTCGTGGAACTGCCTGATGTCGAACTTCGAGCCGAGCCGCTGCCTGGCTTCCTCGCGCGCTCGCATCCAGGCGGTGTGACCGACCTTGTAACTGCAGGCCTGTCCGATCATCGTGCAGTAGCGCTCGATTTCCCGCTGCGAGCGGGCGCGGGCGTAGCCCGTCGTCTTGACCATGTAGTCCGTCGCCTGCTCGCGGCTCCATCGCTTGGAATGGATGCCGGTGTCCACCACCAGCCGCGCCGCGCGGAACAGGAATGACTGAAGGTAGCCGGCGCGGCCGAGCGGATCGTTCGCATAAACGCCAAGCTCATCCGCGACCTGCTCGGCGTAGAGTCCCCATCCTTCCGAATAGGCCGAGAATCCACCCGTCTTGCGGAGCAGCGGGATGTCCTTCGATTCCTGCGCGATGCTGATCTGCAGGTGATGGCCGGGTACGCCTTCGTGATAGCAGAGCGTCGGCAGGGTATATTTCGGCCAATCGCCGAGGTCCTTCAGGTTGATGAAATACATCGCGGGCCGGGATCCATCGAGCGCGGCGCCACGGTAATAGCCGTTCGACGCTCCGTCCTGGATCTCGGGGGGTACGCGCCGGATCTCCAGCGGCGCGCCGGGCAGGGTGGCGAAGGCTCTCGGGAGCCGGCTGTACATGTCCTTCACTCGGTCGTTGAGATAGGCGAGGAGCTCGGCCCGGCCCGCATCCGTGTCGGGATATTCCTGCTTCTTGCCGACGGCATTGAGGCACTCGCCGACGCCGCCCTGCGTATAGCCCTGGCTGCGCAGGATCTTGTCGATCTCCGCGCTATACTCGGCGACCTGTGCCAGGCCCAGCTGGTGGACCTCGGCCGGCGTGAAGTTGGTCGTCGTCGCCTGGCGTAGCGCCTCGGCGTATATGGCTTCGCCGTTGGGCAGCCGCCAGGCGCCGTCGCCCGGACGGGTAGTCGGCTTCAATCGCTCCATCGCCGCCATCTGGCGGTCGAGCGCCGGATAGACGGACTTCGCGACAATCTCGGCGGCGCGCCGCTGCCAGTCGCCTGCGATATTCTTGGCCGCTGTGCGCTTGGCGATGGATTCGACCATCGAGCTTTGCTCGGCGGGCACGCCGCGGAGCTTGCGCATCTGCCCCAGCGCAAGGTCGATCGACCAGCCGGGAGCAAGGAACCCGCGCGCGGCCTGTGCCCGCTGCTCGCTCGTGTCGTTATCCAGCAAAGTCGCGAACTGGTTCAAGCGCGACAGATAGGCCTCGGCGTCCGCGGCATTGTCGATCGTGTGCGTGGCGTTGAGGAAATCGGGCGTGGAGAAATAGGAGCCGCCCTGCTGGGTGATCGGGTAGGGCCGCTGCGCGCTGTCGATGTTCCAGCGCGAAGGTGCGACGGTGCCGGTCTCCAGCGAATAAAGCACCACCTCGCGATTGAGCTTCGCCGCTTCCGAAAGCGTCGCCGGGCTGATTGCACGGAGCCTGGCGATGGCGCGCCGGTTGCGCGCGAGGCTCTTCGCGCGGGCGACTGGTGCAGGATCGGTGTCGAACTTCGACTTCAGCGCCGCATTCGGGCCCTTGTCGAGCCCGAGCGAGCTGGCGAGCGTCGGCGCGTTGCGCACGCGCTCCTGGAAAATCTGGTCGAAGGCTGCGTTGAGCTTCGCGTCGCCGCTTCCGGCCTTAGAGGTGACGGCGGCAAGGGCGGGAGCTTCGGCGAGAGGCAGTAGCGCAACGGTCGCGCTGGTGGCGAGAAACGAACGACGGTCCATGGTTATTCCCTGATGCGACGGAATCGCGACAGGTTAGCGCCGCGGACGGACCCCGCAATCGCATTCGTCGAACCAAAGCGCGCGTTGGTCGGCAGTCAGGCCGACAGCCGATACTGCTTCAGCAAGTCGTAGAGTGTCGGACGGCTGATCCCAAGGAGCTTGGCGGCGCTTGAGATATTGTTGTCGGCGTGGCTCATCGCCTGCCGAATCGCCTTTCGGTCCGCCACTTCGCGCGCGGCACGAAGGTTGATCGGCAGGACGTCACTGCTGGGAACCATGCCCGCCTGCAGATCCAGATCGCCCGCGGTGACGCTCTTGCCGTCGGCCATGATCACCGCGCGCTTCACCCGGTTCTCGAGCTCGCGGACGTTGCCGGGCCAGGCGTAGGTCGATATCGCGTCGATCGCGTCCGGGCTCAGCGACTGCACGCCGGGATTGAGCTCGCGGCCGAAGCGGTTGACGAAATGACGAGCAAGCAGGACCGCGTCGCCCGACCGTTCAGCCAGCGACGGGATCTTCACGACGATCTCGGCAAGCCGGTAATAGAGGTCCTCACGGAATGACCCTGCGGCGATCATCGCCTCCAGGTCCTGGTGTGTCGCACAAACGATCCGAGTGTCGACGGCGATCGGCTGGCGGCCGCCGATGCGCTCGATCACCCGCTCCTGGAGGAAGCGCAGCAGCTTCACCTGCAGGGGGAGCGGAATATCGCCGACCTCGTCGAGGAACAGGGTGCCGCCCTGTGCCAGCTCGATCTTGCCGACGTTGGACTTGACCGCGCCGGTGAACGCGCCGCGCTCATAGCCGAACAGCTCGGCCTCGAGCAGGTTCTCGGGGATTGCCGCACAATTGATGGCGATGAAGTCGCCCTTGCGGCCGCTCTTCTCGTGGACGGCGCGGGCAAGCAGCTCCTTGCCGGTGCCGCTCGCGCCCAGGAGCATCACCGAGACATCGGCCGACGCGACACGCTCGATAGTCTTGCCGACCTTCATCATTTCCGGGGCTGCAGTGATGATCGAACCGAGGACCGACGCGGACGCGCCCGATTCCAGCCGGCGATGTTCGTCCTCGATCTCGTGCAGATGGAAGGCGCGGGCGACGATGAAGCCGAGCTCGTCGATGTCGACCGGCTTCTTGTAGAAATCATAGGCGCCCATTGCGACCGCCCTCGTCGCGCTTTCGCGTGCGCCATGTCCCGTCGCGACGATGACCTTCGTGTCGGGCTTGAGCCGCAGGATTTCTTCCAGCGTCGCAAATCCCTCGTCGGTGCCGTCAGGGTCCGGCGGCAAGCCGAGGTCGAGCGTGACCACGGCCGGCTCGTGCGCGCGGAGCGCCTCGATCGCCTGCGCGCGGTCGCCGGCGCAGATCACCTCATAGCCGTCATAGGCCCATTTGAGCTGCCGCTGCAGGCCTTCGTCGTCCTCGACGATGAGCAGGACTTTGGGTTGGTCGGTCATGCGATCTTCCGTTCAGGTTCGACGGCGGCTCGGGCCGCCGGCAGGAGGATGGTGAAGGTGGTCCCTCGGCCGGGGCGGCTGTCGACGCTGATGCGGCCGCCCATGGTGGTGATCAGCGAGCGCGCTTCGAACGCCCCGATTCCAAAGCCACCGGGCTTGGTCGAGGCAAAGGGCTGGAACAGGCGGTTGCGGATGAAGTCGCCGTCCATGCCCACGCCCTTATCGGCGATGGTGACGGAGACGCCATACTCATTCGTGCCGACGCGGACGGTCACTGGCTCCCCGCTGCTCGCGTCCAACGCGTTCTGAAGGAGATGGCCGACCGCCTGCTCGAGCGCATTGGCGTCGACCAGCGCGGCAGCCGAGGCGTCGCCGAGCAGGCTGACTTCACGATCGCGGCGCTTGGCCGCAATCGCGGCGGTCAGGATCGGCCGCAGCGGCTGCGGCTCGACCCGCTGTACCCGGCCTGAGGCCTGTGGCGCGAGCCGTGCGAGCAGGTCGTTCATCTTGCCGACCGAGGACTTCAGCGTGGCGACCATGTCCGCGCGGAATTCGGGATTGTCCGCATGGCGCTCCGCGTTGCGGGCGAGCAGCGACAACTGGCTGACCAGGTTCTTGATGTCGTGAAGGATGAAGGCGAAGCGGCGGTTGAACTCCTCGAACCGCTGGGCCTCGCTGAGTGCCTCCTGGCCAAGCGCCTCCGCAAGCGAGCTTGCGGCCTGGTGGCCTGCGGTGCGCAGCAGGTCGAAGTCCTCCCAGTCGAGCTGGCGCTGGAAGTCGGGCGCGGCGAGGACGACCAAACCGACCAGACGCTGCTGATGGAGCAAGGGGATTCCTGCCCAGGCGCGGGACTCGTCGACAAGCCAGCGCGGGACGCCAAGCGCTCTGTCTTCTGCGCTTGCCCAGCCGCCGCGCAAGGGCGCGAACTCGAGGACTCGGGGACTTGCTTCGAGCGCGGTCCAGAAATCCTGGGCATTGTCGAACGCGTTCGCCTGCGGGCCGGCCCCGGGCCAGTCCGATGCCGTCGCTATGGCAAGCCCGCGGCCACCGTCACCGACCAGCAGCAGGCCGCCGGGCGCATCGACGATGTCGGCGAATGCGCGGACGACCCGCTCGCTAAGCGGCGGCGCTTCGGGTCCGGCGAGACCGAGCGTCTCCGTGAAGCGCAGCCATTCGCTGCGATAATCGTAGCGGTGCTCGAAAAGGTGCTTGGCGAGCTTGAGCTTGACCCATCCCCGTGCGCGGGCGCTGGGGATCAGCACCATCGCCCCTACTGTCATCAAGGCAAGCGCAATGATCATCAGGGCCGACGACCAGTCGGCCCCCGTCCCGCGAAGCGCGGTGGCGAGGATCGCCATCAAGGCGAAATAGGCACAGATCGCGAGCAGCGAGAGCGACTGAAAGGTCGCGGCCCGCGACAGGCGTACGCGCCAATTGCCCTGCTTGCGCGTGGCGAGCGCGAACAATGGCGCGGCCAGCGCGACGACGAGGCCGCGCCACTCGATCAGCCGGTCGGCGCCGGCCGAGCCGAGATACAAGCTGGTGTAGAGATTGAGGTCGTAGAACCACATCAGCGCCAGGCCGATCATCGCAAGGCGGATGTGAGTTCGACTCGCGGGCGCGGCCTGGCCGTAGACGTTGTGAACCAGCACCAGTGAGCCCGCGGCAGTGGTGAAGCGCAGCATCAGCCCGGTGCTGGCGATCACGTCGCTCGGACTGAACAGCTCGAGAGTCGCGCCGATCAGCTGGAGGCCGATGACGGCGGCAACGGCGCCGTAGACTAGCTTGAGCCCGTGCTCGCGCTCCTCGCTTGCCGCCGACAGGCTGTAGAGCACGCTGATCCAGACGAGGTTGCGGGCCGTCTCGGCGAACCCGAGAAGGGCGGAGCCGGGGGCGACGGCCGCGAGCCACGCCCAGCAGGCGGTGAGCGCGAACGAACCGGCAAGCAGGCGCTGCGCCGGGTGGCGCGCGGCCTCGCCGAGGCGCCAGATCATCAGCGCGGCGAAGCAAGCCGCCGCGAGCGCGTGGCTCCAGAAGTTGATCAGCGCGTCCATCCACCGCCCAGTGTCAAATCCACCGACATGGGCAGGGTGTCGCTAAACTTTACAAAGAAGTCGTGAACGCAGGAGTGCGCTAGCCCTTCTTCAGGACGTCAAGCGCGGCGACCGTCATGGCTTCGGTCGCCGTGGAGATGACGGCCTCGGCGTCCGGCGCCCAGAATGGCGAGTGGAGCGACGGCAGCTTGGTTTCGTCGCCGCCGGCCGCGTCCCACTTGGCCTTGGGCACGCCGCCGACCCAGAAGATGGTCGATTGCTTTGTCTTGTCGGCCAGCCACAACTGGCCGAAGTCCTCGCTCGCCATGATCGGCTTGGTCTCGACCACCCGGTCCTTGCCGAAATGCGATCCGAACAGCTCGATCAAATGGCCGGCGAGCTGCTCAGTATTGAAGGTCGCATCGCCGCTGAGGTCGGCAGAGCTGACGACCGGCATCTTATCCTCGGGGATGCCCGCGGCGATCGCTTCCCCGCGCGCGATGCGCCGGATCCCGTCGAGCAGGAGCTTGCGGGTCGTGGGCGAGTAGCTGCGCACCGTCAGCTGGAGCTTTGCTTCGTCGGAAATGATGTTGCGCTTGGTGCCCGCATGGAAGCTACCGACCGTCACGACCGCCGGATCCAGCGGGTTGTTCTCGCGGCTGACCAGCGTCTGCAGCGCCATCACGATGCGCGACGCGAGCACGATCGGATCCTTCGTCGTATACGGATAGGCGCCGTGGCCGCCGATCCCCTTCACCAGGATGTCGACGCTGTCGATGTTGGCCAAGGCGTAGCCCTTGGTGACTCCAATCACGCCCGCCGGGAGCGAGGCGCTGTCGTGGAAGGCGAGCAGCACGTCGGGCTTCGGAAATCGGGTGAACAGGCCGTCTTTCAGCATCGCCTGGGCGCCCATCCCGACTTCCTCGCCGGGCTGGAGGATCATCACCAGCGTGCCGGACCATTGGCTCTTCATGGCGGCAAGGCGGCGCGCGGTGCCCAGCCACGTCGTGATGTGCGTGTCATGGCCGCAGGCATGCATGACGTCCGAATCCACGCCATCGAGCGTCTTGCCGCGAACCTTCGAGGCGAAGGGCAGGCCCGTCTGCTCCTTGACCGGGAGCGCATCCATGTCGGCGCGGATCAGCAGCGTCGGCCCCGGGCCGTTCCTCATGACGGCGACGACGCCGGTCTTGCCGACATGCTCAGTGACCTCGAACCCGAGCTTGCGCATTTCCGGTACCAGCTTCGCCGGCGTGCGGACCTCCTGCATCGACAGCTCGGGATTGGCGTGTAGGTCACGGTACAGCGTCATGAGCTGCGGCATGTCGGCGCGGACGGCGTCCGCAAGAGCCGCTCCGGCAGCGGGTGTCGTGACAGTCATGGCAGCCGCCGCCACCCATAGCATTGTCTTCACTGCGATGCTCCTTCGGGAACGAGCTCCATCACGTCGGTCCGGGATTCGAAGTGCGGCTCGGGCATGATCAGCCGCCAGCGATTGGGGCCGATCCGTTCAATGTAGCCGGCTACGTTGCGCTGCTCGTCCTGGCCATATTGCAGCGCGCGAGTCTCGTCGCCGAGCGCAAGCGTGCCGAGGAAGACGTTACGCACGGCATCGCCGGGGAAGATCAGTCCGACGTAGCGCTGCGAGCCGCTAAGCTTGCCGAGCCGCTGAAGCGTCCGATCTGGGCGCACGCGGCAGCTGAAGCCAGGATAGGAGATGAAGTCGAGATTCCCGGGGCCTCTAGCGCCGAGCTTGATCACCCGGCAGCGGTACATGCCGTTGGGGATCGCGGGACTGGGCAGCGCCGCGTCCGGGTCGAGCAAGGCGCCTTCGCCGGCGATCTCGCGAGCGTGACCGGACGCGCGCGCGGCCACGAGCCCAGCGACGAACGACGAGCGCCAGTCACGCAAGCGCAGCCGATCGTCTTCGGTAACCACCTCGCGGTAGGCTGTTGTCCAGCGGGGGATCAGCCCGTGCGCTTGCTCCATCGCACCGCAGGCGGCGGTCGCGAGCGCAAGCGAGGCCAGAAAAGCGAGGCGCATGCTGGCGATGCTAGGCCGCGGTCCAGCCACCGTCCATGCTGAGGTTCGCGCCGGTGATCGACGCCGCCTCATCGCGGCACAGGAAGATCGCGAGCGCGGCGACCTGCTCGGGCGTCACGAACTGCTTGGTCGGCTGGGCGGCGAGGAGCACATCGTTGATGACCTGGTCCCGTGTCAGGGCCCGCGTCTTCATGGTGTCGGGGATCTGGTTTTCGACGAGTGGCGTCCAGACGTAGCCGGGCGAAATGCAGTTCACCGTGATCCCGTCACGCGCCGTTTCCAGCGCGATCGTCTTGGTGAAACCCGCGATGCCGTGCTTCGCTGCGACGTAGGCGCTCTTGTTGGGCGACGCGATCAGGCTGTGCGCGCTGGCCGTGTTGATGATCCGGCCCCACTTCTTCTGCTTCATGCCGGGCACCGCGAGCCGGGTCGTGTGGAAGGCCGACGACAGGTTGATGGCGATGATCGCGTCCCACTTCTCGGGCGGAAAGTCCTCGACCGGAGAGACGTGCTGGATTCCGGCATTGTTGACCAGCACGTCGAGGCCGCCGAGATCGTCGGTGCAGCGCTTCATCATCCGCTCGATCTCGGCCGGCTTGGACATGTCCGCCCCGTCGTGGATCGCCCCGATCTCGTCGCATTCCCGCGCGATAGCCGCCGGATCGCCGAAGCCATTGATCATCAGCTTGGCGCCCTCTGCGGCGAGCGCCTTGGCGATGGCGAGGCCGATGCCCGACGTCGAGCCGGTCACAAGCGCGACTTTGCCTTTGAGGATCATGAGCAAATCTCCTTGAGCGGCTCACTCGCGGCGACAGCCGCGAATTGCAACCGTCGGCGCCGACAAGCATTACGGCTCTGCAACAGGAGGGACTGGCATGCGGTTCGGCGACGAGCGGGAAAGCAGCAACTTCGAGGACGTGACTGGCCGGAGTGGCCTCGGCTTCGGCGGAGGAGGCGGCAATCCTCTGGGTTGCCTGATCCCGCTGGTGGCCAGCCGGTTCGGGATTGGCGGCGTGATTGTCCTGGTCGTCGGCTATTTCCTGCTGAGTTCGCTCGGCGGACTGGGTGGGGGCGGCGGAAGCGTCGCGCCAGGATCCCAGCAAAGCGCGCCGGCGGGGCAGAGCCGGCTCGATCCCAACACCCGCCATTTCATGCTCCAGGTCCTGGCTTCGACCGAGGACGTCTGGGGCAAGTTGCTCGGCGGTCGGTACACGCCGACGACCTTGGTCGCTTATTCGCAGGGCTATCAGTCGGGCTGCGGCGCGGCCCAATCGGCGATGGGGCCTTTCTATTGCCCGACCGACAAGAAGATCTACCTCGACACCGAGTTCTTCAACGAGCTTTCGCAGCGTTTCCAGGCACCGGGCGACTTCGCCCAAGCCTATGTGATTGCCCATGAGGTCGGCCATCATGTCCAGGATGTCACCGGACGGCTTGCCCAGGCCGAACAGGTGCAGGCCCGGTCCAGCGAGACCGCAGGCAATCAGGAGCAAGTTCGGGTCGAGCTGCAGGCCGATTGCTACGCGGGCGTGTGGGCCGCCAACGCCAAGGACTCCCAAGGGCGCCCGGTGATGGAACAGGGCGACTTCGAGGAAGGCATGCGCGCGGCCGAGGCAATCGGTGACGACACGCTGCAGAAGCAGAGCCAGGGTATGGTGGTCCCGGACAGCTTCACCCACGGCACTTCGGCGCAGCGGATGGAAGCCCTTCAGCGCGGCTACAAGAGCGGCGACCCGAACGTCTGCAAATTCTAGAGCCTGACGAGCATCTTCCCGGTATTGGCTCCCTGGAAGAGGCCTAGGAAGGCCTCGGGCGTCTTCTCAAGGCCTTCGACCACCGTCTCGCTGGCTCTCACCGTGCCGTTCGCGACCCACGGCGCCATCTCACCGTAGAATTCCGCCATTCGCGGAAAATAATCGAACACGATGAAGCCCTTGAGTGTGATGCGGGCGGCGATCACCCGCATGATGAACCGGAGGCTGGTCGGTTGGCCGCTATTATAGCCCTCGATCATCCCGCAGATTGCAAACCGGGCATTGTCGCGCGCCAGCGCAAGGGCGGCATCGAGGTGGTCGCCGCCGACATTGTCGAAATAAACGTCGATGCCGTTCGGAGCGGCCCCGGCCAGGCTCTTGAGGATCGGCCCTGCCTTGTAATCGATGACCTGGTCGGCGCCCAACGAGCGGACGAACTCGCATTTTTCCGGCCCGCCCGCTGACCCGATGACGGTCATTCCCTTCGCCTTTGCGATCTGGACCACGACCGAGCCGACCGCACCCGCGGCTGCCGAGACAAACACGACGTCGCCCTGCTTTGCCCGGGCCGCGTCGAGCAGTCCGAAATAGGCGGTCATTCCGGTCACGCCGAGGACGCCGAGGAACTGCTCGGGTCGGGCGCCGAGGCTGGGAAGCTTGTTGACGGTTCGCGCGGGGACCACCGCTTCGTCGCGCCAGCCGGCCATGTGTTGGACCAGGTCGCCCGGCGCGAAGCCTTCCGCCTTGCTTTCGACAACCTCGCCGACCGCGCCGCCCTCAAGCGGCTCGTCGACCTGGAACGGCGGGACATAGCTTTTCACGTCGTTCATCCGGCCGCGCATGTACGGGTCGACCGAGAGCCAGTGGTTACGGATCCGGACTTGCCCGTCGCCAACCGGTGGGAACTCGAGGTCCTTCAGCTCGAAATTGTCGGAAGTCGGCATGCCGTTGGGGCGGCTCTTGAGATGCCAGGCGCGGGCCATCGTCATTCTCCTGCTTGGGAAGCGCATATGCGTTACATGGCCGGCACGAAAGACCCGGCGGTGAAGGGGATGACACCGCCGGGTCTGATTAGCCTCCGCTGGCCGGAGGCTTAGCTGCCCACCACTCTAGCGGTAGGTGCCCCCGAAGCTGCGATCGAGCACCCGAGGCCCCATTTCGCCCTGGTCCTCGCGCTCGAACAGCGCGCGGCTGCGATGCTCGTCGCGCCACCGATTGCGTGCTTCGTCTGCGGAGCAGTCGAGGATCACGCGATCGCCTTCGATCCGGTCGACATCGGCGCAGCTCAGCGAATGGTGAGCGCCACCGCTTTCCGGATCGGACTTGGTGAGGATGATGCGGTCGCCCGCGACCCGGTCCACAGTTCCGATATGGCCGTCATCGCTCCCGACGACTTCCATATGCTCGCGTATCTGGCCGAGCAGGCCGCGCTTCTGCTGCCGGCGCTCGCGCCAGCTCCCGAAATCGCTTTCGAACTTGGCCTGATGCTCGCGCCGATATTCGTCGTAGTCGCGATCCAGGTCGCTGAGGTGGCGATCACGCCACGCGCGATAGTGCGGATCGTCGTGCCGCGACCGATCCGACCAGTCGCTGGTGCCCGCACGGCTCGCGGTACGGTAAGGGTCGCGCTCCCACGGACTGTCGGAACGGCCATAGTCGCCGGCGATCGGGCGATAGTCACGCCTACGTTCATCGAAGCGGTCGCGCTCGCGGAATTTGTTCTGCTCTCGGTCGCCACCGCCCCACAGCTCGCGCTTCCAGCCGCGATTGTAATCGCTCGCGTCCGAACCTCCCCGAGCGAACGCCCCGCGGTTATCGTTCCAGTCCCGGTTCCGGTCCCCGCTCCAATCGCGCGGTTCGCTGCGTTCGTCGCGCAGATGATCTTCGCGGCGGCGGCGCTCCGCATCCTCGTCGCCGAACCAGGAAGCGACTTCGTCGCCTGCACGCTCGAAGAAGCCGCGGTCGTCGCGGTCCTCACGCCGGCCACGGTCGCGATCCCAGTCGTTTCTCATGCGGCCGCGGTCGGAATAGCGTTCGTCGGACCATCGTGAACGGTCGTCGCGGGGGTCGAAACGGTCATAGGCCATGCTTTTTCTCCCTGCACAGGGGCCAGCGCAGCCGCCGGCCCGATATCAAGGATCAAAACGAACGGCTGCTGGGCGACGTTCCTGTCGTAACGGGGCGGCAACAGGGTGAATCGGCAGGCTGGCCCTGTCGCGGGACAAGCGATTGCAAGGGTTGGAAATCGTCGCTAGGGGAGCCGCTCCCCGGCGCCCGAACCCATCGGGCGCGCCGGCCGGCTGGAGGCGCGGGGCTGTAGCTCAGATGGGAGAGCGCTGCAATCGCACTGCAGAGGTCAGGGGTTCGATTCCCCTCAGCTCCACCAGCCAAATCAAACGCTTAGGCGGATCTGTCAGACTCGTTCCAGCGCGAGGGCGATCCCCTGGCCAACCCCGATGCACATGGTTGCAAGCGCAAGCTTGCCGCCGTTGCGCTGAAGCTCCTCGGTCGCGGTCAGCGCGAGGCGAGCGCCCGACATGCCGAGCGGATGGCCGAGCGCGATCGCTCCGCCATTGGAGTTCACGTGCGGCGCATCGTCCGCAAGGCCGAGTTGCCGGAGGACCGCGAGGGCCTGGGCGGCGAAAGCCTCGTTCAACTCGACCACGTCGAAGTCGGTAACCTTGAGGCCGAGGCGTTTCATCAGCTTGTCCGACGCGGGCGCGGGGCCGATTCCCATGATCCTCGGCGGCACTCCCGCAACTGCCGCACCGAGCACTCGTGCACGGGGCGTGAGGCCATTGCGCCTCGCCGCTTCCTCCGAGGCGACGATGATCGCCGCGGCCCCATCGTTGACGCCGGATGCGTTTCCGGCCGTCACCGTGCCGTCGGCGCGGACGATCGGCTTCAATTTACCTAGTGCCTCAAGGGTCGTCTGGCGAGGATGCTCGTCGCGGTCGACAACGACCGGATCCCCCTTGCGCTGGGGAATTTCGACGGGGACGATCTCGGCGGCGAAGCGGCCGTTGGCCTGCGCCTTGGCGGCCTTCTCCTGGCTCCTCAGCGCGAATGCATCCTGGTCGGCGCGGCTGACCTGGAAGTCCTGGGCGACATTCTCGCCGGTGCTCGGCATCGTATCGTCGCCATAAGTCGACTTCATCTTCGGGTTCACGAAACGCCAGCCGATGGTGGTGTCGTACATCTCGGCGTTGCGGTCGAAGGCGCTCGTCGCCTTGGCCATGACAAAGGGCGCTCGGCTCATGCTCTCGGAGCCTCCGGCGATGATCAGGTCGGATTCCCCGCCGCGGATTGCCCGCGCGGCCATGGCGACCGCATCGAGCCCAGAGCCGCACAGGCGGTTCAGCGTCACTCCGCCCGAACTGTCGGGAAGACCGGCCAGCAGGCCCGCCATCCGGGCGAGGTTGCGGTTGTCCTCGCCCGCCTGGTTGGCGCAGCCAAGGATCACGTCGTCAAGCTCCGACCAGTCGACCTTCGGGTTGCGGTCGATCAGCGCCTTGATCGGGATGGCGGCGAGGTCGTCGGCGCGAACGCTGCTCAGCGCACCCGCATAGCGGCCGATCGGGGTCCGGATGGCGTCGCAAATATAAGCTTCGGTCAATTCACGTTCCAAGGCCGTTTGGTGTCGAGCCCGGCTCAATAGAGGGCCAGCATCCGGAATGACAGGCTCTAGGGCAAAGGCGTGAACGCGAGTTCATGTAAGTGGAATGCGGAGAACAGGCTGCTTTGCTAGGCGCCGAGGGTGACGCGCGGACAGCAGGTATTCCATGACCCATCGGGGCGACGGCGGCGGCGTTTCAGGCTCGCCGTGGGCCTGTTCGTTCTGCTCAATGTCCTGGCAGTAGCGGCCCTGTTCGCCACGATTCGCGTCGTCCCTGTCGAACCGCCGTTGCCCGTGGCGATGGAGCACGGCCTGCCGCGCCCTTCGCCCAAGCCAACCTTGCTGGGGCGGGCGCAAAAGCGCGTCAACGCCGCGATCCGCTCACTACTAGGGGTTGATCCGCCGACGGCGCGCCAGGTCGGTCCGCGACGGGCGACCGCAGTCGCAGCAGCAACGGCGCGTCCGCTCGCGATCGGCTTCTACGAACCGTTCGACGAAAGCTCGACCTATTCGCTCCAGCGGCACATCGGCGACCTCGACTGGCTCGCGCCCGTATGGGTGACGGTGGTTGGTCCCAATCACCAGTTCAACGTGCTGCCGGACCAAAAGGGCCGCGCCGTGATCAACACTGCGGCGCATCGCCCGCTCATCCTCCCGGTCGTCCAGAACTACGCCAACGGCAAGGTCGACGAGCCGGGGGCCGAAAGCCTGCTCGCGAACCCGGCAATGCGCCGCCGCTTTCTCGACCAGCTCGAAGCCTTCCTCGTTTCCAGTCATGCCTCAGGAGCGGTGTTCGACTTCGAGCAGCTTAATCGCGCCGGCCAGTCGAATTATCTCCAGCTTCTCCGCGAAGCCCGGCCGCGCTTCGCATCCCACGGCTGGCTGGTCACCGTCGCAGCGCCGGTCGACCAGGCTTGGGACCTCCGCCGCTTCGCCGCGGCGACCGACAAGGTGTTCGTCATGGCCTATGACGAACATTCGAACGACGGTCCGCCGGGACCGATCGCCTCGCAGCAATGGTGGGCTACGGCGGTAGCCGCAGCGGTCCGCCAGATCCCGCGCGACAAGACGATCGTGACCATCGGCAATTATGCCTACGACTGGCACGACGGCACCGGCGATCCCGAGAACGTCGAAGAAGCGTGGGTCGATGCGGCCGATAGCGATGCCCCTCCGACCTTCGACCGCATCGCCGGCAACAGCTCCTTCGGGTATCAGGACGAAAGTGGCCATCCGCACACGGTGTGGATGCTCGATGCCGCGAGCGCCTTCAACGAGATCAGTGTTCTTCACCGCGCGGGCATCCGCCAGGTGGCGCTCTGGCGGGTGGGCGCGGAGGACCCGGCCTTGTGGTCGATTTTCGGCCGCAACGTCGGCACGCAGCTCAACCCCGCGGGCCTTCAGCACCTTGCGCCCGCAGAAGGCACCAACGTCGATATCGAGGGGAGCGGCGAGATCCTGCGGATCACAGCGCTTCCGACGCCAGGCGTTCGCAAGCTGACCTTCGGGCCCAACGGCCTGCTTGCCAATGTCGACTTCCTGCAGGTGCCGCGGCCGTACACCATTACCCGCGACGGCTATCGCCCGAGGCTCGTCGCGCTCACGTTCGACGACGGGCCAGACCCGCGATGGACGCCGCGGATCCTCGACATCCTCAAGGCCAAGAATGTGCCGGCGACTTTCTTCATCGTCGGCGAGAACGCGATCACCGAGCGGCCCTTGCTTGAACGGATGATCCGGGAAGGCCACGAAATCGGCAGTCATACTTACACGCATCCGAACCTTGCGACCGTCGGCCGAACCCAGACGCTGTTCGAGCTGAACGCTACGCAGCGGCTTTTCCAGGCATTCACGGGCCGCACCCTGAAGCTGTTCCGCGCGCCGTTCTTCGGCGACGCCGAGCCGACCACGTCCGACGAAGTCCTGCCGGTGTGGGAAGCGCAGAATCGCGGTTACGTCTCGGTCGGCCTGCACGTCGACAGCGAGGACTGGCAGCGCCCCGGCGTTCCGGCGATTATCAACAATGTTGTGTCGCGCATTACGAGCGGGCCGCCGGTGTGCAACGAGGAGGTCGAGGTAACTTCGCAATGCAGCCGCAACATCGTGCTGCTGCACGATTCTGGGGGCGACCGCAGCCAGACCGTTGAGGCGCTACCCATCCTCATCGATGCGCTTCGGGCGCGTGGCTATCGCTTCGTCCCGGTGTCGGAGCTTGCCGGAATATCTCCACAGCAGGCGATGCCGGCGCTCTCCGGCGAGAACCATGCGGCCGCGCGCATCGACTTCGCCCTGTTCGAGCTGGTCGGGTTCGCCATCCGCGCGCTCGGCGTCCTCTTTGCGACGGCGATCACGCTGGGCATTGCCCGCGCCGTCGTGCTGACCGGCCTCGCGCTCGCCGCGGCTGCGAAAGAACGAAAGCGGACGGCCCCCGACCTCCCCGCCGACGCGTTCGTCAGCGTCCTCATTCCAGCATTCAACGAGGAGCGGGTGATCGAGAGGTCGCTGCGCCAGGTTCTGGCGAGCACCGGCGTCGCGATCGAAATCATTGTGATCGACGACGGGTCGAAAGACCGGACGTCGGCAATCGTCGAAGAGGCGTTCGCAAGCGAGCCGCGAGTCCGCCTGCTCAGGCTCGAGAACGGCGGTAAGGCAAGGGCGCTCGACCGCGGCCTGGCGCTTGCCAACAGCGACATCATCGTCGCCCTCGACGCAGATACCCAGTTCGAGCCCGACACCATCGCCCGGCTGGCGCGCTGGTTCGCCGACGATCCCGCGCTCGCTGCGGTCGCCGGCAATGCCAAGGTCGGCAACCGGATCAACGTCGTCACCAAATGGCAGGCGCTGGAATATATCACCGCCCAGAACCTGGAGCGCCGCGCGCTGGCGAGGCTGGGCGCGATTACCGTCGTGCCCGGCGCGGTCGGCGCGTGGCGCAAGGCTGCGATCATGGCTGCCGGCGGGTTTCCGCCCGACACGCTGGCCGAGGACCAGGACCTCACCATCGCTGTGCAGCAACTCGGCTGGCGCGTGATCTACGACCAAGGCGCAATCGCCTGGACCGAGGCGCCGCAGAGCTTTCGCCAGCTCGCTCGCCAGCGCTTCCGCTGGGCCTACGGCACCATCCAGTGTGTGTGGAAGCATCGGCAAATCGTGCGGGATGGACGGCCGCGCGGCCTCGCATTCGTCGGCCTGCCGCAGACCATGCTGTTCCAGCTGCTGTTCGCGCTAATCTCGCCGATCATCGACCTTGCACTGATCGTCAGCGTGGTGAGCACCATCGCCTCAATCCACGAGCATGGCTACACGGCGGTGGCCGGCGACTTGCAGCGGATTGCACTGTTCTGGATCCTGTTCGCCGCAATCGACCTCACCGCCGGCCTCATCGCGTTCATGCTCGAGCGGGTCGAGGACTGGCGGCTGGTCGCCTGGCTGCTGCCACAGCGGTTCGGCTACCGGCAGGTGATGTATTACGTCGTGATCAAGGCGGTCATCCGGGCGGTCCAAGGGCCATTGGTCGGCTGGTCGTCGGTGGCCCGGTCGGGCAAGGTCGACCTCGGTGCGGAAAACGCGCTCTTCAACCGGGCTCACTGCTGTAAGGGCCGGCCCAGGGGTGCACAATGAAAGCTCTGAGAAAAGGTGCCGCCGCCGGCCTATTGTTCGTCGCTGCTCCAGCCTGGGCGGGAACAAGCCTGATCAATGGCCAACCACTCGAATATAACCACGCTTATCGCTGCAAGGGCGAGCGGATCATCGTCGCCCACTGCCGCGACGAGGACGACAGCTCTTACTGCCAGACCGTCTATCCCGATCGGCCATTCGTCAACGGCATGCAGGTCGCTCCGGTGGAGATGCGCGGTGACGTAGTGGCCAGACTTAGCGCCTGCGCGCAAACCGCTAGCGCTCCCGCCCAGCGGACGCCGAGCGCTCCGGTCACGAGCGCCGCGTCGGGTGCATCAGCAGCCAAAGCTGGCGGCGGCATGTACAAGACGCAGGCGCCGGGCGTCGGCCAGGCAAGCTGGTCCTTGCTCGCAGTCACCGACGAAATGGCCCTCTACTTCGTCAAGGCGAGGCTCAGGCGTACTGGGACCAAGGCGCAAGGTTGGTTCACGATAGTGTATCCCGAGCCGAAGGACCTCACGCCAGCGATCAAGGACGTCCAATTCCTCCAGAATGATTTCACTGCGGATTGTGCAAAGGGCAACTTCGCCATCCGCGAGGGGGTCTATTTCAACGAGGACGGGGATTTGGTCACCGGCGCCCTGCTCGACGCAAAGCCGACGCGGCCGACGCAGGGGACCTTCGGGCAGATGGAGTTCAATGTTCTGTGCGGCAAGCCGCAAAAGCTGTTCGTCAACAAGGTGATGGACATGGACGCGCTGGGGCTGGTGTTCATCTACAAGGGATTCCTGAAGTAGGAAGGAAAAGGGAAAGGCCCCGGGATTGCTCCCGAGGCCTTTCTGTTCGCTACATTGACTACTAGATCAGTCCGCGTCGTCGCCGGTGATGAACGCCGGCGCGAACTCGGGCGCGGGACCTTCGTCGCCGCCGCCTTCACGCTCACGGCGTGGTCCACGATCGCCTCGGTCGCCGCGCGGTCCGCGATCGTCGCGATCCCGGCGCGGGCCGCGATCACGGTCGCCGCGTCCGCCACGATCCCGGTCACGGCCGCCGCCACGATGGCGGTCACCGCGCGGTCCGCGGTCGCCACCCTCGCGCGGCTCCCTCGGCGGACGAGTGTCGGGCAGCTCCTCGCCCGTCTCCTGGTCGACGAGACGCATCGACAGTCGGACCTTGCCGCGAGGATCGACCTCGAGCAGCTTGACCTTGACCTCTTGGCCTTCGGAGAGGACGTCGCGGACGTTCTCGACCCGCTCGTTCTTGATCTCGGAGACGTGAACCAGTCCGTCCTTGCCGGGCATGAAGGTCACGAACGCGCCGAAATCGACGATGCTCGCCACCTTGCCGGTGTAGATGGTGCCGGGCTCCGGCTCAGCGACGATGCCGCGGATCCAGTTGCGGGCCGCCTCGATCTGCGACAGGTCTGACGAAGCGATCTTGATGACGCCCTCGTCGTCGATGTCGACCTTGGCGCCGGTCGTCGCGACGATCTCGCGAATGACCTTGCCGCCCGTGCCGATGACTTCGCGGATCTTGTCCTTGGGGATCGACATGGTCTCGATCCGCGGCGCGTGGGCCGACAGCTCTTCACGGGTGTGGTCGAGCGCCTTGGCCATTTCGCCGAGGATATGGGCACGGCCGTCCTTCGCCTGGGCGAGGGCCGTCTTCATGATCTCCTCGGTGATGCCCGCGACCTTGATGTCCATCTGCAGGCTGGTGACGCCTTCGGATGTGCCGGCGACCTTGAAGTCCATGTCGCCGAGGTGGTCCTCGTCGCCGAGGATGTCGCTGATCACGGCGAAGTCCTTGCCTTCGAGGATCAGGCCCATCGCAATGCCCGCGACCGGACGCTTAAGCGGAACGCCGGCGTCCATCAGCGCGAGGCTGCCGCCGCAGACGGTGGCCATCGACGACGAACCGTTGCTCTCCGTGATGTCGGACAGCACGCGGATCGTATAGGGGAAGTCCTCCATGCTCGGCAGCATCGGGTGAAGCGCGCGCCAGGCGAGCTTGCCGTGGCCGACTTCACGGCGGCCGGGGGCGCCGAACCGGCCGACCTCGCCGACCGAGTAGGGCGGGAAGTTATAGTGCAGCATGAAGCGCTGGTAGGAGAGGCCCTCTAGCCCGTCGATCATCTGCTCGGCGTCCTTGGTGCCTAGCGTGGTGGTGACGATCGCCTGCGTCTCGCCGCGGGTGAACAGCGCAGAGCCGTGAGTGCGTGGCAGGAAGCCGACCGTCGCCTCGATCGGGCGAACCGTCTTCGTGTCGCGGCCGTCGATGCGGCGGCCTTCCTTCAGGATCGCGCCGCGGACGATGTCGGCCTCGAGGCTCTTCACCAGCTTGCCGGCGACCAACTGCTCCTGCGGTTCGGCTTCGATGAACGCGTCCGCTGCGCGAGTGCGGGCGGCTGCGAGCGCGGTCGAGCGCTCCTGCTTGTTGGTGAGCGTGTAGGCCGCCTCGATGTCGGCGCCGATGAGGTCCTTCAGCTTGGCCTTGACCGCGGCCTTGTCGTCGGCCTGGGCAAGCTCCCACGGGTCCTTCGCGGCCTTTTCCGCCAGGCTGATGATCGCCTTGCAGACTTTCTGGCTCGCTTCGTGGCCGAACATGACCGCGCCGAGCATGACTTCTTCCGACAGCTCCTTGGCTTCGGATTCGACCATCATCACCGCGTTGGGCGTCCCGGCCATCACCAGATCAAGGTCACTCTCGGCGATCTCGGCCTGGCTCGGGTTGAGGATATAGGCGCCGTCCTTGTAGGCGACGCGCGCAGCGCCGATCGGGCCCATGAACGGAACGCCGGAGATCGTGAGCGCAGCCGAAGCGGCGATCATCGCGAGGATGTCGGGCTCGTTCTCGCCATCGTAGGAGAGGACCTGCGCGATCACGAGGATCTCGTTGTAGAAGCCCTCGGGGAAAAGCGGGCGGATCGGGCGGTCGATCAGGCGGCTGGTCAGCGTTTCCTTTTCGGTTGCGCCACGCTCACGCTTGAAGAAGCCGCCGGGGATGCGGCCGGCAGCAGAGAATTTTTCCTGGTAGTGGACGGTCAGGGGAAAGAAGTCCTGGCCGGGCTTCACCGACTTGGCGGCGGTAACGGCGCAGAGGACGACGGTCTCGCCGAGGGTCGCGAGCACCGCGCCGTCGGCCTGGCGGGCAACACGGCCCGTTTCGAGCTTCAGGGTCTTCCCGCCGAGCTCGGTTTCCACAGTTTTGATATTGAACATTTCGTTTCCTTCAGTCCCGGCGGCCGGATGCCGACCGGTTCAGCAATCGCAGGCTAGCCGGCCTGCAGCGGTTCGGGGCGTCGTTTAAGCCCCATGGACGCCCCGCCGAATTGCGGGACTGAACATATGCGAAGCGGCCCGAACGGGCCGCTCCAGTTACTTGCGAAGACCGAGCTTCGCGATGAGATCGGTGTAGCGCGTCTCGTCTTCCTTGCGGAGATAATCGAGCAGCGAACGGCGCTTGTTGACCATCATCAAGAGGCCGCGCCGGCTATGGTTGTCCTTGGCGTGGCTCTTGAAATGCTCGGTCAGCGTCTGGATGCGGCTGGTCAAGATCGCGATCTGGACCTCGGGAGAGCCGGTGTCGCTCTTGGCTCGCGCATGTTCCTTGATCACTTCCTGCTTGCGCTCGGCGGTAATCGACATCGTGTCACTCCTATTCGTCTAAAGGTTGAAGCCCCTGACGACCTTCAGGCCGTCGGCCAAGGCTTCAACCAGAGCGACCGGAGTTCCCTCCGACGTCGCAAGGCTCAGCCCCGGCTTTGCGGGGACCCCGGACAGCATCTGTCCATGACGGAGCAGACGGGCCTGTTCGGGAGTGACGGGGAGGGCCGGGATGTCGTCCAGCGCCGCGGTTAACGGCAGTACCGTCTCCGTCAGTCGGCGCGCCTTAGCGGCTTCCTCCAGAAAGTCCAGCGAAATGGCTTGTTCGAGGGAGAAGGGCCCGGCGCGGGTACGCCTCAACATGGTGACGTGGCCGACCGTGTTCAATGCTCGCGCGATGTCGCGGGCGAGGGAGCGGATGTAGGTCCCTTTGGAAACGGTGGCGGAAAGGGTGGTCTCGTCGTCGGATGCGGATGCGAGCTTCAATTCAAAGATTCTCACGCGCCGCGGCTTCAGCTCGACGTGTTCGCCGGCGCGAGCTCGAGCGTAGGCGGCTTTTCCATCGATCTTCAGCGCCGAAAAGGCCGGCGGGACCTGCTCGATATCGCCAGTGAATCGCGGAAGAATCGCCTCGATCGCGTCCTCGTCTGGACGGACGTCGCTAGTTTCGACAACTTGCCCTTCGGCATCAAGCGTGTCGGTCTTCTCGCCGAAGCGGATGGTAAAGTCGTAGCGCTTCGTCGCGTCGAGCATCCGCCCGCACAGCTTGGTCGCCTCTCCGAGCGCGATCGGCAGCACGCCGCTGGCCAGCGGATCGAGCGTGCCGCCGTGGCCGACCTTGGTCTTCGGTTCGCCGGCCTCGCGAAGGATCCGCTTGACCGCCGACACTGCGGTGGTCGAGCCGAGGCCGACCGACTTGTCGAGGATGATCCAGCCGTGGAGCACTTACTTCCGCGTAAGCGAAAGGCTGAGCTGGCGCGCCTCGCTCTCGCGCAGGCGTTCGAAGAAATGGCGGCGGCACAGGGCGACATAGCGGTCGTTGCCGCCGATCTCGGTCTGGGCGCCGGCGACGACCGCGTGCCCTTCCTCGTCGACCCGGAGGTTCATGGTCGCCTTGCGGCCACACTCGCAGACCGCCTTCAGCTCGATGAGAGAGTCCGCGAGGGCCAGGAGCGCGGCCGAGCCGGGGAACAGCTTGGCCTGGAAGTCAGTCCTGAGGCCGTAGCAGAGCACCGGAATGCCTAGGCGGTCCGCGACCTCGCACAGCTCGAGCACGTGGCGCTGGCTGAGGAACTGCGCCTCGTCGACCAGGATGCAGTCGAGCCTTCGCTTCTTGAGCTCGTCGGTGATCGCCGTGAAAAGGTCGACGCTCTTGTCATACATGTGGGCCGGCGCCGACAGCGCAATGCGCGAGCCGATCGTGCCCTCGCCCGAGCGATTGTCGAGCCGCGCGGTCCACAGCATCGTCTCCATGCCGCGCTCGCGGTAATTGTAATCGGCCTGCAGCAGGGTGGTCGATTTCCCCGCGTTCATCGCCGCATAGTAGAAATAGAGCTTGGCCATCGGCCCGTGCTTAGCGCGGGTGGCCCGGAGGAAGAAGGCCGCCCCGGCCGGGGGTCGGGGCGACCAAGGAGTTCAGGTCAGGACAGAATCTCGTCGATGCATTCCTGCTTCGAATCCCACAGGGAATTATAGATGTCGGGCACGACTTCCGAATAATAGTCGCACGCGTGGACCGCGAAGGCGTTCGCGTTCTTGTCGTCGACATAATAATGGAATTGCTGGGTCAGCAGCGAAACGCACTCACCCTGGTTGACCGGCGGCTCGACGCCCGAAGCGACATAGTCTTTGCAGAATCCCGGAATATTATTGTAGCCGGCGTGGGCCGGCGTGGACACAATCATCGGTGCCGGACCGGCCATGCCCATCGCGGCGATTAGCATCGTCAATTTCCTCATTGCCCTGTTCCCCGTTGCTTGTGGAGGCTCCGGAGAATAGCCTCGCGCATGAGGTGCAGCCGGAAATCGTCTGAACGACACCAAAGCGGTGATGAACGGCGGGCGGGGTGAACGTACGACCTGATCAGCCGAACGAGCGGCGCCCCGCAGCGGCGTTCGACGAGGTCTTTCCGTCAGGAAGCGATTCGCGGAACGTCGCGTTGCGACGCTTCACGATCGTCGTCGTGACGATTTTCTGGATCAGCCAGTTCGGCGCAAATACGCTTTTTACGCAACTTACGTCACCGAGCTCGGCGTGGGAGACGATGTGGCCGCGCGCCCTGTCGTGCGTTGTCGGTGAAGTCATCACGCTGGTCGGGATTGCGCTTCAGGATCGCTGGCGCGATGCGCCCCTGCGGATCCGCGCCTATTGGGCGGTCGCCTTCACCATCGCCTCGTCGGCGGTCCTAGGCGCGCTCGGTTACCTGATCTTCGAAGCGTTCCTGGGACCGATGGGCGACTCCCCTCTGTGGACCCGCTTCTGGTACAATTATGCGGTGCAGGTCGTGCCGCGCCTGTGGGTGTTCGGCACCGTCTATGCGATGGCGCTCGCGATTTCTTATTCCAGCGATGTCCGCCAGCGCGAGGAAGAGATCGTCGGCTTGAGGGCGCTCGCTCAGGAAACGCAGCTGCGCGCGCTTCGTAGCCAGCTCAACCCGCATTTCCTGTTCAACGCGCTCAATTCGATCGCCGCGCTCATTAGGGACGGGAAGTCCGAGCAGGCCGAAGCGGTGACCGAGGACGTCGCCGACTTTCTTCGCATCACCGTGACCCTCGACCCGCAGCGCCTCATCACCCTCGGCGAGGAAGCGGCGCTGCAGCGACTGTACCTCGACATCCAGAAGGTGCGCTTCCCGACGCGTCTCAATATCATCTTCGACATCGGGCCGACGGTGGAGGATGCGCTGGTCCCGAACCTGATACTGCAGCCGCTGGTCGAAAATTCGATCAAGCATGCGGTCGCCCAAAGCACCGAGCCGGTGACCGTGCGGGTGTCCGCGAGCGCGGACGGGTCGAAGCTACGCGTCCTGGTCGAGGACGACGGCGGCAACGCCGCTAGCGGCGGCGCTGCGAGTGGAAGCAGCATCGGGCTGGTGAACGTCGCCCAGCGCCTGACCGCGCATTTCGGAAGCAGTGCGACGCTAACGTCGGTTCCGACCGACGAGGGAGGCTATCGAAACCTCATCGTCATGCCGTTGCGAAGAAGTTCGTGACGATGCGGATTCTGATCGTGGACGACGAGCGGCTGGCGCTCGGGCGACTGGCGAGCATGCTCGGGCAGATCGGCGACTTGGAGATCATCGCCGCGCTCGAAAGCGGCATCGAGGCCGTGGCGGCGATCGGGCGGCTCCATCCGGACCTGGTCCTGCTGGACATCGAGATGCCGCAGATGGACGGCTTCGACGTGGTCGAGGCGGTAGCGCGCCAGGCAGCCGAACAGGCCGGCGGCCCGCCGCTGATCGCGTTCGTGACCGCCTATCCGCACTTCGCGCTTGAAGCCTTCGACACCGGCGCAATCGATTTCATCTGCAAGCCCATCCGGCTGCCGCGGCTCGAGAAGCTACTGGCCCGGGCACGACGCGCACTGGCCGCGCGAGACGCGACCGAGCGCCTCGACGACCTTCGCAGCAACCTGCAGCAGCTCCGCGAGGCGACCGCGCATGTCGAGGAGCAGCATTTCTGGGTGCGCAACCGCGGCGAGCTGCTGCGCATTTCGACCAACTCAGTCCAGTGGATCGAGGCACAGGCGTCCTACGTCCACCTTCACCTCGACGACTGTTCCTACCTCGTGCGCAACAGCATCGGGGCCCTGGCCGACCAGCTGGCGAGCCAGGGCTATGTCCGGGTCCACAAGTCCGCACTGGTCAATCGTGCCAAGGTGGTGCGCGTGACCCACGGCGTAGGCAATGGCAGCGTAGTGTTGGAGGGCGGCGCGGAAATCCGGATCGGCCGGAAATATCGAGGCGCCGTCCAGCAGATCACGCGCGCGGCCGCAAACGCCGATCCGATGGCCACCCTCGCGCAGAGCGGCCAGACGGGCTAATGTCGCATCGCTGACCTTTGCCAGAGTCGAGGAGAGACGACGTGGCCTTTAAGCAATCATTGTTCGCCTTCATGCTGATTGCCGGCGGTTCGCCGGTCATGGCCTCACAGCAAGAGCCCGTGGCGCCCAGCGCCGCGCCCGAGGCGCCGCCGACCGCGCGTTATTGCCTGCGCGTTGATCCGGCCACGGGGAGCCGGATGGAGACCATCCGCTGCGAGACGCGGGCAGACTGGGCCGCGATGGACGTCGACGTCGACGCGGAATGGGCGAAATGGGGTGTCCGCGTGGTCACCGCCACGCCGGGCTACGGCGCCTAGACCGGCCACTCGTTCTTCAGGATCGCGAACAGGACCGTGTCGCGGACGTGACCGGTCCAAGTGATCCGGTCGGCTCGAAGCACGCCTTCGCGCACAGCGCCGAGCTTCTTCATTGCCGCCTGTGAGCGCGCGTTGCGCTGGTCGACGCGGAACTCGACGCGGCGAATCCCGCAATCAAAGGCGCGAGCGAGCATCATGTCCTTGATCCGCCGGTTCAAGCCGGTGCCGCGCAGGTGCGGGCGGTAATAGGTGCCGCCGATTTCCAGCACCTGCCGGCCCTCGTCGATCCCGAGATAGGAGGACATCCCGGCTAGCTCGTCGCCGTCAAACAGGACGAAGGTCCGGTTCTTGGGGTTGCCGACATAGCG